>Ga0209447_10000006_pt1 | contig 64833 bp, 48 predicted proteins | sample BogFormECP04_OM3_FD_188243 | JGI IMG/M metagenome (GOLD analysis project Ga0209447, IMG submission 188243) | Bog forest soil microbial communities from Calvert Island, British Columbia, Canada - ECP04_OM3 (SPAdes) (version 2) | ecosystem: Environmental > Aquatic > Freshwater > Wetlands > Bog ... | reverse complement strand
GCACGCCGCCGCAAATTCTCGATGGCGTTCCGGAAACCCTGGCGTACCTGACCGAGCGGCATCGCCTTATTTTATTTACGAAAGGCGAGCCCGCGGAGCAAGCCGCGAAAGTGGAGCGCTCCGGCTTGCAGGGCTTTTTCGAGTTCATCGAAATCGTCAGCGAAAAAGATCCGGAAACCTACGGCAGCCTGGTGAAGAAACACAAAATCGTAAAATCGCTAGGCTGGATGATCGGCAACAGCCCGCGCAGCGACATCAATCCCGCCATGAAAATCGGACTCAACGCCGTCTACATTCCGCACCAACACACCTGGCAGCTCGAGCATGAGCCGGTCATGGCCGGCGCGGGGAAACTCGTCATCGTTCCCTCGTTTCGCGAGCTCCGCAGCCATTTCTAACTCTTATCCTGGGTATTGCTTCAGCTTCTGCCTTCTCCCAATTTGGACGGTGTATCCGAATTTCTCTGCCGTAGTCTAAGAGGGATGGATCCAAGCCCGGAGGCTATTCACCATGGCTACCGCAACGACACCGATTCACACCGATTGGCGAGAAGAGTGGTTCGAATTTGAGGACGCCACATATCTAAATCTCGCGGGGCAGTCGCCGATGCCCAAAGCTTCTCTGCGCGCGATTCAGACCGCCCTCGCCGACAAAAAACATCCGCACCACCGAACCGATTCTGTTTTCTACGAAATCCCCAATCGCATACGCAGCAGCATCGCGCAATTGATCGGCGCCAAGCCCGAAGAGATTGCCATCACCACCGGCGCCAGCGCCGGAGTCATTGCCGTCGCCTATGCGCTCGATTGGAAGCCGGGCGACGAAGTCATCACTGCCGCGCGCGAATTTCCGCTCCAATACACCATCTGGAAGCCCATGGAGCAGCGCGAGGGCATCAAAATAAAGGTCGTCTCGCCGCGCGAACGTTTTCTGACTGCCGACGATCTCATTGCCTCGCTCACTCCGAACACGCGCGTCGTTTCCGTCAGTCTCGTTCGTTTCGACGACGGCTCGTTGCTCGATGCTCGCCGTTTGGCCGATGCCTGCCATGCGCAAGGCACATTGTTACTGCTCGATGTCAGCCAGTGCTGCGGCGCACTGCCCATGAACGTCGCGCAACTCGGCGCTGATTTCGTGGTCTGCGCCGGCTATAAATGGCTCTTCGGCCCCTTCGGCACGGGTTTTTTCTGGATCAAGCGCGAACTGCTCTCGCGCGTTCGACCCGCGCCGTTTTACTGGATGGCGATCGAGGGCTCCGACAATTTCGCCAAGCTCAACTTCTCCGATCCCAAGCCCGCGGATAGCGCAAAGCGCTGGGACGCTCCCGAATGGGCCAGTCATTTCAACTTCAATCTCGCTGGGATGGACGCATCGCTCGAATTTGTTCTTCGCATGGGCGCGGAGACTGTCGCAAAACACAACCGCGGACTGATGGAACTGATGTACGAACGGCTGCCGAAAGATCGGTGCGTTCCGGCGAGTCCGCTGGACCCCACCCAGCGTGGCCCGTATGGATGTTTTGCAGCCCGGACGCCGGAAAAAACCGCGGAGCTGTATCAGAAACTGCGCGCGGAAAATGTGATTGTCAGTTTGCGCGAAGGAAATATTCGCGTGTCGCCGCATCTTTACAACACGGAGCGCGACATCGACCGTCTGATTTCCGTGGTGACCGCATGACCGCTGAAAAAACCTGGCCGCGAATTGCCGTCGTTGGCGCTGGCGCTGTTGGCGGTTACTTTGGCGGGATGCTCGCGCGCGCGGGCGCTTCCGTCATCATGATCGGGCGCCCGGCGCTCGTGGAAGCCGTGAAGAAGAACGGACTTTTTCTCGACGCGGTTCAATTCAAAGAAACTGTGCGCGTCGAAGCCTCCACGGAATTGAAAGACGCTCGCGGCGCCGAGATCGTTCTTTTTTGTGTGAAGACAACGGACAACGCAGCCACGTCAAAAGAACTTGCGCCCCTGCTCGCTCCCGGAGCGGTGGTTGTGAGCATGCAGAACGGCGTGGACAACGCCGAGCAGATTCACGCGGCTTCAGGGATTGATGCAATCTCCGCGGTGGTGTATGTCGCGGCGGCCGTTCCCGAGCCCGGCCGCGTCAAGCATTCCGGCCGCGGCGATCTGGTCGTTGGGCCGCGCAGCGAAAAGAGCGAACGTGTAGCCGCAACATTCGAACGAGCCGGCGTTGGCTGCCGCATCGCGGACAATATCGCCGGCGAACTTTGGACCAAGCTCACCTGGAATTGCGCGCTGAACGCCGTCTCCGCGCTGGCACGCGTCCCATACGGGCAGATTGCGGCGAGCCCCGACGCGCGCAAGATGGTCGAAACTGCTGTATACGAGATTCTGGCTGTCGCCAAAGCGGCGGGCATTCATCCGCCTGGATTTGAGGATCCGCAAGTGGCGCTCACAGGTGCTTTCCAAATCGCCACGCAAATGGCCGAAGCGTATTCTTCGACTGCTCAAGACTTGATGCGCGGCAAGCGCACCGAAATTGATTCGCTCAACGGGTACATCTCGCGGCGCGGCGCCGAACTCGGCGTTCCAACTCCGGTGAACCATACGCTGTATACTTTGGTGAAACTCGTCGAAGTTGGGTACGAGTCCGCCGCACATGCGTCCTCCTCATCCTAGGCTTTCCATGCAAGCTGCATGACTTTCAAACCAAAGCTTCGGAACCTGCTCAAACTGTTGGGAGCCGCATTCCTGATCTGTGTCGGATTGGTGTGTCTCGCTATCGTCTTTTTTCTAATTGTGTTCCCCTCAAGCAGTCCACCCAAAGAGAAAAAAGTGATTCAGAACTTCTATGCGCATCGAGCTGCTTACGAGCATTTACGCGATATGCTGCTGGAAGACAAGCAGCTCGTCAGAGTGGCAGCTTGGGGCGTCCAGACAACAAAACCAATCCCTGCAAGCAAGCCTCCCGCAGGAGACTTCCCACTCGATCGCTACAACGAGTATCTGTCGCTGCTCAAAGAGGCTGGCGCAATCGGCGCGCATCGAGACAGCGCCGACCCTCCAGCCGATGTTTGCATCTGGATTTATGCATCAGGCTGGGCGGGAGACACGCGACACCTTGATGTTTGCTGGGAAACGCAGCAACCTGCCCCTCAAATCGCCAGCCTTGACGAATTCTACAAAACTCCAAAACCACGCAAACCAGTCTTTCGCCCAATCGACAGCAACTGGTACCTCTGGGCGGATTGGTGATCGGAGCGAAGCTTAGCGGTCGTCGCGAATCTTGAACGGGATGTGCGCGATGACTTCGATCTCGACCGGCGCGCCAGCCTTGGAAGCTGGAGTGAATTTCCACTGCGCGAAAGCGCTTTTCGCGTTGGCGTCGAGTTGAGGATCGACGCTGCGCACAACATGGATGCTGTCCACGGTGCCGTTGGCGCGAATGATGCCGTAGAGAACCACTTCTCCCTGGACATTTTGCTCAATCAATTCCGGCGGATACTTTGGATCCACTTTTCTCATCGGCACCGGCGAAACCAAATCGGTGGCCGCGGATGGTGCGCCGTTTGGACCGGAACCCAGCTCCGCAAAATTCAAAATCCAGCTGCCGCTGGCGCTGTTGATGTTGGCCATGTTGATGGCCAGCGTATAAACGTGTTTGGCCGCAAAAACTTGCTCCGGCTTTGCGCCAGGAGGGAGCATCGCGAAGTTCGGCGGGCCGGTTCGTTCCGGCGCGTCTTCGGATTTGGCGCCGGCATCCGAGCCGCCGCTCATTAAAGAGCGCGTCGAGGGCAGCTTGAGCTTTGCGCTTCCCAAACCGGAAACGGTGTTCTTCGGCTGCGGATTTCCTCCGCTGATGCTGACGCCTACCGGGCTTTTCCCACCGCCGCTCGAACTACTTGAAGGATCGCCCGTGCCGTTCGGCGAACCATCCGGCACGCCGCGCTTGGTCCCATCCGGCGAAATCGAGATGCGCGCGGCGAGATTGCCCTGCGGCGGCTGAACATTCGGCGCAGGAGGCGCAGGCGCGGCGGAGAGCGCGATGAGCGGCGCAGGCGCTCCATTCGCGGTGGCAGCTTGAGCAGCGCCCAACTCAGGCGCGGGCGCGGAGTCGCCGGTTTGAGTGCGAGCGGCAACACGCGGCGCAATGCCCGCGTTCAATTCGAGTTTCGGGCGCGCAGGCGCGTTTGGCGAAAGGGCCAAAGCGATCTCACCTGGTTTTTGATCCAGAACCGGCGCGACGTCCGGAGGCGGAGCCACGGTGGAAGTCGCAACGCGATGCTGCCGCGCATGAAGCTTCGCCAGAGCCTGCTCGCTGATCTGAATGTGAGGCCGTGCAGGCGCAGCCGGAGCCTGCAACTGCACGATGTTCGGCAAATCGGGAAGCACTTTGGGTGCGAGCTGCGGCGCAGCCGGATTGATTACCGTCTGCCGCGGATGCGTGGGATGCACAGGGTCGGTGACGATGCGCTGGCGCGGGTGGAAGGCGTCGGCGCCTTTTGGCGGCAAAGGCTTAAGCGGGTCGGCGTGCGAAGCAACCTTGGGCTTTGCGGCGCGAATTTCCACCAGCGGAAAGTCATTGATGGGCCCCGACCAAGTGAGCTGCGTATTGTCGAACGCCGGATTGCGCCGCAGTGTCGCCGTGAACAGCGAGAACGGCAACATGAAAACAGCCGCGTGCAATAGCGCAGCAGCGAGCACCGCTCGCTTGGGAATGCGGCGCTCAATCCAGCAATCTCGGAAGTACTCGCCGCCGAGAAAGTCCTTTGCAAGGAAAGGCCGAGAGAAAAGGGCGCGAACGCTGCTCGCAAACCCCTGGTGAAAATCTCCCCAGGGAATTTCCAGCTTGGGCTCGACCTCGATAACGATGGGTGCAGGCGGAACTTCAAGAGCCATCCGCGCAGCGGTAGCCGCGCCCTGTCCCGAGAGGTTGAACCCACTATCGACCTGGCCGAGCGACATGAATCTCCCAATTATAGCGTGACTGGGGCGCCAGGAAGGATGGATTCGTTTCAGGCCGAGGAGGATGCCTGAGAAGGGAGTGAGTAGCGAATAGCTAGTAGTGAGTAGCGCAGAGCGGGCCCTTCGAGTCTCACGACAAGCCAAGCTCCCGCCCCTACAACGTGGGACGCTACGCTGAGGCCGCAGGTCTGGGGCGCATTTGGTAATGGCGGAAGATGGCGATGGCTAGCGCGATGACGCACGAGATCGTTAAGACGAGCCAGAAATAAAAGACGATCTGCCACGCGCCTACGTACCACGATTCCGGGCCCAGGTGAAATTGCGAGCCAAGGGGGAGCCGGGCGTCACGAAGGAAGGCGGAGAGTTCGGGCAGGTGGGCATCATCTCCCTTGCTAAGAAACCGTTGTAGGAGTTTGGCATAGGGGCGGTAACTCACAAAAAGGACGGCACTGGCCAGTAGCGCGCCGACAGCTGCAGCGAAACCAAGGGTGAGCGTGAGCCGGCTGGGGAGAAGCGAACCTAGCCTGAGAGAGCGGTTCCGGATCACTACGCCGAGCGCACAAAGAAGCAAGAGCACCGCGCACAAAAGAATCGACAAACCGGAGAGCCGCACCAAAAAGGCGTTCCAGTGCGAAACTTCGCTGCCGCTAAACCTGCTTTGCAGGAGGGCGTGTTCTCTCTCCGCCGTTTTATCAACTCCATCCGCGAGTGCGCCCTCGAACGCGGCCGCAGCTTCGTTCCCTTCCGTTCGAGAGAGTGCGCCGAGCCGAGAGTAAGCTTCCTTCAAAGGCCTGTTCATGAAAAATGTTAATTCATCGTCGGCCCTCATCAATTCGCCAAATCGTGCAACCTCCGAATATTTTTCAAACGCGGCTTTGCGATCGCCGCGAGACTCGAGAGCCTGGCCGGATTGGAGAAGCGACTGCGCGTAAAGATAGCAGTACGAAACGCCATAGCTCGGAAAGCCGTACCAGTTCTCGTCCGAGGCGGCCTGAAAAGGATCGTCGAGGTGATAGCGAGAGAGAACGCGGTGATCCAATTGTTTTTGGCGGTCGAGATAGGTGTCGAGCTTGGGGGATTGGAACGCGGCAGCCATTTCCGCTTCCCAGGCTGGGCTTTCCTCGACCTTGCCTAGCGGAAACTCTTTGCTGTGCGTGACGGTGACGCCAATTTTCTGGGCGGCGAGCAGATGGGGCAAGGCGTTTTGCGGATCCCATTGCTGGAGCGTGGAGAGACGCTCGGTCCCGTTGGAAGTCAACTCCACCGCGCCATTTACGGCGTAAACCCAGGTGAGATTGGGATCGAGGTGAACGGCTTCGTCGGCCAAGCGCACCCTTTCAGCTTCATTCGGGTGGCGAACGGCCACAAAGGCGAGCGCTTCGGCATCGTGATTTTGCTCGGCTTTTTTCGCTAGTGCGTCCAGCTCTGGATCTGTATCGGGGCCGGCAAAACTAATTTGTGATTTGACGTGGAGGACGTCGTGCCACTGCGCGAGGGAGACTTGGAAGGCTTGGCGGAAGACGGGGACTAGGAAAAAGAGCAGAGAGGCGGCTACGCAGGACGCGATGACGGCTAGGGTGGTTTTGCGCATGGGTGACTCCTTGGCGAAAAGTTCGCTGGCGGTGGAGACGGTGCGGCGGTCGGGGCCGGGGAAGAGGAAGGCGAGGACGGCGTGTTTTGCCAGGACTCCCGCGCCACCCAGCGACCAGATGAGGGCCGACCAATTCCCTTCGACGTGACTTAGTTCGTTGAGCATGGCGTGGCCCCAGTCGAGGGTGTCGTGAGGGGCGATCCAGATGGCGAAACGCAGGAGCGCGATGGCGACGGTGCGGGGCGCGGCGGCGGGGATCATGCGCGGCCTCCGCTGAAGGCGACACGCCGGACTTTCAGGCCGGCCCGGGTCGCGGGCAGCGCGGAGCGGACGAACGCGGCGCCATCGGGAGTGAGGCGATAGGTGTGGCGCGGTGGGACGCCGTCTTCGGTGGTGACCCACTTGGTTTCGAGCAGGGAGTACTTGGCCAGGCGCATGAGGATGGGGTAGAGCGTGCCGGACTTGAGGCCGGTCTCGCGGCTGAGTTCGTAGCCGTAGCGCCAGGCGGTGGGGCGCTCGATGAAGCGTTCGAGAACGCGAAGAGTCTGCGGCGATAAGCGTGGCGGTTTCATGGCACCTCTAAGTCTACATATATAGAGAGCGTTGTCAAGCCGAATCGGCCGCAGCATGCCATGCACGGTCGGCTCTATCCCGTAGCACAGGCACTCTTGCCTGTGCGGCTTTTTCCCTGCGCATCTGTCGCGAGGAGCACAGCCAGGAGTGGCTGTGCTCCTAAAACCGCTCATTGGGACGACAATGTTAGAATGAGCGAAAAAAGGAAAGGGCCGCGTCGCCTTGCTTCAGCAGGCGGAAGCGCTTGAGTCGTCCAATATTTTCCGGCAGCGCAAATTTGTGGTAGTGCTCAAAGATGATGAGCGCGTCCGGCGAAAGAAAGTTGGCGGAGCCAGACGCGAGAAACTCCAGAGCACGCGAGTAGTCCTCGTGCGCAGCGTAAGGCGGATCCAGAAAAACAACATTGACGAGCGATGTTGCCAGCGTCTGGCGCGCGGCTAACTTTTCCAACGCTGCGAGAGCGTCGGAGGTGAGGATTGTCGCGCCTGACGTGATGCCCAGCGATTCGAGATTGCGGCGGATCAGCTTTGCAGCCGGCGCATGCTTCTCGATGAAGATAGCCTCGACGGCACCGCGGCTGATCGCTTCGATGCCGACAGCGCCCGTCCCGGCGAAAACATCGAGAAAGCGCGAGCCTGCGAGAGACGGCGCCAAAATATTAAACAGCGTCTCGCGCAAGCGATCGGACGTTGGACGCAGCGCATCCCCTTTGAGCGATTTGAGCAAACGCGAGCGATATTTCCCGGCGATTATCCGCATGTGCTCATCCGATTTTCGCGAGGTGGTAGCGGCGTTGCCACTCGCCGGGGAGTTGGCGGAGGACGCGTTGAAGGGCGGGCGATTGCTGCGCGTCTTCGGCAAGGGCGAAGGCTTCTGTTCGTGCCAATTCCAAGAGTTCTTTGTCGCGGAGGGGGTTGGCGATGTGGAAGCCGAGGTCGCCGGATTGGCGGGTACCGAAGAATTCGCCGGGGCCGCGGAGGAGGAGATCGGTTTCGGCGATTTCGAAGCCGTTGGCGGTGCGGACCATGGTTTCGAGGCGGGCGCGGGCTTCGTCGGTCATGCGGATGGGACCGACGAGGATGCAGTGGGATTTGGCGGCTCCGCGGCCGATGCGCCCGCGGAGCTGGTGGAGTTGGGCCAAGCCGAAGCGTTCGGCGTGCTCGATGACCATTGCCGTGGCGTTGGGGACGTCGACGCCGACTTCGATCACCGTGGTGGCAACGAGGATTTGGATTTCGTTTTTGCGGAAGCGCTCCATGACGGAGTCTTTTTCTTCGCTGGAGAGGCGCCCGTGGAGAAGGCCGAGTTTCAGTTTGGGGAAGACTTCTTTGGAGAGGCGCTCGTATTCGTCGATGGCGGCTTTCAGTTCTAACTTCGATTCTTCGATCACCGGATAGACGATGTAGGCCTGATGGCCGGCCTGGACTTCGCGGCGAAGAGACTCCCAGGTGCCGGGGAGATGCGGCTCGGAAGTCAGGTGCGTTTGGATCGGCGTGCGTCCCGGCGGAAGTTCGTCGAGGACGGAGACGTCTAGGTCGCCGTAGAGAGTGAGCGAGAGAGTGCGCGGGATGGGAGTTGCGGTGAGGACGAGGACATGCGGGGCGTGGCCGTGGCTGGCGGCTTTGTCCATGAGGCGTTTGCGCTGCATGACGCCGAAGCGGTGCTGCTCGTCGATGGCGGCGAAGCCGAGGCGGGCGAATTGGACCTGGTCTTCGATGAGCGCGTGCGTGCCGATGACAAGCTGGGCTTCCCCAGAACGGATGCGCTCGAGGGCGGCGTTTTTTTCGGCGGATTTTAGGCCGCTGATGAGGAGTTCGACTTTGTAGCCGCCGGGAGCGAGGATGCGGCGCGCGGAAAGATAGTGCTGGACGGCAAGAATTTCTGTCGGGGCCATTAGCGCGGCCTGGCAGCCGTTTTCGATGGCGATGACCGCGGCTTGCAGAGCGACGATGGTTTTGCCGCTGCCGACGTCGCCCTGCAACAGGCGATTCATGGGAGCGGGTTTTTCCAGGTCGGCGGCAATTTCGGCGAGGACACGTTTTTGCGCGGCAGTCGGCTTGAACGGGAGGATGCGCTTCAGTGCTTCGCGGATTTTTTCTTCGCGGACCCGGAAGGCGATGGCGTTTTCCTTGCGCGTGGCTTTGCGGTCGAGCGCGAGGCTGAGTTGGTACAGAAAGAATTCTTCGAAGATCAATCGCTGCTGGGCTGGTGTGCGAAACGTGTTGAGCGCTTCGATGGATTCGTTCGGCGGGGGAAAGTGGACGTGGATCTGCGCTTCGCGGCGTGAGGGATAGTTGAGACGCGCGCACAAAGCTTCCGGAAGAATATCCGGCGTGCTGGCGTCGAGCATTTGGACGGCGGCGTACATGGCACGGCGGATTTGGCGCGAGCCGAACGTGCCGATGGCTTCGTAGATGGGAACGATGCGGCCGACTTCGGTAGAGTCCGGCTCTTCTTTGCCGAGCATCTCGAGCTGAGGATTAATCATTTCGAGGCGGGCCGGGCGGAGCTTATCGATTTCGACCTTGCCGTGAAGAATGAGCTGCTGGCCGGGTTTGAGTCGGTCTTCGAGATAGCCGCCGTGGAAAAATTTGCAGGGGAGCAGGCCCCCGGCGGCGTCCTGAACGAGGAGGTGATAGATGGCATTGTAGTGATGCTTGTTGGGGATGGCCTGGCCGCTCATGACGCGGGCGCGGATGGTGTAGGTGCCACCGGGCTGGATATTCTTGATTTCGGAGAAATGGATGCGGTCTTCGTAGCGGAACGGGAGATAGGCGAGGAGATCCTCGAAAGTGTGGATGCCGCGCTTGGCGAGGAGTTCGGCGCGCTGCGGGCCGACGCCCTTGATCATGCGGACTTCGGTCGAGAGGTTCAGCGTCATGGACATTTCTTTTATATCATTGCCGGCGGGTGAAGGCTGATTTGTCGTTTGCGGCCCCCCTTGCAAATTTGTAAGTGTTGCATCTAAAGGAGTTAGCTTCCAGCTAAGCTCTTTAGAATCAATGCTTACGGGAACTCTCGTAAGTGTTGCATCTAAAAGACTTAAGCTCACTGTGGGGCCCGGCTTGGGTTAGTCGGCAGCGATTGGCTTGGAACTGTGCGTGAGAGTTGCGCTACCCTCCGTACGTAGTATAAGTGTCAGCGTTTCGAGTTGACGAGGTGACAGCAATAGCGGGAGGAACTGTGGCGGAAGAGCGGCTGACTGGTTCGGATAAGCGGGCGCTGTTGCTTTGGGTCCTGCTGGGCATCGTGGGAGTGGTGTTTGCGTACAAATATTTTTTCCAGGCGTTTCCGGAAGCGTCGGTGGACTTCAAGGTTTCGCGCGGCGAGGCGCTGGCGCGAGCGCAGAAGTTTGTCGGAAGCCTGGGCGAGGATGTAAGCGGCTATCGGACGTCGATTGTGTTCGATCTGGACGAGAACGCGAAGACGTATCTGGAGCGGGAGCTGGGACTGGAACAAGCCAACCAGCTGATGTCCGGCGAGCTGAACATCTGGTATTGGGATGTGCGGTTTTTCCGGCCGCAGCAGGAAGAAGAGTTCCGAGTGCGGATAAGTCCTGGCGGAGAAGTTGTAGGTTATGGGCATTCGATAGAAGAGTCGAGGGCGGGAGCGACGCTGGATAGGGAAGCGGCGCTGGCGCAGGCGCAGAAATTCCTGACCGAAAAGATTGGGGTGAACCTGGCGAACTGGAACCCTCTGCCGGAAGAGACAAGCTCGACGAAATTGCCGAACCGGCTGGATTGGGCTTTCACGTGGGAAAAGCGCGGTGTTAAGGCCAAAGATGCGCCGTACCGCCTGCGGGTGGTTGTGGATGGGGACCAGGTGAACGGCAGCCATGAGCACCTGAAAGTGCCGGAAGCGTGGGAAAGAAGCTTCGCGAAGCTGCGGTCGAGCAACGATTCGCTGACTCTAGTCTTCACCGTGTTTTACCTTGGCTTGCTGGTGGCGGCGGTTTGGCTGGCGATTCAGCTTACGTACAAAGGGATGACTTCGTGGCGGGGAGCGCTGTTGCTGGGCGGAGTGGTCGCCGGCTTGCTTTTCTTGCAGAGTTTGAACGATTGGCCGCTCTGGGGCGCAAGCTACGATACAAAAGACAGCTATGGAACTTTCCTGGCGCTGCAACTGGCCCGGGCGCTGGCCCTCGCCGTGGTTACGGCAGTGACGATAACGCTGGTGCTTCCCGCGGGTGAGCCGCTATACCGGGCTTCGCAGCCGGGGAAGCTGCAGCTTTCGAAAATATTCACGTTGCGGGGATTGCGCTCGAAAGAGTTTTTTTCGTCGGCGGTGGTGGGGCTGTCGCTGGCGGCGGCGCACATTGGATACGTGGTGGCGTTTTACATTGTGGCGAGCTATTACGGAGCGTGGGCGCCGCAGGAAGTGAACTATCAGGATTCCGTGAATACGGCGTTTCCGTGGATTTCCGGGGCGGCGATTGGATTGCTGGCATCGACGAACGAAGAATTTACGTTCCGCCTGTTTGCGATTCCCTTCTTCGCGCGGTTGACGCATTCGCGATGGATTGCGGTGATCGTGCCGGCGTTTATGTGGAGCTTTCTGCACAGCAACTATCCGCAGGAACCGCCGTACATTCGTGGCATTGAGATAGGGCTTTTCGGCATTGTGGCTGGAGTGGTGATGTTGCGCTACGGCATTTTGGCGACGCTGATCTGGCACTACACCGTTGACGCATCGCTGGTGGGGTTGTTCCTGCTGCGGTCGAACAGCCTTTATTTCAAGGTGTCCGGGGTGGTCGTTGCAGCGGCGGCGGTTGCGCCGCTGGCGTTTGCTGGAGTTGCGTATCTGATTCGAGGACGATTCGAAGCGGATGAAGACTTGCTCAATAGCGCCCCGCGGACTGTGGTTGTGCCCATGGCCGAGGCGCCTGTCGAGACGGCAACTGCGCGCGGGACGCGGCGATACGAAGCGCTTACACCCGCAATGTTCGGAGCTCTGGCGGTGTGCCTGGTGGCCGGCGGCGTTCTTGCCTGGCGGGTGAAAACGGAATCGCTCGGGGATAATTTGAAGTTGTCCGTGAACGCGAAAAGCGTGCGCGCGACAGCCGATGAAATCATGCGGAAACGAGGGGTGGATCCGGCTTCGTACAAACGCGCCGTTGTGATTGTGAATGTCACCGATCCCATCACGAATGAGTTTTTGCGGGAACGCGTGGGCATCAAACGCCTGAATGAGATTTACGCCACGGAAGTGCCTGGTGTGGTGTGGCAGGTGCGGTACTTCAAGGACAGTCAACCGGAAGAGTTCTCCGTCAAACTCGATCGCGATGGAGCACTGCTGGCGTTCAATCACCGACTGCCGGAAGATGCGGCGGGAGCATCGCTGAGCAAGGAAGAAGCGCTGGCCAAGGCGCAAACGTATCTAAGCGAAGTAAAAAAACTCGATCTGAGCCAGTGGAACCTGGTGGAAGAGAACTCGGACAAGAGAGTTCACAGAACAGACCATGAGATTGCGTGGCAGCAGCGGACTCCGATCGACTCGGGCTCGACTTCCTCGAATGATGTGGTGAGCCACGCGTTTGTGCGCAACAAAGTAGCCGTGCTCGGCGATGAGGTTGTGGATTACAGAGGATCCTACTACTCGAAACCGGATGCGCGCGAAGACCAGGAAGCGGCGGAGGGGGGAACCCTTTGGACATTCATCAAGATTCCTGACGAATGGCGGCGCAAACAGGAAGAGCAAACGCTGCCGCGCACGCTGCTGGCTTACGGAGTGCCCGTCTTGTTTTTTGTTGGAGGCGGACTCACGGCGCTCATCATTTTCCTCAAGAATATTCGCTCGGAAGTTGCGCGATCGGTTCCCTGGAAGAAACTGTCGGGATGGGCGATCTGGGGAATGGCTGCTTATTTGGCCGTTTTTGCGTTCGGGGACCGCATCCAGAGTGCGTTCAACATGTACAACACGGCGATTCCCTTCAAAACCACAATGGGGATTCTGGGAATTGGCATTCTACTGGGAGCACCGTTTAACTTTGGCCTGGTGGTGTTCGTGTTCGGGCTGGCGTGGTATTACGGGAAGCGCGCGTTTGGGGAAGAATTGCTGCCCGTGGGCGGACGGATGCCAGCGGTCTATTATCGCGATGCGCTGTGGATCGGGGTGTGCGGGACGGCGGGCCTTGTTGGATTGGGGCGGCTGATTGCGCTGCTTTCCAAGTATTGGCAGACGGTGGATCGAAGCTTCCCAGCGTCCTTTGGGCAGAGCTTTGATGCCACGGTTCCGTTCGCGGCGGCGTTCGGGCAAGGGCTGAACAGCGGATTATTGCGAGCGGGGCTTGTGGCACTGGTTGCGGCGTTTGTGGTTGCGGTGGTCAAGGCGCCGTGGATGCGGTTTTTGATTTTCGTGCTGGGGGCGTTGTCGCTGGTGGGGGGAGATTGGAGCAATGGGACCGGCTTTGCGAAGCAATTTGTCACGGAGGCGATCGTATTGGGAGTGATTGTCTTCGCGGTGCGGCGGATTGTGCGTTTCAATTTTCTGGGATGCTTCCTGGTGGCGACGTGCACCTCTCTATTGGGCGGGGCGGCGGAATTGTTGGGGCAGCCTGACGCGTACTACCGCACAAACGGCTATGTGCTTCTGCTCATTCTGGGATTGCTGCTGGCTTGGCCATTTATCGTGTGGCGAATGAGGGCGCCTACAGGTGACGCGAACCAAATTGGTGCTCCCTTAGAATCGAGCGGGCGGGGCAACCTATAGCGTGCTGTGTAAATCCGAAACAAACAGGCTTCGATATTCGTTTTCTAAGTGGAAGTGGATGCTCACCCAAGGGGCGTTTGGCCGTCCAAATTGGGTGGTCGCAAGAGATTGTGTGTGTGGCGGGCCAGCGAAGTGCAGGCTAAGGCGTTTGAATACAGGAAGTAACGCGCGCACATACGAACAGAAAGCGAAATATGCCGCTTCCAAGATGGGCTTTAGCTTTGGCTAATGATGCAGGCCTGGCAGGTGGTTCAAGCGCCTCCGTGGCCGCGGCGGACTCTTTGCCCAATGTAAATGAGCAGTCCCTGGTGGCGGAAGCTCAGGCCGGCAGCAGGGTGGCTTTCGAGGAGCTGGTGCACCGCTACGACCGGGATGTGCTGCGGCTGGCACTGAACCTGATGAAGCGCCCGGAAGACGCGCGCGATGTTTATCAGGAAGCGTTTTTGAAGGTTTTCAAGAATCTGCACCGGTTTCGGTTCGAGTGCAGCTTTTATACGTGGCTCTACCGGATAGTGACGAACGTTTGCCTGGATCATCTGCGGCGGCGGCAGGCGCGGCCTGAGGATCAGTCGCCGGAACCCAACCCCGGGCACCATGAAGAAGGCATCACGGACTTTTTTGAGCGGCAGCGGGAGCATCGTCCGACGCTGGATCCCGAGCGGCAACTATTTGGCAAAGAGATTCAGGCGCGCATTGCATCGGCGATGGAACGGCTGTCGCCGCGCGAGCGCGTTGTGTTTGAGATGAAGCACTATCAAGGATTGAAGCTGCGAGCGATTGGCGACGCGCTGGGCACCACGGAAGAAACCGTGAAGAATTCGCTGTTTCGCGCGACGCGCAAACTGCGCAGCCAGCTGGGAGGCTTGCGATGAGCGCGCCTCAACAGACACAGTGCAAAGAAGTTGCCGCGCTTCTTGTTTTTTACGCTTGCGAAGAAACCAGCGCGCAGGAGAAAGCGCGGATCGAAAAGCATCTAGCGGGTTGCGCGGCTTGCGCCTCGCAGCTTGCTGAGGAACGCTCCCTTCACGAGTCCTTGATGGAAGCGCTGCAAGCCTCCGAACAATTTGATAGCGGAGGCATTCTTCTTTCGCGGTGCCGCAGTGAACTTGCGGAAGCGTTGGACGATTTATCGGCACCCCCTTTGAAGAAACACTGGCAGCCGCTGGGATGGCTCCGCAGTTGGATGGCCATGCGGCCGGTCTGGAGCGCGGCGGTTCTGGTTTTGATTGGATTGGGGCTGGGTACGCAAGGGTTGCCGTGGTTGTCGGCGCGGCTGGATTCCGGGTCGAACGGGCAGACTGTAAATGTTTCGCCTTCGGCACGGTTCACGGATGAACAGCTGGCGAAGATGGCTGTGGCGAGCATGAGTTTTTCTCCTACGTCTGACAGCACCTCCGGAAATGTGCAGCTGCACATAAAGACGGAACAGCCGCTGGTACTTTCCGGAAGCGTGGACGATCCCGATCTGCGCCGCGTTTTGACATACGTGGTTGAAAATGGAAATCAGACAGAAGCTGGAGTGCGGCTCGACTGCCTGGAAGCGCTGCGGGCGCGCACGGGAGATGCCGACGTGCGCCGGGCGCTGCTTTATGCGGCGCGAAATGACCAGAATCCCGCGGTGCGGATGAAAGCGATGGAATCGTTGCGCGATGTAGTGGTGGACCAGACCGTGCGCGAGACGCTGATTGATGCGCTGGAGCACGACTCCAATCCCGGCGTGCGCGTGGAAGCGGTGAACCTGTTGGTGCGCTCGCTGGAAGGCGGTACACCGGAAGCTGCGCAGACTCCGGAAGCGGTGCTGGCCCCGGAGCCTGTGGAACGTTTGCTGGACCCGTCGATGGAACGCGTGATTCAGACGCTACAGGATCTAGAGCGCAGCGATCCCAACCGCTACGTGCGGCTGCGCAGCGCCGCGGCTTTGCGGCAGATTGGCCCGCACGAAGTTCAGTGAGAAGTGCGGTGAGAAGTTCAGCCGGTTGAGAAGAGATCCAAGCAAGAAATGAGCACCCTTCCCATTTTCGTGACGATTCGCGATACGCGGACGAAAGTTTCTCGCGCTGCGCTGTCAGCCATTTTCTGCTCGATACTACTTTCGGGTTTGGCTTTTTGCGCGAACTCCAATGAACCGTTTGCTGCTGGAGCTGTCGTTCCCGGCGATCCGGCGCCGCGCGTGGCCACGGATCGCTCCGGCACGCTGCAAACCAAAGACGGACTAACGCTGCACCTGACGACGGACCTTGGCTTGGTGCGAATCATCGCGTTGGAACCGGGCGCGCCGCAAGTGGTGCGTTACACGGTGCATATTGAGACCGATGCGCGCGCGCCATGGGCGCAGAATCTTCTGGACCGCTATGCGCTGACGGCAAAAACGACGGCGTCCGGCGTGGAGATGACGGGAACCTTGCCGCCGCAGTCCGGGCACGGTGAAGCGATTGCGCAATTCTGGGTGCAATTTGAAGTTGCGGTTCCCGCGGGCTACAGCGTCGACGTGAACACGGGCGCCGGAGACATCGAAACGAGAGACATCGGCGGATCCGCGAACCTCATCACGCAGGGCGGAAACATTCGGACTGGGCGCATCGGCTTCAGACCGGTGCTCAACGTATCGCAGAGCCACTTGCTCGCAAAGCTCTCCACGCAGGGCGGACATATCCAAGTGCAAGATGTTGCGGGCGACCTGGATGCGTTCACCGCGGGCGGGCACATTGTCGCGGGAAACATCACGGGAGATGGAACGTTGCGCAGCGGAGGCGGGCACATCCGCGCGGGACAAATTGGCGGGCGTGCGCAACTGGAAACCGATGGCGGCAACATTACGCTGAAGCAAGCGGGGAGTTTCGTCAGCGTGCGCACCGGCGGCGGACAGATTGATTTCGGCGAAGTGCGCGGCTCGGTGCGGGCGCAAACGGGCGGCGGCGGGATTCGCATCATCACGGTTTCCGGGCCGATGGAAGTCGAATCCAACGGGGGGAGCATTTGCTTGACGCGCGTGGCAGGCGCGGTGCAGGCAGCCACCGCGGGCGGCACGATTCAGGCGTGGTTCAATCCGGATGCGGCTTCCTCCAGCGGCGTCGTGAGCCTTCCGGGCGCTTCGCAACTTTCTTCCGGAGCGGGAGACATCATCATTTTCCTGCCGCGAAATCTGGCCGTCACCATTGATGCGCTGGTCGAAAAAGGGGGCGTGAGCCGCATTGATGCCGACCCTGCGCTGCTTTTGAACATCCAGGCGCAAGGAAATCGAGACCTGGGCGCGGTGCGCGCCACGGGAATTTTGAATGGCGGCGGCGCGCTGCTGAAATTGCGCACGACGGTGGGCAAAATCCGGCTGCAATACCTGGATGAAGGCACGGGACTGCGTGATTCGCTGATTCAGCAGCAGCGCGAACGGATCGAGCGCGTGCGTGACTCGGACTTTCCTTCCAACAAGTTTTCGGAACCGGGCCCGGGAGCCGCAGAGCAGCCTCCAGCCGATGAAAGACGTGACTGGTTGGAGAGCTGGATGGACAGTTTGGAGCGATTTCTTCTTGGCGGAATACACGAAGATTCCAGCGAGTTCTTCAAGCGGCTCATCGCGAGGCCGAACCCCGCGTATCCCGAGCTTGCCCGGAAGGCAGGTATCCACGGAGTTGTGAAGCTGCAAGTACGGGTGAAGATAGATGGAAGCGTGGAAGTGATCAAGATTCTGGAAGGCGAACCGGTTCTTGCGGATGCCGCGATAGACGCGGTCAAGAGGTGGCGCGCGAAGCCGGCATCCATCAATGGAAACCCGGTGGAGACCATTTCAACCGTGGCATTTGATTTTGAACCGTCGCACTGACGGGGAGTGATGATGGCGGCGAATCGCGCAGGCGTGTTATTGGGGTTCGAGGTTGGTTCCACTGTGAGCAGCAACGAGCAACCGCTCGTGAGATGAACTCGAGGGGGTAGAACGAGATGCTACGTCCAGGTTTGCGCTCGGCGGTGTTGTTCATCCTGATGCTTGCGGGGGTGTCCGCTGCTCCTTGCTTTGCGATCAGCAAAGACTTCAATCAATCGTATTCGCTGCAGCCGGGAGGTTCGTTTGAGCTGCAGAATGTCAACGGCCCCGTCGAGGTGGAAGGGTGGGACCGCAATGTCGTGGAAATCCACGCGGTGAAAATCGCCAAAGAAAAAGAGGCGGACCTGGAGCGCGTAACGATTGAGGTGGAAGCGCGACCTAATGCCGTGTCGGTGGTAACGCGTTATCCGCAGAATGAGGGCGTGGAAGTGGCCGTGGAATACACCATACATGTTCCGCATGGAGCGCGCGTGGAACACATTGGGACGGTCAACGGGACGCTGAAGATTGCGGGCGTCGAATCCGTGGAGGATTTGCGCACCGTGAACGGAAATATTGAAGTGTACGAGGGCGGCGGAAGCGTGCACGCGCGGACGACGAACGGGAATCTGCATCTAGAACTTTCGCGTGCGATGGATGACAAGGGCATGACGGCGGAGACGACGAACGGGTCGCTGCTGCTGGCTGTGCCGCAGGATACGCAGGCGAATCTCGAAGCGCGCTCGTTAAATGGCAATTTTTATTCGGAGTTGCCGCTGTCGCTCGAGAGTTCCTTGAAACCGCGGGAGATGCGCGGCAAGTATGGCAAAGGCGGCGCGCCCATCAAACTGAATACCATCAACGGCGGAATTCGCGTGGTGATTTTGCGGTCAACGGTTTAGCCCGGGCCGCGTCTAAGCAAAGCAGGAGGCAGAAAAATCATGCTGAAACGTAATTTGATTATGTGCGGCGGAGCGGCGGTGCTGGGTGTTGCGCTGATTGCGTTGCCCAGCCCTTCCGCGGTGGCACAAGATTCTGCGGCCGCAAAGGTGGCGCAAGTGGAAGCGAGCCGTGCGCAAGTGGCTGCCGCGCAGGCCGCATTTCAAGAGGCGCAACAGGACCAGCGAAACCGCGTGTTGATTACGCCTGGGGCGGAGGTGGACTCTGACGGCCCGGTGGTGCTGTTTGGCGACGATGGCGCGAGCTGGCTGGGCGTGGAATCGCAGGAAGTTAACTCGGAGAAGGCCAAGGAACTGAAGCTGCCCGCGGAGCGCGGCGCCCTGCTGCAGCGAATCGTGCCGGACAGCCCGGCGGCAAAAGCCGGTTTGAAAGAAAATGATGTCATTACCGAAATAAACGGACAGCGAGTGGAAGGCGCTGCGCAATTTCGCCGCATGATTCACGAGATTCCCGCCGGACGGACGGTGCAATTCACGGTATGGCGGGACGGCCGCGCGCAAACGATTGCCGCGACGCTCGGCAAATCGGAAGATCGCGCGAGTGTCTGGTCCAAAACTGCCCCGCGCGCATTTTCCTTCCAGCTTCCGAAGGTGGAAATGCCGGAAATGCCTGATGGACCTGGGATGGATTGGAATTTAGAGATGCTGCCTGGCGGGCGGCCGCGTCTGGGCATTGACGCCGAAGACCTGAGCGGACAATTCGGAGCCTATTTGGGCGCGCCGGACGGCGAAGGCGTGCTGGTCCGCGAAGTGAATGCCGGATCCGCGGCGGACAAGGCCGGAGTGAAGAGCGGCGACGTCATTGTTTCGCTGAATGGCGATCGCATTCGTTCGCTCGGCGATCTGCGGGAGAAACTTGCCGGAAAGCGGGAAGAAAAGACTGTGAAACTCGGTGTCTTGCGCAACAAGAGCGAGCAGTCGATTACCGTGGAATTGCCGCCGCTGCCTTCGAAAACTCCGCGAGTTATATCGCGACGCACCAATATTTAAGAAAGCTTTGCGCAAGAAAGCCCGGACAAATTGTCCGGGCTTTCTCGTTTTTGCATCGGGCTCGCGGGTGAGGGGGCCGCGTTCGCGCGCGAATGCGCTTCAGGGCTTGCCGTCGCGGCCATATTTTCGCGCGAGACGAAATGGACGTCCGAGGGCATCGAGAAACCAGTGGCGCTTGTTTTCTTCGCCTTCGACCCAGTCTTCCTCGGTGGGCGAAAAAGATAGCCGAAAAAGATAGCCGAGCCCGGAAAAACCGCCGCCGTACATGCCGATGCGAAACTTAGCGCGTTCAACAATTCCCGTCGGCGCCGTACCGGCTGCTGGAAGCCACCGAATAATCTGAGAAGACAGGCGGCCGACGGCGCGGTCCGATCGCACAGCCGCCGCGATTGCATCAGGTAGCGGAGCACCGAGCATATCGGCGGCCAATCGCAGGCCGACTTGTAACATGCGTTCCGCCCCAACCTCTTCGGCGGCTGACTTCACGAGCGCCCAATCGAGTTGCTGCCGGGAGACGAAGGCGGCCACGTCGGCGATATAAACAAGGCGCTCCCAAAAATGCTTCGCTCCGTGAATACAAATCAGGATCAGTTCGTCTTCCGGCGAAAGCGCGGGAACCTCGTGCGCATCGAACTTTTCGCGCACTTGCCGGCGAAAGAGCGCTTCCAACGGAAGGGGTTTCGGATGATAACGGAAGGTAAGCTCGGTGTGGAATTCGATCAGGAGCTTCGTGGTGGGCTGCCGAAAATTGTATTCGCCGGGAATTTTTTTAGCATGAATGGCGGTCAACGGGACGCTGGGGGCGTATCCGAGGCCAAGCATGAGTTCCGTGGAGCGCAGAATATCGTTGTCGCGCACGATCAAATCCAGATCGCCGTATTGGCGCAAGCCTGGATCGCCGTAACTACGCACGGAAAGCACCGGCCCTTTAATCACCAGCGCCTCGATGCCGGAGGCGGCAAAGCGATCGAAGAGCCGGAACATCTCCGCGCTCAAATTCAGGGTGAAAAGGGTGTGATTGCGGCGCCAGACGCGCAGAGCATCGCGATTTTCCGGCGGAATGACCGCTTCGTTGAAGTCAAACAGGCGGGCGACGGTTAACCCGAGGACACCGTGGTCTTCCGCGAATGCAATCAGTGATGGCCAGTCGAGACGAGCGCGGAGTTTTTCGGCAAGGCGCTGGCGGTCCGGTTGCGGCCTGGCGCACTCGAGCAGCAGCGTCCACTCCGCTTCAAGAACTTCCGCATCCTGTGGCAGTGTTTCCGTCAGAAAATCCCCCAGCAATTTTCATGGAGATCGGCGGAATTCGCAATCGCTTCCGCTAGCGGGAAAATCTTTCGGCCAAAGCAGAAACGCGCCGGAAGGCATCTTCCGGGCGGCGAAAAACCTTTGGGAATTGTTCCGCGGCGGCTTGCGCGATTTCCTGCAAAGGCGCGATGCCGTCCATGGCCTGAAGGAGCCAGCGTTCCGCCAGACCCGCCTCCGTGAGGAGAGGAACGTAATCCGCCGCGCGGCGACGAAGAGTCTCGGACATGAATTGCGCGCCTTCAAAAGTGGACTGGCGAAAAACTCGTTCGCGTTGACCGTTATGAGCGGCGATCCTGGTATCCCAGCGCCAGATGTAGTCGCCGCCGACGGGATCGGCGTGCAAATCAACTTCAATCTCCTGCCCGGCCTCCAGAGCTACGGGTTCAAGCCAAGGAAGAAAACCCTGACCGTAGACGGTCCCCGCGGGTCCCGGTCCGGTCGAGAATCCGATGTTTTCAAAGAGCTTCGTTTCAAACCAGGCGCTCACTCCATGCCCAATCCCGCTGCGCGTTGCGCGGAATCGCATCTTTGCGGAAGCGCGGGTATTCAGGTGCGCCGTGTAATCCAGCGTGCACCAGTTTTGCGGATCCGTCAGGAGCTGCTCCTTTTTCGAGCGCAGTTTGTAAACACCATTCAGAAGGAGCGGAAGCGGAGCGGAAAGATCGATCTCGCTCCCCGGCTCCTTCCATGGCGAGGTGATGCGCTCGTAATAGTCAGGAGCTTCGACGATGGCAGCGTAGAGGGTGTCGCGCTCGGGAATCTGCGTTCCGCCCTCCTTCAAAAAGCGCACCCTGGCGTCCTCAATCGACGGCAGCGCGTCATCAAAGAGCGGCAAGGCTCCACGCACATCGGAAACAACGACGTTCGCGCGTTCGGGCAGCTGGACTTGCCTGGAATCCTCGTGGATAAATTGGATGCGATCCGCAAAGCCATTGCTGGCGGCCAACTGCCGCGCGAGGTGAACGATGTCCCCGCCTTCGATCGCATAAACGCGCTTCGCACCGGCGCGGCAAGCCAGCAGCGCAAAGATTCCGGGACCGCAGCCGAGGTCGACGACGACATCGCCGGGACGCACGGCGCGGCTGATGGCATCGGCGTACGCTCCAAAGCGCGCCTTGTCGGCGATCATGTCGCCAAATTCATTGAGAAGGTACATTTCAGCGGCCGGCCGCGGCGCCCAGGCTCACCTGGCTGGCCAGCAAACGGGTGGCATCGGCAAGAATCAGCTCGGAGAGAGCGCCGATCCGCGATGGATCGCTGTGAGGAACAATTCGCCGAACCGGAATCTGTGAAACCAGGCGAGAGAGCAGTTCGAATTCCGCCGCACGTTGCGCGCGGTCCAGAAGCCAATTCATATACGTATTCTGGACTAGTTCCAGAAGCACATCGCGACTGCTCACCTCTTCAATCCGCGGAGCATTCTCCATTTCTCGCGGACCAAGAATATAAACGGCTCCAAGAGGTTGCTTGCGGGATTCCAGGCTGGCTTTCACGCCATCCAACTGCAAATAACATTTGTCCCAGTTTGGCGCAATCCGCGGCAGTGCGTCCCGGTGTCCCATCAGCATCTCGACGGATTCGGGCCACAAACAAACGCGTGGATATCCCGCCTCGACGGCGAAACCTCCACCGGTTTCCTCGACCGCAGCAATATCCTCGCAAAGAACCGGCAATCCAAGCAGTCCCAACGCCGCCGCAGTCGTGGACTTTCCAGCTCCAGCCTCACCGGTCAGCAGAATAGCCTTGCCGTCCACGCATAGCGCGCTGGCATGCAGCGCCGTGATTCCTCGCCGGCGCAAAATGAATCCCATGACAGGTCCGAGCAAATAGGTGGAAAGGTCCTGGATTGTTTGGCCGTCGCCAGGGATGCCCCAAATGGAGGTTGCCTCGCCGTTCACTACAAAGCGAGTCCCATCAGAATAGGCCAGTTGAAAAAATTTCCCAACTCCCAGAGAAGTAAGTACGAAGGCAGGGTCCTGCGTTTCCGGAGAGGCTGCAATACTTTGAAGAACCGCGCGTGGCAGCTCGAGCGCTTCTCGCACCCATAAAGGTTCGCGGCACAACTCCAGGCGAACGCCCGCGCGACACGAGCCGTCAATTTCCTCGTTCAATCCGGGAATTGGAGAATCGGAAGAGAGGTCCAGGCCGTAAGTACGATAGCGGTAAGTCACGAAAGGCCAGCACAGAGATAGCTACGTATCAGGGAGAGCACCCTTAGCCGGTCTTGCGCATGTTAATAGGCGTCTTCGCCCCGTCCAAAGTCCCCTTATTCGTCTTGGCCCGGGTCATCTCCGTTAAATTTCCATAGACAAGAAGTTTGGGTGCTCGGTAGGGCTTTTTCGCAGATGCCTCAGACTGCGGCCTCATTCAGTTTCCCCCGATTCGACTGTACTGAATACTTTGTTCGTTTTCAACGCTTTTCAGCCAATAATCAAGAGCAATGGGCCGCAGGTCGGCCCACAATGCCAAACCTAAACCCCGGGCGGGGTGAGAAGTTGCGCTGAGCATTCTGCAGTTTACAAACATCCGCAGTCTCTCGCAAGCCCCGTCTTGCAGGGCCGGCTTCCAACTATTTTTTTCGGAATGGAGAAGGAGCGGGTCGCCTTGCAAAGGCGTCTTGCGGCGGGTGCGTATTTCCTCGGGCAATAGACCTTGCATCGAGTCGCGAAGAAGTTCTTTATTCATACACCAGGGCACCGGGGGTACGCGTAGGAGGAAACGGATCAAACGTTGATCGTGCAAAGGAGCGCGCGTTTCCACCGGCACACCTGTCCAGCCCGAATCTTCGGCCTCATAGATGCTGGGCCAGTACGCGGTGGTCAACGAGGCATGCCCGGCGGGATGAAGCGGATGTTGCTCTTTGGCGGGCTGCTGCAACTCTCGCCAACGATCGCGCAGATGCCACTCCTGCTCAAAGGTCGGTTCCAGCCACGGAGGATAATCCACCGTTTCCTGCGCGCGGCCCATCCAGCGCCGCAAACGCGTTCGAAGCCCTGCGCGCAATGGTGGAAATCTGCCGTGACGGAGCATGTACCCACCGAACGACCGCGCCATTGTGCCCAGGTGGCCTCCCTGCAACAGCTGGACGAGATACGGCCAGGCGCGCCCGGTCAGAATGTCGTCGCCGCCGTCGCCAGTGAGCATCACGCGCCACTGCATGGCTACCTGGCGGTAATGCTCGACGTGCAGTGCAAAAAACGGTTCAACACAAGGCTCCGGAGTGCTCAGCCCCAGCTCGTCCCATCCACCAAATGGCGGGCACGAAGCTCCCGAGAGGATCTCGATGGGAATGCCGAGGTGCTTCGCGGCCCGCGACGCGAGTGTGCCCTCCTCGTCCTCAAAAAGCGGAGTGTAATCCACGGTGTACGCACGCAGCGAATCCCGGACGCCTCGCGCGACCTGCACCTTGCCGGCGATCGCCGCGACGCTCGTGGAGTCCAGTCCTCCACTCATGAAAATTCCCGCCGCGCCCTGCGGCAAGCGGTCCCGCACAGCTTCTTCCAGGTGTCCGCGAAAGGCCTCGATGTACTCTTCGCGCCGCCTCAATAAGAGCGGCTCTTCGATAGGCAGGCTCGTGTAACGGCGCACCTGCACTTCTCCATTCGAAAAGTGCAGAGCGTGGCCCGCCGTCAACCGGCGCACATCGCGATACGCAGTGCGTTCGGGATCAGAGCACCAGGATTGCAGCAGAAAGTCGCCGATAAAATATGGGTCGAGCTTCGCGGATACTTCTGGCGCAAGCCGCACGGTGTTGAGTGTGTTGCTGAAAATAAGCTGGCCGCCAACGTGTGCGTAAAAGAAGGGTCTGGCGCCCAGCAGACTGCGCGCGCACCACAACTCTTTCGCTTCCGAATCCCAAAGCGCAAACGAAAAATCTCCGATCAAAGTCTCAAAACTTTTTTCGGCCCACAGTCGCCACGCCCGCAGAATCAACTCTTCATCGGTGGTGTCCGCGGGAGCCTTTTCTCCATGCTGCTCGAGCCTTCGGCGCATCTCCTCGCGCCCGTCCAGCCGCACATCGCCCAGCAGCCAGACTCGGCCATCCAGGGAACACGGCTGTGCGGCGGCTTGCGGAGACGGACCGGTTCGCAGCAGAGTGAAACAGAATCCCGCCCCGGGGCGCATCCAGACCTGCGTCGCATCCGGCCCGCGAAATGCCAGGCTCTCTGCCATTCGCTCAATGATGCGGACATCGGGCGTTCCGCCGTCCGGGCGCACAATCCCCGCAAACCCGCTCATCGCGGCCCCGGCGGCAGAGAGGACAGCGCCGCGTCAAACGCAGCATAATGCTCGTGGAGCGCTTCCGGCTCATTCAACGCAGTCCCCGCGCGCTCCACCCAGGCATGCGCCTCGAATTTTTCGGCCTCTTTGCGAACGCCAATGCGCAGTTCGCAAGCAATCCCCTGGCGCCCCAGCAGCCACCACAATGCAAGCGATTCTTCCAGGCAGGTGGGATGACCACCACTGTGACGCACCGCGGCGCGCACCATGCGCGCCGTGCTTTCCGCAGCTGCGGCGGGCACTGAACTATCGGGCCGCTCCTTGGGCGGGGAAAGAAACCTTTGCAGGAAGGCCTGAGTCTTACGAAATCCGCGCAGGCGCAAACTCATGGAAATCAGGGGCAACAATGCCGCCGCACGCAGGAAAAGCCCGCGCGCCGGGCGCTCCAGCGCGCTAAACCGTCGAAGCCGTTCCCACATCGGCAGGCTGAATCTGTAGCAATCCGTTTTCGACGAGCCGCCCCAGGAGTTCCGTGAGGTGCAACCGCAGCAGTTCGGACTCGACGTCGAACTCGTTCTGGAGCTCCTGATAGGCAGCGTCAATGCTCGGCGCAGCAGTGACCACCTGCCACATGCGCGTCCCGGTTTCATCCAGGCCGAAGTAACGCTCCGTCTCCAAATTCAAAAGCACGGATTCCCTATCGAGAAAACGCACCAGCACATGCGGCACCGTTCCAGCGCGATCTGCGAATGACACCATCAGCCCCGCTCCTCAGCTCCTCGTCCAAACACGCAGGTCAGGCCATTGCGTGCGTCTTGCGTCACAAATTCTAGTGCTCATATTCTACCGGGGATTCGAGCGGTTCGCCATGCGGAGTAACAGTTGAGATGGAATCAAATTTCGACATGCAGGCGAATCACGATCGCTGCATTACCTTGCCTCACGGAGTTTCATCCTCTGTGAGGATAAATTCTGCCGTCACACTTTTTCGTGCGCCCTCTTCCATTTCCACCTTTTCGCCCTTCCCTGCATAGAATCCTGCGAACCACCCCAACCTGGCCATTTCGTGCAACCGATTGTCTTCGCGCCACAGACACGCTATAAGTTTTGTCGTGCCGGAAGCCGCGATTGCTGTTGCATCCCTCGAAAAATTGTTTCCGCCCGCGCGCAGCGGCTGGCGCGCTTTCTTGCAGCCATTTGAAAAACCGTCCGTGGTCGCGCTCGCCGGAATTTCCTTCGAGGTTCGCCCCGGCGAAGCGTTGGCGCTCTTGGGTGCAAACGGCGCGGGAAAATCGACCCTCCTCAAAATTCTCGCCACGCTGCTTCTTCCCACGCATGGCCATGCGCAAATCGCCGGACACGATGCCGTTCTCGACCCGCGCGCCGTCCGCCGCCAGATCGGCTATCATGCCGGCAGTGACCTCGGCTTTTACGCGCGACTCACCGGCCGCCAAAATCTGCGCTTCTTCGGGCGCCTCAATCATCTTTCGGACGCCGCCTCTGCGCAGCGTATCGCGCTGCTCTCGGAACAGTTCCATCTCGGAGAAGCACTCGACCGCCAGCTCCGCACGCTCTCCTCGGGAACGGTCCAGCGTCTGAGTCTCGCTCGCGCCCTGCTCCACCAACCGCACGTACTTCTGCTCGACGAACCCACTCGCAGCCTGGACGCCATCGCTGCCTCTGAATTTCGCCGCTTCCTCAAATCCGAAGTCCTCAGCCGCGGCGACACTTCCCTGCTCTTCGCTTCGCATACTCTGCCCGAAGTCGAGATGCTCGCCGACCGCGTCGCCGTGATTGATGCGGGACGTCTCGTCACCTGCGACACTCCCGCTGCCTTGAAGCGCACCACGAACGCTGCATCGCTAGAAGACGCCTTCATGCGCCTGACGGGTCGCTCCCCACATCTCACCGGAGAGGGAACCCCGGAATGACGCGCAGCCTGCGCGAGTTGTGGGCTTTCTTCTGGCGCGACCTCTCCATCGCGCGCACCTACCGCACCGTCTTCGTGCTCGAAGCCCTCGAAGCGCTGTTCGGAGTGGCCATGTTTTTTTATGTCGCGCGCTTCGTGGACAGCCCGCAGCTCCGGAACGCGCTCCCGCAGGGCGGAGGCTACTTCGCTTTTTCCCTAATCGGCTTCGTCTTCCTCGATTATCTCAACGCCGCGATGGACACCTTCGACCGAAGCCTCGAAGAAGCCCGCGACTCCGGCACGCTCGAACATCTGCTGGTCACGCAGACTTCTCTCCCCGTCATTCTGGCCGGCTCAGCAATCTATCCTTTCGCAGTGACAACGCTGCGCATAGCCGTCTACGTCGCCTGGGGCGCACTGTTCTTCGGGTTTCCGCTGCGCGGTGCAAACTGGCTCGCCGTAGCCGCGGTGCTCCTCGCCACTCTGCTCGCTTTTTCCGGACTGGGAATTCTCTCCGCAAGCTATCTCCTGCTCTTCAAGCGCGGCAATCCCGCGAAGTGGTTCCTCCTCGGCGTTTCCAGCGTTGCCGGCGGCATGCTGTTTCCCATCAGCGTGCTTCCCGATTGGCTTCAGATAGTGGCCCGGTTGAATCCTGTCACTTACGCGCTAGACGCTATGCGCGCCGCTCTTCTCGGCGGCGCGGATGTGCAAGCCGTCTGGCGCCCGCTGATCGTCCTTCTCATTTTCAGCGCAGTCCTTCTGCCCCTTTCCATGGCGGTATTCTCCTGGGCGCTTCGCCGCACCAAAACCACGGGAACTCTAATGCACCGCTAGAGACTCAATCCGTATTGCCAAGATCCGTAGAGGCTGGGCTTGCCCCGCCCTCCTTCGACGGCGTGGATCTCTCATTCCAAAAAAAGGCCGGCCCCGCAAACCGGAACCGGCCCAATAGAAAGCAGTTTGAATCCTGCTCAGGACTTCTTTTTCGCGTTCACCTTGATATCAATGCCCGGAGCCATCTGCTGCAATTGTTCCAGCCCCTCTTTAGCCTGCTTGCCAAAAGGTCCGTTGGGGTCGAGTTCAATCGCCTTCTGGTATGCCTCAATGGTTCCCGGCGCGAACTCGGGCACATCTTTGTTCCCGACTTTCTTTACCGTCATTTTATAGATTAGGCAGGCACCCAGCAGATACCAGGTCTGCGCGCTCTTCGGGTCCAGTTCTGCGGATTTCTGTAGAGGTTCGATGGCGTCGGCTCCGCGGTTCGCGTTATACAAGCTGATACCAAAGTTGCGCCAGGCCGTCGCGGCTTTCGCCGGATCCAGTTCCGCGCTCTTCGTGTAAGCGGCCCGCGCTTCGTCGATCTTCCCCGCTCGCGCCAGCACGTTTCCCAGATTGTTGTAGTAGCCGGGGTCATCCGGCTTCGCGTTGATGGCCTGCTGGTAAGCTTGCGCTGCTTCGTCATTGCGCCCCGCCAGGTCATACGCTTCGCCCAGACGCGCCCAAAGCAGGTGCTGGTTGGGGTCTTTTTCCGACGCCGCCTTCTGTGCCGCCTCAAATTCTGTAGCGGCTTTGTCGGATAGATCCTTCAGGTTTTGCTTCAGCGCATCTTTCTGATCCGCAGGCGCCTTGGACAAGTCGTCTTTCGCCTTGCGCTCCTGGTCCAGGAATCCAGTCCCGGCAGTGTAGTGCGCTTTCATGCCCTCGAACTTTTGCTTTTCCTCGGCGTCCGCCTTGGTTTTTTGCGCCGCAGCCGCGCCCTCTTTCGCCATCTCTGTCTTGAAGTTCATGTCCAGTTTCGCTTCATCGTTGCTGGTCACCCGGATTTGCCCCATCTTGACAGGAATTTGCTTTTCATTCGGCGGCGGGAAAGTGATAATCGTCACGTCGTAGACGCCCGGGCGGAGATTGCGAAAACCGTACCTTCCTTCCGCATCGGTCTTTGCTTCCAGCTTCGCGCCCTGGTCGCTTATCGCCTCGACTCCCAACCCAAACCACGGCTTTCCGTTGATATCCATAATTATGCCGCTGAGTGTTCCAGTCACTTGCGCCTTCGTGCCCGGCGCAAGCACGCAAACCAGCGCGGCCGCGAGCACCGCAGCCATCGCGCAATACTTCCTAAATCTTTTCATACCCATTTCTCCTTTTGCCGAGGCATACCCTGCCCGGCCTGGCTGGCGGGATGTGCCCTATTATGCCTAATCTTAGCTCTTTTCCAAGTGTCAGGAGTGCGCCGAGACCGCCTGCCGGTAAGGGATGGGATCCGCCACGCCAGCCTCCGCAAACGCCTTCAATCGCAGCAGGCAGCTGTCGCACGCTCCGCAAGCTTTTTCTTCGCCCTGATAACACGACCACGTCAGATGCAACGGCGCACCAAGCGTGATTCCGCGTCGAATAATTTCATTTTTCTTCAGCGTAATCACTGGAGTCGCAATCTCGATCTGCGTCTCTGGCCGCGTTCCCACGCGCACCAACTCCTGAAATACCTGGTAATACTCCGCGCGGCAATCGGGATAGCCGGAGCTATCCTCCGCCACGGCTCCGATGCAAACGGCTCCCGCCCCAATCGCTTCCGCCCAGCTCACTGCTACGGAAAGAAAATGAGCGTTGCGAAACGGCACATACGTCACGGGAATCGAGCTCCCATGCGGCCCCGGCGCGCCAAGCTCATTCTCCGGCACCGCGATTTTCTTGTCCGTAAGCGCCGATCCGCCTATCGCTCGAAAGTGGTCGAGCTGCACCACAAGCCGCTGGCTCACGCCGTAAAAATCCGCAATCGCCTCAAACGCTCGCCGCTCGCGTTCCTGTGTCCGCTGCCCGTAACCTGCATGCAGCAGCGCAATGTTCCCGGCCCCATGCCGCTCGCGCGCAATCGCGGTGCAAACACAAGAGTCCATCCCTCCGCTCAGGAGCACCACTGCCTTCGAGATTTGCGACCCAACTGTCATACATCCCCATTATAACTCGCGCCGTCCCAACAACTCGCCGCGCGAGTAAGTTCAGAGGGGCAGCACGCTGCGCCCCTGGTCTGCAAAGCTCTAAACTGGCCCCTTCCAATGTGGGACAGGATGTGTGAGCTAAGCGCCAGTTTGGAGGAGGGGAGCGAAAAATTCGAATCTTCTGAGTGACCCCGGTAACTCCTAAACTCCCTTTGTCGCCGGGTCCCACACAAACTTATGCAGCTGAAGCCCAAGCCGCACCGGCAACCCATCCGCAAGTATCCACTCCACCACCTTGCGCGCCTCCAACCCCTGCCATTTCCCCGCCGGATCGTCAAACACCGGCGAAAACAAAACCTGCTTCACGCGCTCCGCCAGCCGATGCTCCGCCGTAAAATCTCTCGCAAACTCATAATCCCGCCGCGTCATGAGCACAAACTTCACTTCATCTTTCGCATCCAGCTCCGCAAGATTCCGCATCTCAAACGTATCCGCTTCGCCCGAGTCCGGGCATTTCACATCCACAATCTTGATCACCTCGCGCGGCAGCCGCCCGGTAAACCGCTCGCCGCTGGTCTCGATCATCACCGTGTATCCAGCCGTAACCAATTTCTCCGCCAGCGGATAAACCTCTTCCTGCAAAAGCGGCTCCCCGCCAGTCAATTCAACAAGCGGCACGCGAGCCTGCGCGCCAGATGCCGCCGCCTCGCGCCCAGCAAGTTCATCCACTCGAGCCAGCACATCCTCAACACTCATTTTCTTCCCGCCATGAAACGCATAAGCCGTATCGCACCACGTGCACCGCAAATTGCAGCCAGTCAGCCGCACAAAAACACACGGCAACCCCGCCCGTGTCCCTTCGCCCTGAATCGATTTGAAAATTTCGGTTATGAACATATGGAGTGCGGCAGCTTGATGCCGCCTTTCTTACCGCGCAAAATTCTGCGTCGAATTGTTTCGCTCTACCTCGGCCCCGAAGTTTTCTCGCGGGCCGCCCCTCGCCCGAACCACCACAGCGCGCCCCCGACAAACGCAAACGGCAAAATCAACCTCCAATAACCCGGCGGAGTCCCGCCCATCAGCCGAAACACAACAACATATCCAATCGCAACCAGAACCGCCGGAATCAAGACGATGTAGAACGCGCGATTCATCGACTCATCTCTCGCGGAAGCGCTTAGTCACCCGGCCGATATTGCGCCCGGCTGGTATCCGTCTCCCACAAAATCACATCCGTAACTCGCGCCCCAGGCGGCAAATCCTTCAACCCCCGCGCCACTTCCTCATAAAAATACTTCGCCATATTTTCCGCCGAAGGATTCACCGTCTTAAACGGCTCCAGATCATTCACAAACTGGTGATCCAACCGCCCCATCACCTCACGCACAATCTGTTTCACCCGAGTAAAATCCACCAGCAACCCAATCGAATCCAGCTCCGGCCCCTCCAAGGTAACGCGCACCCGGTAATTATGCCCATGCACGTTCTCGCACTTCCCCCGGTACCCCCGAAGCGCATGCCCCGCCGAAAATGTCTCTTCCACGCTGACCTGAAACATTCTTCTCTGTGTCCTCTGCGCTCTCGGCGTCCTCTGTGTAATGTTTTTCTTAACTCTTCTTCTTCGCCAAAAATCTCGAAACCGCCGCCAAATCCTGAGTCACCCGATACTTCGGAAGCGACTCAATAAAAATTTTACCATACGCCATCCGCTGAATCCTGCTATCCAGCAGCGCCAAAACCCCTCGATCCGTCTTCGTCCGAATCAATCTTCCGAAACCTTGTTTCAGCGCCAAAACCGCCTCCGGCACTTGAAACTCCGCGAAGGGGTTTCGTCCATCCTCCTGCAGCGCCTTTACCCGCGCCGCCACAATCGGATCGCTCGGCACCGCAAACGGCAACCGGTCCACAATCACGCAAGAAAGCTGGTCCCCCGGCACATCCACGCCCTGCCAAAAGCTAGCCGTAGCAAAAAGCACCGCTCCCGGTGTGTTCTTAAACCGCTCCAGCAAAACCGAACGCGGCGAAGTCCCCTGAAGCAACAGCGGAAACGGCACCCGCGTCCTTACCCGCTCAAACAACTCATTCATCTGCGAGTAGCTCGTAAACAAACAAAACGCCCTACCCTGGCTGGTCTCCAGCAAATTCACAATCTCATCGGCCGCTTTCGCCACATACGCCGGATTCCGCACGTCCGGCATCCCCGGCGGCAAATACAGCAAAGCCTGCTCTGGATAATCAAACTCCGGCGGCAAAGCCCGTTCTTTTGCATGATCCAACCCGAGCCGGCTGCGAATGAACTCGAATCGCCCTTCCACCGTCAACGTCGCCGAAGTCAGCACCACGGTATCGAACTGCTCAAACAGCCGCTCCCGCAAAATCTGGCTCACATCAATTGGGGTAGCAGCTAAAAACACTCCCTTATTCCGCCGCTCATACCAATACACAAAATTCTTCTCGTTCGATTCGAACAAAAACGACAGCTCCTGCCGTATCTCAAAACTCCGCCGCGCAATCCGCAGAATCTCTTCCGGCTTCTGCGTCATCGCCGCGCATTCCGTCTCAAATCCCTTCAGCGCAGAAGCCAAATCATCGTAAGCCTCGCGGTTCTGCTCCAGAAACGCCTCGCGTTCCACACGCGAAAATGGATATCTCCCGTCCCGCGGCGGAAACGTATCAAAAAACGCCCGGCTCCTCTCGCGAATCCGCTGCGTCCGACGCAAAACGGAAGGCGTCCCCAGATGCAGCAGCCGCAAAGTCTGGTCCGCGTCGCGCGCCAACTCGTCAAACCGGAAATTCGAAATCTGCCGCCCGAAATAATCGCTCGCCACGTCCTCCATCTCATGCGCTTCATCAAACACAACCGCCGAATACTCCGGCAAAATGCTCCCAAAATCGTCCTGCTTCAAAGCCAAATCCGCAAAGAACAAATGGTGGTTCACAATAATCAAGTCCGCGTCCTTAGCCCGCTGGTGCATCCCGGTAACAAAACACGGATTGAACGATGGGCACTTCTGCCCCATGCACGTGTCCCGCCGCGCATCCAGCCGCGGCCACAAATCCGAATCGTCCGGCAAAAATGTCAGCTCCGCACGGTCACCGGTCTCCGTCAGCTTCGCCCATTGCTTGATCTGCTGAAATGCATCCAGCTCATCCATCCCCTTCAGCAGCGCCTGGTCCGCCATGTGGTTCATCTTTTCAACGCACAGAAAATTCGATCGTCCCTTCATCACCGCTACTTTCAAATTCGGCGCAAAGTGTTTCTGCAAAAACGGAATATCCTTCTGAAACAATTGCTCCTGCAAGGATTTCGTCGCAGTGGAAATCACCACCCTCCGCCCGCTGCAAATCGCTGGCACCAGATACCCCAGCGTCTTCCCCGTTCCCGTCCCCGCCTCGAGAATCGCGTGGTGATGCGTCTCAAACGCATCGTGCACCATCTCCGCCATTTCCAATTGCGCGCGCCGGTGCTCGTAACCGCCAATCATGCACCGTTCCAGAAATCCTCCCGGCCCAAACACATCCCGCATCGAAGGTTTTTCTGGAACAGGATCAGAAGCTGCCGAAGCCGCACCGGAAGCCGGCTCCTCCTCCACCATTGTCCCTTCCGCATCCTCTTCACGAAGCGCCGGGTCCGGCCCACCCGCCAGAGCCGCCTCCGCAATAAACACCTCTTCCTCATCACGCGCCAGCGCGCTTCGCCCCGTCTCTTCAGTACTCCTCACCGATTTGGCAGCTTTTCTGGCCAGAAAATTAACCTTCCCCTTCGCTCATTCGCTGCAACAAAACCAACCATTCATGCCAATCCGCATCAGCGATTTCGTAACAATATCACAGCGCCTCTCATCATTCCGGCGTGCCCTTCGTCACCAGCCACTCGCCACTTCTTCATTCCAAAAAATTCGATTCCTCATCTTTTCCCATCAGAAATCCAGCACCAGCAAAGTAATGTCATCCTCCTGCCGCCGCCCGTCCGAATGTCCGGACCACCGCCCAATCTCCTCAAGCAGCGCAGCCGACAATCGCGCGGCAGAATCCCCTCTATGGCTATTCAGAAACTGCGCCAGCCGCGCCTTCCCGAACTCCTCCTGCCCCGCATTCATGGCCTCGAACAATCCGTCCGTATACAGCAAACAACGGTCCCCAGTTTGCAATGCAATCTCCAAGCTCGCGTACTCCGCCTCAGGAAACAATCCCAGCATCAACCCATTTTCCTCAATCGCCCGCACTTCCTCACTCGCACGCGGAGCCAACAAGAGCGGCGGATGCCCCGCCCCGGCGTAGCGCATCACTCCCTTCTCCAAATCCAGGAAAACATACGCCGCCGTAACAAAGTGCTCCTCGAACTTCCCACAAAGCGCCCGGTTCAATCCCGCAAGCACCCGCGCCGGCTCTTTCGCATTCTCCGCTTGCCCTGCAAACGCCACCTTCAGCATCGAAGCTATTAGTGCCGCCGGCACGCCATGCCCCGTAACGTCCGCAACAAGAATCCCAACCCTGCGCTCATCTACCGCAAGAAAATCATAAAAATCACCAGCCACCGCGCTCATCGGCACATACCGCGCTGCAACTTCCAGCCCCGCAATCCGCGGCACCTCTTTCGGCAGGGTCGAAGCCTGTATTTGCCGCGCAATCTCCAGCTCTTTATTCAGGTTCAGCAGACTCTCTTCCTTGGCGAAGCTTAGCGACGCCGTCACATATCCCAGGCAGCCAACGAAAACTAGGAGCCCGACAAACTCCACGTTGAGGCCCTTCAAAATCTTCAATCCCAGCAGGTTTGCCTGCAAAATGAACAACAGCCAGATCGAGAAACCGGTCATAAACACGACCATTCCCCTGCTGACCGGTTTGCGGGGACCAGCAGAACGCGGGCCAAAAACCAGAAACAATGCGCTGGCCAAAAAAATTCCCAGCACCATCAGGTTATTCGAAAGAAACAAAGTTTTGAGACTGACTCGCAACGCAGCCCCTAGAATCGCCCATACCGCAAAAGCAGCCTGAAAAATAATCAGCCAGCCAAAGAATCGACGGAATCGTTCGGGGGCCACCTGATGGAGGAAGAGTCCAAACGGAAGAATAATCGTGCCGGTGATCACCCAGTTCAAATACAACCAGAACGCCGGCGAAAACCCCAGGCTGAACTGGATCGTTTGCAATGTAGTGAGCAGCCGGAGCCCATACAAAATGCAGAACAATCCGAAATAAATCAGCGTCAGTTCACGTGTCTTGCGCCGCGAAAGAAAAAGCACGATGGCCACCGTGCCAAACGACAGCAGCATCACGGCAGCAGCTATGTTCAGCAACTCCCAGCGCAGTTGCCAGACTTCTATTTTCATGATTGTCTGCGCTCCTGTGCCAGCCTGAAAAAGAGCCGACATAAGCTCAATCACGGGTGCCATTCCATTCCAGAGAGACGGATGTCATTCGAATCGCTTTGGGTAGAAGCAGCTATCAGTGCTCGCACAACGGCGGCTGCGAGCCATTATCGCCTTTTGCGCGGAGACTTTGTCATCTGCCTCGGGCCGGCCGGCTCTTTGCTTTTCTTGCCGGACTTCGCATTCTTTTCCGTCCGCAGCTTCCACGCCGTGCGCAGGGCCCCTTCCAACAAATCTTCATTCGCCGCCGCCAACCGTATATGAGTCGCCCCGTTTCTTCCCCATCCTCCGGGGACAGGCAGAAAAACCTTCGGCATCTCCTCCACAAACGCCGCCTGCTGCTCCACCGTCAGCATCAAGTTCCCAAAACCTTGCTTTTCCGAAGCCAGCGTTGCAAAAATCCTGCCGCCCACGCGAAAGTCCGGGTTGCCCATGTGCGAACTCTCTTCCGCGCCTTCCATGCTCAGCGCAATTCTTCGAAAATCTTTGGCCTTCATACGCGCCTCACTGTCCCCGCGCTCAATATCCTACCGACCTGCTCAAATCATGCCACCGCAAACTCAGTCTTTCCCGCAATCTACCCGTCATTCCGCGTGAATCACCTTGTGCTGGCTCACCGTGTTGCCGTCCCCCCTCTTTAACCTGTGAAAAGTAATCGCCGACAAAATTGTGAGGCACCCCAAAGCAAGAAAAGCTTTGTGGATACCGCTAATCATCTCCTGCGCGTTGGTGTGCGCGCGATTCGGAATGAAAAATACCGTAGCCAGGCCCGCCGTCGCCACTCCAAAACTGATGGACATCTGCTGCACCGTGCTCGCGATGGAGCTTGCGCTGCTTGCCTGCTCTTCCGTGACGTCCGCGTACACCAGCGTGTTCATGCTCGTATATTGGAGCGATGTGAAAGCGCCGTAGCAGAAAGCCTGAATTACAATGATCCAGACCGGCGTCCCTACCCCAATCGTCCCGAAAAGCAGAAGCAGCAGTCCCAGTATCACGGTGTTGGAAACGAGCACGCCGCGGTACCCGAAGCGGTTCAGAATTTTGGGCAAAAGAAACTTCGTGCTCATCGACGCAACCGCCTGCGGCATGATCAGCAACCCGGACTGAATGGGCGTATATCCCAATCCCACCTGGTAAAGCAGCGGCAGCAGAAAAGGCACTCCGCCGATTCCCAGGCGCGTAAAGAAATTGCCGCTCACCGCGGCGCTAAACGTCCGAATGCGAAACAGGCTCAGCCGCAGCAGGGGGAACGCCGTCCGAGAGGCATGCAATCCGTACCCTGCGAGCAGCGTGAGGGAAACCACCAGCAGACCGGCCATTTCCCCGGCGTTCAACGCGTGCTCGCCGAATATCTCCAGCACGTACGACAGCAGCGCGATCCCCGATCCGAATAGAATCAGCCCCACAATATCCAGCCGAGGCGTTTTTTCTTCCCGATAGTCCGGCAAATGGATGAAAACCATCAATAGCCCGGCGATTCCAATTGGAATGTTTACGAAAAAAATGACTCGCCAGTGCAGGTAGCCCACGATCAGTCCGCCGGCGATCGGACCCAGCATGGGGCCAATCAACGCCGGAATTGCCACGAAACTCATGATCCGTATAAGCTCGGATTTAGCGAACGCTCGCACCAGCGTCAGCCTGCCCACTGGCACCATCATCGCTCCGCCGAAGCCCTGCAGAATCCTGCACGCCACCAACAAATGAATATTGCTCGATATCCCGCAAAGAAACGACCCCAGCGTAAAGATCCCGATCGCCGAGGAAAACACTCTCCTCGTTCCAAACTTGTCTGCCATCCATCCACTGATCGGAATGAATACCGCCAGGCTCAACGTGTAGCTCGCCAGCACAGACTTCATGCTCAGCGGCGTCACTTTCAGCGCCTCCGAAATAGCCGGCACCGCGGTATTCAGAATCGTCGTATCCAGCGACTCCATGAAAAACGCCACCGCGACCAGCCACGGCAGATACCTCTTGCTCGAAGCCGACGGCTCGGCTGGCAACATGGGCGCGTTTGTGCTTTGGACCGGGGCGGTGGGCATGAAGTCGAGCAACTACTTTACTAACGAACCGGGCAATTTGCTTGCCCAGAGAACTCCATCTTTCAACATCGAGTTAGTGAGGCAAGCCGCCGATCGCCAGCATAAGGACGTGACTAGTACGTCGGGCGGGCTGGTCTGCGGCATGCCCGACTGTCCATTTAGTAGTAGGGCAACGAGCTTGTTTTAGCAGTCCCATTACCTCCTTCGCAGGGTTAGATTCATCCGTGGGGCAATTCCGTCCATCACGGACAGTGTGGACGTCGCACTTTCTGCAAGCGTGGGGTACTCGATGAAATCCTATAAGTCTCTTCTTTTTCTAAGTTTAGTGCCGGCTCTCACCTTGGCCTCGTGCTATCACGAGTTCCCAGGCGGCGGAGGCGGCGCCGGAGGTGGCGGCGGCACTGGGACCCAGTTCGTCAATGTCCTCCTTACCTCGACTCCCTCTTCGACTTTCTCGTTCGCCTCTCTCAACTGGCAAATTGGGAGCGTCAACATCACGAATTCCGCGGGCGTTGCTGTTCCCCTTGGCACCACAGTAGGAGTTGTCATTCCCGATTTCGTGCGCATGCAGACCGACTCCATCTACATGAGCCATACGACTCTGGCAACCACGAGCTACACCAGCCTCCAGGTCGAATTCAACGCACCGCTTTCCGGCTATATCTACAACAACTCCAATGCCACCCTCTTTTCCGGGGCCAATGCCTGCTCGCCTGGCACCGTTTGTCCGATTCCTAGTACTGTCCCTGGCTTCTCCTCCAGCAGCGTTACCATCCCCATAACCTATACCCCTTCCGCTGCGTCCACCGGGGGCATTCGCATCAACTTGGATCTCAGCAAAGCCGTCACCACTGCCGGAGCCGACGGCATCACCTTTGATTTCACTCAGGCCGGCGCCATCACATTGATTCCTCTTCCCACTACCTCCAGCCAGGCCTCCGTCATTGATACTATCGACAACTTTACAGGCGTCGTTACAGCTGTCACTTCCAGCACCGTTACCGTGGCCTCCTATGAGTTCGATGCCCGCACCTTCAGCATTGCTTCCACCGACGAATTCGACGACCCTTTCACCATTTGCCCCCAGCCGGCTACTATAAGCTGCCTGGCCGTTGGTCAAAACGTCAGTATTGATGGCATCGTAAACAACACCGCTACCTCTAGCCCATTTACAGTCAACGAAATTGAATTTCTCGACGCCGCCCCTGCCGTCGGGGAACTGGAAGGCGTTATCATTTCCACTCCTGCAAACAATCAGTTTAAGATCGCCCTTAGCAACGGTGTGGGTTTGTCCAACTTTTTCGTTGGCACCACCACAATTGTCAATCTGAACGGCGCCGAAACCTATCTTGTGGATCCAAAGGAGCTCGGGATAACCGACATTGCGAACCCTGGCTTCCAGAGTCAGGCGGACCTGGTTCTCGGCCAAACCGTTATGATTCAGGGCGGCACGGTAAACGATAACAACACCAGCATCAATAACCCGACCCGCGTTTTGCTCCGCTACTCCAGCATCGGTGGAGCGGTGCAGACACCTTCTGGCACCACATTTACGCTGGGATCTCCCTCCTTCGCTGGTCCATTTAATCTTTCACTTGCCGTTCAGACCTTTCCCAACACGGCCTATGACAACATCACTGGCTTCAGCGGGCTATCTGGAGTGAACAACGCCTCGGTACGCGCTCTCCTTCTGAACCCCAACAGCAACGTCCAATTTCCACTCTTGGCGGCAAAGGTTCGCACTCACTAGATTTCTCCGCCTCCGCAAAGGCAACGGGCGGGAGCATCCAAGGATGCTCCCGCCCGTTCTTCTTTAGTGGCGCCACTACTTGCGTAACCGCTTTAGAATCAACACCTAGACATAGCTCCGTAAGTGTTGATTTTAAAAGACTTACAAAGATGCTAAACCCTTTACAATCAACAGTTACAAAAACTGCATGGGGCCAAATCGACAAACGCCTTGCCAACTAAGTCTCAACGCCCCGAATATTTGCTATGGAGTTCTCAAACGACAGCCACCACGCCTGATCCCGCTTACGCCGGCTGAACTCCGCTGGCCACCGGTGTCATCGTTCCAGTCGCAGGAATCGCAGCCATCTTTGGCTGCAGCCGCCCATAGAGCGCGATCGCAATCGCTCCAGTGCCCCACATCACGATGCCCAGCCCGACGAGCCAGCCAATCACATGGATCGGCTCGATCGGAGTGTAAATGACCCGCACAATCACAAACCCGACAGCCATCCTTCCGATCAGCCCCCAGGTATCGCTCGTCTTCCCCATAATCCAGTTGCCGATCACGGCGCCCACGACAATCTCCCCGCAATTAATCACCAGCATCCAGAGTCCCAGGGTGAGTATCCCCAACGGAATACCAACTACCGTGATGCACGCAATGATGGCCGCAATCGGCACTCCGGGCAGCACAAGCAGGCCCAGCCCCAGCGGCGCGCCGACGCGCTCCCCGGCTCTTACAGAGTCCGCTGCGAATTTCGGCAGCAACAAAAACAGCACCATCCCAAACAGCACAAAAGCGGCCGTCCAGATGACGCGCCACACGTAATAGTGGCCTTGCTTGTACCTGGATTCGTGCGCGTGTTTGGTAAATTCGGGCTGCGAAGCCAGCTTCGCGCCGGAGGCGACAGTTGGGGGCTTCTCGCCCTCAAAATGGATCGGTCCTGCAACTTGCGCGGATGAAGCGAACGACAGCGTCTCGCCCTTCGTTTGAATCGCTCCTCCGACGTCCCCGGAGACGACGGTGGTGCCGCCCATGGCATACAAATCGCGGCCCAAGTGGCCGTCGACGCCCACAGTTCCCGCAAAAGCCGTCAAGCTGCCATTGACCGTGCCAACCGAATCCAAGTTGAACGAATCGTTCGCGGTCAGAGCATTTTTCCCGACCGTCCCCGTAATGGTCAGGTTGTTGCAAGCCGTGCGAACGTTCCCGTCAACCTGCCCGCTGATGCGCACGGATTGCGCGAAAACAATCGCGTCGCCTTTGATATGTCCATTGATATCAATACTTTGCCCGAAGAAGTAGAGGTCTCCATCCACCGTGCCGTCGACCCGCCCGCGCGCGCCGGTCATGAACAGGTCGCTCTTGACGATCTCATCCTTCGTCACTTCAAGAGTGTCGCCTTTGCGAAACTCCGTTGCCGAAGCCGGCGCAGGCACGGCCAGGGCGGCGCACAATCCCGCAAGTACCAGCGCTAATGCCGAACCGCGTCGCAGGCGCCGCCGGAAAATAGCCACGGCGAATCCCGCCACGATCAGCATCGCCAGTACCTCGAGAAGTGTGAGCATGGATTGCCATCCTTTCCAGAAGGCGCCTTGAAAAATCATCAGGCTGAGTAAGCTTGTGCCGCCAAAGCCGGCCTGTTCCAAACGGGCCTGCCAGGGTTCGACGAGGTAGGTGTAAAGCGAGTAGACGCCGGTGGCCGCCAGGCCGAAAACCAGACCCCAAATCCATCCAAACGATTTCCGCGCTTGCTCCTGGAATTCAGCGAGGCGCGCCGGCAGCGGTTCGTCTTCCTCAAGCATGGCGCGCGTCAGCAAGCGCGATTCGCGGTCGAGCGCCCGGAGCAGAGTACGGCAAGAGGCGCACTCCTGCGCGTGCGCGGAAACGGCTTGCGCGCGGGCGCGGTCCAGTTGCCGCTCGGCGTAGAGCAGGCACGTTATTTCATCCAGATGATCCATCGTCCGGCCCGCACCATCCTGCAAAGCGTGGTCAGCAGGTTCGCTCACGTCGTCCCTCCCGCAGCCAGCGCACTTTTCCCCTCCAGCGCCTGCCGAAGTTCATGCCGCGCACGCAGCAGCACGACGCCCACGAAGGCGCGCCGCACGCCGAGCTCGTCGGCAATTTCGTCATAACTCATGTCCGAGTAATACCGCATTACCAGCGCCATGCGCGCCCGCGCCCCCATCTTGCCGAGGGCGCTGCGCACTTCCTCGCTGGTCTTCTGCTCAATCAGCCGGTCCAACTGGCTTGGGTCGGGATGCTCCAGAGGCACCTCGTCCACGTCTTCGGTCTCTTTGTCCTGGCGTATTTTGCGCCGCCGCAATATATCCCAACAATGGTTTGCCGCCACCCTGTAAAGCCAGGCGGAGAAGGATCGAGTCTCGTCGTACTGGCTCAGATTCTTCTGCAGCTTGATGAAAATATCCATGGTGGCGTCTTCGGCGTCTTCCCGCGTCGGCAGAGCCCTCCTGCAAAAGCGAAAGATAGCCGGCGCAAAATCCCTATACAACTGGCCCCAAGCGTCGTTATCCCCTGCACGAGCCCGGGCAACAGCTTCCGTGGTCTCCGTCATTCCCGGCACGCTCATCGGGCCTGGTCTCAGCGGTTCCATAGACTAGTACGCAGGGGAGCCCCAAAAACTTACACGATTTTCGCAAATAGCAATATCGCGGAACGGGGCTATCTCGTCTGTGTTCAACACTCTACCAGAAATGTTGGGCGAATCTGCGAGGAGGCAGCAATAACGGGGGAGTGCGGAGGCGGTTGAGGGTTAAAAGTTCAAGGTTTAAGAGTTCAAGACCAAGAGCTAGGAGTCCAGGGTTCCAGGGTCCAATGCTTGGAACAGGAGCAGGGTCGAGGGAATGGAGGACATGGCGCCCGGCCTCGGCGGCTTCGGACGCGGGTGAGTAAGTTAAGTTGATTCAATCTTCAAGACCATCAAATCGAAAACTTTGGATTGACAGTCCAATATGGAAAGGTGTTAGGTATATGGCAACCGAGGGGTGGTCAACCAAAATTTTTGCCGAGGAACATTCGACTGAGGAGGGGTGTTTTTATGCACGATAAGAATCGAAGAGAATCCAGGGGATTCTGGTACGCACTTTTACGGGTGGGAACAGTTGCGCTTGCGCTCGCTCTCCTGGTGCTGCCGGGATACGCACAGACATTCCGCGGGGCTATCAATGGCACGGTAACGGATCCATCGGGAGCCGTCATTCCCAATGCGCAAGTAAGAGCAACTGAAGTAGCGACCGGGATTGACCACAACGGCGTTACGACCAACGACGGCCAGTTTTCGTTCCAGGACATTCCGCTGGGATTCTACAAAGTCACGGTAACGGCGACCGGATTCCCCGTGTATACCGTGGATAAGGTCGAAGTCATCGCAGGCACCATCTACACGCTGCAGATCAAGCTGACGATGCAGGCGCAGGCCACCACGGTAGAGGTCTCGGCTGCTGCTCTTGCTCTGGATACCACCACGCAAACGCAGACCATGACGATCAACGAAGATATCGTCCAAAACATGCCTCTGAACGGACGCGATTTCACGCAATTGATTTCCATCGAACCCGGCTTTGGGGGCTACAACGTGGGAGGGTTCGGCTCACTCAACGGGACAAGGCCCAATCAAATCAATTGGCAGATCGACGGCGTGGACAACAACGATTTCTGGCACAATATTCCGGCCGTCAATCAAGGCGGCGTTTCCGGAATTGCCGGCGTGGTCCTTCCGATCGACTCGGTTACGGAATTCTCCGCGCAGACCTCATCGGGCCCGGAGGGCGGGCGGAACGCGGGCGGCACGGTAAACGTGGTTACCAAATCCGGCGGCAACGATCTTCATGGCTCCGCGTACTACTACAACCGCAACGAGGCGTTCGGCGATCCTTCGCCATTCTTCGCGCCCAGCCCAGAGGTTCCCAAAGCGCCGCCCGAGCGCAATGAAAATTACGGATTCTCTCTCGGCGGGCCAATCCTCAAGAACAAGCTCTTCTACTTTGCGAACTACGAGAAACAGCAGTTCATTTTCGGACTCTCGGGCGTGGCGACGGAACCTTCCAGCGCATGGATCACGCAGGCGCAGGCCCTCTTGGCCAACACAGGCGATCAGTTCGGCACATATGCTCCTGTTACGCCAAGCGCGGTATCGGCAAGCCTGATTGGTCCTAATGGCTTGTGGCCACAGAAAACCATTAGTAGTCTCCCATTCGCACCGGACAATTTCTTTAGCCCGAGCGCGGAGACAGGGTATAGCTACAATGGCGTTGCCAGGGTGGACTACGAGATCAGCTCGAAACATCACCTCTATTTGCGCGCGTTCGGTGGCCAGGGAAGCCAAACCGCTCCTCTGGGTGGCAGCCCTGCCCTGGGAACGGCGAGTTCAAACCTGGACTACTACTTTGAGGTTGCTCCCATCCACGTATTTAACTACTCGGCGGTCTTGAACTCCACGCTGACGAGTACGATCACCAACCAACTGCTCTTCGGAGCCAACTACTTCAACCAGCTGTTTCACGACAACAATAATAGCTTCAACACCAAGGATCTGGGACTGTACCTGAGTCCGGATGCGACCAGCCACGGCCAGTACATTCTCGGAGCTCCGAACATAGTTATTGCACCGCCCTCGTCAAGCGGATCTGGTGGATTCGAACAAATCGGACTGACGCCACCAGAAGGCCGCAGTGACCTGACCTGGCATATAACCGACATCGTTTCGCAGACGTGGGGAGCGCACCAGTTCCGCTACGGAGCGGAAGTGCGGCGCGCGACGCTGGATGAGTTCTATCATCGGCGCGGAACGGGACAATTCATCTTTGACGGAAGCGCGGGGCCCTGGGCCACCAGTCTGGCCGCGCCTTGCACAGCCAACACGACCTCGCCTCTTGTGTGCGCCTTGGCCGACTTTCTTGCCGGCGATGTGTCCGCCTGCGACACGACACATCTCCAAGCGGGCAATATCTGCGGTTCAACCATCGCAGTAGGAAACCCGGAGCGGTTTGTTCATGTGACGGCCTTCAATGCCTACTTCGAGGACTCTTGGCAATTCAACAAGAGACTCACCTTCAATTACGGCCTGCGCTACGAATACTTCGGGCCCATGGGTGACGACCACAACGACATCGCGAACTTCAATCCTGCAAGCGGGTTCGTGATTCAAAACGGCAGCCACCCGCTGTTCAACCCCGGCAAGGATCATTTCGCTCCGCGCGTCGGCTTCGCCTATCAGCCCACTTCCAAGGGAGACCTGGTGGTGCGCGGCGGTTTCGGCGTGTTCTACGATCAAATCAACCTGAACCCGTTCCTGGATTTCCGGCCGCCGGTGGCGGCGCCTCAAGGAATTGAAGGCAATCCGGTGGGAGCCAATCCGGTTTCCACGTACAGCCTGAGCGGCTACAACTGGGATGCGGTGCAGACCGGAGGTGCTTCGATTTTCCCCGGCGTTCGCACCTGCTCGACGCTGAACTTCAACACGCAGTCTGCGACCGACAACTGCGGAATACCCAACTACGTGTCGGGAGCGAACCTCTACGGCGTTTACTCCGTCAGCCCGAATTTCCGCACTCCGTATTTCTTTAACTTCAACCTGCAAGTCGAGAAGAGCTTCGGCAGTCTCGGAGTCCTCCAGGTTGGATACGTGGGCAGCGAAGGGCGCAAACTGAATATCGTGAGCAACATCAACCCGGCGGGCGGCGGCGCCGCCGATCCGCTCTTCGGGCCGCTCAATACGGCCTATCCCAACGTCGGCAACGTGCTGCAGCTCAACACAATTGGCACATCGAACTACAATTCATTGCAATCCACCTTCCGGCTGCGATCGTGGCACGGTCTGACGTCGCAGGTTGCGTATACGTGGTCGCATGCCTTGGACGAAGTCAGCGAGTATCGTGGCGCGATCTTGACCGACTACACCGATCCCAAACTGGACTACGGAAACAGCGATTTCGACACGCGGAATCTCTTCACCGTGGCCTTAACGTATGACGTTCCAAAGGCGCCGTGGGCATCTTCCAACTGGTCGAAGCGCGTCTTCAACGGCTGGCAACTCAGCAGCGTTATGAACTGGCACAGCGGACAGCCTTCCGACGAAACGCGGCTTGGCCTGGACTTGATTGGCAATCCCTACGCGGGAGTCAGTCACAGCTTCAGCTCGAGCATACCGGGCGTCCAATGGTGGAACCCGGATGCGTTCTGCTCACCTGGCGGATCGGCTTGCCCAGGCACGACGGACGACCTTGCTCGCAATAAGTTCACTGGACCGGGTTTCAGCGATGTCGACCTGTCGTTCATCAAGAACATCCCAATCACGGAACGCGTCAGAATCCAGCTCCGCGCAGACGTGTTTAACCTGTTCAACCGCATCAACTTCGCCTCCGGCGTGGGATCGGTGAACAGCGTATGCGCAGCCAACGCTGTAACCGGAGTCTGCACCGGGAATAGCGGCTTCGGAACGGTGACGGACACCATCGGCGACTTCAACGGGGCACCTGCTATCGGCCCTGGTGAAGCGCGGAACATTCAGCTTGTTGGAAAGATCATTTTCTAACGACTGCGGCTCGCTAAACTAACTACTTTCCGAAAGCGCCTCGACACTTCGTGCCGGGGCGCTTTCGTTTTCTTTGGGAGCGGGTGGGGATTCGCGGGATTTGTGATCGCGGCTGGGCTTGAAGAGGGAGGGGCAAGCCCCTCCCCTACGAATACACAAGGCACGGTTCGATTGAGTTGCCGGCGTTAGGGAGGCAGGGCTTGGATGCGGTACAGTTGAGAGTTGCAGCGTTGTTGCGGTTCTTGACTGTCCGCGGCGGCTTGCGTCCGATACTCTTTTAAATGACCCAAACACTTCCATCGCTTGTAATTGTGGGACGGCCCAATGTGGGCAAATCCACACTTTTTAATAGATTGACGGGGACGCGGCGCTCGATTGTTACCAATGAGCCGGGCATTACGCGCGACCGCATTTATGGGAAGGCGGAATGGCGCGGGCGGGCTTTGGAGATTGTGGATACGGGTGGAATCGTTCCCGACGACAAGGCGCTGATTCCGCAGGAGATTTTGCGGCAGGCGAATGTCGCAATCAAGAAAGCGGCCTTGCTGGTTTTGGTGGTGGATAGCCACGCAGGCATTACGCCTTTGGATCAGGAATTGGCGCGGCTTTTGCGCACGACCGGCAAGCCGTTTGTAGTGGCCGTGAACAAGGTGGATTCGACGTCGCAGGAGGTGAATGCGGCGCAGTTTCATTCGCTGGGAGCGCCAGTGTTTCCGATTGCGGCGGAGCACGGGACTGGCGTGGACGATCTTTTGGACGCGGCTTTGGCGGAAGTGGATGTTGTCGAGTCTGAGGAACAGGCCAAGCAGGAAAATGCCGTTGAAGTGGCCATCATCGGGCGGCCGAACGTGGGCAAATCTACCTTGCTGAATCGCATGGTGGGCGAGGAGCGGTCGATTGTTTCGCCGATTCCGGGGACTACGATGGACAACGTGGACACCGAGATTGTGCGCGAGGGACATACGTACCGGTTTGTGGATACGGCGGGGATTCGACGCAAGGGGAAGACGACGCTGGTGGCGGAGAAATTGAGCGTGGTGATGGCGCGGCGCGGGTTGGAGCGGTGCGATGTGGCGCTGCTGGTGGTGGATGGGGAGCAAGGAGTGACGCAAGGCGACGCGCAGATTGCGAGTTATGCGGAGGAGTCCGGACGGTCGGTGATCATTGTTATTAATAAGTGGGATTTGGCGGTCGTGGCGGCGCGCAATGCAGCTGCTCGGGACGCGGACAGCGCCAAGGGGAAATCGAAGCGGGCGCCTGGAGAGCGGCATCGGCCGGAGGATTTCGATCCGGGGAGACTGCTTTTCGATTACGAAAAGATGATTCGCGGAAAATTGAAATTTTTGAGTTATGCGCCGATTGTTTTTCTTTCTGCTAAGACTGGCGAGCGGGCGAGCAAGCTGTATCCCTTGATTGATGAAGTGGCCGCGGCGCGGAGGAGGCATATTTCCACGCCGGAGTTGAACCGGTGGTTGAAAGAAGACGTGGATTTGCAGCGCGGGACTACGCCAAAAGCGCGACCCGTGCGGATTTATTACATTACGCAGGCCAAGACGGCGCCGCCGACGTTTTTGCTTTTTACGAACCAGAAAGAGGCGATGCATTTTAGTTATGAGAGATTTTTGGAGAATCAACTGCGAGAGAAGTGGGCGTTTGTCGGAGCGCCGGTGCGGTTTGTGCAGAGATTGCGGAAGCGCGAGGGTCGGCCGCGGCGGGAGAAAGAAAAAGAATAGCGTAGTTCACGGTTGAGACCCTGTCCAAATGGGGGCACGGTGAATCGTGCCCCTACATGAGTAGCGTGGCAAGGCCCGCCCCCACGAGAAAATCTGCTACGATAGCGGCGTCCCCCTCGGACTGGAATTCGAGATGCCTAGCACTGCTGCCGCGACTCAAACAACAAGCGAACAGGATTTTTTTCGCATTGGTGAAGTCAGCCGGCTGACTGGTTTGAAGCCATTTGTGTTGCGGTATTGGGAGACGGAGTTTCCGATGCTGGAGCCGGTGAAGAGCTCGAGCGGGCACCGCTTGTACCGGCAGGAAGACGTGGAGATGGTGCGGCGGATCAAACGGCTGCTGTACGACGAGGGATTCACGATCGCTGGCGCGCGTCGCCACTTGCGCGAATTGAATGGCGAAGGCACGGCTTCCGGCGAGAGCGACAATGGCGCAGGTAGTGGCTCGGGTGCTGGCGCGGCTTCGGCGGACGGCGCGGGGCAACTCCTTAGCCGCAAGATGTTGCTGGACTTGCGGGATAGTTTGCGCGGTTTCTTGACGCTCGTCGAACGCAAGTGATAGCCTGATAAAGCTGTAAAGCCCACTTCGCATTGTATCGGTCGGGACGTAGCGAAGCCTGGTATCGCGCACCCTTGGGGTGGGTGAGGTCGTTGGTTCAAATCCAATCGTCCCGACCATTTTCTCTTCACAATTCAAGCTATATAGAGTCCGGGCGGGGGCGCTGATGGAACCGTCAGTTCTCGCAGGTTTTCCAGGACCGCTTGCGGCAATTGCCTTTGTGAATGGAGAAGAACCGGCTTGGGAACAAAAAGACTGCCGGGCGGTAATAGACTGGCTATCTCAAAATAACCAAGCGGTGTTGGGAACCGAACTTTGGTTGGTCAGGGACGGCAGCATCAGAACCGCGATAAGCACGAAATCAGGTCCTGTGATCTATGTTTCCAGCTGTGACCCGCTGAAAAGCGAGACGTGGGATGATTATGTACAACGCTCTGCAAAAGAAGCTGGAGATCTCGTGGCTGCTTTTCGTTGGCCTGAAGACTCGCTAGAGCCGCCGCGAACCGCGTACTTTAATTTGTGTTGGGCAGACCGGGAATGGTTCCGAAGTCACAAAGAAAATGCCTCACATACTTTTGACGAATGACGATGGAATTCACGCGGAAGGGTTGCGCGTGCTGGCGGGAGCGTTTGCGGGATTTGCTGACGTGAGCATTGTGGCGCCCAGCCGCGAGCAGAGCGGGACGGCGCAAGCGTTGACTTTGCGGCAGCCGATTATTTGCAACCAGGCCGGCGAGCGCGAGTGGGCCATTGATGGGACGCCGGCGGATTGCGTGATTGTGGCGCTGCACAAGCTTCTGACGGAGAAGCCGGACATTGTGATTTCCGGGATCAACCACGGGGCGAACCTAGGCGAGAACGCGTATTACTCGGGGACCGTCGGGGCAGCGCGCGAGGCGGCGTTGCATCATATTCCGGCGGTAGCGATGTCGCTGTGCTCGAAAGCGCCGAAGGTGAGTTTTGAGCCGGCGGCTCGAGTGGCGCGCCAGGCCGCGGAATTAATTTTGAAAGAAGGCTTGCCGGACCAGGTGCTTTTGAACATAAACGTGCCGGAGCCGTGGAGCGGCGGCGTGAAGTTTACGCGGCAGTCTAAGAAGATTACGCGGAACCAGCTGCATGAAGGCAAGGATCCGCGGGGGCGGATTTATTTCTGGTTGTACGAACAGAAGATTGACGGGGACGTCGAGCCGGATACGGATTATGCGGCGATTTTTGGCGGGGCGGTTTCGGTGACGCCGTTGCATCTCGATGCCACGGATACGAAATCGTTGAATCACCTCTCGCATTGGGCTGCGCCGATTGGGCGGGCGCTTGGCCGTTGATTTGTTCTGCAACGAAAATTTCAGCTGAGAAAAACGAGCAGCCTGACGGGTGAAATTGTGCTTGCAGGGGCGCAGCCCGCCGCGGCGGGCGCCCCTACAAAGGCAACGCGTACGATCGGTCAGCGAGCCGGAGAAGCAGCTGGCGCCACTAACGGCACGTTGTTTTTGCGCATGGCTTCGTTCAGCGCGACGAGGTCCTTCGAGAGGGCTTCGCGCCATTTTGCCAACTGGGCTTCGAGGCGCTGATCCAGGTCGGCGAAGACGGCGGCTTCCGCTGCGGTGGGGGCGGTATCGGCGCTGTCCACCAGGGTTTGCAGCAGGCCGAACTTGCTGTTGAGTTTCGTCGGATAGTTTGCCTGGTCTTCGCTGGCTTTGGAATTGACCTGAACGAGTTCTTCTTCGATGGCGCTGATTTTTTTGCGCAGGTCGGCGGACGTGGCGACGAGAGATTTTGACGCGTCGTCGGAGCCGATGCGCTTCTCCAGGGCTTGCAGTTGTGTGCGCAAATCGCGGATGGCCAGAACGGTTTTGTTCATTGTGTCTTGGCGGTCGCGCAGCTTCAGCATCAGATCGAACTGTTTGCGAAGGTCTTCGGCTGAGGTATGGACGCGGGGATCCATTTTCACTTCAAATGCGGCCGTCTGAGATTTCCCGGCGACGGTCAATCGGGCTTGGTACTTGCCGGGAAGCGCTAGCGGACCGATCGGCTCACCCGCGTCATAAATGAGGGCAGGAACTTTCTTCGGCAATTCGTAACGCAAATCCCATACGAAAAGATTCAGGCCGGCCTTGGCGGGAATTTGCTCGGTAGGCACGTCGCGCTCTCCTTCGTCGGGGACGTCGTCGGATTTCTTTTCTTCGCTGGTGAAGGAGCGGATGATTTTGCCGTCGGCATCCAGCAGTTCGAGTTTGGCGGGATCTTTCGGCGCGTCTTTCAGATAGAAATAGAGGATGGCCCCGGACTGGGGATTCTCGCCGATGGGATAGCGGCGCGGATTGGTATGGCCTTCGCGCGTGCGGAAGGCGGTGTTTGGCGTAAAAAGATGCGCGTCCTCGGCAGCCGTAGTCGCGGTGATCTGGCGCAGAGGGCTGAGGTCGTCGAGAATCCAGAACGAGCGTCCGTGCGTGGCGACGGCGAGATTGTCGTCGTGAATGATCAGGTCGTGGATGGGCGTCGGCGGAAGGTTGAGCTGGAGCGGCTGCCAGTTTGCGCCGTCGTTGAACGACACCCATATGCCCGTTTCCGTTCCGGCGTAGAGCAGGCCTTTGCGCTTGGGATCTTCGCGAACGGCGTGAACATAAATATTGTCGGGCAAGCCGGTGGTGATTTTTGTCCAGGATTTGCCGAAGTCGCTGGTTTTGAAAATGTACGGCTTGGAATTGTCGAGCTTGTGACCGTCCACGGCGATGTACGCTGTGGCCGCGTCGAAGGGCGAGGCTTCGATCAGGCTGATCATCGCCCATTCGGGGATGTCTTTTGGCGTAACGTTGGCCCAGCTCTTGCCTTCGTCGCGCGTCAGCTGAATTAAGCCGTCATCCGTGCCAGCCCAAAGCAGGCCTTGCTGCTTTGGCGATTCTGCCAGGCTGAAAATCACGTCGTAGTATTCGACGGTGTACTGATCTTTCGTAAGCGAGCCGCCGGAATCCTGTTGCTTGGATTTATCGTTGCGCGTGAGGTCGGGACTAATGGTGGCCCAGTTGCGTCCACCATCGTTCGAACGAAAAACGTATTGCGAAGTGTGGTAGATGACGTCGGGATTGTGCGCGGAAATGACGATCGGCATGGTCCAGGTGTAGCGATATTTTTGCGTGACCGCCGCGTAGCCATTCGGGTCTTCAGGCCATTCTTCAATGCTTTGGGCTTGATTGATGCGGCGGTCAAAGCGAGTGAAGACGGGCCCTTCGTCGTCGGCGTAAACGATATTCGAATCGCGCGGGTCGGGAACAATGTAGCCGCTTTCGCCGCCGCCGACGGCGTCCCAGTCGCCCGGCAGGATCGCGCCGTGGTCGCTGCGCGTCCGAATCCCGATGGAAGAGTTGTCCTGCTGCGAACCATAAACGCGAAACTGAAAATCGTTATCGGCGGCAATGTGATAGAACTGCGCGGTGGGCTGATTGTCTTGCGTGGTCCAGTTTTTGCCCCCGTCCACGCTAATGGTGGCGCCGCCGTCGTTGCCGTTGATCATGCGGTTGGTATTGTTGGGATCGATCCACAAGGCATGATGATCGCCGTGGGGCGCGTTGATGCGTTCGAACGTCTTGCCGCCATCCTTTGAGCCGTAAAGGCCGGTGTCGGCGATGTAGACGCCGTTTACGTTTTTCGGATCGGCCCAAAGGTGCGTGAAATACCAGGCGCGTTGCGTGAAGCGGTGGTCGTCGGTGATGAGCGACCAGTTCACGCCGCCGTCTTCGCTGCGATAGAGGCCGCCTTTCTTGGCTTCGATGAGCGCGTAGACGACGTTGGAATCCGCGCCGGAAACGGCAACGCTGATTCGCCCGAGTGTGCCTTCCGGCATGCCGTTGCCTTCCACGCGCTTCCAGGTTGTGCCGTCGTCGTTCGAACGGTAGAGGCCGTCCTTTGCGCCGCCGCTGTTGAGAGTCCACGGAGTGCGCCAGCCTTCCCACATCGCAGCAAAAAGAATATGCGGATTGTGGGGATCGAAGACGACTTCGATACCGCCGGTGCGATCGTCGAGATACAGGACTTTTTCCCAGGTCTTGCCCCCGTCGCGTGTGCGGAAGATGCCGCGCTCCGTGTTCGGACCGTAAGCGTGGCCGAGCGCGGCGACAAACACCACATCTGGATTCGTGGGGTGGATGATGACGTCGCCGATATGGCGCGTGTCTTTGAGTCCGACATTGGCCCAGGTTTTCCCGGCGTCGGTGGATTTATAAACTCCATCGCCGAAGGAAATATTGCCGCGAATGCACGCTTCGCCGGAGCCGACGTAAATCACGTTGGGATCGGAATCGGCGACGGCGATGGCGCCGATCGAGGAAATCGAGGTGCCCTGCTTGTCAAAGAGGGGATCCCAAGTGATGCCACCATCGGTCGTTTTCCAGACGCCGCCGCTGACCGCGCCAAAATAATAGGTGTACGGCTGGCTGGGAACGCCTGCCACGGTGATGACGCGGCCACCGCGGAAGGGGCCGATGAGGCGCCACTTCATGCCGCCGTAAGTTTTAGGGTCGATTTGCTGAGCATTGGCGGCGCGAGAAACGGCAAAGATTAGGGCGCAGGCGAAAAGCAAGTAATAGAGCGGCTGGCGAAACGATTTCACACGATCCTCCGGGGACAAGTGAAAGGAACGTTGCATCGTATCACTGGAGACGGAAGAAACTACAGACCCTAGTACTAAGATGGGACGCTCGAAGGAGCATCGAATCGAGCGACTGTGAAAACTCCAGAGGCAGGAGTGCCCCTCGCAGCTCAGGGCCAGCCTGTGCTACCAGGGACAAATACGATAGGATGCATCGCGATGACTACGACGAAAACGTACGACGTGGCGGTAATTGGCGCGGGGGTGTTTGGCGCGTGGACGGCGTGGCACCTGGCGCGGCGCGGCCAACGCGTCGTGCTGCTCGATGCGTATGGGCCGGGAAACGCACGCGCCAGCTCAGGCGGCGAAACGCGCATCATTCGCATGGGCTATGGAACGGACGAGATTTATACGCGGTCGTCGCAGCGGTCGCTGGCGCAGTGGAAGAGTCTTTTCGCGGGAACTGGGCAACGGCTCTTTCACGAGACGGGAGTTCTTTGGCTGGCGGGGGACGATGATTCGCGCGTGATGCAAAGTATGGCCACGCTGAAGCGCTGCGAGGTGCCGTTTGAAGAGATGGATAAAGCGGCGCTCGAGAGGCGCTATCCGCAGATTTCGTTTGAACGCGTGACGCGGGGATTTTTGGAGCCGAAGAGCGGAGCGCTGATGGCGCGGCGCGCGGTGGCTGCGGTTGTAGAAGATGCCGTGAAGCTGGGAGCGGACTTTCGGATTGCAAAAGTGGAGATGCCGCGTGGAAATGGAAATTTGAAGAGCGTGACTTGCAGCAATGGCGAAATCATCTCGGCGGGGCAGTTTGTTTTTGCTTGCGGGTCGTGGCTAGGCAAAGTTTTTCCGGAAATTCTTGGGCACAGAATTTTCCCCAGCCGGCAGGAAGTGTTCTTTTTTGGCGTGCCACCCGGCGACGAACGGTTCGCGCCTCCCGCATTGCCGACATGGCTTTTTCAGGAAGACGAGTATTACGGAATGCCGGATATCGAAGGCCGCGGATTGAAAATTGCGCTCGACCATCATGGAGAGCGCGTCGATCCCGACACGCAATCGCGCTTGCCCACGGCTGCGGAAGCGGAAGTCGTCCACGGATATGTGGCGAGCCGTTTCCCTGCATTGAAGGACGCGCCGGTGGTCGAGACACGCGTTTGCCAGTATGAAAACACTTCGAACGGAGATTTTTTGATCGACCGTCATCCGCAAATAGAGAATGTGTGGTTTGCTGGCGGCGGGTCGGGCCACGGCTTCAAGCATGGACCGGCAGTGGGTGAGTATCTTGCCGGGCAACTCCTCGACAAAGCGAAAGCCGAGCCGCGCTTTTCGCTGGATACTAAGGCGACGACTCAAAACCGCGCCGTTTACTAATCGCGCGCGGAGTGTGAGCGAGGCTCCTCATGCGCCGCCTCTTCTACATGTTCCTGCTTTCTGCGTGCATCTGCCAGACGCTTCCCGCCCAGGAAGATCAGAATGACATTTCCTGCCGTTCGGATCAGAAAAAAAACGCGGCATACAAAAAGAAACTTTGGGACGGCTACGAAATTTCGCTCGGACCGGTGAGAGATCAGGAAGAAACCGAGTTTCGCTGTACGGCAGCCATTTACAACAGCTCCGGGCGAGTGGTGTTCCGCACCAGCGGATTCAACGTGACGTTCGACGAAAACCTGACGGGCAAAGACTTTGATGGAGACGGCAAACCGGATGTGGTCTTCCGAACGGACAGGGGTGGTGGAAACCATTGCTGCTGGGGCTACATCATGTACTCCCTTTCGCCAAAGCCGCACAAGTTGTTTGAAATTTCCATGGAAGCCCGCGTGGATTTTGAAAAAGACAAGGACGGGAAAACGGTGATCTGGCAGCGGGTCAGCGCACCGGGCGCGTTCGGGACTTCCATGGCGGGCCGGCCGTTTGCGGAGAAGGTGTTCCGCGTACGCGAAGGCAAGCTGATGGACGCGACGCCGGAGTTCTGCGAGACGACCGACGTGCGATTCGAGCGGCATCAGATGACACCCGAAGAAATCGCACAATTGGCAAGCGCCGGGGAACCTGGAGCCGTGGACAAAGAGCATATTATCAGTGCGCTGGAGGCCCGGACCGCGCAGCATGTCTTCTGCCACGAGTATGACGAGGCAATGAAAGATATAAATCTTTGGCCAGCGGAGAAGCGGGAACTTGTCATCGAGAACCTGTTGGATGCGCTCGGAAAAGAGTATCCGGAGTTCACCGCAAAGCTGCGGCAGCCTCCCAAACACAACTGATTGCTTATCGCACTTGCCGCCGCGGAGGAAGCAAACCGTGGGGAGTCATCGCTGTACCTGAACGCAATGCCTACGCTTTCGGCGTGCGGCGGCGGTAGTGGAATGCGGCGATGCCGCGCTTTACGCGGCGCGCTTTTTCCGCGTAGAGATCCTGATCGGCATCCGCGAGAAGCTTTTCAATGCGTTCACCTTCTCCGTGATAAATCGAAATGCCGATGCTCGCGGAGAGCTGCGGCGTTTCTTCATCCTCGGCCATGACCTGGCGAATACGATTCGCTACGTGTTGCGCTTCCCGGTCCTCTGATTCCGGCAAAACGAGAGCAAACTCATCGCCGCCGTATCGCGCGGCGGTGTCAATGGCGCGGCAGTGGACGCGGAGAACGGCGGCGACGCGGCAGAGCGCGCGGCTGCCGACCAGATGTCCGTGGCGGTCGTTGATTTTTTTCAGGCCGTCGAGATCGAGCAGAAGAATGGCGAAGGGCCTGCTCGTGCGGTTGGTGCGCTCGGTTTCGTTTTCGAGGACGTCGAGGAGACGGCGATAGTTGGCGAGGCCGGTGAGCGGATCGCTGACGGCGAGATGCCGGACTTGTTCAAAGAGACGCGCATTGTCGAGGAGCGCGCCGCCGAGCGCGAGAGCGTAACTGCTGACGGTGAGAATCTGGGCGAGGACAAAGGGCGCGTCAAGAAGACGCACGGACTGGCAAGCCGCCAGTTGCGCCGCGAAATTCATCCAGGCCGCGGCGTAGATGGTGCGGTCGAACGCAGAGTCTTCCAATTGGAGACGGCGGCGATACCAAATCACGGCCACGAGAAAAATTACGCCGGGCAAAAGCTGCTGCGGGCTGGGCACAAAAGCCAGCGGATGGCGGGAAACTTCCGGCGGAAGCCGGCGAAGCGCGGCGGCTATCAAATAGGTGAAAGCGATCACGGCCAGGAGGGCGCCGGTGATTTCCACTTTCGTGTGGCGCGAACGAGGAATGAAACGCTCAACCAGTAGAGCGACGAGAAGCAGGAGAGCCAGAACCATGCGGCTGAGCCACCAGGCAACCGGAGCCCACGTGACACTGACGGTCGGGTCCTGCTGAAACTGAAAGAAGAGCACGCTGGAAGCGGACAACACGGCGCCCGACAGAAGAAATCCGGCGCCGAGGATCAGCGAAACGCGGTCCTGCGTACCCTGGAACCGGACGAAAGTAAGCGCGGCGAAAACGAACGCCAGCAAGGCGCCGATGACCTGGAGATAGCCCTGGAGAACGGGATCGGGTTCGAGAGCAACGCTTCGCAGGGAGTAGGCGGCGAAGAATACGGAAACGAATCCGAGGACGTGCCACACAAAGAGGTTTGTGGGACTGCGACCGTTCATGACCGTGTTCTCGCCCATACAGATGGCCCTCGACCGGGACGAGGTGCTACTTAATTAGACTCCTTTGCCGAGAGGGGCGTTGCTGAAAAAGTGTGAGAACTTTAACCAATAGACACCGGGTGTGGAAATTCTACGTACTGTACGAAAGGACAGGTCCGAGGATTAGAAAACGTTTATTGTTGCGGGAAGCCAGGCGGACGCGAGAGACCGTTTGCGGAAAGTTTTGCCTTGCGCGTCGAATGCAATTGATAGAAAATGCCTGCATTCAAACGATTCAATGAGTGAGCAATTGGCGAGCGCTCGCCGTATTACTGCGCTCAACAAGGCCGTGCAACTTTCCACGAAGGCCGAGCAGCCGAAAGGGACCGGGCCCGAGTGAAAAAAGACAAACGAAAAGCTAAGCACAAAAAAGCGGCGGCTGGGCGCGGACGACGAACGGCTAAGGACGTTGCGGGCAAGCAGACGCTGCAGGAAATCCTTTCGCAGCCGGATACTTGGATAAAAACCGCGGCGCAGTTTGAGCAGAACGGCGAGCTTGCCAAAATCTCTCAACATTTTTCGCCAGAAGGACCGTGGTTGTTTGTGGCTTGTGGTTCGAGCTATTACGTCTCGCGGACCATTGCGGCGCAGTGGGCAAAACTTCCTGTAGTGGCTTGCACGGCAGTGCCTGCGTCGGAGCTGCTGTTCGCACCTGAAGAAACGTTGAAACGCACTGGTGCGCGGCAGGTGGTGCTGGTGTCGCGCTCCGGGAAAACTACCGAGGTTTTGCGCGCGGCGGAATGGCTTAAATCTGGCGGCGCGGTTCGGACGCTGGGCGTGACTTGCAGCGAGAGCAGCGTTCTCAACGAATTGTGCACGCTTACGCTGAAGCTGCCGTGGGCTGACGAGCAGAGCATGGTAATGACGCGGTCGTTTACGTCCATCTTGCTGCTGTTTCAAAAGCTTGGCGCGCAATACGCTGGCGATGCTGCGCTTGCCGCGGCACTAGATGGCCTGCCGCAAAAGACTTCCCGGTGGCTTGAGGGGAATGCTGATAAGATTCGCGCGTTTGCGGCAAAGCGGCGATTCGCGGATTACGTTTTTCTCGGGCAAGGCGCGCATTACTGGCTGGCGCAGGAGGCCGCGCTGAAACTCACGGAGATGTCGTCTTCTTACGCGCAGGCTTATCACACGCTGGAGTTTCGCCACGGACCCAAGTCCATTGCGGGACGCGACACGCTAATTACTTTTCTGCTTTCGGATGCCGCGGAGGCAGAAGAGAGCTTGCTGATTGGCGAACTGAAAAAGCTGAGGGCGGCGACGATGGTCGTTGTAAACCGTGCGACGCCTGAGCTTCGGCGTGAGAGCGATCTACTGGTCGAACTCGGAATGGATGAACCGGAATATGCGCGGATGGCGCTGACCTCGATTCCTGCGCAACTGCTTGGGCTGGAAATCGGTTTGCGCAAGGGACTCAATCCCGACGTTCCGAAAAATCTGACTCGCGCCGTTGTGCTGGACGCGAAGAGCGCTGCGCCCACTAAAAGGAGAAGCGCTTGAGCGAGGAAACGAGCAGCGGCGGCGGACTGCGGCGCGCGCTCACGTTAAGGGATTTGCTGCTGTACGGAATCATCGCGCTGCAGCCGGTCGCGCCAATGTCCGCGTTTGGAGCGCTCAGCGACCGCGGGCGTGGCCATGTTGTGACGGCGATATTGATCGCCATGGTTGCGATGATGTGCACCGCAGTGAGCTACGGAAAAATGGCGCGCGTTTATCCAAGCGCGGGTTCGGCGTTCACGTATGTGGCGCGAGAGATTCATCCTTCGATGGGGTACGTCACCGGGTGGAGCATGGTGATGGACTACATCGTGAATCCCTTGATCTGCACGATCTGGTGCGCGGGGCAGGCGCATGAATTTGCGCCGGGGCTGCCGGTGTGGGGCTGGAAGATATTTTTCGCGGTGGTATTCACGCTGCTGAACATGCGGGGGATCAAGACCTCCGCGAGAGTTAACGCGACTCTCGCCGCGTTGATGAGCGGCGTCGTGGTCATCGTTTTTGTGACGACGATTCGTTACATCTTCGGCCATCCGCATAGCGATCCTGGATTTTTTACGCGGCCCTTTTACGACCCGAAAACATTCACGTACAGCGATCTCTTTGGGTGTACTTCGCTGGCCGTGCTCACGTATATCGGATTCGACGGAATCTCAACGCTTTCGGAGGAAGTGGAGAACCCACGGCGGAATATCATGCTGGCCACCGTTTTGGCTTGCGTGGTCATCGGGCTCCTATCGGCAGCGGAAGTCTACGTGGCGCAGCTGGTGTGGCCGGCGTCGGAACCGTTTCCGAATCAGGACACGGCGTATGTTTATGCGGCGGCAAGAACCTGGGCGCCGCTTTTTTCAATACTGGGCGCGACATTGCTTGTGGCCAATTTCGGATCGGGAATGGCCGCGCAACTTGGAGCGGCGCGGCTTCTCTACGGAATGGGCAGGAGCAATGCGCTGCCGAAATCCTTTTTTGGACAAGTCGACGCGAAGCACCATGTTCCGCGAAACAATGTCGTCTTCGTCGGCTTGATTGTGCTTGTGGGGTCTTTTTTCCTGACGTTTGAAAAAGGCATAGAGCTGCTGAATTATGGCGCGCTGATTGCGTTCATGGGCGTCAACGCATCTTCGTTTGTGTATTATTTTCTAAAGGGCGCTGGGAGAACGGTCGGAAGTTTCATCGTGCCGATTGTAGGATTTTTTGTTTGCCTCGGACTTTGGTGGCACCTGAGCAAACCGGCGTTAGTCGCGGGAACCGTGTGGATGGCGGCGGGGATCGCGTTCGGCATCTGGAAAACAAAATGGTTTCGCGAGCCGCTTTCGTTTGATGTGCCTGCCGAGTAGACGAGCGCCCGCAGAGCGGCATATTCCCAAGCAGAAGAGAGGACTCTGGCAGTATGATGACTCCCCCTGGAGGCACGCCGGTGAAGCGCGCGAGCGGGAAGAACCAGACAGTGACGATGCGGGACGTCGCGGAAGACAGCGGCTTCTCGCCCGCAACCGTCTCGATTGTGCTGAACAATGCGCCGCTGGCCCGCTACATCGCTCCCGCGACAAAAAAGCGCATCGAAGAAGTGGCCAAAAAGCTGGGCTACCGGCCGAATGCCATGGCGCGGTTTCTTCGCAGCAAGCGCAGCCACAGTGTGGGGCTGGTGTTTTTCGACGTCACCGATCCTTTCTGCACGCCGGTTCTGCGGGGGATTGAAAATGGGCTTTATGAGTCCTCCTACGTTTCGATTTTTGCGGACGCGCACAACCAGCGGAATCGTTTTGAGCGTTACCTGGAAATGGTGCTGGAACATCACGTCGAAGGGCTGATCGTCGTGGCGAACTGGCTGGTGGTGGACATTCATCTGCTGGCCGATTTGAGCAAGCGGAATATTCCCGCGGCCACGATTGGCTGGGAACTACCCACAGTGAGTTCCGTGATGGTGGACAACGAGACCGGCGGGCGAATGGCGCTGGAGCATTTGCACCAGCTTGGACATCGTAAGATTGCTTATATTCGCGGACCGAAAATGCTGATCGACAGCGCTCCGCGATGGCGAGGCATACAAAAGTTTGCTCATACCGTAGGCCTGGAGATTGATCCTGCGCTCGTGATGCAGCTACCGGATTCGTTCGATCCGAATTCCGGATTCGACGGTGGTCACCGGCTGACGGATGAGTTGTTGCAGAAGAAGAAAAAGTTTACGGCGCTGCTGGCGTTTGACGATTTGACGGCGCTGGGAGCGATTCGCGCTTTGACCAAGGCCGGCGTGAAGGTGCCGGAGCATTGTTCGGTCACCGGATTTGACGATGTGGCGTTTTCCGCGTTGAGCGCGCCTTCGCTAACTACCGTCCGCCAGCCACTGGAGAACATGGGGACACTGGCGGTCAATATTGTGATGGACGGAATCAAGGCCGGACTGGAGAAGCGCGAGTGGAGTATTGTGAGCCAGAAGATGAACCCTGAGCTGGTGATTCGGGATTCCACGCGGGCCGTTTCTCACGGCAGTTCGAACGATTAAAAGGGGTGGGACGCGCTGAAGCGCGCCCCTGCATGGAACTGCGCGCGCGGCTATTGGAGCTGGACGGGCGCGACGTTGAAACCGTCGATGGCTGAGACTGGTGCTGCTCCGCCCAAGTCGGTCTTCCTTACTTTAACTGTGATTTCGCGTTTTTCGCCTGGGAGAAGCGAGATGTAATTGTCGTCCCAGAAGACTGGCAGGACTTCTGCGCCGTCTTTGCCTTTGAGGATGCGCAGGCGGACCAGGAAGGCCAGGCCGGAGCCGGTGTTTTCGAGCGTGATGTGCGCGGTCGTGTCAGCGCCTGCGTTGGAAACTTTCCACGAAGCGTTGAGTGTGGCTTTGGGTAGATCTTGCAGAGCGGCGAAATCGGCGTATTCGGTTAGCGGGGTGTAGTACCACTCGGTTTTGGCGAAATCGGGGACGTCCTGTTTTGCGGAGAGCCAATAGAAATTGCGGCTGAGCAATTCGCCCGACGGCGAATACAGCTGGAGGTTCAGGAAGTAAGTCGGAGTGATCCCATCGGGCTCTGGGATTGAGAACACTTTGCTCACGCCATCCGCCGACACGCCGGAAACTTCCTCGTGTGAGAACCTTTCTTTCATGGCGGTGTCGTATATTTTCGCGGCGACTTTCAGGCTGGTGAGGGCTTCCTGTTTGCCGTTGACGATCGCGACGGTGCGGTCGTCGTAGGAAAATTGGACGTGGACAGGTTCAAGGGCTTTCTTCGAGCCGAAATAGCCGCCTGCGGGGCGCAGATCGTAATCGTAGAGATGCCAGATCAGGCCGTTCCACGCGTTGTTCAGCATCCACTGGATGATGCCGGTGGATTTGTACTTGTTGCGGCCATAGGCTTCAAACATGGCGCGCTGGCCTTCGTAGGTCATGGCTTGCGACTTCCAGGCGAGGTCGGAGACATCTTTCGCGATGCCGTAGCGTTTTTCCAGGGCGTTTGTGAAGACTTTGATGTTCTTGAATTTGCCGCCGCCTGCGTGGAAATCCCAGACTTCGTTGATGGGCCAGAGCTTGTCTGGCGGGAACATGGATTTTAGTTCTTCGAGCGGAGGAACGGCGGGGCCGGGACTAGTTTCGGTGTTGAAACCGTAGGCGCCGCCAGCTTTAGTGTCGAGCAGCCAGTAGTTTGAGGAGACGTACTCGTAGGGGCCGGACATTTTCACGCCGCTGTCGCCAGTGGGCTCGGTTTTTTTTCCCGTGGCGGAGGAAATGACTGGCTTGGGCCAGTTGGCTTCTTTTTCCACGTCGAGGTAGGCGCGTTCGCGGTCGGGCGGCGGCGGATTGTCGCTGCCGTTCAGCCAGACGAGCAGACTGGGATGCGCGCGGAGGCGGAGAATCTGGTCGCGTAGCGAGTCCACGGAGACGCGACGGTTTTCGTCGCCCCACTTGCCCCATTTTTCCCAGGCGTCGCAGCAGCACCATCCGGCCATGATGAGAATGCCGTCGCGATCGGCGCGCTCAAGGAAGGATTCGTCCTCGAGCTTGCCTTCGAGGCGGATGGTGTTGAGGCCCATTTCCTTGACGTAGCGGAATTCGGCTTCACGGCGCGATTGATTGATGCGCAGCATCATGTCCGGCGCCCAGCCGCCGCCGCGCACGAGGACGGGTTTGCCGTTTACCTTGAAGAGGCGATAGCCCTCGGGCGTCAACTCGGAATCGGTTTGGACAATGCCAAATTTGATGGTTTGTTTGTCGGAAACTGGGCGGTTTTCAGGAATGAATTCGAGCTCCAGTGTATACAAATACGGGTTGCCCATCTGATACGGCCACCAGAGGCGGGGATTTTGCATATTCAGCGCGGCGGCCTGGTCCGGAGCGATCGCGACGGCGCGGCGTTCGCCTGGCTTTAATTCAATGCTTCGAGAGAAATTGCTTGGATTGAGGCCCATGTAACCGTTGACGTCAGAAATTGTGCCGCGCAGGAATCCTTTTACGGTGGCGTTGGACGCGTTCTGAAGCTCGGCGCGCACGGTGAGATGAGCTTTGTCGGTTTCAGGCAGATCCAGTTTTGTTTCGACCGCGGGATGGCGCACGGATACGGGTCCGCTCGCGGAGAGAACAACCTCCTGCCACAGGCCCATGTCCTTGTCGGGTGGCGTGGGGTTCCAATCGACCCAGGTGATTCCCAGTTCGCTGGCGTGCGGGGCAGAGACTTCCACGGCGACGACATTTTTTGCGCCGGTTTTGACAAAGGATGTGACGTCGAATTCATAGCGGCGAAATGCCCCGACTACTAGATCCGATCCGGCCAGCTTCTTTCCGTTGATCCAGATTTCGGCGCGGTAATTGATTCCGCGAAACGCGAGCCAGATCGTCTTGCCGCTGAATTGGGCGGGAACTTCGAACTCTCTGCGGTACCACCACGGGACGGCGTAGGGACTGTCCGCCGGCATCTCCTGATTGGCGAATTGCGAACCGATCGTGTAGGAAACGCCGGGGACGGAGCGCAGGTTCATGCCGAAGTACGGGTCTTTGTAGACGCCGTTTTCGACGAGGACGGCGAAGACGGTACTTGGCGCGGAAGTCTTGTACCAAGCGGAGGCGTCGAAACCGGGCGTGGAAACGGATTCACCGCCGGCATTTACTTTGGCGGAGGATTCGACCGTCCAGCCTTCGCGCAGTGTGATGCCGCCATCGGCACGCGAGAGGGGCGCCATCAGCATTCCAGCGGCGAGGAACGCCGTAGCAGCAACAATAAGCACTCCACGCAAAGCTTTAGGCTGCGCGACAGGCCACGAACGAAATCGCAAACCCAAACTTTCTTGAATGTCCTCAGGAATCATGATGCGCTCCCCGCCGCGACGCCATACGAACGGTTTCATTTAAACCGTTTCAATAGAGCACATTCTCCCGCACGCGCGGTTCAGACGCCGACGGGCGGTAGTTTAGCCTGAGGGCGAGAAAAGAGACAAGGGGCATCCAGAAAGCGGAAAGCGCGGACCTTGCGGCCCGCGCCTTCTTCCTCTGAGTTTACCTAACGCGCCGGAAATGGATTACTGCACGGCAGGCAGAAAGACTTCCGAGGGGGTCAGAAACTCCACGTTCGGAGCTTCGGTGTTCACCCGCACACGCTCGAATTTTCCCTTTTTGCCGCCGTTGCCGACGAAGGTGAGCAGGTATTGGTTGTTGAGATGCATCTGTATTTCGTCGAAATAGGGCTTCAACGTGACCGGCGAACCGAAGCCGAGATAGTACGATTCGGCGCCGGTTTCTTCCGAGAGACGGCTGAGGTTCGACTGCGCGTTGAACACGCGGAACGAACGGCGGCCGACGTGGCCAGCATCCGGAACGTAAATCGTCCAGATGTTGATGTTCTTCTTCTGAGCGTGCGCGATGGTGGTATCGAGATCGGGATCGATGGGATCAAAGCTCCCGCGGAAATAGTCGACGCCTGAAGAGAACAGAATCAGGGATTTGCGCTCGTTGGAATCGGGCCAGCGCTTCTCCCAATCCTGGACGGCGAGATACGGGCTGGTGAAAGCGCCTGCGTTGCCAAGGGGTATGCGCAACGCTTTAGCGGCCAGCGCGTGATCCTTGGTGAAGTCCTGAGCGACCATGGCTGCGCCGTTTCTCGCATAGGCCACGGCGATGTAGGTGTTTTCGGGCTGCGCCATCATAAAGGCTTTCAAATCGTCCCATTGATTGGCAACGACGCTCTCGAGCGAGTCGTCAATCAGTATCGCGAGGAAAAGCGTGTCGCCGCGCTTCCAATCCGCAACCTGGACTTTTTCTTTGCCCTGGTAAAGCTGCACGTCATCTCTGGTGAGCGGTTGCGGCTGCGTTTCTTTCTTGCCGACGGCGGTGACCGTCGTGGTGACCGCAGCGGAATCAGCGGCCGCTGCTTTCGGTGCGAGCGAAACTTCAGCCGCCATCGCCAGAGCCATAGCAGCCAACAACAGAGCCCCTTTCGATCGTAGATTCATTTTCATAATTGTTACTCCTTCTCCTTCATCCCAGTAAATTAGATGCGTACAAAATTGAAAGGGTGTACATGTTCCGCGAGACGGAAGTGGACTCCTATTTCAGCAGCCCAAAACTTCGCTAGCTTTGAGACATATTCCGGACGCGATGGAAAAAGCCGCCGCAGGTGAGCTGCTGTTTGGAAATATTGATGCCTTTCTCGTCAGGAACCTAAGCGGCGGGCCAAAAGGTGGAATTCACTTCACCGATGTAACCAACGCGAGCCGGACGCAACTGCACATTCATATAACACTGGATTGAGATGAAAAGTTGCTCTCGGCGATTGAGATTCTGCGAGTGATGCTGCCGGAGGTGCGCTCGAGCAGCGAAGTCTCCGCAGAGCCCGTTGATCGGTCCTCCGTTCGATGGCGCACTGGCAGGGCTGCCTTTGCGCTCCCTCGCTGTTTCCTAGCAACCGTTCGCAAGTACAAGTAACCGATTCCACATGCGGCACGCGCCCTGCGTGTATGCGCGTGGCTCGGCTGCGTTACTCTGCAATGGAATGGAAACATTAACTCTAGCTCCGCCCGAGCCGCACGCTTCGGCGCCTGCTCAGTCTGCTGCCGCACAGAATCCATGGATCTATCGGCCGTGGATTGATTTGACCGTTGGCTGCGGGGCGTGGTCCGCACCGTTGCTGCTAGCGGGATTTTATTTTTCAAATTCGTACAACCGCGGCTGGACCGTGGCATTTTATTTTCTCGCGTTG
>Ga0209447_10000004_pt1 | contig 69970 bp, 64 predicted proteins | sample BogFormECP04_OM3_FD_188243 | JGI IMG/M metagenome (GOLD analysis project Ga0209447, IMG submission 188243) | Bog forest soil microbial communities from Calvert Island, British Columbia, Canada - ECP04_OM3 (SPAdes) (version 2) | ecosystem: Environmental > Aquatic > Freshwater > Wetlands > Bog ... | reverse complement strand
GGGCATTATTTTTTTTACGTCCTTCATTGCGGCCAAGACTGCGTCGAGGTTGTCTACTTCCAGATATAGATAGGTGGGGCCTTTTCTGGCGGCGCTGGCCATTTCTGGCGGGGCGTCATGCTCTACGCTGGCGTAGGTTTGGTACATCACTTCGGTGGCGCCTTTTTGAAAGGCTACAAAGGCTAGTTTGCGGCCGTCGGGGACTTCAATGGTTTTAGTGAAGCCGAGGCGGTCGATCCAGAAGGGGAGGATGGGTTCGATTTCGTTAACGAGCAGAACCGGGGTGATTTTCTTCACGTTCATGGGCATTGTTTCCTCCTTTGATTTGGCTTGCGGAAAAGCGAGAGCGAGAAAAAGAACAACGGCGGAAAAAGCAGAGATTGCGTGGCGCATGTCTAAAAATCTCCTTGCGGTAGAGACTAGTCTTGTTTAGACTAGATAAGAATACGGAAGGAGAGATCAGCTGTCAAGGAGGTTTCTATGACCGGGAAGACGCGGGAACTTGGGGATTTGATTTCGATCGGGCCGGCTATGCTGCGGGACTTTGAGCTTTTGGGGATTCGCAGCGTGGCGCAACTGGCGCGGCAGGATCCACGGAAGCTGTATGAGAAGCTGGGCCGCGTGGCTCAGCAGCACATGGATATCTGTGTACTGGATACGTTTTGGGCGGCGGTGGCGCAAGCGCGGAATCCGAGGCTGGCGGCGGAGAAGTGCCAGTGGTGGTGGTGGAGCGAGAAGAGAAAAAGAGAGAAGAAAGAGAAAGGATAACGCGGAGGAACGGAGAGCGCAAAGGAGCGCAGAGAGATTGGCGAAGAAAACAAACATTGCAAGAAAATTTGCTTTGACTACGCCGGATTTGGTGCTTTTGAGTTTGCTGGCGGAGCGGCCGATGCACGGGTATCAGGCGAATGCGGAGTTGGAGCGGCGGGAGATTCGTGATTGGGCTGGGATTTCACGACCGCAGGTTTATTACTCAATGGAGAAATTGGCGCGGGCCGGGTTGCTGCGGGCTTTGGAGACGGATGAGCCAGCCGCAGGGCCGGAACGGAGCAGCTTTGAGACTTCGGCTAAGGGGCGGGTTGCATTGGCGGATGCATTGGAGCGAGAGGAGTGGACTGCGGGGCGCGATCGGCCGTCGTTTCTGACGTGGATGGCGTTGTCCTGGCAGGCGCGGCCTGCGGCGGTGCGCTTGCAGTTGCGGCGGCGGGAGGAGTTTCTCGGGGGCGAGATTTTGAGAACGAAGGAGATTCTTGCGTCGGTGTTGAAAGAGGTGGGGCACCGGTATCATGAGGCGGTTTGGATGCTCGAGTTGATGATGGAGAAGTCTGATGTGGAGTTGCGGTGGGTGAAGCGCGTGGCGCGGGAGATGCGGCGGCGTGGGAAGGCCAAGCATCCGGAGTATGCGGAGTAGAAGCGCAGAAAAAGATTTACACAGAGTTCACAGAGAGAGCAGAGGACACAGAGAAGAGGAGAGAGACAGGCAGGAATGCGTGTCCCACCAAATCACGCGATTGATTGCAGACTATAAATTCAGTGAGCCGGAGTGGGCTACGCGGGGTTTGCCGGAGTCGGCGCGCTCGATGCGGCCTATGCGAAAGAATTTTTCGCGGCGACGTTTTAGATCGGCTTCCACGGATTTGACGTTGGCTGGCGGCACGATGAGGATCATGCCTACGCCCATGTTGAAGGATTGCAGGAGCTCGTTGGTTTCGATTTTGCCGAGCGCGGCCAGGAATTTAAAGATGGGCGGGACGGGCCAGGAAGCCAGATCGATTTGAGCTTTTACGCCGCTCGGGAGAACGCGTGGGAGATTGCCTGGGATGCCGCCTCCAGTGATGTGAGCGAGCGCTGAAACCCAGCCGCGGGCTACGATATTTTTCAACGCGGGCGCGTAGCACAAGTGAGGCTTTAGGAGTTCGGCGCCGATTTTGTTTCCTACCTCGGGGACATAGGTCTCCGGCTTCAGCTTGGCTACTTCAAATACCAGTTTGCGGGCGAGCGAATAGCCGTTGGTGTGCAGGCCGGCTGAGGGAAGCGCGAGCAACGCGTCCCCGGGCTTGACGGATTTTCCTGTGAGAAGCTTATTACGCTCGACGGCGCCGACGATAAACCCAGCGAGGTCGTATTCACCGGGAGGATAGAAGCCGGGCATTTCCGCGGTTTCGCCGCCGATGAGCGCGCAGCCCGCTTTGCGGCAGGAGCGGCTCATGCCTTCGATGATTTGCTCGACGACGCTGGGATCGAGCTTTCCCATAGCGAGATAGTCGAGGAAAAAAAGCGGTGTGGCGCCCTGGACGAGGATGTCGTTGACGCAATGATTGACGAGGTCGCCGCCAACAGTGGAATGAACGCCCATGGCGATGGCGACTTTGAGTTTGGTGCCGACGCCATCGGCGCTGGAGACCAGAACCGGCTCTTTCCACTTCTTGATATCGAGGGCAAAGAGGGCGCCGAAGCTGCCGATGCCGCCGAGGACGCCCGCGGTGAACGTGCGATTGGCATGGTGCCGGATGCGCTGCTTTACTTCGTCGGCGACGGCGATGTTTACTCCCGCATCGGCATATTTCATCGAGGGTGATTCGCTTTCGTGTTTAGTGCGCGCAACCTCGCGCCTGTCGTGCCTTCTGCGGAATGATTTTGCCAACTGCCACGGCGGGCTCGCGGCGAAGTTTTCGATTGACGCGCACAATTTAAGCGCACATCAGAAAATCCGAAAGAGGCGCTTCCATCGTACCGTGCTCGGATGGATGACGGCGTTCGCATAGGCGGTAAACCTGTCGCGTATCTGGCCTGGCTCCCATGCGCTGGACGGAACGTCGAGCGACATATAAATCAGGACCGGGGTACCGATAATGTCCTTGCGCGGAACGCAGCCCCAAAAGCGGCTGTCGTAGGAGTTACCGCGATTGTCGCCCATCACGAAGTAACAATTATCTGGAACAGTGAGAGGGACGTGCGCGTCATACGGCTCGGAGCGGCCAAGAGTGTAATTTTCAATGAGCTTTTGTCCATTCACCCAGACGAAACCGTCGTGAATATCAACGGTGTCGCCCGGAAGCCCGATGACCCGTTTGACGTAATCGGACTGGTCCGGCGCAAACGGCGGTTTGAAGATGATGATTTGCTGGCGTTTGGGATTGCGCCAGAGCGAGACGTGAAGGTTGGTGAAGGGGATGCCGGCGTCGTAGCCGAGGCGGCTCATGATGAGGTGATCGCCGATGAGCAGGGTGTTTTCCATCGAACCGGAAGGAATGACGCGGGCCTGGCCAAGGGTGCCGTTGATGAGTAGAAAAATCAGTGCTACCCAGAACCAGGCAATGGCTTCGCGGCGAGCGCGTTGACCCAGCGGGAGTTTCGGTTCCTCGACAGGATCGTTTTTTTCTTTGGTGGGCGCTTTTAACTTGGCGTCAGACTTCATGTTCCACCGGGACCGGTTTTTCCAGCTGTGCGTTGTCGAGGGCGTTTCCGTTGCTCTCGCGGACTTCGAGCTGCACGAGATCGGTGGGATAGACGCCCGTATAACAAGACGTGCAGAAACTGCCTTCGGCGTCGCTTACGGCCTGGCGGAGGGCGGAGAGCGAGACGTAGCCCAGCGAATCGGCGCCGAGGAATTTGCAAATGTCTTCGGGGGAGTTCGAGGAGGCGATTAGCTCTTCGCGCGTGGGCGTGTCCACGCCGTAGTAGCACGGGGAGATGGTTGGCGGGCAGCTGATTCGCACGTGGACTTCGCGCGCGCCAGCTTCGCGGACCATGCGGACGATTTTGCGGCTGGTGGTGCCGCGGACGATGGAGTCGTCGACGAGAATGACGCGCTGGCCTTCGATGAGGCCGCGGATCGGGTTAAGTTTCAGTTTCACACCGAAATTGCGGATGGCTTGGGACGGCTCAATAAAGGTGCGGCCGATATAGTGATTCCGGATCAGTCCCATGCGGAAGGGGATTTTGGATTCGAGCGCGTAGCCTACCGCGGCTGGAACGCCGGAGTCTGGTACAGGCACAACGATGTCGGCGTCGACGGGATGTTCGCGGGCCAGGAGGCGGCCCAGGGCTTCACGGCTTTCGTTTACCGAGCGGCCGAAGATGATGCTGTCCGGCCGCGCGAAATAGACATGCTCGAAAATACAATGCTGGCGCGGTTTCTCAGGAGCGAAGTGAATAGACTCAATTCCGGAGCGCGAGATGCGCACCATTTCGCCGGGCTCGATTTCGCGGACGTATTGGGCGTTGAGGAGATCGAAAGCGCAGGTTTCTGAGGCGACCAGCCAGGCTTCTCCGCCGGTGGGCAGAGGGAGCCTGCCGAGCACGAGCGGGCGGAAGCCGCGTGGGTCGCGGACGGCGATGAGTTCGTCTTGCGTGAGGACGAGGAGCGAATACGCACCTTCGACTTGGTTGAGAGCGTCGCCGAGAGCGCCGGAAAGATTGCGGGCCTGCGAGCGGGCGATAAGATGCACGATGACTTCGGTATCGCTGTTGGTCTGAAAGATGGAACCGCGATGCTCGAGTTTGCGGCGCCACTCGGCGGCGTTGGTGAGATTGCCGTTGTGGCCGAGAGCGACTTTTCCTTTGTTGCAATCGATCATGATGGGCTGAGCGTTGAGGAGAGCTTTGTCGCCGGCGGTGGAATAACGTGTGTGGCCTATGGCGAGTGTGCCGGGGAGTTTTGCGAGGACGGTGGGCACGAAAATTTCTTCGACTTCGCCCATGGCGCGATGGAGATAGAGATCGGAGCCATCGCTCGAAACGATGCCAGCAGATTCCTGGCCGCGATGCTGGAGCGCGTAGAGACCGAGATAGGCGAGATTGGCGGCTTCGGGATGGCCGAAGACGCCAAAGACGCCGCATTCGTCGTGGAAGTGATCGTCAGCGAAGGCGAGTTTTTGCGTCATTTTATGTGTGACCGCAATACCTAAATGCGAACTTTGAGATTCCGTTCGAGCGAATTGGCCCAAACATCGCGCAGCGGTTCGAGGGGGGAATCGATCACTGCGTGCCCCTTATATTCGATGCAGAACGCGGTGGCAAGATGCACTTTGCCGATTTCGCGCGTGCCCACACCATATTGTCTCGCAGTTGCGAGGACCGCGGCAAGATTTGTGGGCGAGACGGAGACGACGGCACGGGCGCCGCGTTCGTTGAAGAGGGCGTGTTCGACGGGACCGTCATCGGCGAGATTTATTTGCGCGCCCAAGAGGGGCACGGCATGCCGTGCCCCTACAGAAGCAAAACACGATTCTGCGATGGTTACGGCAATGCCGCCGTCGGAAATGTCATGGGCGGATTGGACAGTGCTTTCGTTGGCCAGTGCGACGAGGCAATCAATGAGGCGTTTTTCGGCGGCTAAATCGATCGCAGGAGGCTCGCCGGAGACGATGCCTGCGATTGTCTTGGAAAATTCAGACGAGGAGAATTCACGCGCGGCGTCGGAGGACTGGTGACCTTGTAGGGGCGCAGCATGCTGCGCCCCTACAACTGAGATCGAGCCATCAAGCTGGAGGATTACGTCTCCAGCGTTGCGGAAGGCAATCTTCAGGACGCGGTTCGCGTCATCGAGAATGCCCAGGACGCCGATGACCGGAGTTGGGTAGATGGATTTGCCGAGGGTCTCGTTGTAGAAGCTGACGTTGCCGCCTGTGATGGGCGTGCCGAGTTCTGTGCAGGCCACTGTCAGACCGTCGATGGCTTCGCTGAATTGCCACATCACTTCGGGTTTTTCCGGGCTGCCGAAATTTAAGCAGTTTGTTGCGGCGATGGGACGCGCGCCACTGGCGGCAACGTTGCGCGCGGCTTCGGCGACCGCGTGCATGGCGCCTACGCGCGGGTTGAGTTGGCACCAGCGGCCGTTGCCGTCGGTGGAGAGGGCGAGAGCGCGTTTTACGATTCCGGTTTGTGGATCTTTGATGCGGACGACCGCGGCGTCGCTCGCGCCTGGGCCTGCGAGGGTGTTGGTGCGAACGCTGGTATCGTACTGCTCGGTGATCCAGCGCTTGCTGGCGACGGCTGGCGACGCAAGCAACTTGATGAAATTCGCGGTGAGATTGGTTCCTTCGGGGGCGAACTGGAACCAATTGGCTGGCGTTTCGCGGCGCAGAGGCGGTTGCGCGATGGGGCGGCGATAAACTGGTCCTTCTTCGGCTAGCGGATGTGCCGGAATTTCCGCGGCTACTTGGCCGTGATTCAGGACTTTTGCGATGCCGCCCTCTGTGACTGTGCCGACTACAACGGCGTCGAGTCCCCATTTTTTGAAAACGTCGAGGACTTCCTGCTCGCGGCCTTTTTCCGCGACGAGGAGCATGCGCTCCTGGGATTCGCTGAGCATGATTTCGTAGGGCGTCATGCCGGTTTCGCGTTGAGGAACTTTGGCAAGATCAATTTCAATGCCGGTGCCGCCTCGCGAGGCCATTTCCATTGTTGAGCACGTGAGGCCAGCAGCGCCCATGTCCTGGATGGCAACGACTGCTCCTGTGTGCATGGCTTCGATGCAGGCTTCGAGCAGGAGCTTTTCCATGAAGGGGTCGCCCACTTGCACGTTGGGGCGTTTTTGTTTGGATTCTTCGGTGAATTCGGCCGAGGCCAGCAGCGATGCGCCGTGAATGCCGTCGCGGCCGGTTTTTGCGCCGACGTAAATCACCGGATTGCCGATGCCTTTGGCTTTGGCGAGGAAAATTTCTTCTTTGCGGGCGATGCCAAGCGCTAGCGCATTGACGAGGGGATTCTGCGAATAGCACGGCTCGAAATTAACTTCGCCGCCTATGGTTGGGACACCGAAACAATTTCCGTAGTGGCCGACGCCGCGGATTACGCCATCGAGGATGCGACGATTTTTGGCAGCGTTTTCTTGCGTGGTGCCTTTGCCCGGTGAGATTTCGCCGAAGCGCAGTGAATCGAGGACGGCGATTGGACGCGCTCCCATGGTGAAAATATCGCGAAGAATGCCGCCGACGCCGGTCGTCGCGCCCTGGAAGGGTTCGACGAAGCTGGGATGATTGTGCGATTCGATTTTGAAAGCGGCGACGAGGCCGTCGCCAATGTCCACGACTCCGGCATTTTCGCCCGGGCCCTGCACCACGAGCTTTCCGCGCGTGGGCAGGCGCTTCAGGTGAACTTTGCTCGATTTGTAGGAGCAATGCTCGCTCCACATCACGCTGAAAATGCCGAGTTCGGTGATGTTGGGATCGCGGCTGAGGATTTGCTGGATACGCGCGTACTCCTCGGGAGTGACGCCGTGCTCGGCGGCGATTTCCGGAGTGACTTTGATTTCAGCGCTTGCTGTGGCCATTTCCACGCGTTGGTTCCTTCAGTCGAATTTCTTCTCGATATAATGACCGAACCCTGCGGGCCATTCGGCCGGAGGGATGCCGCGTTCCTCGGAGTCCGTCAACGGCTTAAGCAGGGTAAAGTCATTCGATAATCCGAAGAACGCCCTAAACTCGCCCCAGAGAGCCAAACCGCAAGCGGAGTCGTCCGCCGCCCAGCCAATGTCAACGATATCTTCTTCGACGATGACTTCCGCGTGGTTGTAAATGTGAGCGGACTTCAAGATTTTCCGCTGGTTCGCATCGTAAAGATAAAACCAGCCGGTCTGGTCGGAATCCTCAAATACGGCGAAAATTCCATCCGGACCATCCGAGTACAGAATGAATTTGCTGTCCTCCTCTAGAAGAGGCTCTTTCGCCGATTCGGGCGCGCTCGCGTCCCGCGCAGCGCTCTTTGTCTCTTGCTGCCGATGCAGCTTCCGGGCGAGAACAAAATCCTGATAGTTGAGCTCAGAGAATTCTTCAGTCATCGAAAGGCTCAAATCGAGACAGCGTTGGGCACCGTTGCGGCTTAATCGAAAAAGCTCTGGCCGTACTCACGCAGTGGCCTTTGCGGCGCCAACCAGCGCTTCGACCATGGACTGGAAAATGACCAAGCCGTCAGCGGAATCGAGAGCGGGTTCGACGGCGCGCTCGGGATGGGGCATGAGCCCGGCGACGTTGCGCTCGCGGTTGCAGATGCCGGCGATGTTGTGCATCGAGCCGTTGGGATTGCCAACCGCGTCATCAGAACCGTCGGGAGTGGTGTAGCGGAAAACGATTTGCCGATTTTTCTCGAGGTCCGCGAGCGTGGACTCGTCGCAGGTGTAGTTGCCATCGTTGTGGGCGATCGGAACTTTCAGAATTTGGCCGGGCTGCGCCGCGTTGGTGAAGGGAGTGTCGGCTTGCTCGACGCGAATGTAAACGTGGCGGCAGATGTAGCGGAGGCCGCTGTTGCGCATCATCGCACCTGGAAGCAGACCGGCTTCGCAGAGAATCTGGAAACCGTTGCAAATGCCGAGCACCATGCCGCCGCTGTTCGCGAATTTTTCGACGGACTTCATCACCGGAGAGAATCGCGCGATGGCGCCGGTGCGGAGGTAGTCGCCGTAGGCGAAGCCGCCGGGCAGGATAACGGCGTCGCAATTCGCGAGATCCTGCGACTGGTGCCAGATGAACTCGACAGGCTTCTGAAGGACGTTGCCGATGGCGTAAAACGCGTCGTGATCACAATTCGAGCCGGGAAAAACTACGACTCCAAATTTCATGCGGTTGTGGCTCCCTGCAGCATTTGGGGAACCCTTATTTTAGCACACCGCCGCGTTTCATCGATGTTCAGACCGGCTGATCGCTATAGTCCATGGAAAGAGCGAGGCGGAGAACGAGATTGTCAGCGAGCACTTTAAATAGAGCGGCCAGATGGACTTGCCGGTGGCGGCATTTGGGAATCGGCCGGCTTCGGGGCGACTGGCGTGATGCCGTCGAGGCCCAGGACATTAACGAGGCTGGAGTTCGATGGGACGATGTATTTCGTATTTTGAGCTAGCGTGTTGTTCAGGACATCGAGACGGCGCATGGTTTCCGCGCGTTCCTTGAAATATGTTTCCGCAGCGTTGGAGACCAGTTTGATAGCTTCGGCTTCCGCGTTGGCGCGTGTGATGCGCGCCTGGGCGTCGCCTTCGGCTTTTAGAATTTCGGATTGTTTTTTTCCTTCGGCCTGCAAAATCTGGCTCTGCTTGATGCCTTCCGCTTCGAGCACGGCAGCGCGCTTCTCGCGTTCCGCTTTCATCTGGCGGGACATGGCATCGGTGATGTCGCGCGGCGGCTCGATTTTCTGCACTTCGACGCGGGTGACCTTGACGCCCCAGCCATTGGTGGCCTCATCGAGCACGTGCCGCAAATTGTTGTTAATCATGTCGCGAGCGACGAGCGTTTCGTCCAGCGTGCGATCGCCGATTAAATTGCGAAGATTGGTTTGCGCCAGCGTCGTGCAGGCATAACCAAAGTCCTGTACTTCGTATTGCGACTTCACCGGATCGATGACCTTGTAATAAACGACGGCGTCCACCTCGACGGTCACGTTGTCCTTGGTGATGAGCTTTTGCGGAGGCACGGTGATGACCTGCTCGCGCATGTCTACGCGCTCGATATCGTCAAAGAACGGCACGATGAAGGTGAGTCCTGACGGGGCCATGGAATGAAACTTGCCGAGGCGCGTGATCAATCCCTTTTCATACTGCTTGACCGTACGCGCGCCCTTGGCCAGGGCCACAAGAGCGAAGACCAGGAACATAAAAATGGCCAACATCGCGAGTACACCGAGGGGGTTCATCGCTGTTTACCTCACTTTGAGTGTCACACCGTCGACCGATTCCACCGTGATCGTTACACCAGTCTCGCGCGCCGCGGCATCCGTCGCCTCTAATTCCGCGCGCCAGATTTCTGAGCCGACCTTGACCATGCCACACTGGTTCGGCGCAATGCGCTGCGTCACGACGCCTGTTTTCCCGACGACCGCGTCCACATTACTCGCAACAGTCTTCACAGTGAGCCTGGTCTTCAGCCAGCTTCGGAAAACGGCCAAATACACCAACGCGAGCGCGCCAGCAGAAAGCAAACCAATTTTTTCTGATCCGAAGAGAAGACCGATGACGCCGCCAGCAGTCAGCGAGCCGCCTACGAGCGCGAGGTCAAAACCCGTGAGCGCGCCAAGCGCCAGCTCGATAATGACGCAAACGATGCCGCCGATGATGAGCAGCCAGTTGACCCAAGTGCCCACGTGTGCGCTCCTTCGGGATTACTTACCGGGGACGATAGCATTCGATGCGGCAGTATTCAATGTCCGCGGCGGCGACAGTGGCTCAACCGCTATCCCAAGCAGGGACACAAGCGAGCCATTCGATCTTGTATGGAGAAGGGGAAAGGACTATCTGCGCTTTTTCGCTCGCCGCTTGGGCTTGGCCTTTCTTAGCGAACGCTTGGACTTCTTAGGCTTTTCAGCAGCCGCAAGCTCGCGTCGTTTCTTTGCGGCCCAGCCGAGTTTGTTTACCTGCCTGCCGCGAGCGATGGCCAGTCCATCGGCTGGAACATTGTCTGTAATCGTGGAACCGGCCGCAACGTAAGCGCCATCGCCGACACGCACGGGGGCAACCAGCGCGGTATCGCTTCCGATAAAAACTTTGTTGCCGATAGACGTTGGGAATTTGTGAAATCCGTCGTAGTTACAGGTGATGGTGCCCGCGCCGATATTCGATTTTGATCCGATTTTCGTATCACCAAGATACGTCAGATGCATGGCTTTGGTGCCCTCGCCGATCGTGCTTTTCTTCAACTCGACGAAATTGCCGATGCGCGCGCCGGCTTTCAAGTGATTGTCCGGGCGCAGGCGCGCGAACGGACCGATAATCACACCCTCGTCCAGACGGCTTTGTGCGACGACGCAGTGCGGCTCGACGGTGACGTTATCCCCCAGGAGCGCGTCGGTCAAAACGCTGCCGCTGCGAATCGTGCAGCGCGCGCCAATTTTGGTTTTGCCGAGAAGCTGCACGCCGGGCTCAATCACCGTGTCTTCCCCCGCCGTGACTTCCGGATCGATGAGCACGGTCTCCGGCAATTGAATCGTGACGCCCGCGTCCATCAGCGCGGCGCGTTTGCGCTCGCGAAACACGCGGTCCACTTCCGCCAGGTCCGCGCGTGTATTGCAGCCGAGGATCTCGCGCGAATCGGGAGCAACTACGGCGAGTACGGTATCGCCCGCAGCCGTCATTGTGGCGATAGTATCCGTGAGATACAGCTCGCGATGTTTGTTGTTTGGTCTTACATGGGCCAGCGCCGGCCAGAGCTTGTCCAAGGTGAAGCAATAGATCGCGGAGTTGATTTCGTTGAGCTCGCGCTGCTCTTCGCTGAGTTGCGACTCCTCGACGATTGCAGAAACTAGGTTCTCCGACTTTCGAAGGATGCGGCCGTAGCCCGAAGGATCGGCCAGCACCGCGGTCAGGATCGTGGCGGCGGCATTTCCGGTGCGATGCGTGGCGATCAACGCCTTGAGCGTTTCCGCGCGCACAAGCGGCGCGTCGCCCGGCAACACGAGGGCGAGCTTGGCCCGGCCCAGAGCGCGGCGCGCAACCTGCATGGCGTGGCCAGTGCCATGTTGCGGCTGCTGAAGCACAGCTTCGGCACCGAACGGCTCGACCACCGGCAAAACCTGTTCCGCCTGATGGCCCACAACGACCACCGTTTTCTTTGCTCCGAGCGGCGCGCATGCCCGGAGGGCATGCTCGATGAGCGAACGTCCCCCGGCACGGTGCAACACTTTGGCTAGGCTGGATTTCAGCCGCGTGCCTTTTCCGGCAGCAAGAATGACGACGGCAAGATCGTGATTGGACATGAGGGTTCTATTCTCCACTCTACGGCGCGTATTTGACAATCACGGGGAGCGCACCAGTGAATCAATGTGCTCTGGACGTAATCCGGCTACCCCACTAAAGTCGAGCCAAATCCGGGCCATGTATCAGGAAAGACGTCAGCGAACTAAGGAGTCCTCATGAAAACTTGTCCCCGATGCGCGGCATCCCTCCAGGACAGTGTTGCGTTTTGCCCCAGTTGCGGGAGCAGTGTGGGCGCCTATGCGGCTGCCCCGCCTCTTTCGCCGCCCTCAAACCCCCTAAACCATGGCGCTTCAACGGCTTATGCGGTAGCTCCGGCGACCAGCGGGAAGGCCATCGCCAGCCTCGTTTGCGGGATCCTGGCGTACATCATTCCGTTTTTTCTCGCGATTCCGGCAATCGTTTTCGGGCACATCGCTCTGTCGGATATAAAGAAAAGCGCCGGGCGGCTTAAGGGCCAGGGGTTGGCCATAGCCGGGCTGGTGCTGGGTTACCTCGGTATCGCAGTCATCCCCTTCATTCTGATCATTGCTGCCATCGCGATCCCCAATCTGCTGCGGGCAAAGATGGCGGCCAACGAAGCTTCCGCGGTTGGCACGCTTCGAACCTATAACACGGCGATGGTGACATATGCATCCCGATGCCCGAACGTGGGTTTCCCGGCTTCCGTGTCAAATCTGGGTCCGGGGAATGGCGACTGCGATGGCGCTAACCTTGTAGGTCCACTGATCGCTTCGCCAGCCGCAATCAAAAATGGATATCGGTTCTTCTACTCGTCGGGGCCTGTCGACAACACAGGGCACGTCGTCAGCTACACGATCATCGCCGATCCCATCAGCCAAAACGCGTCGGGAATACGGCATTTTTTTGTCGACGAAAGTGGCGTGATTCGTGTCAGTGAAGGCTCGCAAGCCACTGCGGATAGCCCGCCGCTTCAGTAGGGCTTATGAATTAATTTGAAATCGGTTGCTGGGCCGACACTGTGGGCACGTCGATTTGTGTGACTAGTCGGTGGCAGGAGCGGGCGTTAGAGTCGTCAGACGAACTTCGCGCTCGGCCGGCGCGGCTTCCGCTGTGGTGATCTCCCAAAGCGATGGATCGGCCAGCAGGCGGCTCACAAGCTGCGTGTGCAGTGCGTGACCAGCTTTGTGGGCTTCGACCCGCGCCAGAAGCGGCAAACCGGCAAGGGCGAGATCGCCAATCAGATCAAGGGCTTTGTGGCGGCCGAATTCATCGGGGAAGCGGAGTGGGCCGTTCATGACGCCAGCGTTGGTTAGCACGATGGCGTTTTCCAGCGAGCCGCCGCGAATCAGGCCCATGGAGCGCAGGGGCTCGATGTCGCGCTCGAAGCAGAAAGTCCGGGCGCGGGCAAGTAGGTGCCGGAAAGTTGCCGGGCTTACTACCATTTCGACTTCCTGCTGGCCGACAAGCGGATGCGGAAAGTCCACATAGCAGCGTACGCGAAATTCGTCTGCCGGATAGATGCCGATACGGCGGTCGCCCTCTTCCACTTCCAATGGCTTTAACACTCGGAGGAAGCGGCGTTTGCGGCGAAGTTTGCGAACTCCGGCGTGCTCGAGCATTTGCATGAAGGGTTCGGCGGAGCCATCCAGAATGGGGATCTCGATCGAATCAATGTCGATAAAAATATTGTCGATGCCGCAGGAATAGATAGCCGCCAGGAGATGCTCCGTCGTCGAAAGGAGCACGCCCTGTTTCATGAGGCTAGTAGCGTAGCTTACGCGGGCCACGTTGTGGCCCTGCGCCTCAATGGGGAAATTATCGAGGTCGGTGCGCCGGAAAACGATGCCGGTATCCGCAGGCGCAGGTAGAAGCCGGATGTGGCCGAAGACCCCTGTGTGGAGGCCCACACCCTCAGCGTGCGATTCGCGAGCTATGCTGGATTGGAACATTTCCCCATTGGCATGTTAGCAGGTTGTTGGCCAAGATTTCAGCTGTTTGTCCCTATTTTTCAGTGACTTATAGGAACACAGGAGCTCGGTTCTTGTTGTACTGTGTCAATAACGCATCATTTTGACGATTGGCCGTGTCTTTCTCCCAACCCTTCCCCGCGACCGCGTTCTTTACCTCAATCGTGGTCCTCAGGCTTCCTTTCTCATTCCTGGCGCGTCCCAACTTCTGTCGATGGTATAATTAGAGGTCTATTCTCTTGTTGAGGTTTCGCGGCGATTGCGGAAGGGCACAGGTGAGGCATGAATCGGATGGCTCGAATCGGGGTACTTATCGTTTCGGTGGTCATTTTCTGCTACGCGGGGCTGGGGCATGTCTTGGGCCGCACGCCGGACGACAAAGCCTATAAGTCGCTCACGGTCTACAGCGAAGTGCTGCAAAAAATTCAGCAGGATTACGTCGACGAGCCGAATCTTCATCTGGTGACGACGGGCTCGCTACACGGTTTGCTCGAATCGCTCGACGCGCAATCCAGCTATCTGACCGCCCGCGAATACGCAGAATACAAGCAAAGAATTTCGGCAAATACGATGGGCGACGCTGGCCTCACGATAAGCAAGCGCTTCGGCTACGTCATTGTAGTTTCCGTGCTGCCCGATAGCCCGGGAGCCAGAGCGGGAATCCACAGCGGCGACATTTTTGAGTCCGTGGCGGGCTTCACGACGCGCGACATGTCCGTCGGCCAGGCGATCAATTTCTTCCACGGGCAGCCGGGCACGACCGTAAAAGTTGGTGTCATACGGCGCGGCAAGGCGGAGCCGGAAGAAATTGATCTGATCCGCGAGAAGCTTGCCCCGTCCAAGATCGTAAGCGAAAGAGTTGAGCCCGATGTTCTCGCATTGCGTTTGCCTTCGCTCGAACCCGGACGCGCCGATGAAATCCGGTCCAAACTTGCGGACGCTGAAAAGCAGGGCGTCCACAAAATAATCCTGGATGTGCGCGAGTGCGGGCGCGGACCTGTTTCCGAAGCGATTGCCATTGCGCGGCTGTTCGTGCCATCCGGTACTCTCTCCACGCTCCGCGGTCAAACGGTTTCCACGCAGGTTTTTTCCGCTGATCCCAGCAAAGTGGCTTGGAAACAGCCTGTTTCCGTGCTGATTGACGCAACGACTTCCGGCGCCGCGGAAGTGCTGGCCTCCGCCATGGCGGCCAATCATCGCGGCGATGTAGTCGGCGAACGCACCTTCGGACTTGCATCCGAGCAAAAGCTAATCACGCTCGATGATGGCGCGGCGCTCTTTTTGACAGTGGCGAATTATTACAATCCCGGGGGCAAATCCATTCTGGAAGAAGGCGTGGTGCCTTCCGAAGTGGTGCATGCCGTAGCCGACGACGACTCGGACACCGGCGATGACGACACCGCTGCCGCATCTGGCACGCAGAAAGAGCCAGTTCCGCCCCGCCCGTTGTCACCCGAAGACCAGATCTTCCGCAAGGCCCTCGAACTCTTGAAGGCTCAACAGAAAAAGGCCGCCTAGTATTCGTGCGGGTTCGGCGCGGAGCGATAATTCGATTTTGCAAGTTACAGCGTGTCTGCAGCACGTACTCCTTTTTTGCATTTTCGTCCGCTTTGCTCCTAGTAGTGTCCCTTTTTTCCTGGGGTTGCAAGAGCGAGCCGCACAAGCGTCTCTCGCCTAATCAGGTTCACGGAATCACCCGCGAAATGATGCGCGCCGCGGGGAGTTTCAGCAAAGCGCCCGCGGACATCTCCTCGCACTTGCAGTTCGATGGCGCTCATACTGATCGCGCGGATCAGCTTCTTATCGTTCTGCCAGCAAGCGTCTCCGAACAATCCCACCGCGAATCGGTAGCCAATCTCATTCAATCGCTGGACCGCATCGGCACGGCGAACAATCTCACGCGAGACGCGGAAACAAGCTCCGGAGCCCTTCTTCGGCTGGATTATCGCAGCGCGGGAATCATCACGAATTCGGTGCATATCGTGGCTCCGATGCCGGGGCGAGTTGCTTCGAAGCCGGACAAATCCAATGGACCAGCACGATTGGCGATCATCCTCGATGACCTCGGCAGCGATCGTGCCGCTGCGGATGCAATCTTCGCATTGCCCTATCCCTTGACGATCTCCGTTCTGCCCAATCACGCGCATTCAGCGGAAATCGCGGAAGAAGCACACCGGCGCGGCTACGAAGTCATGCTTCATCTGCCCATGCAATCGGTCGGCAATGAAACGCCCGAAGCGCAGGAATTGCGGCCCGGCATGCCCGCGGAAGACATTCCCGTGCTTTTCGAGCAAATGATGCAAAGTGTGCCGAATGCGGCGGGCGTCAACAACCATCAGGGTTCGCAAGCCACGGCCGATCCAGCGCTCATGCAAGAGCTGATGCCAACCCTGCAAAAATGGAATCTCTTTTATGTAGATAGCCGCACCACCGCCGCCACGGTCGCTTACGACACCGCGCAACGCGCGGGGGTTCGCTCCGGTTTCCGAAATGTGCCGTTCTTAGACGATGTCGCCGAGGTCTCCGCGGTGCGCAAACAGATCGAGCTGGCCTTTCGAGGCGCCCGCGACAAAGGAGAGGCTATCGCCATCGGGCATCCGCACTCCGCCACCCTGCAGGCTTTACGCGAACTCTTGCCGCAAGCGGAAGCGCGTGGCGTACACCTCGTTTACGCTTCCGACGCCGTGCACTAGGAGTTTTGGTCAAATACAAGGCCGGGCTGCGGCGCGGGCTTTGCCGGATACAAGAAGTGAACTGCAACGAAGAAAACAAGGATGATCACGAAATCGAAGACGCTGGCTTCCGGGCCGGGTGCGCCTCCGGTAATCCACGACGCCCCATGCAACGTCGCATTCGACAGATGACCCGGGAATAGCATGCCGCTGTCCGGCACCGAAAACAGAAACGTCTCGCCAAAGTCGAACGCCGCATGCATCCCGAGTGCGAACCATAAACTTCCCGTTCGCTTGAGGGTAAAACTCCAGAAAAGCCCCACAAAAACCACGCCCATGGCTCCAACCCAGTCTTCACCGGAATTGTTCAGATGAATCGCTCCGAAAATCGCTGACATCACGATGGCAGCGGGCCAGAAGCCAATTCCCTCCGCCAGCGTATGCAAGGTATAGCCACGAAATAGGAACTCCTCAAAAAAAGCGACGACAACAAAAAAGGCCGCCCAGAACACCGCCCAGCGCGCCAGTTCGCCTCCGTGTTCCGCCACACTTCCGAAGGAATAATCGCCGGATGCGGCAATGAGTCCGATGAGCAGGGAAATCTCAATCAAGCCGAACGCGCAGCCCTGCCAGAACAGTTTTCCGAAGGCGTTCTGCGCTGGGAGTCCGTAGGAGTTTACAGAGCGCTCTTCGAGCAGCGACATGATCCACGCCGCGAAAAACGCTGAAAAGAAACTCGCCGACTCCGCCAGGAACTGCGCCGCAGGGGAAAACTCATCGCGCCGAGGCTGCAAAGTCAGGTTAATGAGCAATCCAGAGACGTTCCACAGCACGAAAAAAATTGCTGTGTAAATCAGGAATCGCCAGCCTGCGCGCAGTCCGGTTTTCTTCAGGAACAGGCTTCGAGGGAACCCGCCAGCGGATGAGTGGAACGATCCTTGAGCGTCCGGCGGCGTGTTGAAGAAATCGTCATCCATTCCTCGCTCCAAAAACCCGTACCGGCCGCCTATCTTTCTGACGCCTCGCGGAACAGACCGTGAGCAGACACGCAGATTTATACAATCGGTGCGAACAATATTGGACATTTTTCTCCACTCGCGGTGGATTCAAAGTAGCACAGAGTGAGGAAATGTGCTCTGCACTCGTTTCCATCGAGCCAAGGCCTAACTCGATTTCGCTCTGTTCAGCGCGACGCCACGCTCTGCTGCGTCAAACGGACTGCCGATGCTCCCAGGATCCGCCGGCTCCTCTTCTCCTGCACGAAAACGATCGCTCGCAAATTCTCCAGTTTCCATGCGGAATCCAGCTTCACGGAGGCCTGCGCGGAGAATCCTTCCCCTCCGTTCTTACCGGTGGCACCGATCACTTTTAATTCTCGAAGCACGGGTGAGTGTTGCAATTCCTTGCCGTTGTTTTCTCCCGCCTTCACGGAAGAGTGAAGGTCGTTCTCGGTGATGACGAGAATGACTTCTGGCGTATCTTTGGGAGTTGCGTCCACTGGTTTCTCGACGTTGATCTTGATAGTGACCGACTTGTTTTGCAGGATCTGCACATCGCCAAGCTGCACCTTCGTTTTCATCATCGCTGCCGCTTTTTGAATTTCCTCGACGGCCGTCCCTGTCCTGCTTCCTACAAACCCTTCTTTCCCGTCAACAACCATTTCTGGAGTGTAAGAGCTGCCAGTTTTGAGCACGCCGGTGTACTGGTTTTGGCGGGCAGTCCAGTCCGCGGAAGAGAATGGGTCCTTCCAGCCATCCTGGTCCCAATAATCCACATGCTCCTCAATCGCAATGACTTCCGCAGTATTCAGCGGCTGCCGAGCATCTAGCTCAGACAGGAGTTTGTCCGCTGGGGGACAACTGGAACAACCTTCCGAAGTGAAAAGCTCGACAACGACGGGCATGCGTTCCTTCGGAGCTTGGGCAGCCGCAGTTTGGGCCGTCAAACCGGACTTGAGGCCCCATGCAAGTAACCCGCTGGCAAGCAGGGCAAAGATTGTGGCTGGAACTCTCATACTCATATATTACGATTCCTTGCCCTTCTTGGATGCGGCAGCAATTGTTAGGACTTCTCTGAAAAGAAAAAAGAGGCTGACACATCCTAACCTCTCTGATAGATTTTAACCGTTGCATGCGCCAAACAACCGTATTCTCCAGGTCTAACCGGTGTTAAACGGTGATCTAAGATGCCTAACCACACCCCAGCACCAAACCTACTCGGTGGACGTCTCTCCATCGATTTTGTCAATGAATTGGGGAGCTCCTCGGATTTCTCCTGGCAACAACTCCTCCATTTTCTCCTAGTTACGCGCATCATCTCCTCGGAACGTAGCAGTCAGCTGCTAACCCTTCCGCAATACGATCCTCAGAGTGCCGATGCGCTTCTCCGAAAAGCTCGGCGGTTACACAGTGCCTTGCTTGACTGTTTCCATTCGATCGTCGGCGAAGACTCTGTGACTCGTGACTGGGCTGAACCCATCAACGACATCTTGCGCATCACGGAAGGACACGACGAACTCGTCGAGCAAGACAGAAATTGGCGGTTGGAATTCGTCGCCGCCGAGAGCGGACTGGATTGGCTCCTCGCGGCAATTGCGCGTTCAGGCGCGGAACTCATCGCTGAAGGCCCGGGGGCCAGCCTGCGAGTCTGCTCCAACGCTGAATGCGGCCTTTTTTTCTACGACACCTCCCGCACCCGCCGTCGTCGCTGGTGTTCGATGGCCACGTGCGGCAATCGCCACAAAGTCGCGGCATTTTCCAAGCGCCATACAAGCCATACAACAGGACGCCGCACGCACTGAATCCCCTCTTTGGAGACCGTTCGGCTACTTCACGTATTTTGGCGATTCACCCTTGGCCCACGGGTCATAGCTGTTGGCAAAAACCAGCCGATCGGCGATAGGCGGATGGGAATAGAGCCAGAAGGTGATAAACGCTGGCGGATTGGGATCCGCCAGGTCAATCTCTCCCAATACCTGAAACGAATGAGCAGCCACCTCCGAAGAATCCGGCACAATCCCGTGGATGACTTCCAGCCCGTAAACATCCGCGGCATGCTCTTGTATCCGCGAGAAACCGTTTATCACCGGTGAAGCCACAAACATGCCGATCTCCAGGAGAAGCAGAAGCACGGCAAAACAAGCCCAGTCTTCCTGCCCATAAATTCGCCAATCGCCGCTCCAGCGGTCCAGAGCCCAGTGCAACGCGCGAAAAATGGCGTAAAATCCGGCAAACAAAAGGGCCGCGGTAAACAAAAAACCTTTCCAGATATGCCCAAGAACGTAGTGCCCAAGCTCATGCCCGACGATGTACAGCGTCTCGTTGGGAGTGGCCTTTTGAATGGTGGTGTCCCAGATAACCACGCGCTTCGACGCCCCCAGCCCGGTCACATAAGCATTGATCGCGTTTGTTTTTTCGCTGGCTTTCATCAGGAACATGCGGTTGCGCGGTATGGGCACTCCGGCGTGCCGCGTCAGATTTTCGATGGCCGAGACCAAATTCGGGTGCTCCGCTTGCAACGGCTCAAACTTATTAAAGAGCGGATCGATGAACCATGGCGCAACGAAAACGAAGAAAAGCACAACAGGCAGTGACGCAACCCAGAAGTAGAACCACCAGCGCCGCGGACTCCTCTGCAGGATGGCGGACAATCCCAGAACAACAATCAGTCCAAGCCCAACCATCAGTAACTGTTCCTTAGACCAATCCAGGAACCAGGAGCCCCATCCCTCCACCGACATTTCATAGCGCAATGACAGGGTATGCCCATACAACCGAACGGGCAGGGACGCAATCGCCACAGTCAGCACCAGCAACGGCGCAAAAACCAGACCCTGCACACCTCGTTGCCCGCTTGCACTCTCGGCCCAATCACGAAACCTGGCAGCGATTCCCAGTCGCAGAACAATCAGCAGCGCCGCAACGGTGAGGAATACCGAGATGAAATACAAGGTGTAAGAAGCGCGAGAGTACGCTACTGCTTTCTCATACCGGGCTTGCGGCAGGGTGTACTCCGAAGAGTTTCCCTGAGGCGGAGTCGCTGCTTGCCGCCGAAGACCGCTTGCATGCACTCGCGAGGTAAGTGTGGGGCTGACCTGCCGCACTGACGCACTTGGTGTGCCCGCGTGGGGGATGGCTCCGCCGGTAAACGCAGCGGCGGATAGACTTAGACAAAACAGCACACCGAAACGGTGAAGAAAAACACACCGCTCCATCGAAGACCCCCTCGCAGACTTCCCAGCAGAATGCCGCGCAGCCCCACCAAGGCCGCACGCCGCGGGAGTATGCCGCAAGGGATGGAAGTCCGCAAGACTCGATGTACTGGAATAAGGGGTTGGATCAAAGCGCGAAATCGCGGTCCCCCGATGAAAGGATGATCTTGATCTCTTGATCTAAGGAGAACCTGGAGCGGCGGCGAAATGGGCAGTCTTCAAGCAGTAGTTTCGTACCGATCCTCCCGCGGCCAACCCGATGTGTGCGATGGAAGTCCAGCGCTCCAGTTTGTGATGGCCGTAATGGTGGAACAGGTAGGAAATCGCAATCGAGGTGCCCGTGCCCGCCGCTTCAATCGTTGCGAACGCCGCATGATTGTCCACAACCTCGTTGGTCAGCAGAATCTCCTGCCGCCCGCGCCGCCGGAAGTTCAGCGTCGAAAAATAATCAAGCGTGCGCGATGCTCCGACTCCTGCGAAGAGCCAGTCGTTTTCTTTATCCCAGAAGCGGTGCTCTTTTTTTGGCTGCGCGCCCAGTTGCTTTCCCGCAAGGCTCGTATCGGCAGCGACTGGCGCGTCTGGCTTTGCGGTGCCAGGCGTCTGAGCAAGGCACAACGAACTGACGCACAGAAATCCGCCCCAGGCCAGAACCAGCAGCTTAAGCACGCGCTTGCCGCTCATCCCTCCCACCGCCCCATCTTGCTTATGTCTGATTCGCAATGGAGTATAATCACGATGCTGCCATCTCATACGCGCCGTTATAAGGGAATTCTGCAATGACCCGTCGACTCATCCCGATTGTCTCTATTCTAGCCGCCTTTGCCGCCCTTAGCCTCACCGCCCATCCCCGGCGAAGCTCCACGGTTGACTCTCCCACAGAAGCGGCCACCAGGTCGTTCGAGTTCACCTACCAGGTTTATTTCCCGCCAACGGAGAACTCTGGCAGCACCGTGCGTCTCTGGCTTCCGCTGCCGCTATCGGACGCCTATCAGGACGTGCGCGTCCTGCATATCGATTGCCCCGTCAAATACGCCCAAGGCCACGATCCTGTCTACAAAGACCGCTTCGCCATGTTCAAGCCAACGTCCCAACAAGCCGCGGCCGGCTTTGACGTTACGATTCGCTTTACAGCCACCCGCCGCGAGCACAAAGTTCCCTTGGATGACGCGACTTTAAAGAATGCCTCGGCAGCCTCCTCGCCGGACCCGATGCTCAAGCGTTACCTTGAGCCGGACAAACTTGTTCCGCTCAGCGGAACTATCGCCGATCTCGCTAAAGAACACACCGCGGGCGATACCACGCAAATCGAAAAAGCTCGCCACATCTACGAATACGTTGTCTCTACCATGCGCTACGACAAGACTGGCGAAGGCTGGGGCCGTGGCGACGCAGTCTGGGCTTGCACCGCAAAGCGCGGCAACTGCACCGACTTCCATTCGCTCTTCATCGGCATGATGCGCTCCTCCGGCATTCCGGCCCGCTTCGAGATTGGCTTCCCTCTTCCCGAAGGCAAAACCGAAGGCGACATCGCCGGCTACCACTGCTGGGCCGAATTCTATCTGAATGGTGTCGGCTGGGTACCGGTAGATGCCTCGGAAGCCTGGAAAAATCCCGCCAAACGCGATTATTTCTTCGGCGCCCACGACGTCAACCGCGTTTTCTTCACCTACGGGCGCGATATCAAACTTTCCAGCGAGCAAAAAGGCGATCCGCTCAACTATTTCATCTACCCCTACGCGGAAGTGGATGGCCAGCCTGTTAAGAACCTCCAGACGCACTTTTCGTTCCGCGACGTGGCCGTGACCCAGCAGGCAGCCGCGCGCTAGACTCGGGCGGATTCGGCCGCAAGCCGCGTGAAGTCCCTTCGTACTTTTGAAATTTGCTCAAATCGTTGCGGTTGCCGGATTCGCATCACACCAAGACGCCAGAATTGTAGCCATACCCCCACCGAGCTATCCTAAGTGCAACCCTCGCCCATAACTCAGGGGGTCTACAACCATGTCAAGGTACATCTATCTCCGCTTGGCCATTCCGGTCCTGATTGCCGCTATTGCGCTTCCTTTGACGGCGCACGGACAATCGCAAGACTCACAGTCTGAATCCATTGCGGATGCCGCACGCCGCGCGCGCGAACAAAAGAAAGCTGCCGCGAAGCCTTCTCACGTCGTTACGGACGACAACCTGAAACCCGCGTCTATTGCCGCGCCCGAGGCCAACTCCCCGGCAACCGCCCCTGGGCAATCCTCCGAAGCGGCTCCAAAGCCAACTTCCGAAAGCGAGCCGCGCCCCCCCGCGGATTCTTCCAATACTCCTGCTCCGGATCAATCCACAGCCGCCCCGGCTCCTCCGCCCGCAACTCCCGAGGATGCCCAAAAAAAGGCAAACGACACTGCGGAATTGACCGCCTTGAAACAGCAGCTGGCCGAAGCGCAAAAAGGTCTCGATCTAGTCCAGCGTGAGTTCGCCTTGCAGCAGGATACCTATTACTCGAATCCTGACCATGACAAAGACATTGCGGGAAAAGCGAAACTCGATGACATGAAGCAGCAAATCCTCGACAAGCAGCAGGTAGTCGAAGGCTTGAAAACAAGAGTCTCTGCTTTGCTGGAATCGGCCGGCAATACCGCTCCCGTCCCGGCAACAGGGCCGCCGCCCCCGCCGCAGTTCTGAGCTCTGCAAGCCTGAGTTTCTCGACCGGGAGTCCTCTTCCCGGGCTCCCGCGTTCCATTCCCGATTTTCCTAAACTTTTTGCCTCCCTCGCACGTATTCTCTCCAGCATGCACGGTTGGATGGCTTCGCGGGATGGTGTCCGATGCAATTACTTGTCGAGAATCTGAGCAAGAGTTATCGCGGCGGTCTGCACGCGTTGCGCAAAGTGCAGCTTTCGCTGAAGCCAGGCATCCTCGGCCTGCTTGGCCCGAATGGCGCGGGCAAATCCACGCTGATGCGCATTCTCGCCACGATTGCGCGCCCCTCCTCCGGACGCGTCCTCTGGAATGAAGCAGACATCGCGCGCAATCCCGACAGCCTTCGCGGCATTCTCGGCTATCTCCCGCAGGACTTTGGCGTCTACCCCAATCTCAGCGCCATCGAATTTCTCGACTATCTGGCCGCCGTAAAAGGCATTCCTGCAGCGGCCGCGCGCCAGCGCATCTCGGAACTTCTCGCACTCGTCAATCTCGCCGACGTAGCGAAGCGTCCTCTGGGCGGCTATTCCGGCGGCATGCGCCAGCGCGTTGGCATCGCCCAGGCGCTCCTCAACGACCCGCAACTCCTCATCGTCGACGAGCCCACAGCTGGCCTCGATCCCGAAGAACGCGTCCGCTTTCGCAATTTGCTCTCGGAACTTTCCGGCGAGCGCATTGTAATTCTTTCGACGCACATCGTCTCCGACGTCGAAGCGGTAGCCACCGACATCGCCATTCTCGCCCATGGCCAGCTTCTCGCTCACGGCGCGCCGGAGGCTCTACTCTCTCAAGTCACGGGCAAAATCTGGGAGGTCGTGGTCCCCAGCGCCGAACTTCCCACGCTTCGTCAAAAACATCTCGTCAGCAGCACCGCTCATCGCAGTGATGGCGTCCATGCCCGCGTCGTTGCTGACAGCGCACCTTCCGCCCAGGCTCGCCAGCTCGAGCCTTCCCTCGAAGACGCCTACCTCGCCGTCCTCTCCACGCAGCGAAGCTCCGCACCCGGAGCCGCCGCGTGAACGCTCCACGCGCCATCGCAGCCATCGCGCGCGCCGATTTCCTCGAGCGCACGCGCCGCTACAGCTTCCTCCTCGCTCTTCTCTTCGCCGTATTTCTCGGCTACGCCACGGCCACAGGAAAAGTGTTCCTGAATCTCGATGAATACCGCGGCATCTACACTTCAGGCTGGATTGGCACGCTCGTCGCTATGGTCATCACCTGTTTCGTCACGCTGATCGGCTTCTACATCGTCAAAAACTCCATCGATCGAGACCGTTCCACCGGCGTGGGACAAATTCTCGCTGCCACTCCACTTTCAAAGACCACCTACGCTTTCGGAAAGTTTTTCAGTAACTTCGCCGTGCTCTCCTGCATGGTCGGCGTGCTGGCGGTAGCCGCACTGATCATGAAATTCTGGAGTTCCGAAGATCCGCGAATTGATCTTTGGGCACTGCTCTCCCCTTTTCTTTTGTTGGCTCTGCCCGCCATCGCGCTGACCTCCGTCTGCGCTTTGTGTTTTGAAGTATTGCCTCTCTTGCGCGGCGGCTTGGGAAATGTCGCCTGGTTTTTCGCTTGGACGTTTGGCCTGGCCGCTCCCCTCCTTAGCGGCCTCCGCTGGTTGGATCCTATGGGACTCATGACCGTGATGGATTCCTTGGGCGCGGAGGCCGCGCATTACGTCCCCAACTACCATGGTGGCATGTCGTTTCAGATCGACATTGGCCAGCACTTGCACGTCGTGCAAGACTGGCGCTGGGCGGGCATCGCGTGGAACGCCAATTCGATTTCTCTAAGGCTCATGTGGTTTGCAGTTTCTCTTGCCGTCGTCCCGCTCGCGGCTCTCGTCTTTGACCGCTTCGATTCCGCCAAATCAGCAAAACTGAAAAAGCGCGCGCAAAACGCAATCGTTGCTACCGCGCCGCAAGCGTCGGCTGTACTGAACTCCTCTCACGCCACCGCCCACGTCCACCTCACTCCCCTCGCCTCGACTGCCCACTCCAGCGCCTTCGGCCGCATCTACCTCGCCGAACTGCGCCTGGCTCTCCAAGGTTTACGCTGGTGGTGGTACGCCGTCGCCGCCGGACTGCTCATCGCTCAATTTGCCGCGCCTCTCGAGGCATCTCGAGGTCCTCTTCTCGCCGTGGCGTGGCTCTGGCCAGTGATGGTTTGGTCTGCCATGGGCTCGCGCGAATCGCGTTTCGGTACGCGCGCGCTGCTCTTCTCCTGCGCCAAAATTCTCCCGCGCCAACTTCTGGCGTGTTTTCTGGCTGGCTTCACGGTCGCCGCGCTAGCTGGCGCTGGCGCTGGACTCCGCCTCCTTCTCGCACACAATTCTTCGGGACTCCTCGCCTGGCTGGCTGGCGCTATTTTTCTCCCCGCTCTTGCTCTGGCTCTCGGCATCCTAAGCAGCACCGGCAAGCCCTTCGAGGCCCTCCTCACCGCCGTCTGGTACATCGGCCCGATGAATCACGTCCCCGGCTTCGATTTCACAGGCGCCGCCAGCGGCTCGCACACAATTTCGTACGCCCTCGTCTACCTTGCCCTCAGCGCCGCGTTCCTCGTCGCGGCATTCCTATTCCGCTCCCGCCAGCTCCGTTCCGCGTAAGCGTTAAGGCGCCGCGCTTGCTGGTTTTGCCGCAAAAATCTTCTCCAGCATTTCAGGCTCGACCAGCCTCTCCAGCGGCACATCTCCAACGCGCGCCTTCACGTCGCTCCACAACAGCTCCCGATATTCCATTTTCGTTTCGTCGTTCACATGCCGGTACACGTAAACGACCTTCGCCGGACCCTCCGGTTTCTTTTCGTCCTGTCCGAAACCCTCCTTCTCGTACGAAACCACGAACGCCGCCGCATGCCCGCGGTCACCGGTGATAATTTTTCCTTCAATCGAACTGTCAAAAGACTCCGGGTCGCACGGATCGTCCGTCTTCTGGCAAGAGTCAGGGTGCGCGGCAAAAAACTCGCGCAGTTCCTTGATCTCTTCGAGCCGAATCTCCTGAAACGGTTTGTGCGGAAAGAGGATGAAATCTTTTCCCGTCGCCGGATCGTAGAACGCAAGTTCCGCCGGATGCACCGTTGCGAAATGGATTTGACTGCGATGGTAAAAGATGCCGCCATCGCCAAAGTGCCCGAGTGTCCAGCCATAGAGCGCCGTCTTCACTTTCATTTCGCGCGACAAAATGATTTCGCACCCTGCGGATGGATTGATGTGCGTCTCCAGCGCGAAATAATCCGCGTACGCCGCGATCGAGAGCACCGATCCCAGGCAGTCCACATCCCCACCTTCCCATTTTGCCGCGGCTTCCCCGATCGACCCGCTTCTCCACTGCCCGCTTTTCCGGTCGAAAAGATCAACGTAGATCGGTGGGTTTAACCGCCCCGTGCCATCCAGCAGAAAGTACGCAATCACGAATTGCGAGGCGTCGTTCAACTCCGCTCCGCTCGAAATTGTCTTGTCCAGATTTGTAAGCTTCTCCGCGTCCAGCGGCAGCTGTTCAGCAGCAAGCACCTGCCGCAGGGTCTTCCCCTCCCCTTGCGCCCAAGCAGGGACCGCGCAAAACGCCACCCCCGCCAACAACAGGAGGCCCAGCCAATCTCTGCGATTCAGCACCGTTCCACCCACCTCCGGCTGTCTACTTGGACGGATTCCTCGCACAACCCGCCCCAGAATTCTTCCCCGCAACCCTACCACAATCCCTTGTAGTATTTTCCCTTGACACCACAGGCATCCGGCGGCACAATCTGCGCCATTAAGTCTGGTCCGGGCCGCCCAGGGGAAACTCCGCCACGCGCGTTCCCACCCGCGCAGGCAGAGCTGGCTGGCCACTGAGGGGTGCGCATGCAGTATTTGCCCGGTTTCACCGTGCAGTGCATCAATCCGATGTGCGACCTTCGCGGACACTGGCTCCGCCCGGACGCCATCGGCCCCATCTCCGACGACGGCCGCTGCCCCTGCTGCGGCGACTTTCTCCGCAACGTTCCTCCACCGCTCAGCCCGCGCTTCCGCATGCGCCCGCGCGCGCTAACTGCGCGCGCGCCTCTCCGCCCGCGCCCACGCTGATCCGAATTATTTGTTGTAGCGCACGCACACGACTCGGCGCGCGGCCAGCTTTTCAGTGCGCTTCAGGCAGCGTGTACTCAAAATCGTAAAAATGTTTTCCGCTTTCAATCTTAATGGTCATCGAACCTGAGATCCCCGCAAGCTGCCCGGTCCCGGAATCCGGAACCACCGTCACGCTCATCCAGGGCTCGCCGCGCGTCATCGTAGCTTTGTGCTGCAGCACAAATGTGCCGCTATGCCCGTGTAGCCTTCCATTCACGCGCTCCATCGCCACATAACCAGCTGAACCTTTGACGTCGGTGCTGACTGCCAGCATCTCCCCCGTGCTGCTCGCTTCCAAATCACCATGAAAAACTTTGTCCAGCGACCACCTCCCAACACTGGCACTCTCAGCCTCTTTGTTATCCGCTTTCTGCGGAATAACCTTCACTTCAAACGTTCCCCTCGCCTGTGTCATCACCGTCTCCTTGAAAATCGCGCTTGCAACGCGCGGATGGGTCTGTCCAAACATCATGCAAAGAAGCCCCAGCAATAAAAGACAAGCTCGCATCAAAGTAGCTCCTCCGCTCTCGTCTGTCCTCTGCCACAATGTAGAAGGAAACCCGCTCAAATGATTGGAAAAACGCGACAAAAATCCGCCGCCGAAATCGTAGAAGTATTCGACCCCGAAATTGGCCGGGCCCGCGGCATACTCCGGCATGATTTGCCCGCCGGAAAAATGAGGCACTCGCGCAAGCGGCCCGCTGCGGACCTTGCCGCCTGGATCGCCCACTACTGGATGATTAGCTGGGACTTGCGCGGCTGCGCGCCTCAGCACGTCGAGAGTCTGCCCCACCCCAATATCCACCTGATATTTGAAAGCTGCACTCCGGTCGTCAGCGGCGTGCAAACCAAAAAATTCTCCCGCGTGCTCAAAGGCCAGTCGAAAGTCTTCGGAATAAAATTCAAGCCCGGCGCATTTCGCCCGTTTTTTGGCGCTCCAGTCTCTAAAATTGCCGATCGCACCATTCCCGCCACTCGCGTTTTCGGCAAAGAGCTGCTCGCGCTTGCAGAGGTTGTGTTTTCCGACCGCTCGGAAGAAACAAGGGCCGCAGCGGCCAACGCCTTTTTCCTCCAGCGTATGCCGCAACCCGACAAAACGCTTGACCTGGCCGGCCAGCTAGTCGAACGCATTCTTCAGGATGTGGAAATAAGGCTGGTAGATGATCTGGTCCGCGTGTCCAGCATCAACAAACGATCCCTTCAGCGCATCTTCAACGAATATGTCGGCGTAAGCCCCAAATGGGTGATCCGCCGCTACCGCCTCCACGAGCTGATCGAAAAGTTCAATTCCGGTGCCCCAGTCGATCTACCACAGCTCGCCCTCGATCTAGGCTATTTTGACCAAGCCCACCTAATCAACGACTTCAAATCCGTAGTCGGCTATTCCCCCACCCAATATCAAAAACTAGTCTCCAAAAAATCCTGAGCGGCATCGTACAATCGGATTGCCCGCCGTGGCCGTCCGAGGAGGAATCATTCACATGGGCAGCACCCTTCGCCTGGTTACACCGACCGCATTGTTAGTAGTTGCAGCCGCCCTATCTTCCGTCCCATCCGTCGCCCAACAAGCGCCCCAGCAAATCCAGCCGCCCGCCAACGAACAACTCCTTCTGCAAGTCCACGCCAAGGGCGATCAGGTCTACACCTGCAAAGAAGATATCGACCGCTATGCCTGGATGCTAAAGGCTCCCGACGCCCAGCTCTTCGACAAAGACGGCAAGCCCTTTGGCAAGCATTACGCCGGCCCGTCCTGGGAAGCAAACGATGGCAGCAAAATCGTCGGCAAAGCCGCCGCCAACGCACCTTCGCCCGATGCCAATTCCATCCCCTGGCTTCTTGTAACGGTAGTCAGCCGCAGCGGAGAAGGGTCTCTCGCGCGCGTCACGTCCATCCAGCGCCTCAACACCAAAGGCGGCAAAGCCCCAGCCTCAGGCTGCGACGAAGCCCACACTGCCCAGGAGATACGCGTGCCCTATTCCGCCGACTACCTTTTCTTCGCTCCGAAATAATTCCAGGTCTCTACCCTGAAAATGCCGGCGCCGTAGGGTCATCCTTCTGAGAATGACCGCCGTGCTTTCTCCCCATCTGTGAGCTGTAAGCTGTCGGCGCAAGCTCCCTTCTTCAACTCTTGCACTTTGAACTCTTCAACGCCCGCCGCTCCCAGCATGTCTTACTTCAAAGCAGCGATCGCCTGCAATTCCCGGCTGGCAAACTCCACGGGCAGCGGCGCATAACCAAGCCCCTCGCACTGCTTTTGCCCATTCGTCAAAACCCACCGTACCAGGTCGCGCAAAGCCGCGGTTTTCCCCGCATCGCGGTTTTCCACCGGCACCAGCAGCCACGTAAATGTAGCGATCGGATACACATGCTTCCCGCTGGCATTCGTAATCGAAAGCCCAAATCCGCCGCTCTCCGGAATCGCCGCAGTCTTAGCAGCCGCCGTCACGCTGTCCAGATCCGCCTTCACAAACTCCCCCGAAGCATTGCGCACCGCCGCGAAATCCAACTCATGCTGCAACGCGTAAATAAACTCCACGTACCCAATCGAATTGCGCGTATTGCGCACCGTTACAGCCACACCTTCGTTCTGCTCCACCCCCTTGCCCACGGGCCAGTTCACCGTCGTCCCCGATCCCTCGCCAGTCTTCCAATCCGCGCTCACCTTCGACAAATACTCCGTCCACGCAAACGTCGTCCCGCTCCCATCCGACCGGTGAATCACCTGAATCTCTTCATCCGGCAAGTGCGCGTGCTTGTTGATGGCATGAATCTCCGGCGTATTCCATCGCTTGATCTTTCCCAGAAAAATTCCCGCCAGCACTTCCGGCGTCAAATTCAATCCATCGGGAGCACCCTGCACGTTGTAAATCGGCACTACCGCTCCCAGCATCGTCGCCACCTGCAGCATCCGCCCAGCCGCGCCGTTCAGTTGCTGCTCTGGTAGAGGCATGTCCGTCGCGCCGAAGTCCGCCTGCCCGGCCAGCACTTTCTGGATGCCTTCCTCCGATCCGACCGCCGCATATTGAATCTGAATCTCCGGCCGCGCATGCACAAAAGTCTCAAACCACTTCTGATACATCGGCGCCGGGAAAGTCGCTCCCGCTCCATGCAAGGCCGTAATGGCCGCAGCCCCGTTCCCTGCCGGTGATGTGCCTGCCGTTCTTTCTCCCGGGCTCTTGCTTCGCGACGCCTCCACAAATTCATGCGCTAACTGGTCCGCCAGATCATCCGTGATACTTCTCCATCCTACCGGCCGCGGCGTAACCAGGTACGACCACAGAACTTTTCCATCTTTCCCGGTCACTTCCGCCGAAGCATATCCCCGGTAGATTGCCTCTTGTGCGCTCTTTGATTTCGGACTCGGCGACACGTAACCTGTCACCCAGATCGTCGCCGCTCCATGAAGCACCGCATCCGCCTGCGCCCCTTGTGGCACGATCTCCACGCCGCCGCCGGCCCTCAGCTTTTGCACGAGATGATCGCGCACCGCCGTGGAGCCTTTCTCCGTCCCCGGCCAATCCACCGCCACGCGCTTCACTCCTGAAAGCGTATCCACCGCCTGTGCCCCGAGCCGCTCCAAAGAAAAACAGCACATCAGAGCGGCCACTAGCGCTGCGCAAACGCATCCCCGCATAAATTGCGTTCCCCAAGCCCGTGATCCCCTATTCTTCAGCATCCGATTCCTCGCGAGTACATCCGCAAGCGAGCGACCCATTCCCGCTCTCCTAAAACCACCCTCACCGCTTTCTACTTCTTCCGCTTTCCATTCCTGCCGCTTTTACTGCGCCGCTCAACCGCCACGCCGCTTCTCGAGTTGCTCTACCACGCTCTCTAAATCGGGATACCCGGCCCCAAAACTCCGCGTGAACCAATTCCCACCGCGCTCCGCAACTCTCTCCCCGTCTGCGATCACCTCAAACTGTCCAGTCTTCCCGGCCGCTACCACCGCTTCCAAACCAAGCCGCTGCTTGATGAGGGTCACGAGACTCGCGACCTTCGCTTTGTTGTTCTCTCAAGTCGGGCAGGAAAGTATCTCAATCTTCATTCGGTTCTCCAATCCTCTTCGCGTAACGATTCCGCTCCGTTTAACGCCAGAATTGATTGTAGCGGTTTCCCCTCGGCATTGGCCCCAAATTCCGCTTGACAAAATCGTATCTCAGGCGTACAGTAGCAAGTGGGATATACCGTGGCGCCAGCATCCTTGCTGGCGTTTTTGCTTTTAGGTAGCACAGGTTTACCCTGAGCTAGGAAGGGCACTCCTGCCCGTGCGCTTTCTTTGCTTGTCGCCCGAAGGCCAGGCAACGCAGTCCACGACCGGCAGCTCCGCCCTTCCCGAAGGGCACTCTTGTGTTACAACTGTAAGTCTTTTAGAATCAACACTTGCAAGCGCCACTCGTAAGCGTTGATTGTAAAGAACTTACTACAACTCTAACTCCTTTAGATGCAACACTTACAGAAAAGAGGGGAGGGGGGCCGCCGCACCGTAGAAAAACAAAAGCCGGAGAGTGAAGAACTCTTCGGCTGCCGTACCATCTCTATGTTATTCCGCTCACCCCTCGACGAGCCCCTTTTCCAGCATCTCCTCGTCGCTAAGCCAAAGGTCGGGGATATTGGCCGACCCGAGCCGCAGAATATCCTCCAGCGCCCCGCGCACCTCGGCAAGCCCGAAGTCCACGCCGATGCGCTCCAGCAATTCGATCAGCGCATGCGCTCCCTCGGCAAGAGCCGGCTTCGGATACGCGCCTTCGCAATCCAGCCGGTGATAGGTAACGACGTAAATCGCGCTGGGTCCGCCGCCGTGCCTCACGATGTGCAGGAAACCTCGGGCCCCCGGCTTTGCCGGTGCCATTCTCGCGGCTAGACCTGAACCAGCAGAAACGCCCATTGTCACCAGCTTCCCCCACCGAAGTATTTTGCTATCTGAGGAATCCGACTAGCCCTAAGACCCGCCCATTTTCGAGGCCTAGCAGATCGAGCGAGACCTTTTCTGTGCACTCCCGCCTGCGCCAGAGATCGTACGCTCCAACAGAGCTACAGGCTCAAGTAAGGACTGATGTGGCATGGTGTCATCCCATCTTCTTGGTCCGACGAACCACACCGTTTGGGGCCTCGGAACCGTGCACCACATCCCGATTGCACACTTCCAGAGCTTGAGGTCGTAATGAATCCTAAGCGCGGCAGCATGCAGAGAAACCGTATACTCCGCTGCCATCCTTTTCAGCTTTGCCCTATCGAGAACACACCGAATATTGCTTGCGTCTGCCATTTGAAACTCCCAGGCATCTCGTAGCAGACCTAGCTGCAGCCGCTCGTGCTGCCGCAGTTTTCGCATTTGTAGCACGCCCCGTTCGGCACCATCAGCATGCCGCACTCGCTGCAGGTTGGCGCGCCCTCGTGCGCGTCACGCTGTTTTGGCGCGGCATTCCCGGTCAGCAACGGCGCCGCGACCGCCTGAATCATCGCCGGCATCGCTGGAACTGGCGACTGCGCCGCAGCCGCATCGCCGTTCAGCTTCAGGTAGTCCGACGATATGAACCGTCCGCCGAGCCACCGCGCCAGGTAGTCCAGCACCGAAGAAACAAACCGGATGTTCGGATTAGGCGTTATGCCCGAGGGTTCAAACCGCGTATTCACCAGCTTGTCCACGAACACTTTCAGCGGTACGCCATATTGCAAGCCGAGCGAAACGGTAAGCGCCAGGCCGTCCATCACTCCGGAAAGCGTCGAGCCTTCTTTGGACATCTTGATAAAGATCTCGCCCGGTCGCTTATCTTCGTACATCCCGACGGTGATGTAACCCTCGTGCCCGCCGACGCTGAACTTGTGCGTGATTGACGTGCGCTCAACCGGCATCTTCTCCCGTACAGCGCGAGCGAAGAGTTCGCGCTGCATCGGTTCCGCTGCATTGCTCTGGCTTGGCGCCGGTTCGGCCTTCTTCTCTTCCTTGCCGCCGCCTGCATTGAGCGGCTGCGAACCCTTGGAATTGTCTCGGTAGATGGCCACGGACTTCAGCCCCAGCTTCCAGGACTCAATGTACGCGTCCCCGATGTCTTCGATCGTCGATTCCTCGGGCATGTTGATGGTCTTCGAGATCGCGCCCGAAAGGAACGGCTGCGCCGCCGCCATCATCTTCACGTGTCCTGTCCAGTTGATCGACCGCCCGCCGCCCAGCGGCGCCAGCGAGCAATCGAACACCGGCAGGTGCTCCGCCTTCAAGTAAGGCGCGCCTTCGATCTTTCCCTGCTTGTCGATGTAAGAAACGATTTCGCTCGTCTGCTCCGGCGTATATTCAAGCCGCATCAAGGCTTGCGGCACGGTGTTGTTCACGATCTTGATCACGCCGCCGCCCACCAGCTTTTTGTGCTTCACCAGTGCAAGGTCCGGCTCGATTCCGGTGGTGTCGCAATCCATCATAAAACCGATGGTGCCCGTCGGCGCCAACACGGTGACTTGCGAGTTCTTGTAGCCGTGTTTTTCGCCATGTTGCAGCGCCGTGTCCCACGATTCCTGCGCCGCCATGAACAATTGCGTCTGCACGTGATCCGGTTGGATCCCGCGCATCGCATCGCGGTGCATGCGCATCACGTCCAGCATTGGTTCGCGGTTCACTTCATAGCCCGGGAATGGTTCCATTCTTTCCGCAATGCGCGAAGACTGCGCGTATGCCTCACCGCACATCAGCGCGGTAACAGCTCCGGCCATGTCGCGGCCCTCATCTGAGTCGTAAGGGAGCGCCAGCGACATCAACAACGCGCCAAGGTTCGCGTAGCCCAGGCCCAGCGGACGGAACTCGTGCGAATTCTTAGCAATTCTGTCGGTTGGATAGCTGGCGTTGTCCACCAGAATTTCCTGCGCCGTGATGGTCACATCCACCGCATGCTTGAACGCCGTCACGTCAAACTGGCTGTTCGGCCCAAGGAACTTCATCAGGTTCAGCGAAGCCAGATTGCACGCCGTATCGTCGAGGAACATGTATTCCGAGCACGGATTCGACGCATTGATGCGCGCCGTGTTCTTCGACGTGTGCCACCGATTAATCGTCGTGTCGTACTGCATCCCCGGATCGCCGCAACGCCACGTCGATTCAGAAACCTTGTAGAGCAGGTCGCGCGCGCGCATCTTCTCCGCAGGCTGCCCGTCCGTCACGTTGCGTGTCCACCAGTCGCGGTCCTCTTCCGCCGCGCGCATGAAGTCGTCCGTCACGCGCACCGAGTGGTTCGCGTTCTGGAAGAAAATCGAGCTGTACGCGTCGCCGTCGATCCCCGCATCGTAGCCGTTGGCGATCAGCACCTGCGCCTTGCGCTCTTCCTTCGTCTTGCATTCGATGAACTCAACGATGTCCGGATGATCGATATTCAGAATCACCATCTTCGCCGCTCGCCGCGTCTTGCCGCCGCTCTTGATGACGCCCGCAAACGCGTCAAAACCCTTCATGAAGCTCACCGGACCCGATGCTATGCCGCCGCCGGACAAAGTTTCCTTGCTGCCGCGCAGCGAAGAAAAATTCGTCCCCGTTCCCGAGCCCCACTTGAACAGCATGCCTTCCGTCCGTGTCAGTCCCATGATCGATTCCATGTTGTCCTGCACGGAATTGATGAAGCACGCCGAGCATTGCGGCTTGGCCTGCACGCCCACGTTGAACCACACCGGCGAATTGAAAGCCATCTTCTGCTCGACGAGCAGGTGCGTCAGCTCGTCCTTGAACGCGTCGCGCGACGCGTCGCAGTCGAAGTAGCTGCCTTCCTGCCCCCAGCGCACAATGGTATTCACCACGCGGCTGATGAGCTGCCGCACCGAGCCTTCGCGCTCGCGCGTCCCCGGCTTGCCGTGGAAATATTTGCTGGTGACGATGTTCGTCGCCGTCTGCGACCAGCCCTTCGGCACTTCGACGTCTTCCTGCCGGAAGATCGTCACGCCCTTTTCGTTTCCGATCAGGGCGGTGCGCTTCTCCCACTCCACCGCGTCGAACGGAGACATCTTTCCGTCCGTAAAAAACCTTTCAAAAGGCAGGCCTTTGCCGACCGCCGCTTCCGCATTCTCCGGAGTCATATCCGTGATGCGGGAATTCCCAGTCAATGCTTGTTTCACTGTCGCCATCCCGTTCCTCCGCTTACCTCGAGCTCCCACCACGCAGGGGAACCCTTTAATTTTACTCCACTGCATCGCATCCCGCAGGGCGCTGGGTGGACCCTGTGAGCCACCGCCAATTGCCTAAAACCGAAAACTATCCGTCCCCCGGACTAGAGAAAAAGGCGACCGCTTGGCAGCTGACCTTCGTATCGACCGCCTCGCGGCCACGTCACAAAAGCAATTTAAAACGCCAATGCCCTGCCGCGGGCCGGTGGGTTTCGCTCAGCCTCACAGCAAATCTCGCGCCTGAAATACGGGCGCGAAGCTTAAACTACGCGCTCGATTTTTTGTTTAGAACCCGGGCCGGCTACGTGTAGTGTTTACGGACCAATTGCAAATCCTCGACTCCGGTCCGCCTGGCGCTTCCACGTCCCCCAGAATCTGGATTTGCAGTATCAACGTCGGCGAATTCCGTGTCAAGAGGAAAACGCAAAATGTGGTTGACGTTTTCGTACCACGTCTATTTGTAGTGGTGCCCTTTCTGCGCAACTACACCGTTGGCGGCGCCTTTGGCGCGCCTCCATCTCGCGCTAAACTGAATGCATCGAACGCCATATGAAGAAATTGCTCCTCGTTCTTTCGTTTGCTTTGCTCTCCACAAATCCGCCGCGCGTCTCCGCGCAAACGCAATCGCAAGGTGCCCCACCTTCCTCCATGCGTTCCGCTTACGCCGAAAAACTTCTCATTCCCGGCGTTCCCAACTCTGGAAAAATTAATGATCATTTGTATCGCGGCGCGCAACCCAGAGATCCCGGCCTCGTGGAACTGAAAAAAATCGGCATCACCACCATCGTCAATCTCCGGAAAGAAGATCCCGCGAAAATTGCATGGGAGCAAAAAACCTCGGAATCATTGGGGATTCGCTTCGTGCACATCCCCGTGGACGGATGGTCTCCTCCGACCGATGAACAGGTCCTTCAGTTTCTTTCCGTTTTTCGCGATAATCCGCAGGAAAAAGTTTTTGTTCATTGCCGCTACGGCGACGATCGCACCGGCGTCTTCGTCGCAACCTATCGCATCGCGTTTGAAAAACTGCCGCCCGAGCAAGCGATAAAAGAAATGTATCACTTCGGATTCAACGGCCTCTGGCATCCCTCCATGGCCGCGTTTGTCCGGGAATTTCCCGCGCGTCTCACGGGCGCTCCCGCGCTTGCACCATTGAAAAATCCATAAGGAGTCCCGCTTTCAGAAACCCTGGCCGAGTCGCTGAGAGTACCGGGTACTTTTGCGTTTTTCGTGACGGAGAGATTTCGCAACTCTTCTTCGCCCTCGAACTATTCTTCATCGCTTGCGGAAACGCGTGCTCTCCGAACGCGGCTGCGCGTCGCGCGGATGAGAACTCTCTTATCTGAATCGTTTGCTCCAGTACTTTCGTACTCTTCCCAGTAGGACGCCTGCTTCATTTAATAGAACAACCCCCTTCCGTATGCTTCAAGCTGTAAGGCGTGCTCTATTCTGAGGGAAAGGGCCACTATGCAAGTAGGCCGCTACGAAGTCATTGATGTGATCGGGACGGGCGCGAACAGCAAAGTCGTGCGCGCGCACGATCCCATGATTGGGCGCATCGTCGCCATCAAGCTATTTTCTCCGGCGCTGGCGCAAGGCGCGGGCCGCGACAAGTTCTTGCAGGAAGCGCGCGTCGTCGGCCAGCTCTCGCACCCCTGCGTCGTCACTCTCCATGACATGGGCATCGACGAACCGACGCAAACGCCCTATCTCGTCATGGAATTCCTGGAAGGCCAGCCGCTCGATAAGCTGCTGGGCAAAGGCAGCATTCCCCTGCCGCGCGCGTGCGCATGGATGGGCGAAATTGCTTCGGCCCTTCACCTGGCGCACCGCCGAGGCGTCATCCACGGCGACATCAAGCCCGCCAATATTCTGATTCTCGATGACGGCCGCGTGAAACTGACGGACTTCGGTATGGCGCGGCTTGCCAGCCACGACAAGAAAGACACGCCGCTCCTCGGCACGCCGGCCTACTGGTGCCCTGAACAGATTATTGGGCGCTCGCAGGACGCGCGCTCGGACATTTTCTCTCTCGGCGTGGTTCTGTACGAAATGGTCACCGGCAAGCGCCCGTTTGACTCCGATTCGCTCCAGGGAATCTGCACGCGGGTGCTCTCTTCCAAACCGCTTCCCGTTTCGCAAGCGAATCCTTCTGTTCCGACCGCATTCGATTCCATCGTGGCCAAGTGCCTGGAAAAAGATCCCGTCCACCGCTATCAGTCCGTGGATCTTCTGGCCGCGGAATTGTACCCGCTGGCACGGCGCAAGGTTGCGGGGCAGCCGCAGGCGCACACCTCCACTTTCCGCGAGCGCGCCACACGATTGTTGCGTTCCGCATGAGCCCAAAGGTCCAGACCGGCCGCTACGAAATCATCGAGACTCTCGGATGCGGCGCAACCAGCCGCGTGGACAAAGCTCGCGACACCATCATCGGCCGCACTGTCGCCGTGAAGTCGTTTCTTCAGGGTTTTGGCAGGAACAGCGAGCAGCAATTCCTCTGCGAAGCGCAAACCATCGGCCAGCTTTCCCACAGTTCCATCGCGCAACTGTACGACATCGGAACCGACACGGGAGGTGCTCCATTTCTCGTCATGGAATTCGTTTCCGGGCAAAATCTCGAGCAATTGCTTGCGCGCTCCCCAATCCCTTTTTCCACTGCCGCGATCTGGGCTGCCGATCTTGCTTCCGCGCTCTTTCACGCTCACCGCGCCGGGATCATCCACGGCGACGTGAAGCCAAGCAACATTCGCGTCACCGAAGATGACAAGGTAAAACTGGTCGATTTCGGCGTCGCTCGATTCGCCTCGCAAGTGACCGGCTCCGACCGCGTGCTCGGCACACCCGCTTATCTTTCTCCCGAACAAATTGAAGGGAAGAAACAGGACGGTCGATCCGATCTGTTTTCGCTGGGAGTCGTGCTCTACGAAATGATTACCGGCATCCGGCCCTTCGATGGAAATTCTCTTGGCGACGTCTGTGCACAGATTCTTACGTCGAATCCCATCCCCCCTTCCAAACTCAATCCAGAGGTGCCGGCAGCCATCGATCGAATCGTGGCGCGCTGCCTCGCGAAGAATCCGGAGGAACGCTACCAGTCCGGCAACGATCTGGCGCGCGCGCTTTATCTGGTGGCTCGCTGCGGGAATAAGCTGACTGCGACGCCGAAACAGTCCTACTGGTTCATGCGTCCGGCTCATCCGCGCGATGTTCTGGCCATCACATCGGCGATTCTGCTGCTCGCAGGCGCGCTCGTCGCCGGAGGCTCTCTGCGCGATTGGTTCCATGCCCAAGCGATTCCATCCATCGCCGCAGTCCAGCCAAAATCTCGAGGCGATTTGGCGCCTCCAGCGGAGACCAAAATGCTCGCGAATCCGGAAGCGGCCGTTCCGGTAAAGGGCAAAGCTCCGAAATCAAAGCAGAAGGCCCAGGCGCAACGACGTTCGTCCGCGACACCGGTACCGCAAACGGGCGAGGCTTCTGCCTCTGCACCGTCGACAGACCCAACTCCGTTTAAGTAGTTTGATTTTTCTGAATGCTTCAGACGTTCCTCTCCGGCGAGCAGCAATACTCGTTGGGAGTTATTCGTAGCGCAGAGCTTCGACAGGATCCAGCTTCGCCGCCTTCATCGCAGGCCACACGCCGAAGACCAAACCGACGGTCACACTGACGATGATACCCGTGGCTGCGGCCCACAACGGCACGCTTCCTGGCCACTTCAATCCCACGCGGACCAAAATCACCAAACCATTCACCAGTACGAGCGCGATTACGCCACCCGCGCCTGTAAGCGTCATCGCCTCGAGCAGAAATTGCCAGGTAATATCTTTGCTTTTGGCGCCGATCGCTTTGCGGATGCCGATTTCGCGCGTCCGCTCCGTCACGCTGACGAGCATGATGTTCATCACGCCGACGCCGCCAATCAGCAAACCAATTCCGCTGAGCACAAACGTCGCCAGCGCGACCATGCCCAGGATGCTGTGAAACTGCTCAATCTCCTGCTGCGAGGTGTTGATGGAAAAGTTGTTTCTGCCGTCGTAAGGAACGTTGCGCCGCCGGCGGAGCACTTCGGTAGCCTGATCCACAGCAGTATCCAATTGATTTGGATATGCCTGAAAGCGGATCTGGTTCTCGTACGCACCGGGATAAATTTTGTGAAATGTGCTGTAGGGAATCAGCACGCGCTTGTCTTCGTCGTCTCCGCCAAACATACCTTTTGGTTTTTCGACCACGCCGATCACTCGAAACGGAGAACCATCGATCATTACGTCTTTTCCGACCGGTGAACCTTCCGGGAAAAGCACCGGAGCAGCGTTTTCTCCGAGCAGCACCACTTTCTCGTGGTGCAAATCATCCCCTTCGCTGATGAACCGACCGTCCAGAACGGACGCGTTGGCATACACCTGCCCGAAATTCGGCTGTACGCCGCGGTAATCGATGGAAGTCACTTCGCCGGACTTGGTGCGCACTTTGTGGTCCTGCTCCCACCAGGTCAGGAAGACGGTAACGTTTTTTACGGCAGGACAGAGCTGCTGAATGGCCTGCGCGTCTTCGAGGGTAAGCGGTTTGCGCTCGCGCTCCTCCTTGGGACGCCGGCCGTTGTGCGGTCCTTGCTCAAAGCGCGAGACGAACCCGGTGTCCGCGCCGAACTGCTTGATATTTTCCTGTACCTGGGCATCAAAGCCGGTGATCAGCGCCGCGACGAGCATGATCACGCTTACGCCCAGCACCACGCCAAACACCGTGAGCGTGCTGCGCAGCTTGTGCGCGCGGAGCGTGTCCATCGCCTGCTTCAGATTTTCGCCGTGTTGTTGGGCCATTTTGTATTTGTGTGATTCCGCTTTGCGGGATCAACGCTCCTCAGCCATCGGACCGCAACGCTTCAATGGGATCGAGCTTTGCGGCTCGCATCGCGGGATAGATTCCAAAGAAAAGGCCGACCGCCGTGGAAACGCTCAGCGACAAAATCACGGCGCTGATGGGCGTTCGCATGGGGATGGCTGTCAGAGCCCTGCACACGGCAACCAGGGCATACGCCAGACAGATGCCGATCAGCCCGCCAGTCGCGGCCAACACGGACGATTCGGTCACAAACTGAAACAGAATGTGTTTCTTTCTCGCGCCCAGCGAACGCCGCAATCCAATCTCGCGTGTACGTTCCGTGACGCTGGCCAGCATGATGTTCATGATCACGATTCCGCCAACCACCAGAAACACCGCCGTCAATCCAACGGCCACCATGAAAATGTTGCCGGTCAGCTCTTTCCACAGACCCATGATGGAATCCGAGCCGATGATCCCGAAACTGTCCGCGGCGCTCCACGGCTGGTGCCGCCACGCGCGCAACAACATCCGCGCTTCGTCTTCTGACGCGCTCATCATCTCCGCATTCCCTGCCTGCATGAAGAGCGTGAGCGAATCCCGCTGCGTGCCCCATTCCTTGCTGTAGGTGCCGAGCGGGATGAACAGGAAGCGGTCCTGCGATTGTCCGAAAGCGCTGCCGATGGTTTCCGCCACGCCTACGACCACGTAGCTGTGTGAGCCGGCTCGAATCGTTCTTCCAATGGGGTCCACGTTATAGAAAAATTTCCGGACGAGGTCCGAGCCAATGAAGCAGACCGGCGAGTGGTGCGTTTCATCGGCTTCCGTCAGGAACCTGCCCGACGCAATATTCAGACTTCGCACCTCGGAGTAGTTCGAGGAAACTCCTTCGATGTTTACGTCTTCCAGGAGTTCATTCCCGGAGCGTACGTCGGAGGAAGTGGCCAGGATGGCTGCAATCTGGCTCGTGGTGTGCATCCCCTCTTTGAGGTTCTTGTACTCATCCATGGTGATGAGCGGCCGCTTTTGCGCCTTAATCCATTCGTCGTTGCTGGTGATGATCCCGAAGCGCGTCAAGACGTAGACGTTTGCGCCCAGGTTGGCAATTTTGTCGGCAACGTAGAAATTGAGTCCGGCGACAACGCTCATGACCCCGACGAGGGTTGTTACCGCCAGAATGACACCCAGTAACGTCAAGAAACTGCGGAGTTTATGGGCACGGAGGGCGTCAAGCGAGAGCTTGAGCGTCTCGATCATGGTTACCGCAGCGTTGCGGAACCCTTTGGATGCCAGGGGCACTCGTTCGGCGCGCGGGATCACCCGCCCGTAACTGCCCAATCCTTCAATAGGAGTAACGCCCAAACAGACCTCCGACCTCTCAGTGTTATACGGCTAAGCGGGACGAATCGTTCCCAACTATATAGACGATGGAAGGACCCCTTTGCTTTCATACTTTTCGGGTGTACTTTACGCCTTGTTCTATTTTACCGGGTTCAGGGCGATCGAGTTTCAACGTGAAAGAACTTTAATTCGAGATGATTAACCTGGAGGACTTCATGAAACGTATCCCTGTTTATTTTCTTGGACTTACGCTGCTCGCCCTGGGGTTTGGCAGCGCAGCCTGCGCTCAGGACAAGCTCATCGCCAGAACCCCATTAGCCACAGAAGCCCCATCAAGCGGATATCGAGCCGAGTTCCTTGCGGAAATCGCCTACTACGAGCAGCGGTATGTTCAGCTTGCGGAGGCCATGCCCGCTGAGAAGTACACCTGGAAGCCGGGCGAAGGGGTCCGCTCGGTTGGGGAGGTTTTTACCCATATCGTGGCCGCGAACTATGGGCTCGCGCGAGCGCTGGGGACGGCGCCGCCAGCCGGCCTCGATATGAAGGGCATCCAGGGGCTTTCCACCGATAAGGCAAAAACGGTGCAAACTCTGAAGGATTCGTTTGCGCATTTTCGCGGCGCGATTCTCGCGCTAGGCGAAGGTGACGCCGACAAAGCGCAGAAAATGTTCGGGCGCGACACGACTTTGCGCGGCTCATTCATCCTGATTACGGGGCACTTCGGCGAACACCTCGGCCAGTCCATTGCTTATGCCCGCGTGAACGGCATCGTGCCGCCGTGGACGGAAGAGCAGCAACAACAGCAGAAACAAGCGCAAAAACCGAAGCCCTGAAGGCCAAGCCGAACATTTTAGACAGCTTATTGAGCGTTACCCGCGCGGCGTTGCCTGTTTGAATGCAACAATTGTGTGCCCCACCGAATCAGAACTAAAATGTACTTGCAGCCCTTTTACCCGCTGATAACCATGCGCGCGCGCACTTTCATTCTGATCGCCTGCCTCGCACCGGCATTCGCGGCGCCGTCTGTCGCTCAAGATCCCGCTCCGACTCCGGCGCAAACAGATGCGGATAAATCCTCGTTGCTGGATCGCGTGCTGATCAACCAGAAGATGTGCGATCGAGCCCTGGAATTATATGAACGCGTGGAGCGCGTCGAACAGCGCAAGACCTCCGGCGATCCGTCAGCGGCGGACGTCAAAACCTCTCGCGTCGTTCCGGCGGGGACTGGTGTGGACCACATTCCCATCGGGCCCGACGGAAAGCCTGCGAACGCGGACGCGTATCACACGGAACTTGTAAAACTTGAAAAGGCGCTATCGTGGGCGGCAGATGATGGCCACGCCCAGCACGATGCTTACGAGAAAATCGCCAAGAAGCAAAAAGAGCGGGACGAGCTGATTCAAGCTACCCGCACCGCGTTTCTCTATACACTCGTTTCCACCGAGACGCGCGATGGGCGCCTTCTTTACAAATACAGGATGGAGCCGAACCCAGCTTACAAGCCGACGAACCGAACTACGGCCATCTTCGCCAAGGTAAAGGGGTTTGTGTGGATTGATCCGGAGGCAGCCCAAATCGCTCGCGTGGAGGGAGAAGTCACCGGCGACATTACCGTGGGGCTGTTCCTGGCGAAGATCAACAAAGGGAGCCACTTCATGCAGGAGCGGTATGAAATGCTCCCGGGGTTGTGGATGCCATCCTTCTCGCAGTATGACTTCGACGGGCGCAAATTATTCAGCACCATTTCGATTCATGAGCGGACGTTTTATAGCCAATACCGGCGCATCGGAGCGCCGAAAGAAGCCCTTGCCGCAATCCGTGCCGAGTTGGGCATTGCTGGTGGCGCCGTAGCAGACCCGTGAAGCTTTCTGGCATATAATGGGTTTAAGGTACTAGAACCAGCCCCGGTCATCGAAAGATGGGGAGGCTTTATGAAGCGTGTGTCCGTCCAGATCTGCCTTTTGGCTATTTTCGCGGTTTTGGCTTCGGCAACTTGCTTTGCGCAAGCTCCGGCACCTGCGCCATCCCCAAATCCGAGTCCTGCGCCCGCTGTTTCCCCATCGCAGCCACAAGATTCCTCTGCAACGGCTCCCGCGGATGCCAAGAAAACAAAGAAAGTGTGGACCAACGACGATGTTGGTGGTTTGAGCGGCAGCGTCTCGGTTGTCGGCAACTCGAAAAACCTGGGGAAAGCTGGCGCGGGCTCGAAGGCGGATGGACAGTACATCGCCAATACCAAGAAAGAGCTCGCAAAGCTGCAATCCCAGCTCGATGACACGGACAAGCAACTCGCTGATCTCAAGGATTTTAGTCAAGGAAAAGCGCCAGCGACCTCAGGCGGCTACCAGATCAACAAGGGCTACAACCGCGTTCCAGTCGACCAGCAAATCACCAACCTTGAAGATAAGAAGAAAGAGCTCCAGGGAAAGATTGATGCGCTGCTCGACGAGGCCCGCAAGAAGGGCGTCGAGCCGGGGCAGCTTCGCTAGTCTCCGCTAATCTCTTCGACAACGCTTGCGGCCCGCTGTAAAATTCATAGGCCCGATCGGTACGGGCATGTATGGGCCGGCCTTGGCACACCTTTCGAGTTGGCAGACTGCTTCTTATTGCCATTGTCGCGGCGTGGCTTGTGTCTTCCGGCTCGCTTTCGCGCAGCGCGCAAAACTCCGCTCTTGATCTGGAAGGAAATCCGGCGGATCCCCTCAAAATGGCAGCGGGCAGAGTCGTCGTGCTTGTTTTCGTGCGCACAGACTGCCCGATCTCGAATCGCTATGCGCCGACCGTTCAACGTCTTAGCGCCGCTCATGCCGGGAAAGCGGTGTTCTGGCTGGTTTATCCGAGCAAGGCGGAATCGGCGGAATCCATCCGCAAGCATGAGCGGGAGTTCGGCTATAAGCTGCCGGCGCTGCGCGATCCGCAGCGTGTTCTGGTGAAGGAAAGCCAGGTGCAGATTACGCCGGAAGTGGCGGTCTTCGACGCCGCGCGGCGCCTCGTGTATCACGGGCGTATTGACAACCTTTACGAAGATATTGGCCGAGCGCGCAGCGCTGCCACTACTCATGAATTAGAGGACGCTATTGCGGCTACGCTCAGCGGCAGGACGCTGTCTGCCGGAACGGCTCCTGCCGTGGGATGTTATATCTCGGACCTGGAATGACGCGCGCTTCGCAAGCCCTTTCTGGATTTATCGCGCTGCTCGCTCTGGCCTCGGTTGGCTTTGCAGCGCGGCATGCGACTTCTCGACGCCAGGCCAATCCACAGCCTGCGACGGCGGCGCGGGAGGTCACTTTCAACCGTGATGTGGCGCCGATTGTTTTTCACAATTGCGCGCTTTGCCATCATCCCGGCGAAGCAGGGCCTTTCCCGCTGCTCACTTATGCAGATGTAAAATCGCACGCGCGCCAGATTGCTTTTGTCACCGACAAGCGCATCATGCCGCCGTGGTTGCCCGACCCAGGCGAACTGAAATTTACGGACGAGCTGCGATTGTCCGACGAACAAATCGCCACTCTCCAGGCGTGGGTGGACCAGGGCATGCTCGAAGGCAGTGCAGCGGACTTACCTGCAAAACCTACATTCTCCGCGGGATGGCAACTCGGCAAGCCGGACGTGATCGTCAGGGCTGAAAAACCGTACGTGCTTCCTGCGAGCGGCAGCGATTCGTACTGGAATTTCGTTTTTCGAAACCCTGTCAATCGCTCGCATTGGCTAAAGGCCATCGAAATCCGTCCGGGCGACAAACGGCTTGTCCATCATGCCAATATTCTGGTGGACCGCGAGGAGTCCGGGCGCCGGCTCGAAAAAGAACCCGGCGCGGGTTTCGGCGGCATGGAACTCATCATCGAATCGGAAGCCTTCGATCCTGACAGCCATTTTCTTTTTTGGAAGCCAGGCTCGCCGCCTTATGTCGAACCAGACGGCATGGCTTTGCGGCTGGAGAAAAACACCGACCTGGTTTTGAACACGCATTTCCAGCCTTCGGGAAAGCCGGAACCCATTCAGCCAACGCTGGGGCTCTACTTCACGGACAAGCCCGCGACGCTGCATCCCATCCTGATTCAGCTCGATAACGATCGCCTGCTGGATATTCCGCCCGGTGAAAAAAACTTTCTCGTCTCGGACGATTTCACTTTGCCTGTGGACGCCACCATTCTTGCCATTTATCCGCACGCGCACTATCTCGGAAAGGATTTGTTGGCGCTGGCCACTTTTCCGGATGGAACAAAGAAGACGCTGATTCATATCAGCCATTGGGATTTGAATTGGCAGGCCGTTTATCGCTACGAGGATCCGCCGCTGCTGCCCAAGGGCACGACCATCTCCATGCGCTTTACCTACGACAATTCCGCCGACAACGTTCGCAATCCCAACCAGCCGCCCAAGCGCGTGGTGGCCGGCAACCGGGCGAGCGATGAGATGGCGCATCTATGGCTGCAAGTGCTGCCAAGCGAATCCGCCGATTCGAGTGTTGATCCGCGCCGGGAGATCCAGGAAGCTCTGGCGCTCCATCACATCCAAAATAATCCCGACGATTTCGAAGCTCACTATAACCTCGCCGCGCTGCTCCAGATGAGAGGCAATCTCTCCGGCGCGCTTCTGCAATTCAGCGAAGCGGTGCGCATCCGTCCCGAAGATCCCATTGCCAACAACGCACTGGGTGCTGTGCTTCTGGCGAGCGGCCAGGTGGAAGGAGCCATTCCGCACTTAAAAACGGCGCTTGCCAGCCGCCCCGATTATTTCGATGCTCACTACAACCTCGGAAACGCTTTGGCCAGCAAGGGCGACTTTGGCGGAGCGCTCACGCACTTCCGCGCCGCGGTGCGTTTGAATCCGCAGGATGCAAACGCCGAAGCCAATCTGGGAAGTGCGCTGGCGGAGACGGGAAACCTGAAGGAAGCGAGGCTGCATTTCGAGCGCGCACTCCAAATTGACCCCAAGAATGAGCTGGCCCGCGAAAACCTCGAACAACTGAACCGCGAAACGCAGGGCCATCCGAACTAGGCTGTCTTTGGCGGGCGATCAACGCGGGTTCCCCGAGATAAGCGAGCCAACCCTTCCGCAATTCTCGCCGTCCAAGCGTCCATACTGATATTATTCTCCCGCGTTTGCGGCCCCCGCCGCGCGCGTCACGCAACATTTGCGCCGTAAAAGTGTTTCGTGAATGCATCCTTCGTGGAGATTATGAACCGCGCAGCGACCAGCTCCGCACGCCGCCACCCGCTTTTTGCCCTTCTGATTCTTGCTTTGGCGTTTGCGATCGGCACGGCCGGCGCCGGACACAGTCTTGCACCCAAAGACCGCCAGGAAGTCTTTGAGAAAGTCTGGAAAGAGGTTGATGAGCATTACTACGACCCGCAATTCAGCGGCGTGAACTGGCAGGATGTTCATCAACGCTATCTGCCGTTCGTGGAAGCGGCAAAAGACGACCAGGATTTCTATTCCATCGTGGATCGCATGACCGCAGAGCTGCATGACGCGCACACACGCTTCAGCTCTCCCGAACAGTGGGAAAATCGCAAGAAGCACCAGGGAGTCAGCCTGGGATTCCGCCCGGGCTATGTGGAAGACAAAGTCGTGGTGCTGGACGTTTTTCCGGATAGCAATGCAGCGCGAGCAGGCGTCGCGCCGGGAATGGTTGTGACCGCACTGGACGGCCAGCCCATTGCGGACCGGCTTGCCGAGTCCGCCAAAACGGTTTTGCCGTCTTCCACGGAGCGCGTCACCAGGTTGCGCGTTCTGAGCAATGTATTTGCGGCGCCCGTCGAAACTCCGGTCAGCCTCAGTTTGCAGCGCGCCGATGGTTCTATCCTCGAGGCGAAATTCGCGCGCCAGGTTTTGTCCAACGCACCGCGCGTCATCTACGCCAGATTGTCCTCGGGCTTCGGCTATGTCCGCTTCGATGAGTTCCATCCGTCGCTCGTGAAAGACTTCAAGACGGCGCTCCAAAATCTGCGCGGCACGCCGGGCCTCGTTCTCGACCTGCGCAGAAACCGCGGGGGAGTCGGCGCGACGCTCGAAGCTATGGCGGGATACTTCTTCGACAGCAAGACACTGTTTGAAAAGCGCATGTCTCGAAAGCAAGTCACGGCCACGGAGCGCGATGGCCACCACACCGAAGAGTCGCAGTTCTATGTTGGCAAGAACGGCGGCCAGATTTATTCCGCGCCTGTCGTCATCCTCGTCAGCGAGTATTCCGCCAGCGCCACCGAAGTTTTTGCCGCCGGGATGCAGGACGCGGCGCGCGCCACGCTCGTCGGCAGCCAATCGTGCGGCTGCGTCCTCGGCATCACGCACGACCGCGTCATGAAAGGCGGCGGGGTGCTGGAGATCAGCGAGATTCTGTGGTTTTCACCAAAGGGACGGAAGCTGGAAGGCGAGGGTGTGATTCCGGACAAAATAGTTGTGCCGACGATTGGTTCTTTACAGGAAAAACATGATCTGGTCCTTGCGGCGGGCGAAACAATTCTGCGACAGCGTATGGCGCCCACTCCCCCAAACCCGTAAAAACGCAAGGCGCCGCGCCTGCTGAAAGTCGAGGAGCTTCATTCCACTCGCAAAGCGCGCATCGGATCGATGGAAGCGGCACGCCAGGCCGGCAAGACGCAAGCGAGTCCTGCAACCAGAACAAGAATCGCCGCAGCGGCAAACAATGTCGCCGGATCGCGCGAGCTTCCCCCTGCCCACGAAGCGACGACTCGATTCAGAATCACGCTGAGCAGCAAGCCAACGGCGACTCCCGCGCCAAGCATGGCAGTCGTCGAGCCAAGCACCAACTGTACGACGCTGCCGCGCCGCGCACCCAGCGCCATGCGAATTCCCAGCTCCTGCGTTCTCTGAGTAACGGCAAACGAGACGACGCTGTACAGCCCAAGGGCCGCCAAAATAAGGGCCAACCCCGCGAAGAGACCAAAGAGCGTGGCGATAAAGCGTTCTTTCCCCCACCCGTCTGTATCGAGCCACCATACAAGCGTGTGGTCCCGGCCCACGACCAGTTCCGGGTTTATTTCCCGCAGGCGCTCCTTCACCGAGCGAATGGCCGTCTCCGGATCGCCGCTCGCGCGGACGAGAAGCGCTTCATCCGGCGGGAGAACGAAACTGTATGGCAGAAAAATTGCCGGCTTCACTGGGCGCTCCAGGCTGTCGTTTTTTGCGTCGCCGACCACACCGATCACTTCCAGCCAATCATCCGGAGCCAGCGCGGAAAGCAGATTCGGTTGATCGATCTTGAGCTGCGGGCTTCGCACGCTCTGCCCGATGGGGTCAACATCGCCGAGGTATTGCTTCACGAATGCTTGGTTGACCATCGCCAGGTGCGCCGCTCGCCTCGATTCGGCGTCGTCGAAGATTCTTCCTCTCAGCAAAGGAACGCGCAGCGTCGAGAGCAGTTGCGGGCTGATGAGCGTCAGCACCGCCTGCGAGTCCGTCAACGTCGGTTTGCTTTGAATCTCAATTTTCGCGGTGAATCCGCCGAAACCAGGGAACCACGTCGTGGAAACGCCGGCCTCGGCCACGCCCGGGGTTTGCGCCACTGCTTGCCGCACCAGTTCGTTTTCATTGATGCGCTCCTGCCAGGTCGTGGTTGTTCCTTTTGGGAGCGCCACGTCCAGTTGGAAAACGTGGTCTGGCTGGAAACCCAATGGCGTGTGCACCTTTGCCAAAAAGGTTTTTACCGCTCCACCTGCGCCGGCGAGGAGCAGCAGCGTCAGTGCCACTTGGCCTGCGATCAACAGCCGGTGCGTGTTGCGGCTGTGCGCGCTTCCCGTGAGTTTCGCGCTGCTGGCCTGGATCAGCGCGCCCAACTGTGGCTTCGAAATCTGATACGCGGGCGATATTCCAAACAGAATTCCCGTCATCAACGCAATCGCCGCGCTGAAAAACAAAACGATGGCGTTTACGTGAATCTCCGCCTCGTGCGGAAAAGAATAATATGGCAGCATCGTGGAAAGCGCTTTCACTCCCCAGTAAGCCGCCAGTGCGCCGAGCGCAGCGCCCGTTACCGACAGAAGCACCGACTCCGTCAAGAGTTGCCGGATCAGCCGCCCGCGTCCCGCGCCCACCGAACTGCGCACCGCAAACTCATGCTGCCGCGCCGTACCTCGCGCCAGCAGCAGGATCGAAACATTCGCGCAGCCGATGATCAGCAGCACCACAACGGCCCCAAACAAAAACACGATCGTCCCCGCAAAGCGTCCCAGCACCTCTTCATTCAAGGTGACAATCTTCGCCTTCATGCCTTGCGGATAGCCTTTCGGATCTTCCTTAGCGAAGCGGTCCACCAGAACCTGCATCTCCGCCTGCGCCGCCGTATATGGAATTCCCGGCTTCAGCCTGAGGAAGGCGTTTTCGTAGTAGTGGGGATCCGCAGAAGGCCGTGCGGGCAGGTACACGTCGGAATCGCCCCAGGTGAATCGCGACGGCACCACGCCAATCACCGTGTATGGTGTGTGGTCGAGTTCAATCGTTTTGCCAATCACTTCGCGACTCGCGCCGAATTGCCGTTGCCAAAAGAGATAGCTCAGCACCGCCACCGGCGCAGGATTTCCTCCCGGTGCGTCGCCAGGGCCAAATTCGCGGCCAAGCAACGGTGGAACCCCCATGAAGTCGAATGTGTTTGGAGAATAGAGCCCGACGAGGACGGTTACCGGAAACTTTTCGCCCGTAAGGTTTTCTCTTTTTTCGTCCTGCAAAAAGAAGTCCTCGACGGACGACGCCTTCCGCAGTTCTTCCGCCTGCGTCCCATTAACGATCAGGAGCGGCCCGCGCCCGTTCTTATCCTTTAGCTCGACATGCACCATCCGCTTCGCGTCTTTGTAGGGATAAGGGTCGAGGAGCACTCCGTAGACCACGCTGAAGATGGCCGTGGTCGCGCCAATCCCTAGCATCAGGGACAATACGGCGCTGATAGCGAATCCGGGCGATTTGAGGAACTGCCGCATCGCATACCGCAAATCCTGCACCAGGTTCCTCATGACGCGCCTCCAGCGGGGGGATATAACATGTAGACGTTGCCGGGGCGCTTTAGTTCCCTGAAAGAAGCTTAATTTTTTGAAATTTTCGCTTAGCTTGTCTGGGCTATTTCGTAGAGAAACTCCACGTGCGACCTTACTGCCAGGTCCATTCCCGCCACCTTGGGGTTCTTCGATTCGATGAGGTAATACTCATCCGGCGCATGCGCCCCATTGCCATGTCCCAGGCCGAAATGTCCCGCGGGTAAACGCAACGGGTCGCCGGTGAAGATATATCCCGGCCAGGAACCGGCCAGCCGAGGGAACAGAACGGGATCAATCCCATTTTTCTTGTAGACCGCGACGGCTGCCCGGATGATGGACGAATCCGCGGAAGTGCTCGTCGGATCGTAGCCGCCGCTCATGTTCACTTCGATGTCGCCAAAACCTTTTTTCGCCAAGTGGGCTTTCAAGGCTGCGAGCGCCTCCGTTGCCGTCATGTCCGGCACGAGCCGCATATCGATTTTCGCGAGAGCCTTTCCCGGCAGAATAGTTTTCCCTCCCGGCCCGGTGTATCCTCCGACGAGACCCTCGATATTCACAGTGGGACGCGACACCAGAAGTTCCAGCGACTCCTGCCAGCCCACGTCATGCACCCAGCGCTCGACGCCCATCGACTTTTTCGCGTCGGCTTCGTTCAAGCGCCGCGCTGCTTCGGCGATCATCTTTTTGTCGGCGTCAGAAAGCGGCCGCGCCTTAGCCGCAAATCCTTCGATCACTGGATCGTTTCCATCCGGAGAAACGAGACTCGCCAGCGCCTCGACCAGATGCCACGCTGGGCTATCCACACGCGCTTTGTTGCTGGAATGCAAATCCTTTTTCGGGCCGCGGCCCCAGCGTTCTCCGCTGGAAGTCATCTCGAGTTCCACAACGCCCTTTGCGCCGAGATATACAGTCACATCGCCGGCCAACCCCTGCGCCGGGTACGGCATATACACCGACGTGCACTTTTTTAGTGCCTCCGCTACATCGGATTTGCGCACCACTTGCGCAAAGTGGGGCGACCCGATCTCCTCTTCTCCTTCGGCGACAAAAACCAGATTCACGGGCAGCTTGCGTCCTGCTCCCCGCATGGCATGCAGTGCGGCAAGGAACGTAGCCTCAGGCCCCTTCTGGTTCACAGCGCCGCGGCCAATGATCACTTTTCCAAGCCCTGGCTTATCCACAAGCGCTGCTTCAAACGGGGGCGAACTCCACTCCGACGGATCGGCTTGCTTCACGTCGTACATGAAATAAAGCCCGACTGTCCGTGGTGCGCCCGCGTCCAGCGTCGCAAAAATTCCCGGCTGCCCGTCCGTGGGAATTTTCGTGACCTGCGCAAATCCCGCTTCGCGCAGCATGTTCATCGTAAGTTCGCAACCTTCCGCCATGCCGCGATTTTCCGCCGCGATCGACGGCTGCCGGATCCAGGTCTGCAAGCGCTTCACGGACTCTTCGTGCCGCTTCTCAATCTCCGCGGTGATCGCGGCCATGTCGTCGGCAGCCGCGCCGCCGCGCGCCCAACTCGGCAGTGCCAGCGCCGCCGCACCCACTGCCGCGCTCGCCGCTGCTCCCTGCAAAAACGTCCGCCGGTCGGCCACCGCCTCGGCTTCTACTGCCTCGGCGCCGTGCACTTGGTCAAACTCGGAATCGTTTCCCATCTGTCCCTCCGCTGAAACAAAAACTCTCGCCCATCAAGATCCTGCAAATTTCCTGGCGCTTCATACGTGCGCCGTGTTCGCCTGCTCAGACGCCTGCGGCAGCCACAACCGCAGCACTTCCTCATAGACCGGCTGGACCTCGCCAAATTTCACTCCCATCCCCAGGTGCGTATGCGAATAGACCACCGTCGCGGGCGCCTCGAAGGAATGCGTTTCCGTAAAAATCTTCAGCCGCACGGCCGTCCCGTCCGGCAAAGGATTGATGGTGTCTACATAACACCCGCCAAAACTCAAATCGCTGATGCGCGAACTCATGCGCGACCCGGAGTTCTCTTCCAATAGCTCCGCCGACGCAATAAACGGATACCTCGGTTGCCGCCTCGTGTTTTGCTCCATAGCCCCACCTTCCCAAAAGGTGCCGCGTATTCTATCCCCAATCACCGCCCTTGCGCCCAAAAACCGTCAACTAGTGGTCTTGAAGCGGCCTCGCCCAACTCATCAAAAACATGGCCGGATGCCACCTGCAATCCGCCGACGTCCTATCGCCGCGAACCGTCTTACGGCTAAGGGTCAGCCCGTTGGGGTCAAGAGGGGCAAGAAGGGTAGGTCCCAGGCAATGTTGATTTGGGCCCAACGGACCCAGTTCCGAACCGGGAACTGCGGTCCATGACGGAACTGTCGTAGCAATTTTTGGAACCTGCGATTCTTGGCCTCCCCTATCCCCTTCTCTTTGAGCAGCTTGCGCCGGGCCTTCCAAGCGAACTAAGGCGCCGCATGGCGGCTCCCGTGCAGCAAAGGTTGGGAGGGAACGGCGAGCCTTGCTCAGACCGGGGTATGCACTTAGTGCATGACGCGAACTGCGCGAACGGACAAACGCCTTAACTGATCATTGCGACGGCACAAACAAAAGAATTCCGGGGATGCGGGGGCCACCCAAACCAAGACTGTTCGCACGAACTTCCGGCGGATCGAGCGGCGCGAATGGTGGCTATGGGCAGGGGCGTTCGTTATCACCCTGCTGATCACGTTGGCGTTAGCTTCCTTTCTCATTCCCGGCCACGAGTTCCCCCAAGACTTCCAATCGATCTACGTCCTGCCGCAGGCTATCCGGGGGCTGGTCGGCCTGGTTTTTCTGTTCGACCTCTACACAATTTACCAACATTTTCTGATCCACAAGATCCGCAAGGAGCTGGTGGAACGGGAAGAACTGTTTCACCTGATCAGCGAAAACGCAGCGGATATGATCGCCGTGGTGGACATGGAGGGGAAGCGCATCTTCAACAGTCTTTCCTACGAAAAGGTGCTGGGCTATTCCCCTGAGGAACTCCAGAGTTCATCTGCTTTTGAGCAGATTCATCCGGACGATCGTCAGCGAGTCAAGAAAGCAGCCGAGGACGCGCGCCGTTCGGGGATAGGAAAAACTCTCGAATATCGTCTTCATCATAAAAACGGAACGTGGCTGGTCCTGGAATCAACCTCCAGCGTCATTAGGAACGCGAAGGGCGAAACGGAAAAGCTCGTCATCGTGAACCGCGACATTACCGTGCGCAAGAAGGCGGAAGAGGCATTGAGCCGGTCAGAGGCGGGGTTTCGGTCGGTTGTGGAAGACGCGCCCTATGGGATATATCGAGTGAGCGCGGCCGGGAATATCTTACGTATCAATCCAGCACTCCAGAAAATGCTTGGCTACGAGTCGCCGGGGGAACTCCTCGGCAAAGATCTCGCCAGCGAAATCTTCCGGCACAATGCCGAATATCAGCGCTTGACGGGACTCCTTTCACAACCGGAGGAAACCAAAGATCTCGAAGTGGAGTGGAAGCGACAGGACGGCACGGCGATCACCGTGCGATGTAGTGGCCGCAGAATAAGCAGCGATGAGAATGGCGGCCCTTCGTACTTCGAAATGTTCGCGGAGGACGTAACGGAGAAACGCGTACTCGAGCGGCAACTGAGAATGGCGCAAAAAATGGAGGCCATTGGACGCCTTTCCGGAGGCATCGCTCACGACTTCAACAACTTATTGGGAGTAATCATTGGCTACAGTGGAGTGCTCAAGAAGTCCTTGAGCACCCAACCGGCTTTGTTTGAGCATGCCCTCGAAATAGAGAAGGCAGGACGCCGTGCGGCTTCCTTGACCAAGCAGTTGCTGGCCTTCAGCCGCCAGCAGGTTCTGACCCCCGCCGTTCTCAACCTCAACACACTCGCAATGGATATGGAAAAAATGCTTCCGCGCCTGCTCGGCGAAGACATCGAAGTGTCCTTACAGCTGGATTCTGAGCTGGGCAGCGTAAAGGCGGACCAGAGCCAGATCGAACAAATCATCATGAATCTGGCTGTTAACGCGCGTGACGCCATGCCGACGGGCGGCAAGCTCAAGATCCTGACCGCTAACGTCGAACTCGATCAAGCCTACACGCGGAGTCATCCCGGCTCCAAGCCCGGCCTCTATGTATTGCTGGCGGTGACGGATACGGGAACGGGGATGGACCCCGAAACCCTCGCGCATATCTTTGAACCCTTCTTCACCACCAAGGAGCAAGGCAAAGGCACGGGACTCGGACTTGCCACAGTTTACGGTGTCGTCAAGCAAAGCGACGGATTTATTTGGGTGGACAGCGCGCCGGGCAAGGGTTCGTCGTTTCAAATTTATCTCCAGCGGTATGTGGGCCGGCCCGCCGTGGAAGAACAGAAAGTCGATTCGACGGAAGACTTGCGAGGTTCAGAAACCGTCCTTTTGGTGGAAGACGCCGAGCCGCTGCGAAAGCTTGCTCAGGCTTTTCTTGGAGAAGCCGGATTCCATGTCTTGTCCGCCGAAAGTGGCGAAGAAGCTCTACAAATTGCTGCCCACCACGCGGGCCCTCTTGATCTCCTGTTGACCGACGTCGTCATGCCGGGTATGAACGGCCGCGTTCTTGCCGAACGCTTGGTGCAGCGCCAGCCTGGGATCAAGGTGCTCTACATGTCCGGCTATACAGACAGCTTTATTGCCGGCCACGGCGTTCTGGAACCAGGAATAAATCTCCTGCATAAGCCATTCACAGAAGAAGTTTTCCTCCGCAAGGTCCGCGAAGTTCTCGATGGCGGGCAGAAGCCACCGCAGTCTTCCTGCACCGTCGCGGAATTTGCGGGTACCAAAACCCGTTCCGGTTAAGGAATACGTGTAACTTATGCGAAAACTGCTGATCGTAGACGACGACGAAGCTCTCCGGCACCTCATGCGCCTCGAACTATGCGACACCTACGAAATCATCGACTCTGGCAACCCTGAGGAGGGTCTGGCTCTGGCACTCGAAACCAAGCCCGACGCCATCCTGCTTGATCTGCGCATGCCGAAATATTCGGGTTATGAACTTTGTCAGACCTTCACGTCCTTCAGCCGCACTCAAGTTATCCCCGTAATTATTGTCAGCGGCGAGGCCGGTGCACAAACCAGAGAACACTGCAAGCAGCTGGGGGCGGTGGACTATTTCGAAAAGCCGATCGACTTCGATGCGCTCCGGGCGTCCCTCAAAGAAGTTATCAGGAGCCGGCAGCATATTCCTCGAAGCGAGGTGCGCGTGAGGTTGCGCGTACCTCTGAAGCTACGGGGAAGGGACGCTCAAGGAAAATCGTTCGAAGTGGCAGGGAACACGGAGAACGTGAGTCTTAACGGTTTTCTTTTTGGCTGCACGGCGGAGATCGCCGCCGATTCCGTTGTGGACGTTTATATGCTCACCCTGGGTGAAGCCCACGTCGGCAAAGCCAAAATTGTCTATTGCGATTCCAACACTCCCCCCATCCGGCGCTACGGTGGCCGCTTCACGGAGAAGACGGGTGCCTGGGTCCTGCAGTGAATGACCCTATTCGAAAACATCGTCTCGCATTTCGACTGACTCCTGCGCACGGATGAGAGCGCTTTCTGGATTACCTCTTGGGGGCATTTCCTTTGAGCAATCCGGGCCAAGTTCCTACTTCGGAAGGCACAAGCATGATCGGCAAGAATTCAGCTTTTCCCCAGGTCACCCGAGTCCTCGCCGTCGACGACGAACTCCCTGCGCTCAAACTTCTCTTTCTGCTCTTATGCCCTCCGGCATTTCACTGCACACTGGCGAACAGCGGCGAAGAGGCCCTCGTTGCGCTGCAGCAATCCCAATTCGATGCCGTCATCTCGGACCTCACCATGCCCGGCATCAGCGGCCTGGAACTTCTCGCCGAAGCTCGCCGTCGGCTTCCTTATGTGGCGTTTCTGGTTACCACCGGCGTCGATGACGTTGAAGTCGGCGTAAAGGCCATGCGCGCTGGTGCCGACGATTATCTCGTTAAGCCTCTTTTCGATAGCGCTGTACTTGCCAGCCTGGAGCGCGCGCTCCAAAGGAGACGCCTCGAACAGGAAGTCGAAAACTACCGCTTGCATCTCGAAGAACTGGTCGTGCAACGCACTGGGCAGTTGCAAGCGGCGCTCCGCGTAACAGAGCGCAGCTACGAAGACACCCTGCAGGCTCTCGGCGCGGCAATCGATCTGCGGGACAGCCAAACCGCTGGTCACTCGCGTCGTGTTTGCGCGTATTCGCTCACCATGGCGCGCGCTATGGGTTTGTCGGACGCTGAACTCACCACGATCACAAGGGGAGCGTATCTTCACGACATTGGCAAGCTCGGAGTCCCCGACGGCATCCTTCTCAAGTCGGGCCCTCTTGGCACGGACGAGTGGAAACTCATGAAACAGCACGTGCAGATCGGCTTCGATCTTGTAAAAGGCATCTCCTTTCTCGCGGACGCCGCCGAGATTGTCTTCACTCACCACGAACGATGCGACGGCAGCGGGTATCCCCGCGGCCTTGAAGGGCACGAGATTCCGCTGGGCGCAAGGATCTTCGCTGTTGCGGACACTCTCGATGCCATCACCTCGGACCGCCCTTATCATCTCGCATCGCCCTTCGAATACGCGCGAGACACCATCCTCGGCCTGTCTGGGCGGCACTTTGACGCCGAAGTCGTAAAGATCTTCTTAAGCATTCACCCGGACATCTGGCTTGAAATCGCCGCGCTCACATCCCCATTCAGCCAGCCGCAATCGACTCTGCTATTTGACCCCATTCCAATTTCTTGAAACTTCCGGCAGCCAGCCTCTCGCTCTCGTCGTCAGGTTCATCTGCACCTGCCCCTTCGTACAGTTTCATTTCCACCACTCGCTTCAGCGATGAACCTGTCTTTCAGCCAGAGCTATTTCATACTGAATATAGATTCGCGCGCCCCAGTTCGCGCGCGGGAGGAAATTATGAACCGCAGGCTCGTGCCCTTCGCTGCCTCGGCCATCGCACTCGGGATCCTTTTTGCCGGGCATTCCCTGGCCCAGAATCCGCCATCCGCCCAGACCCCGGTTACACCCGTTAGTTCCGTCACATCGGTGCCTCCGGCTGCTCCTGTCCTTCCTACAACCAAGGATATCCTCCAGAAATTTGAGACGGCCATTGGCGGCCACGCTGTTTGGTCGGGTTTCACCACACGCTATATAAAAGGCATTTACCAGACCGAAGACGCCTCGGCCTTTGCGGCGATGGAGATTTTTAGCAAAGCGCCCAACAAGGTTCTCGTCAAGATCACTTTTTCCAACGGCATCGTCCTGCGCCAAGTCTGCGACGGAAAAGCCGCATGGATCGAAGACCCTATCGGCGGCACGCACATGCTTACCGGCGCCGCCCTGGAAAGCCGCATCCGCCAGGCGAATTTCAACGACCGCACCGACGGCCTTTTGATGGGCATCAGCGGGCACATCCTCGGGGCGGAAAAAGTCGGCACGCACTCCACCTACGTGCTGGAATTTTCGCCGGAAAAGAAAGTGACTTCGAAAGTCTATTTTGACCAGGAGAGCGGCTACGCCATTCGCGCCGACAGCGTATTCCACCGCGAGGACGGCGACTATAAAGTAGAAAACTACATGGACGACTACCGCCCCGTCGACGGCGCTTACTTTGCCTTCCGCATGCGCCACGTCGAAAAGGGCAATGTCTTCACGGTGCGCGTGACGCAAATCAAAAACAACGTGCCGGTGGACGATTCTCTGTTCTTCAAGCCGGCCTCGGCGCCAAAATAATTTCGGCGCCGCGATCTAGTCCGAAAACCTCACAGGAAAAAACAGGGCGCGATTATCTCGCGCCCTGTTTTTCCGTTGCTGCGTGCTCCGGGCTGCAATGCATCTCACCCGGCCCTTGGCCCAAGGGAATGTTTCCGCGCTCAGCGCTGCAGATAACCAGGAAAGACTACCCCAGGTTTGGCTGCTAATCACCCTCTTTTTTATCGAGATTCGGCAGAGGGGGGCGCGGCTGGGTGGCGCGTTCCGGAAGCTTTCCCCCAGTCATCTATCTTGAAAAGCGCAGCGTGCGAAGGGTGGCTATCCACAGGGCGTAGGCCCAGATGGTGGCATCCACGGGGAGAAAATACAATCGCCCTTTCACCAGATTCCGCCCGGCCCTGATGAGCGTCCATTTGCTGAGATGAAAATAGAGACGAAGCAGCGAACTCTCCGTGGGGGAATACCAGTAGCTTTCACGCAGCTCCTTGGCGGCCAGTTGCTTGAGAGTGTCTTTTTGTATCGAAACGCAACGGCTCTCCGCCAGGTACCGCGTTTCCCATCCCATTTTGCGCATTCTCTGCCCGATGTCTGAATCCTCGTGATGAAGACGGTGGCGCACGTCGTAACCGCCGACAGCCTCGAGAGCTTCCCGCCGAAAGACCACAGCGTGGCCCGGAGCGAATTTCGCCAGTCCCGATTGCTCCCCAAATTTAGTCTCCAGAAACCTCATCCGCCAGCGCGTGAGTACTCGACCTGGAGTGGCCGATACCAGGCGCGTATAGCAAGCCCCGGCTTCCGCATAACTCAGGAGACAATTTCTACAGCTGGCGAGCCAGTCGGGATCGGGGAGAACTTCTGTATTGATGCAAGCGACAAACGGCGCTCTGGTGCGCGTGATGCCCGCATTTCGAGCTCCGGAAATTCCCTGATTCTCGTCGAGGCGCAGCAGAGAAATCTGACTCGAACGCCTTGCCCAATCTGGTAGAGACACTGGCTCGCGCGAACCGTCGTCCACAACGATGATCTGGTCTATAGGATAGGTTTGTTTCGCGCAAGCCGAGAGCGTGGCGGCGAGTGCTTCCGAGCGCTCGCCATAGACAGGGATTACCACGTCCACGTCCGGCAGGTTATGGGGCGCGCGATCGGCCATTCTGGCGCCAGTATAGGCACGGAATGAACGCGGCACAAGAATTCCGGATGCCTTTCCTCCGCACCCACTTAGGGAATGCCCTTTCCGAAAGCATCCGACTCGGTAATAATCAATAGTCCCGGCAACTGACACAATATGAGCATTGCATCAGCACTATCTTCCGGTCAGTTCCAAAAGCGCCCACTGGTTGCCTTCGGAGTTCTGGTGGTGGGCGCGTATGCCGCCTACGAAGCTGCCCAATACGTTCTGAACGACGACATGACCGGCCTGGCCTATGCTTGCCTTTGCATTCTTGGGGCAGCGATCGTGGTGGCCATTCTGAATAGCTGGCGCAATGGCGTGTACCTTTTCCTGAGTTGGCTGCTCTTCGAGGATTTTGCTCGAAAGTTTCTCGGCAACAATATGGCGATCTATTTCGCCAAGGATTTCCTGCTGCTGGTCGTGCTCATCTCCTTCTTCACCGCTTACCGGCGCAAGGAAGCAATCATATTCCGGCCGCCCTTCCTTATACCCTTGCTCATCTTTATCTGGTTCGGCGCCATGCAGGTTTTCAATCCCGCTTCCACGCACATCATGTATGGCTTGATGGGCTTCAAAATCTTTTTTTATTACGTTCCGTTGTCGATTATCGGTTACGCTCTTCTGAATTCGGAAGCGGAACTGCGCCGGTTTTTCACGGTGAACCTGCTTCTCCTGCTGGTGATCGTTTCCCTGGGGATCGCTCAATCCATCATTGGCCCAAGCTTTCTGAATCCCGCGGTACAGGCGGACGACCTCAAATTGCTCAGCGGGCTTTATCGTGTGTCTCCCGTTACGGGCCTCGTGGCGTACAGGCCGACATCCGTCTTTGTCAGCGCCGGCCGCTACGCGAATTTCATCATGGTCGCGTGGATCATTGTCCTCGGATATAGCGGCTACCTGCTGCTTCGCCATAAGCAGGGCAGAATCCTGGCGTTTATAGCCCTTCCGGTAACGGCCGCTGGGGCGTTCCTGACTTCGTCGAGAGGCTCGTTCCTCTGGGGAATAATCAACGCGTTGGTAGCCAGCGCGGCGTTTATCTGGGGGGCCCCCTGGCGGCAGGGTGAAGTCCTGCGTGTGTTTCGCACCCTTCAGCGCGTCGCCATTGGCATCACGCTCGGCATGGTGTTGCTCTTCTTTGTTTTTCCCGACGCGCTTTTTTCGCGGCTCGCAGTCTATGAGGAGACGCTTCTGCCGAACAACCCCACGAGTGAAATCGCGCATCGCGGGTGGACCTACCCCGTGGAAAATTTTCTGGGTGCCTTCAACTACGACCGCTGGCCTTACGGCTATGGCATCGGTACAACCGCCCTGGGCGGCCAGTATGTCGCCCGCTTTTTCAACGCCAGGCCTCCCGTCGTCGGCGTCGAAAGCGGCTACGGCACGCTCATCGTGGAAATGGGCATAGGAGGGCTGATCCTCTGGCTTATCATGAGTACGGCCATCTTGGTCTGTGCCTGGGGAGTGGTCAAGAAGCTGAAAGGTTCGCCCTGGTTTCCGATTGGCTTTGTCATCTTTTGGTACGCTTTTTTTCTGCTTTTTCCTGCCACGTTTGGCGGAATCCAGTCCTACGAAGATTTCCTTCTGAATGCCTATTTGTGGCTGCTGCTCGGCCTGTTGTTCCGCCTTCCCACAATCGCCCTTTCGGCGCAGTTCGCCATTAACGCTCCTGCGACCAAACCTGCGCACCACCGGATGCGCTGACTTGCGCATCGCCGTGGTTTCGCCCTTTGTGGACCGGCGGCACGGCACGGAACGTGCCCTCGCGGAATTGCTCGAACGCCTCGCTCGCGACTACGGCTGCGAAATTCATCTGTATGCCCAGCGCGTCGAAGACCTGGACGTGCGAAATTCCAGCTCCGGGCCGCAGCCCGCGAAATCAGGCGCCATCTTCTGGCACAAGGTTCCTCAAATTCCCGGCCCGCATGTTGTTCAGTTTCTTGGCTGGATGTTCTTCAACTCGTTCCTGCGAAAATGGCATGGGGGGGTTGGCCGCGCCGCATACGATCTCGTCTTGTCGCCGGGAATCAATTGCCTGCGTCCAGATGTCGTAATCGTTCACGCTCTCTTTCATCGGCTCTGGGAACTCTCGCGCCAGGAGAACGAAGACGCGCTCGCTGGCACAGGATTCTTTCGCCGCGCGCACCGCCGCATATACTATGGCCTGCTGACCGCGTTGGAGCGACGGATCTACGGCAATGCCCGGGTCTCGCTGGCCGCCGTTTCGCAGCGCATGGCCCGTCTCCTGAAGCAGTATTTCGGCCGGGAAGATGTCAGCGTTATTCCGAACGGAGTGGATACCATGCATTTTTCCCCTTCCGCAAGGCTCGCGCTTCGCGCGGCGGCTCGTCAGCGCAGGGAATTTCGTGACGATGATTTGGTCCTGCTGGTGATCGGCAATGACTGGCGCGTCAAGGGCCTTCCCGCGGTTCTGGAAGCCATGGCCGCTCTTCCAGGATTGCCGTTGCGCCTGCTCGTAGCCGGCAACGACGCCGCGGAGCCTTTTCGCGCCCAGGCGTCGAAGCTCGGCGTGCAAGACCGTTGTCACTGGGAATCTCCAACCTCCGATGTCCTCGATTTTTATGCCGCTGCCGACATCTACGTCAGCCCCAGCCTCGAAGATTCCTTCGGCCTTCCTGTTGCCGAAGCCATGGCCTGTGGCCTGCCGGTGGTCACGTCGGTGTTTGCGGGTGTCTCGGATCTCGTTCGCGACGGCATCGACGGCTTCGTCCTGCGCGACCCGCGCGACGCACAATCCCTGGCGCAGTTGATTCAGCGCCTGAACGCTGATGCGGAACCACGGCGTAGCGTTGGCGAAGCCGCGGCCGAAACGGTCCACGAATGGAATTGGGATCGCCATGCCGCCTCGGCCTGGGATCTCCTGAAAAATACTGCCGCCCGCAAGGCATCTTCCCGCGGCGCTTAACAGAACCAGGCAGGTGCGATTCGGCAGGCGCCTGAAGTAACATGCATGCCGCGCACAGGCTATCGCAATCGGACTCGCGCAAAACACCCTATGGCTCAGAAACCCGATCCCGGCGTCGAAATCCAACGCAAGTACTACACCGACACCGCTGCGCGCTACGAGCAGATGCACGCGCACGAGGGCTCGGGCGACCCGCTGATCAATAAATTTGTGCATTCCGTGCTTCAAATGATCGATGCGCGGTCCGTTCTCGATGTAGGAACCGCCACGGGCCGCGGTCTTCGGGACTTAAGACAGGCCATGCCAAACGGTTTCGTTTGCGGTGTCGAGCCGGTCGCCGCGCTTGTCGAACAAGCGGTCAGAAATGGCAATAGCTCCAGTGGTTCGCTCGTGCGTGGAAGTGGAGCAGGGCTGCCTTTTGCCGACGCCAGCTTTGATGCCGTCTGCGAATTCGCGGTCCTTCATCACGTCCCCGATCCCAACGCCGTAGTCAAAGAGATGCTTCGCGTTGCGAAAAGAGCAGTGCTCATCTCCGACAGTAACCGCTTCGGCCAGGGCTCCCGTGCCGCGCGTCTGATTAAGCTCGGCCTGTACAAAAGCAGGTTGTGGGGCGCCTACAACTTCTTGCGCACCTCCGGCAAGGGTTATCAAATCACCGAAGGCGACGGCTTGGCCTATTCTTACAGCGTCTACGACTCCTTCGACCTGCTCTCCCAGTGGGCTGACCGCATCATCTTCTATTCCGGAGCGGACAAAGCAAACCCCAGCTGGGCCCACCCCCTCCTAAACAGCGGCGCCGCCCTGGTCTGCGCCCTAAAAGATCCGGCATAGCCACATCCAAACCTGGCCGGGAGTACTTTTCCCTTGACAATCAGTTACTTTTGGAGTATACTTCTACCAGTATACTTCGGTGCCAAACGTATTTTAGTGGGCCAACCGATTGTGGCTAGGGCAAATACCTAAGCCCTTTAGAATGAACACTTATACAAAACAGGGGGGGAGGGGGCCGGTTATTGTTAACTAAAATCATTCCATATCCTTCGCAGCCTATTCCTTCCGCATTCGCCCAATCACAGCCTTCCGAGTAGCTTCCAGCGTAAACAATAGCGTCTCTTTTGGAATGCTCGTAACAAAAGGACCGATCAGCCAGCCCAGCCCCGTAGGAATGTCCCGAGTCAGCGAAGCCGCTTCGCTCTGCACATAGACTCCGCCGTCGCGTTCTTCCATCCGCCACCACGTTTCCATCCTCCACAAAAAGCCCCCGTCATCCCCCGGCGGCTTTTCCCGCTCGTCGCTCTTGCCCGCGTTTTCCACCTCGGCGATGCGCACCGCCGAGCTACGGCTATGCGCGCGTCCCGGTGCATCGCGGAAGTAATGCACATCGTGCTCCGAATTGAGAACCACGGTAATCACCTTGTGCCGCCGAAACCGCAGGAACACGCGGAAGTGGTCGCCGTCGCGCGACAGGATCTTGGACCGTTCCACATCCGGCGCGTAATACGTGGACTGGTGGTCGTAATCCTCGAGGATAGCCAGCACATCGTCCAGCTTGGCGCCAGGAATGAACACCGCGCCAGCCCAGTGGTGGATCATCCCATCCGGGCAGGAGATGGCCTTGCCGTTCTCCAAAGTGTTGAGCTGTTTGATCTGTCCCTCGCCGCGCTTTAGTGCGGCGTAGGCCTCAGCGCGCTGGTTTTCTGGCAGCGCATCGATCCACAGGAGCGCGGTGCCGCGCTGCAGCTCCATGTCATTGCGTTCGTCCGTAAGGCGCACGTACTGGTCAAACGCGGATGTTGTTTCGGCTCGCAATTTGGTCGCGGCAGCTTCGGCCGCCGATGCAGGCTGCATCGAACCGAGCAGGGCAAGTGGTGGGGGCTGTGGCGAACGGGACAGTGCGGCCTGCACGGCGTGCGGCGATCCGTATAGCGCGGATGGCGCAAGCCCCACCTGAACGCACACGACGAGGAAAGCGAGGAGCTTGTCCGCAGTTTGCGCCAGGTGTCGTGTGATTCCGTCAGGCATCCTTGCGGGCTCTCCACTAAGTCCTTAATGGCGCGCGTCTTCTAGCTTTGAGAAGTATACGGGCTCATTGGGATGCACGCGCGGTTCCGGTCGTAATTTGGATTGGCGGAGTAGTTCCTGGCTGGCTTACCCGCGGACAGTGCAAGGAGGAGAAGGGGGAAGGAGAGGGAAAAATTGCAAGGCGGGTTGGGTAGCTCGCACACGGCCCCTTGCGGAGCCGCTGTCCCCGCGCGGCCCCCAACCCGTTCTTAGAAGACTACGCGCGCAGTGTGGAGCGCTCAATGGGCCGGGAGAGCCAGTTTGAGGGGTACCGGGGTTGTGGTACTAGCCCGTCGCCCTTCTTATCTGCACGTCATCCACCTAAGATGTTTATTTACATAGCGTTACGAGTGCATTATTTGCCCGTTCGAAGTAAAAAAAGTACTAGCTGGGACCGTTTACTCCGCTCAGAAAGCCGCCGAGATGTCCAGTGAGGGCGATAGCAGCAACGGCGACCGTTTCCAGTGCGAGCCGGAAAACGGGCAAGGAATTCTGTGTGTGCGTATTTAACCGAAGATGTAAATAATAAACTAACCAGATGAGTATGGCGGACGTGCAGCCCAGAACCAGATGCAGCAGCAGGATGCCCTTGAGTTTCTGGCCTTCCAGCTGAAATTGCCAGGCAAGCAGGCCCGTGGCGATGACTGGAATGACGGTTAAGGCCGCTCCCAGCAAATTGTAATAAGCGACCGCCGCCAGGGCGCGGCGTTTGGTTCCCTGCGCGAGAAAATCAAACGCCACGCCGGCGATAAACAGCGCGATTGGAAAATGGATCAGCACGACGTGCTGCGCGTGTTTCGCAAGCAGAGCAGTTTTGAGGTCAAAAGGGTTCAAGTTCGGGCCTCAATTGGTGACGACCACTTTGCCGGTCATTTTGGGGTGGACGGAGCAGAAGTAGGGATATTCTCCCGGCTTGGTGAAGGTGTAGGAAAACTTCTCGTCGGTGTCGAGCACCTTGGACTTGAAGACTTTTTCGGTACTGACGACTGTGTGTGGGATGTCGTCGCGATTGGTCCACGTGACAGTTGTCCCAACAGGAACGGTGATGTCCACGGGGCCAAAACTGAAGTTATCGATTTTCACTTCGGCGGTGGAAGCAGGTTTCTGCTGGGCACTTGCGGTGAAGCTCCATTGCTTCACCGCGACGCCGCTGCACAAAATCATTGCCACAGCTATTGCACTTGCGATTCGCACACTTCTCCTCATGATTTCATTCCCCTCTCTTTGTTTTGAAATACGGTTCGTTCGTGGACCGAAATGCCTTTTGGGTTAGCCCAGATTTGAATCGATGATTCCCAGCGCATGCTGGCCGCGCACGAAGTTCACATCGGTGATGCCCAGCAGCGCGCGCAATTGTTCCGCGGGCACTTTCATGGGGCCGGGCGAAGGCGCTTCGCCGGGCTTGGGTTGCGGGAACGCCGTGGAAGTAGCGGTGTGGAAGGTGACGTTGCCTTCGACTTTCTGCATCGTTTGATGAATGTGGCCGTTGAGAACTGTCACCGAGCCAAACTTCTTCAAATAGGAGAGAGCCTGCGCGCTGTCCTCGGTGCCCCAGCCCCACTCGGGATATACAGCCCACAGCGGGATGTGCGCGAAAACGACGATGGGCGTGCTGGACTTGAGATGCTTGACGTCTTTTTCCATCCATTCCAGCTGATCGTGGCCCAGCGTGCCGAGCCCGCCCGCTTTGAGATTCGTCACATTGACCAAGCCAACGAAATGAACGCCTTTCTTTTCGAAGCTGTACCAGCCATTGCCCTGCGTACCTTTGCCGTAGCGGTCGAGATACTGCTTGCCGTCGTCGTTCAGAACGTCGTGTTCGCCGGGAACAAAGAATACATCCTTGGCGCTGGCGCTTTTCAGGATCTGGTCCACAGCATCGAATTCTTCCGGCTTGGAAAGATGGCTGATATCGCCGGTATGCAGCAAAAACTCCGGGGGCGTTGAGAGCGCGTTAATCTTGGCGACGGCGGCCTGCAAAGTGGCGGCAACATCTGGATTAGCCGGCTTATTAAAGCCCATGTGGCTGTCGCTGATCTGCACGAAGCTCAGCTCACCCTTGGCATCCGCCGGATTCATTTCGGAAAGACGGCTGAGACTATAGGAATTCAAGACGCCGCCTTTGATGACGCAAAAGGCGCCGGTTCCGGCCCAAGCCATGCATTTCAGAAAGCCCCGGCGATCAACGCCATCGTGATTGTGGTCGTGCAGAAGTTCATCTTTTTTCTTTATCGACATGCGTGTTTCCTCCGTTTGAAAACACTTGTGCCAAGTACACTGTGACCAGTGCATCGCCCGCGCTGCGCATATTTGGCAGGAGCGGCGCGGGTCAGAGAGAGCCAAGGTTCCCGCGCCGCCGTTGGACGTGTTTCGTTTGTGCAGACCGTGTGCTTCGAAAAATTATTCCACTTTTCGCGCGGCCACCGCGTAGAAACTAATTAGTCACATCGAAAAGCAAATTGGGAATAAAATTGTCCCTGAGGCGGTCGTCTGTCATGAGCGCTGAAAGCAAGGGGAAGGGTTGGGACGTGCTGGATTCGCAGGAGCGGGCTCGCTTCGAACAGCTCGTGTTGCCGCATCTGGACGCGGCATTCAATCTTTCGCGCTGGCTGCTGCGAAGCCGGCCGGATTCGGAAGACGTGGCACAGGAAGCGATGCTCCGCGCGTTTCGTTTTTTCCGGGGGTTCAACGGAGGCGACGCTCGCGCGTGGCTTCTGCAGATTGTGCGCAATACATGCTATACGTGGCTGGAGAAAAATCGCCAAGTGGAGCTCATGACGGAATTCGACGAAGACCAGCACCAGCAGTCCAACGCGACACCGGAAACGCTGGCCATCGCGGGAGACAACCGGGAACGTCTGGCGCGCGCTCTGGATACTTTGCCCGTGCGATTCCGCGAAGTGATTATCCTGCGCGAATTGGAAGGCTGTTCGTACAAGGAGATTGCCGCCATTACCAGTGTGCCGATAGGAACAGTTATGTCCGCGCTCGCGCGCGCGCGCCAGCGGCTGCAGCGCGCACTCACGCAACCTGCCCAGCAGGAGGCGCCCCATGGCCTGTGATTTCTCCGGGACGCTTCTGCACGGGTATCTGGACGGCGAACTTGACGCTGTGCGCGCCGCGGAATTTGAGCGGCATCTGGAGAGTTGCCGCGAGTGCACCACGAGCCTCGGAGCGGCGGAATCTTTGCGCGCGACGATTCAGCGGGCGCAGCTTTACGAGAGCGCGCCATTGGAACTGCGCAAGAAGATTCGTTCGGAAATAAAAGGCGCGGCGGATGCGGCGAACGGTGGCTCGAAGGTCAACGTGTGGCGCTGGATTGCCGTTGCCGCGTCGCTCCTGCTAGTGACCGGCCTGGCGTGGTTCGCGGTTCAACGCAACAACCCCAGCAATTCGGCATCGTTTACTTCCGCGGAAATGCTCGACGCGCATATACGGTCGCTGCAAGCAGGGCACTTGACGGACGTGGCTTCAACGGACCAGCACACCGTCAAGCCGTGGTTCGACGGCAAACTGGATTTCATTCCGCCGGTGAAGGACTACATGGATGAAGGGTATCCCCTGATTGGCGGGCGGCTGGATGTGCTCGGCGAGCGCAATGTGGCAGCCTTGGTCTACGGGCGGAGGAAACACTTCATCAATGTTTTTGTGTGGCCGACGAAAGAACCAGACACGACGACCATTCACGGTCCAGGCTCGCGGCAAGGCTATCAGTGGGTTCACTGGCGGCATCAGGGCATGGAGTTTTGCGCGGTGTCGGACGTTAGCGGGCAAGACTTGCATGATCTGGCGCAGCTCATTATCCAATCCATGGATGCGCAATAGCCGAATAAATCTACCGAAATAGTGCTGGGCGAAGCCGACGACTAGGCGGCGGTGCCAGAATGTGCGTGCCTTTTTCCAATTCCAGAGTATGAAATGCGAGGCAATCATAACGCCTATGACGATGGCCAAATACAGAGGGGTCTTCAGGATTGGCATGATGCCTTCCAGGGTCGGATTATATGGAAGTCCCTGCGCCTCCTGGATGGCAACCACGGCGAATTTGAGATCTCTCACCTTGGCATTCAGGAATGCGGTGATGAGAGCTGCGGCCATTTGCTGGAGAGTGTTGCCCTCTGCTCGCGGCAAACGTGTTCCACGGCTTTCGTCACCGCGTCGAGGTGACGTTTCAAGACAGCTTTCAAAAGCGCGGTCTTGTTCGGAAAGTATTGATATAAGGTGCCGACAGACACACCGGCTCGCAACGCTACCCTTGTAGTGGTCAGCCGTTCTTTCCCCACTCTGAGCAAAACCTGAATAGTGGCCTCGAGAATGGCGTCCACACTGGCGGCGGATCTCGCTTGCACGGGCGATTTAGGCGGGTCCAGGAGCGCATGGGAACGGTTTGCCAAATGCGAAGTCTCCAAGCTAAGGCTCCCTCCATCTAATCACAAGTAAGCACGGTCCAGGCAAGTTGTAAGATACAAGGGGAGAAGACAATGACGAAAGAGATCAAACTTGGCGGCAGCTTCACGCTGCCGAATACATCGCTGAAGATGAACCGCATGGGCTATGGGGCAATGAAGCTGGCAGGTCCACAGGTGTGGGGGCCGCCGCAAGACATTCCCGGGGCGATTGCCATTCTGCGAGAGGCTGTGGCGTCCGGCGTGAACCATATTGATACCTCTGATTATTATGGTCCCCATGTGGTCAACCAGATCATCAAGCAGGCGCTCCATCCTTATCCGGAAGGATTGGTGATCGTGACCAAACTGGGGGCACGGCGGGGAGCCGACAAATCCTGGATTCAGGCCCGCTCGCGCCAGGAGCTGATCGATGCCGCGCATGACAATCTTCGCAATCTCGGGGTCGAGAGGCTCGATGTCGTGAACCTGCGGGTCGGGGGAATTTCGGAGCCAACGCCCGGTTCCATCGAAGAGCCGCTGACGGTGCTTGCGGAGCTCAAGCGACAGGGACTGATTGCTCATCTCGGCTTGAGCAACATCACTCCGGAGCAGTTGGCCGAGGGGCAGAAAATTACGGAGATTGTTTGCGTGCAGAATATGTACAACGTGGCGTACCGGAACGATGACGGCTTCATCGACGACCTTGCGAAACAAGGGGTCGCTTATGTGCCGTTTTTCCCGCTGGGAGGATTCACGCCGTTACAATCGGCGGTGCTCGACGCAGCCGCTGCGTCTTTGCAGGCCACGCCAATGCAGTTGGCGCTCGCTTGGGTCCTACAGCGCTCGCCCAACATGCTGCTTATTCCGGGGACATCTTCGGTGGAACATCTCCGCGAGAACCTCAGCGCAGCAACCCTGCAACTTCCGCCGCAAGTGATCGCCGAGCTCGACGCAATCGGCGGAAGTGCGAAGCAGAATCCCCATAGTGCCCACTAGCACTAGACCGGGGCCCCAGAATAACTCGCGAAGTGACGGCTAGCCCAAGGCGTGGCGGTATCGCCGCGTCCTTGGACTCGTGCTACCATTTTGTTCCTTGGAGGTGCTCGAATGCGTCGCCACGACCGACGTGAATTCCTAAAAACAGGACTTGTTGCAA
>Ga0209447_10000002_pt1 | contig 94085 bp, 67 predicted proteins | sample BogFormECP04_OM3_FD_188243 | JGI IMG/M metagenome (GOLD analysis project Ga0209447, IMG submission 188243) | Bog forest soil microbial communities from Calvert Island, British Columbia, Canada - ECP04_OM3 (SPAdes) (version 2) | ecosystem: Environmental > Aquatic > Freshwater > Wetlands > Bog ... | reverse complement strand
AAGTCGCGGATTTTTCGCTGCATGGGGAGGTGATACATGAGTTCCAGCATGAGGTCTTCGAGAATCATGCGTAAGCCGCGCGCGCCGACTTTGCGCTGCATGGCGAGCTCGGCAACGGTGTCGAGAGCGTCGTCGGTGAAGCGCAGGCGGACGTTTTCGAATTCGAAGAGGCGCTGGTATTGCTTGAGCAAAGCGTTCTTCGGCTCGGTCAGGATGCGGACGAGGACGCCTTTGTCCAGGTCGTTCATCACACCGGCGACGGGCAAGCGGCCGACGAATTCGGGAATCAGACCGTAGCGAATCAGGTCGCCTGGCTGCACCTGCTCAAGTAGTTCGGTGTTGCGGCGATTCGGCGTCGAGGGCTGCGCGTCGGTGTGAAAGCCGAGCGAGTGGCGGCCGGCGCGCTTCTCGATAATTTTTTCCAGGCCGACGAAAGCGCCGCCGCAGACGAACAGGATGTTCGTGGTGTCCACCGGAGTGAACTCCTGGTGCGGGTGCTTGCGGCCGCCTTGCGGCGGGACGTTGGCAATGGTGCCTTCGAGAATCTTCAGAAGGGCTTGCTGCACGCCTTCGCCGCTGACGTCGCGCGTGATGGAAGGATTTTCGTCCTTCTTGGCGATTTTATCGATCTCATCAATATAGATGATGCCTTGCTGGGCTTTCTGAACGTCGCCGTCGGCTGCTTGCAGCAGCTTGAGGATGATGTTCTCGACGTCTTCGCCGACGTAGCCAGCTTCGGTCAGCGTTGTGGCGTCCACGATGGCGAAGGGAACATCCAGCATGCGCGAGAGCGTTTGCGCGAGGAGCGTCTTGCCCGTTCCGGTTGGTCCGATCAAAAGAATATTAGACTTGCTCAACTCGACGTCGCCCGGCTGCTTGTTCAAGAAAATGCGCTTGTAGTGATTGTAGACGGCGACAGCGAGTTTTTTCTTGGTGCGGTCCTGCCCAATAACGTAGCCATCGAGAAACTGTTTGATCTCCGGGGGACGCGGAAGCCTGCGCGCGGGCGCAGCGGCTTGTTCGCGCTTTTCATCTTCAAGAATGGTCTGGCAAACGCCGACGCATTCGTTGCAGATGTACGCGCGCGGATAATCCGAAGGAGAGCTGATCAGCTTTTCGACTTGTTCCTGGGTTTTATGGCAAAAGGAACAGCGCAGCGGCTCGTCTGGGTTGAATTTTTTCACTGGTGTGAAGGCCTCGTCTCCGCTGGGCTTCGACGGAGTCTCTAGTCCCTATTCTAGGCCGAATATTCCCCGGAGCAAAAGAGAAAGTCTTAACGCTACTAACTTTTACGCACAGGCTGTGAACGCGCGTCGCCCCTTGCAGCATGCGCTCACTAGCGATGTTTGTAAATAATCTCGTCGATCATGCCATATTCCTTGGCTTGTTCGGGGTTCATGATGAAATCCCGCTCGACGTCTTTTTCGATGCGATCCACCGACTGGCCGCTGTGTTGCGCGAGCAGTTGATTGATCATGGAGCGCATGCGAAGAATTTCCTTCGCGTGGAGATCGATATCGGTGGCCTGGCCGCCAAGGCCGGACATCCACGGCTGGTGAATCAGGATACGCGCATGCGGCAAAGCGAAGCGCTTTTTGGGCGCTCCTCCAACGAGAAGTACTGCGGCGATAGAGGCAGCCTGGCCCACGCAGGTGGTCACGACATCGGGCTTGACGAATTGCATGGTGTCGTAAATCGCGAAGCCTGCGGTGATGGAACCGCCCGGCGAATTGATGTAGAGCTGAATATCTTTTTCCGGATCCTCGGCTTGCAGGAAGAGCATTTGGGCGGTGGCCAGATTGGCGACGTGGTCGTCGATCGGCGTACCGATGAAAATGATGTGCTCTTTGAGGAGCCGGGAGTAAATGTCGTATGCGCGCTCGCCGCGGCTGGTCTGTTCGACCACCATCGGTACGAGCGTTGTGCCTCTATATTCCGGTTCTTCGAAATTTTTCATTTGGGTAGTGGGACTGCCGGGATGTTTCACTTTGAATCTGTTGCGGCGTTTGCTGCCGCAACGGTTTTGATCTGAGCGTTCTGCGCGAGCCAGTCGAGAGTTTTGTCACTTCTCAACTTAGCTTTCATCCTATCGAGAGCACCTTGCTTTGTCAAACGAGCGCGAGCGGCTTCTGCGGATTCGCCACTATGCGTGGCCATGTGTTCGAGCTCGTGCTCCACCTCTTCTTCGGTCACGTCGATGTTTTCCGCGGTGGCGATGCGATCGATGATGAGTTCGGCTTTGACGTCGTCAGTGGCGCGTTCCTGCTGGCGCTTGCGAAGGCTTACCCAGTCGACATTTACAGCACGGGGATCGACGCCTTGCCCCGCGAGTGAGCGTACTACACGCTCGAGCCGCACGTCCATTTGATGCTCGACGAGCGATTCGGGTACGGGGAACTCGTGAAGCTTGATTAGCTCGGCGAGGACCTTTTCTCTTTGCAGGTCTTTTTGGCGGTGGTCGCGCTGATGTTCCAGGCTTTCGGTGACTTTCTTTTTGAGTTCATCGAGGGTGGTGGCGTCGCTGACATCTTTGGCAAATTCGTCGTTGAGTTCGGGGAGCTTTTTGTTCTTGATGCCGAGAACTTCGACGGCGTAGTTGTAGGTCTTGCCAGCGAGCTTGGTATCGGGATAGTCGGGGGGATAGGCGACGTCGAAATTTTTGTGGTCGCCGATGTTTGCGGCGCGCAGGTTTTCGTTGAAGGGCTCCATGGTTTCTTCGGCACCGATGTGGCAGAGGACGCTGTCGGCTTGCAGCGGTTCGCCGCCGCCAGCCGGAGTTCCGACCAGCTTCAATTGAACGTAGTCGCCGTTTTCGACGGCGCGGCCTTCGACGGGCGCGAAGGCGGCGGCGCGCTCGCGCATTTCGTCGAGCGTTTTGTTGAGGTCGGCTTCGGTGACGTCCATTACGGGCATCTCGATGCCAAGGCCTTTGTAGTTGCCGAGCTCGAATTCGGGGAGGACTTCAAATACGGCGCGAAACTTTACCGGCTGGCCTTCGGCAAAATCGAGCTTTTCGACTTGCGGTTGAGAAACTGGCGTGAGCTTCTGTTCGTTAACAGCCTGCTCGACGCGGTCGGGCACCAGCTTTTGCAGGACTTCGCCCTTGATGTCTTCGGCGAAGCGGCGCTTGATCAGGGAAATGGGGGCTTTGCCGGGGCGAAAACCGGGCACGCGCGCAATGCGCGCAAATTCCTTGGCCACCTTCTCGGTAGCCTTCGAGACTTCTTCCGCGGGAATTTCCAAATCCAGCTCGCGGCGGCAAGTTGCTTCAGCCATGCAGCATTCCTCTCTCTTCTTTCACTTGATCTTGATTCGGGTCCGGCTCGAACGAGGCGAGACAGGCGAACGTCTACCCTGCAAGTCGAATCCCAAGTATAGGCGAGGCCATTGAGAGCGTCAATTTTTTGACTAGGCTGATTTGACGGCGGGGGCCGTGAAGGCTTGGAGGCCTTGCGTTGGGGGCAGGGATGATACGGGCGCGCTGAGCTCAATTCAAAGAGACGTGGAGAGGGAAGAGGGAGATTGACTGCGCGGGTGCCGCTACGATTTGTCAGCCGGCGGCAGCGGTGCGGTTCAGGGCGCTGGTCAGGTCGGCGTAAAGGAGACGATGAAAGAGGTGCTCGCCGGCTTCGCGGCGGAGGGAGAGGCGTCCAGCAATGTAGGCGCGAGAGCCGAGGCCGCGTTGGACGGCGTCGCAGAGGGCTACGTCTTCGTCCTGGACTTTTTCACTGACGGCGACGCTTTCTTTGTTGCGGGCTTCGGCGGATGGGCTGGTGTCTGCAAAATAATAGTCGAAGACTACGGCGCAGCGGTCTACGGCGAGCGGGAGGACCAGGTTCGTGTCCATCACGCCTTCGTAGGCGTTGATCATGAAATTGGGATAGAGCCAGAGGTAAAAGGCGCGACCCTGGCGGGTGGCGGCGACACCGGCTTCGGATGTGGAGTCCGAAGAGAGAGGGCTGGATTGCAGGCAGGCGCGCTCGAAATTTTCGATGGTGTATTTGGTGTATTCGATGACGCTGCTCAAGCCTTTGTGCGCATGGGGAACGTGATAGCCGCCATCGAGATAGTTGTCCACGTAAACTTTCCAGTTGCAGTTGAGGGTGTAGACGCGGCGGTCGAAGAAGTGGAGCTTTTTTTCGAGGTCAAGCGGCGCGACGAGTTCCGGCACTACACCGAGGAAATCGCAGAGGGGGGCTGCGCGTCCGTCGAGATTGACGAACACGAAATTCTCCCAAGTGTCCACGCGGACGGGCACCAGGCCGTTTTCTGCGCGGTCGAAGTTGCTGACGCCTTCAAACTCGACCATGCCTTTCAGCGCGCCATCGATGCCGTACGTCCAGCCGTGGTAGGGGCAGCGAAACTGCTTCGCGCAACCTTGCTGCTCTGTTACGACCGCGGCGGCGTGATGGCGGCACACGTTGTAAAAGGCGCGCAACTGGCCGTCTTCACCGCGAGCGACGACCAGAGGTTCCCCCGCGAGGTCGGCGGTAAAAAATCGGCCGTTGCCGCGAACCTGATCCGCGCGGCCCACCACCTGCCACGTGGAACTGAAAACGCTGGCGCGTTCGAGGTCGGCGATGCGCGCGTCGCGATACCACGGAGCGGGAATCGTCCAGGCTTCTTCGAGCGGATCGTGCGGGTTATAAAGGTTCACCACGTCGCGGAGGCTGCGCTCCATGCTTGCTCCTCAATAAATCAGCTTCAGGGAGAATTGAATCTGACGGGAAGTCCCCGCGGTGTGGCTGATGATGCCGAAGCCGCTGCCAAGCACCTCGTTGGAAGGCAATCCAAAGTTCACGATATTAAAGATGTTGAAGAATTCGGCACGAAACTCGAGAACGCCGAGTTCTCGTTTGCCTCTGCTTCCAAACGGGGTGTCTTTGATGAGCGCCATATCGAGATTGTGGAAGCCCGGCCCGCGGAATGTATCGCGGCCGAGAGTACCGAATGTGCCTTGATTGGGGCCGGTCCCACCGGGCACGTTGATGGGAATAAAGAAAAACGAGCTGTTGTTGGCGCCTCGACCGAAATAATCCTCGCGGGTGGGGCGGCTTGTGGAGAAGTCCGGCATGGAGACGAGATCCGGGCGGTCGGTTCCGCCAGCGCCGAAACCGGTCTGCTGGATTCCGGAGTAGACAGTGAATGGTGGGCCGGTGGTCAGCGTAGTGATATTGAGGAACTGCCAGCCGGCGGTGAGTTTATTGGTTACGGGTTGAAGGAAGCTCACGCGGTCAAAGGGCAGCGCTTGAAAGAGGCTCAGAGTGAAAACATGCGTTTCATCGAAAGTGGAAGGTCCTTTGTCCGCACTCAGATCGAGGGGATTTTGCGGAAAGGTTTGCAGAACGACGCCGCCGCTTGAGGCAATCCCGCCCGGGACGGAACTGGTGTTGTCGAGCGACTTGGAATAGGTGTAGCTCGCCTGGAAGCTCAAGCCGATCCGCGAATAATTTTCCGTGGCGCTGACTTGCAATGCGTTGTAACTGGAGTGCGCGCCGCTGGTCATTATCGATTCAGGGCCATATCCGCCAATAGCGTGTCCCGCCGCGTTGAACTGAGTGAAGGGAGCGAATGCGGGAGAAGCGCCGGTGTAGCCGTTCGGTGAAAGAACGCTGGCAAGGTGTACTCCCGCGGTGCCCACGTAGGATGCGCTCACTTTCAGGCTTCCAAAATCATGGTCAATGCCTGCCGTCCAGGTTCCTATGTAGCCATTTTGGAGGTGTTTGTCGATCACTCCGAGGGTGAACAATTGCACTTCGTTGCCCGGGGTGATGGCCGCCAGGTCATTCTGAAATCTCTGAAGATCGATGGGAATATTCGCCGGCAAATTGGCGCTGCTGCCGGAGGCGAAGAGAGGCTGTCCTTGCGTTGTGTAGACGGGAGGAAGCGTTTCGGGCACTACTGCGTTTTGGAAGGGGACGGGAACGCCGGGAAGGGCAGTAACAATGGGCTGGAAAATCAGGGGAAAACTTCCTGTGACGTAGTTCTGGAGCCACAAATTCGGCAGAATCGTGGTAAGTGCTCCGCCGGCGTGCAGGGTTGTGTGCCTGGTGGCGGCGAAATCCACTGCTACGCGCGGTCCCCAGCCCTTCAAATCCAGTGGATAAATTGGTTGCGGATTGTACAAAAAGATCTGCCGCGCGCCAGGAGCAAAGAAGGAAGTAGGGTTGCCGGCGGCATCGACGGCCTCGGCAATCGATGTTCGATGCTGGGCTTCCTTGATGCGGCTGTTCAGTTCGTAGCGCAGGCCGTAATTCACGCTGAGCTTTGCGTTTACCTTCCACGTGTCCTGAAAATAAAAATTGTAGGCTTCACGGCGGACGCCGGCTTCGTCGAACTTGTCTCCCGTCGGCGTTAAGTTGGCCGCCGCGGTAATGCTGTAGGAGTAAGGAGTGGCGGTCAAAAGTCCCGTCAACGAATCTGGCAAAGGCTGGCCAGGAAGGATGTCATGAAGCCCGCTCGCGGAGGGAATGAAGACCGGCGAATAGGCGGTGCCACCTCCAAACGTATAGATACCGTTCGGATTGGTGCCAAAAACTGTGGAGTCCCGATTGAAGCGTAGCTCGACTCCCCACTTGAAACTGTGCGATCCGTGGGTGTAGGTCATGTCGTGCTTGAACTGATAAAGGTTGCCGAAGGAGCCGAAGATCGACCCATCGGCTGAGTTGAAGTTGTCGTACAGACCATCCGCAAAGGCAATAGCGGGCTGCGTGTGATTCTGTGCGGGAAAAAACGGCGTGCTGCGGATGTAGCCAATCGAGGTGACAAAGGCCAAATGGGTGGAGATGGTGCGGGTATATCGGATGGCTGCGTTGCGCTGGTGATCGAAAAAATTCACGCCGAAGGTTGGATCAATCGCCGTCTGGTCGGGATTTGTCGTTGGCCCGCGCACCTGATTCAAGCTGAAGCGTCCGAATAAATTTGAGTTCTCCGAAAGGCGATGGTCAATGCGGATCGAGAATTGGTCGGTATCAGTCACCACCTTGGAGGAAGTGGCGTAGGTTCGCGCGCCATACGGCCCTTGCGGTTCGTTCGGGAGAGGATAGCCCGCCAGGGTCGCCGCGACGGCTGGACTTACTGGCACGGTCAGCGTATCGCCCGGAAAGGCAGTGGTATCGATTCCTTGCCTTTCCGCCGGAGTTGGAACGGCAAAAACCTGCGTCGTTCCAAGGACTTGGCGGAATCCCTGGTACTCGCCGAAATAATAGGTCTTGTCCTTGCCGTCATAGATTCCGGGGAGGACGACCGGACCGCCGTTGGTTGCTCCAAATTCATTACGCGCAAACGGCGGGATTCGCCCAGGGTCCACAGCATCACTGTGGTCAAAGAAATTTCGCGCGTCGAAGGCGGCATTGCGGACAAATTCAAAGACACTGCCGTGCACCTGGTTCGTGCCGGACTTGGTAATTACGTCGTTGAAGCCCGCTGCGCCGTGGCCAATCTCGGCAGGCATAACTCCTGCGCTGGATTGTACTTCCTGGATGGCATCCACATTGAAATTGGCAAACGTCGCGCCGCCGAGTTCGGGGTCGGTGGTGTCGGCGCCATCCATGGCGAAAACGGAAGCCGCGCCACGCTGGCCATTCACGGCAAATTGCTGGGTGAAGTTTGCTGCGCCGTTGGTATCCGTCATGGTGCCGGCGGCCAGAAGCAGCAACTTGCTGAAGTCGCGCTCGTTGAGAGGGAGGCCGGAGACTTCTCCGCTGGAAAGGTGCTCACCGCCGCTCGCCTGGGCGGATGGCGACTCGGCGGCTGGAAGCAGGCGAAGCGCATGATCCTGTGTTGAGAGTTCGAGCGCGGCAGTCAGCGTGCTCCCATCTTTTATGGTCACGGGAGTTGCTGACGGATACGTCGTACCCGCGGCGGTAACGAGAAGCGCGTAGTTCCCGGCGGGTACGTCGGCAAAGGAAAACTCGCCCTGGGGCGAAGTCTTTTGCTGATATTCGCGGGCATCGGAAAGTGCACGCAGTTTGACGATTGCGTCGGCGACGGGAACTCCAGCCTTGTCGCGCAGAACGCCTTTCCAGGAGGGCAAAGGAAGCGCTCCAGTCAGAGCGGCCAGACAGAGCGCCAACATGACGACGAAACCGAAAGAGCGAGTTAAGCTCACGCGCCCCGTGGCCCCAGAAAGAGAAGCGACGAACCCGTGGCATCGAGTTACAAGATGATTTCCCAGAGCGCCCTCGCCTCGACATCGGGATTCAGCCGCAGGCCGATAGACTGTAGCAAACCCCGAGCACATCCCTATGGTTAAAAAAATCTGCTGCCAACCCAATTTCCTGCCACGCATTGAATTTCGGATATCACCCAAGTAGACGCAGTGGGCAGAAAAACAGTTCGAGAAGTGAAGCGTTCTTTGAACGAGTTCAAACCTGGTTTCAAGCAGCCACTCCGCCATCCGTAACACAGCTCAAGACCTGAATTCACATGTTGCTGTGCGATCGGTGGGAGGCGGCCTCTTCACTATCCCTGCGCTCGGCAAGCAGAGCGCTCGTAAGCAGCGTCAAGCCACCCCAGACCGCGAATTCCCACCAGAATTGATTTCGCGTGATTGCTTCGAGGTTGAGAGCGTCGGCCATGGCATCGCTTGCCTCTTCCGCTTTGTAAACAGTACGGTCATGGTTGCGTTGACGAACAGCAGTCTCCGCTCGTTCTTCCGGAGTGGCCGGGAGTTCCTGCTGAGTCTGGCTAGGCTGCGGGCTGGCACTGGCCTCTTTCTGTGCGGTCAAGGCGCGTTGAATTTTTACTTGTGAGTCGCCGCGCGCGGCCGACCATTGGAGGGCAGTTCCCACCGTTACAGCCGTCAAGCCAATCCAGCAGGCCAGCACCGCGTATGCCAGAAATCTATGCCAGTTCATCCTTTTTCCCTCTGCCCCGCAGGGTTGTGCCGAAGAGGTGTTAGCTCCGAAGCCATGACAGAGCGCGGCCGAACATGCCGGCGTTTCAGCTTGTGCCAGTCGAACTCACAAAATCCAATGAAGGTGGTGCGGGAGACAGGAATTGAACCTGCACGACCTTTCGGCCACAAGATCCTAAGTCTTGCGCGTCTGCCAGTTCCGCCACTCCCGCAGTGGTACTCCCAATATACCGGGAATTGGCCCTGCGCTGCCACATCCGGCAGGGACAGAATGGGGCTGGATTGTGGCGCGCTCCGAGGCGCATAATAGGGGTAGTGTGCGGAGTATGGTTGGCCTCTCCCCGCGGCCAAAGACTCACGCCTTCCTGGTAGGCGGGATCAACGGCCCAGCTGCGAAAGAGGGCAGCGCCATGATCATTCAAGAGCAGGGCGATCATCTCATCGTTATACGCCAGACCGATCATGCGGTGTTGTCGGGGTACTTTGCGCGTGCGCTGGGCAACAAAGTCTTCAGCCGTCCCGAGCCGTTTGAATCCTTCTGTTTGGCCGCCGCGGAACACGACAACGGTTGGAACGAGTGGGAACTGCTTCCGCAGATTGATTCCAAGACCTTTGGACCATATAACTTTATGTCCATTCCGACGGAAGAGCACATCGCGCTTTATCAGCGCGGGATCGAGCGCCTGGTCCGAGTGGATCATTACGCGGGATTGCTCGTCAGCATGCACTGTGCCGGTCTCTATGATCGAACGCGCGCGACGATGCCGGGTTTCTCCGCGAAGTACGTCAAGTCGAACGAAGCCCACCTCGTTGCAGATTTCCTTCAGCGATTGCGGTTGCAGCAATTGCGCCTCAAAGTGGATCTTCGCGCCGATCCCGTCATGAGACCGTTTGCGGACGACCATTCGCTGCAGGCGAACCTTTTGCGTTTGGAGGCGCTGGATCGGCTGTCGCTCTATTTCTGCCTCGCACCTCTCAGCGGCTCGACGATTGATGCCGTACCGGTTAACGGAAACGGAAGCGAAGCCGACTGGGACTTGCAGCCCGCGGGGGCCAATTTTGTTACTTTGCAGCCGTATCCTTTCCAGAAGGATCCGCTCGAAATCAGTATTCTGGCGCGGCGTGTGCCCAAGCGGGCGTATGCGGATGAAAATGAATTTCAGAAAATTCTGGCGCAGGCGCCTTACTTTGCCATCAACTTCACACTGAGCGCAGACGGCGCTCGAATAAATACCCGCAGCGCGGTGGCCTAGTTGTAGTTAGTCCAGCACCTGCCCCTTTGTCTCCGGCAAAGCCAGCGCGAGCATCGCCGCGGCGAAAAATGCCGCCGCTTGCAGAAAAAACGCCGGGCCGATTCCAAACTTCAGAGCCAGGGCACCGATCGCAAAGGGCGCCACGGCGGAGAAGCCTCGCCCGATGTTGTAGCTGAGCCCCATGGCGGCAGCGCGAATCTCGCCGGGGAACAGTTCGCTTGCGATGGCCGCATACCCGGAAAAATAGCCTGTTCCGAAAAATGCCACCAAGGGTCCGAGGGCCAGTAGCCAAAACTCACTTCGAGCCATTCCGTAAATAGGCACGAGAGCCGCCGCGATGAGCAGATAAAGGAAATAGGGCTTGCGGCGCCCAAAGGCATCGGAAAAAAATCCAAACAAGGCGTAGCCTAGCCATTTCCCGACACAAAGCACGAGATAAAATGTTGTGGTTTTGGCCAGACTGAGACCACGGCCTCCCTGCGACGGCGGCAACGACAAGTAACCCGGAATCCAGGTGAATAAGCCCCAATAAGCGAACATGCTGCACCCATTCATGGTGGTGGCCAGAATGCCGTTGCGCAGAACGCGTCCCTCGAACAGTTTTCGCAGAGGCACTTTTTCTTTTCGAGCTGCGCGCTGCTTCCAAAGCTCTGGCTCGGGAACTCTCCGCTGAATCCAGAAAACGAGCAGCGCAGGCATGACGCCAACAAAAAAAACAGGTCGCCAGCCAAAATGCGGGTAAATCAGGAGCACAACCATTGCCGCAATCGCTTCGCCGATGGCGTAGGCGGATTGCATGAGTCCCAGAGCTTTTCCGCGATGCTCCGCGCGCCAGGTTTCCGCGATCAGGGCGGCGGCGGCGGTCCATTCACCGCCCATGCCGAGCCCCAGCACAAACCGGCAGGTCGCGAGTTGCGGGATGGTGTGCGTCAGGCCGCAGGCGGCGCTGGCCAGCGCGTAGACAAGAATCGACCCCATGAGTGCCCTGGTCCGCCCAACGCGATCCGCAATCACGCCGAAGAGAAGTCCGCCGATGGCGGAAGCCACAAGCGTTAGCGAATTCAGAAGCCCCGCTGTCTGCGTGTCCATCGCTATTTCGCGAATCAGGTACGTGAGCACGATCGAATAGAGCATCACGTCCATGGCGTCGAGCATCCAGCCGAGACCGCCGGCGATGAGCGAACTGCGTTCGGGCGAAGTGGCGTGGCGGAGCCAGTCGAAAGAGAAGAGACGGGGAAGGTTGTTCGGGACAGACGCGGCAACTTGGGCGGATTCTGAGAGGCGCGGTTCGGGAGGATTTGTCACGCCGGGATTGTACTCAAATGCGCTTCGCGGTGCGTCAGGAACCCAGTACGAAATTCAACCACTGTTTCTCGTGCGAACTGCGAGAGAGGGTGTACCATTCGGCTGCGCTAATCCTACCGATGGTAGTAGCGGCCGAATCGAAGTTTTGGGGGAGAAGAGAGATGGCGAGTGGTCTGAAACATATGATGAGAATTTGGGGATTTGGGCTTACGGCGATGTTGCTTGGCAATGCGGGGTTTGTCCTGCGGGCTCAGACTTTGGATGACAACGCGTTGAAGGGGTTGAAATGGCGCCAAGTTGGGCCCTTTCGCGGTGGACGCGCCCTGGCTGGAACCGGTATCGCGGGCGACCCCGAAACTTACTACTTTGGATCGGTAGCCGGTGGCGTCTGGAAAACCACGAATGGCGGTCTCACATGGACACCGATGACGGACAAGACCGGGATTATGTCCGTCGGCGCGATCGCGGTCGCGCCGTCTGATCCAAACGTTCTGTATGTCGGCACTGGGGAGTCCTGCTGGCGCGGAAATATTTCGTATGGCGACGGCATGTATAAGTCAGTCGACGGCGGGAAGACCTGGACCCACATCGGTCTGGAGGATACGCGGCACATTTCCAGAGTTATCGTTCATCCTGCGAATCCAGACGTGGTGTTTGTCGCCGCGATGGGCCATGCCTACGGGCCGAACGAGACTCGCGGCGTGTTTCGTTCCGCGGACGGCGGAAAGACCTGGCAGAAGGTTCTGTTCAGGGACAACAAGACCGGCGCGATTGATCTGACATTTGATCCCTCCAATCCCCACGTTTTGTACGCCGCGCTCTACGAAGCGCAACGCTATCCTTGGACCGCGGTGAGCGGCGGGCCGGGCAGCGGCCTTTATAAGTCCAGCGACGACGGCGCGACCTGGAAGCGACTCGAAGGCCATGGACTGCCCTCGGGCGTCCTGGGCCGCATTGGCGTTTCTGTTTCCGGCGCGGACGGCAATCGCGTTTACGCCATCATCGAAGCGGAAAAAGGCGGCATCTACCGTAGCGACGACGCGGGCGATACCTGGCAACTCCTCAATCCAGATCACCGTTTCACGCAACGCGCGTGGTATTTCCATCACATCTTTGCCGACCCAAAAAATGTGGATACTGTCTATGTTTTAAACACGGCGGTCTACCGTTCGACGGATGGCGGCCACAGCTTCAGCTTCGTGCGTTCACCACATGGCGACAACCACGGTTTGTGGATCGATCCCACCCATCCGGAGTGGATGATCAATACCAACGATGGCGGCGCCACCGTAACTCACGACGGCGGCAAGAGCTGGACGACTCAGGCGAATCAGCCGACCGCGCAGTTCTACCATGTGGCTGCAGACAATGCGTTTCCTTACCGCATTTACGGCGCGCAGCAGGACAATTCCACGGTGGCGATTGCGAGCCGCAGCGATGATGGCGTTATCGATCGGCCCGACTGGTACGACGTGGGCGGCGGCGAGTCAGGCTTCGTCCTTCCCGATCCCGGCAATCCCGATGTGGTTTACGCGGGCTCCTACGACGGCTTGATCACACGCTTCGATAAGAAAACCCATCAAGTGCAGGACATTTCCTCCTGGCCGCTCAATCCCATGGGCGCGGGCGACGCGGAATTGAAGCACCGCTTCCAGTGGACCGCGCCAATCATGATCGCTCCCAACGAGCCAAATGCCGTTTATCACGGTGGCGAAGCGGTTTTTAAGACCACTGACAACGGCATGACCTGGACGGCCATCAGCGGCGACCTTACGCGCAACGATAAGACAAAGGAGCAATCGTCCGGCGGGCCTCTCACGCAGGACAACACCAGCGTCGAGTATTACGCCACGATTTTTGCGCTCGCCGAATCGCCGGTCGAGAAGGGAGTCATCTGGGCGGGCACGGATGATGGGCTGGTCCACGTCACACGCGATGGAGGAAAGGATTGGGCCGACGTCACTTCCAAGGGATTCGGCGAATGGAGCTTGGTGAGTATCATCGAAGCTTCGCCTTTCTCCGCGGGCACTGCATACGTTGCCATCGATCGGCACAAACTCGATGATTTTCACCCGTACATTTTCAAAACGGCAGACTTCGGCAAGACATGGACGAAAATCACGGGAGGCTTGCCCGACACCAGTTACGCGCACACCGTGCGCGAAGACCCTAAGCGCAAGGGCATGCTATACGCCGGCACGGAAAACGGACTTTATATTTCTTTCGATGACGGAGCGCACTGGCAGTCATTGAAGCTCAATTTGCCCACCACTCCGATTCACGATCTCGCCGTGAAAGACAACGACCTGCTCGCGGCAACGCACGGGCGCGCCTTCTGGGTGCTTGATAACATCACTTCTCTCCGGCAAATGACACCAGCCGTTGCGGGTGAAGACGCGCATCTCTATCAGCCGGCGGTCGCGGTCCGTTTCCGCGGACCGGGTTTCACTTTGCCGGCCAGCGTACCTGTGGGCGCAAACCCGCCCGCGGGCGTGGCGATTGATTACTCGCTGAAAGCGGCGCCTAAGGAGCAGATCACGATCGAGATCCTCGACGCCAAAGGCAAGCTCGTACGCAAATTCTCGAGCAAGAAAATTGTCGCGGAAGCATCGCAGGCCGAGGAGGAATTTGGCGTCAGCAGACCAGGGCAAGAACTCCCCATCGACGTGGGATTAAATCGGTTTGTGTGGAACATGCAATATGAGGATCCAGAACAAGTCCCCGGCGCAGTGGGCTGGGGAGGACGTCCGTCGGGCCCGCTCGTTCCGCCGGGCACTTACCAGATTAAACTGACGGCGGCAGGAAAAACCTCAACCTCAAGCGTCGAACTCACCAAAGATCCGCGCGTTTCAGCCACGCAAGCCGATCTCGACAAGCAGGCGGAATTTGCGCTGAAGATTCGCGACCGCGTGGGGGCCGGGGACGAAGCCGTCAACCAGCTCCGCAGCGTGCGCGGCCAACTGGAAGCGCTCAAGAAACGCCTCGCGGCGGACACTAACGCGAAGCCCGTCGTTGACGCGGCGGATGCGCTCATCAAAAAAATGAATGCGGTCGAAGAAAAGATCATCCAACCGAAGTCCAAGGCCGGAGAAGACCCGCTGAACTATCCCATTCAAGTGGCGGATCAATTGACCGCATTGCAGGAGACCGTGGAAAGCGCTGACGCCGCGCCGACCGCCGCTTCCTTCACCGTGTTTGACGAACTCAATTCGCGGCTCGAAGCGCAACTGGCTGCATGGCGTGACATTCAATCGAAGGATCTCGCAGCACTCAATGCGCTGATACAGAAGAGCAGCATTCCAGCGATAGCTCCCGCAGCGGAAAAACCGGAACCTGGCACAAACTAAATACTGACAAAGTACGTACAGCCCACGGAGAGGAAGGCAATTCCAATTGCCTTCCTCTCCGCAATCCTCCTGTCAATCCGCAGCAGCGCACAATAACAATTGCTCTGGCATCCCGGTTTTGCTACTCTCCGCGCACAGCTGAACCCCCCGGGAGGTGTGTTCATGGCATTTTGCAGAGCGTGTGGTCAGGATGCAGGCGATGCAACATTTTGTCCAAAGTGCGGCGCCGCACAGAGTGGAGCTCAGATTCCGTCCCAGAGCGTTTCGCCAGCCGGAGGTAGTGCTCCTGCCGCGGTTTCAGGCACGGAAGGGATGGCCCCGAACATTGCTGGTCTTCTCTGCTATTTGTTTGGCTGGCTCGGCGGGCTGATTTTTCTTCTGATCGATAAGCGCCCCTTCGTTCGCTTCCACGGCGCGCAATCGATAGCTCTGTCCATTTGCTTCTTTCCTGTTTGGATTATCTACCTGATTTTCAGCTTCCTTCTTACGGCCATATCCGTGGCAATTCATTTTCCGATCGGCTTTCTCAGTTTCTTTCTCTTCCCGGTCATCCTGATCGCCTTTTTCGCGGCCTTCATCTTTTGCATGTATAAGGCCTACAGCAACGAAAAGTACAAGCTCCCGATTATCGGCAACATGGTCGAGAAGATGCTCGGTCAGCAATAGCCTTTGCTTGCACGTCTTCGTCGAGAGCCGTCCGGCCGTGCCGGTCGGCTCTATTTTTTTTGCTGTTGCTCATCCGCGCTTTCCTCTTGACTTCTTTTTCGTGTCCCTCCACCCTAAAAGGCTTTGTTCTTGCTTGAGCAGGGTTTCACAAACGGGAAAGGCCCCATCTCTCTGACATGACGCGCGTCCGGCTCTGCTTTCACGATCGCTGCTTTGATGGGACAGCTTCTGCCGCGCTTTTCTACCGTTTCTACAAGGAGAAGTTCGATCCTGCGGCCGAGTTTGGCTTTACCGGAATGACTCACCGCGCGTCGCAGCCCTGGACGCCAGGTCTTTTTGACGGCGACGAAAACGCCATTGTCGACTTCAAATACTCGAACTCTCCTAAAGTGACCTGGTGGTTCGACCATCATCAGAGCGCCTTTCTGACGCCCGCTGACGCCGAGCATTTCCGCGGTCATCCCGGTCCGCACATGTTTTACGATCCGGACTATAAATCCTGCACAAAATTGATCGCTACCGTTGCGAAGGAAAAATTCGCCTTCGATACAGAACCCCTCGAGGATTTGATTCATTGGGGCGACATCATCGACGGCGCGCAATATCCAACGCCGGAGTTTGCCGTCGGGCTCGCCGAGCCGGCCATGCAGCTCGCTCTGGTCATCGAAGCGGCGCCAGAGGATGGCCTGCCCGCGCGTATCATTCCAGAGTTGGCTTACCGACCGCTCGCGGAGATGGTCACGCTTCCGCTCGTCGCGAAGCATCTGCAGCCATTGCTCGATCGTCACCGCAAGTCCATTGAAATTCTGCGCGAACGCGCGGAAGCCGTCGGCGGTGTGATTTTCTTCGACGTGAGCGACCTCGACCTCGAGGGTTACAACAAGTTCATCCCGTATCTGCTTCATCCGGAATGCGTTTATTCGGTGAGCGTTAGCGCTTCCGCGGTCCGCGCCAAAGTTTCTCTTGGCACTAACCCCTGGAACCAAGCCACTGCGGATAAGAATCTCGCCTCGCTCGCCGAGAGATTCGGCGGCGGCGGGCATCCTCGCGTCTCCGCTATCTCGTTTGATCCGAACGACTTGCCGCGTGCTCGCCAGGTTGCGCGTGATCTCGCGGCCGAACTCCGCGCCAAATAAGCTTGGAATTGGCTCCGCGCAAGCCTCTTGCGCAGCCCTGCCGTTCGACAAAAATCCGCGTACCATGTAAAATTCTTGCATCGCTGTGCGCCGCTAGCTCAATTGGCAGAGCAATGGACTCTTAATCCATAGGTTGTAGGTTCGATTCCTACGCGGCGCACCAATTGTTTTCAGCGAGTTGGCCACATCTTCCCCGATCAGCCCCGAATTTTTCTCTGCGACTGGATTCCTGTCCCCCTCCGGTTCATAATTGCAACGAATGTTGCGCACTGGATTCGGGGTCTCCGTGCGAAACGTTTTGGCGTGTGTTCGCGTCAAAAAAGACAAGCGGGAGATGACGGTCATCGTGTGTTCCGGGATAGGTCGAGGAATCACCTTAAACCCAGGCGCACTGCAAGCTACCAATTGTATGAAAACGCTTCGTTGCATGGCAGGGGTGACTGCCTTTGCCGCAATCCTCGTTGTTGGCTGCTCTAAGTCCGTCCCGAGCAGCGTTCTCGGCGACGCCTCGCATCCCACGCCGGTACGTCTTTATACGGTCGCGGAGGAAACCGCGCAGCGCCGCGTGCAAGCGGCAGGCTCTCTCTTCGCATTGGAAGAAAGCATCCTGAGCGCACAGGTCGAAGGCCGCGTGTCTCAAGTGCTCGTCGACGTTGGCGACACAGTCAAAGAGGGCCAGCCACTGGTCCTCATCGACCCGCAGGAGCTTCAATACGAAGTAGACCGCCAGCGCGGTCTCGTGACGCAAGTGCGCGCGCAACTTGGCGTCGGCCCGAACGATCCGCCTCCGGCCGATCCCCAAAAAATGGCCTCCGTGCAGCGCGCCGCAGCGGACCTCTTCGATGCGGAGCGCAAATACGGCCGAGCTCAGGAGATGTACAAAGGCAAATTAATTTCGCAGCAGCAACTGGACGAAGCGGCCAGCCGCTTTCAGAGCACCCAAGCCGGATACAACGTTGCATTACAGGAAGTAGATCGCCTGAAAGCGCTGCTCGTTTCCAGCGAAGCCACCGAGAAGTTAGCCGAAAAAAAGCTCAACGACGCCACCATACGCGCTCCCTTTCCCGGCTCCATCAAAACGCGCGACGTTCATCCGGGTGAGTATCTGCGCGTGCAAGGCCCTGTATTAGTGCTCGTGCGCACGGACACGCTTCGCGCGCGCCTCGCTGTTCCCGAACGCTGGGCCGGATGGGTGAAAGACGGCGCCACCGTGGATTTGCAGGTGGAAGCATTTCCCGGCGAAACATTTCACGGGCGCGTTTCGCGCATCAATCCGGCGGTCGCGCAGGATTCCCGCACTTTCGACGCGGAAGCGCTCATCGCCAACCCCAATGCCCGATTGAAGCCCGGCTTCTTCGTGCAGGCTTCTATCCCTAGCGAGAAAGAAGAGAAGACCATTTTCCTTCCCGAAGGTGCGGTGAACTATCGCTACGGCGTGTACAAAGTTTTTCTTCTGAATGGAAACCGTGTTTCAGAGCGCCAGATACGTCCTGCAGGCCAGACCGAAGACGAACGCGGCAAGCGTTTTGAAGTAGCCGAAGGATTGAAGCCAGGAGACCGCGTCGCGGTCGCCATTTCCGGCGATTTGCACGACGGTGCCACAGTCCAAGCTCAACCTGAAGGGAACACTCCGGCGTTCAAGTAATTCTCGCCGGAACATCACTAACACACTCCGATGAAGCTAGCTGAAACATGCGTAAAGTATCCAGTCTTCACGGTCATGCTCATCGCTTTTCTCGTGACGCTTGGAGCGTTTTCTTATCGCGGCCTCGCGGTGGACCTTTTCCCCAAAGCCGATCCCGCAACGGTAAACGTTGATGTTCAGTTGCCCGGAGCCACGCCAGAAGAAGTCGTCACTGGCGTCGTACTGCCTCTCGAAGACGCCATCTCTTCCGTAAGCGGCATCGACGAGATCACCGTCTATTCCAGCGAAGGGTTCGCCGACATTACCTGCACATTCGTACTGGAGCGCGACATTGACGGCGCCGCGCAAGACATCCGCGAAAAAGTAGCCGCTGCGGTCGACCGTTTGCCACGCGATACCCTGCCGCCGGTCATCACCAAGCAGGATCCGCAGTCCGACCCTATTCTGACTTTGCTCGTGAGCGGTCCGATCAGCCGCCGCGAATTAACCGAAATCGCCGACAAACAAATTCGCCGCGCCATCCAAACCGTCGACGGCGTCGGCAGCGTGGAACTCAACGGTGGCCAGGCGCGCCAAATCCGCGTCCTGCTCGACGCCCAGAAACTGACCGCGCATAACTTTACTGTCCTCGACGTGCGCGACGCCCTTCGCCGCGAAAATATCGAAGCCCCCGGCGGCCGCATGATTACTGGCCCGCAGGAACTGGGCCTGCGGACTCTCGGGCGCGTCACTTCCGCCGAACAGTTCGGCGAAATCGTAATCGGCACCCGAGGCGGCGCGCAAGTTCGTGTGCGCGACGTCGCGGAAGTGGAAGACGGCGCGCAGGAACTGCGCACCTGGTCAGCGCTCTTTCGGAAGGGAACCGATGGGCAGGACGTCGTCAGCATTCAAGTGCTGCGCCAGTCGGGCACCAACACGGTACGTGTCGCGGACAATGTAAAGGCCAAGCTCGACGACTTGCGCGCGCAGCTGCCTGCCGGCGTGCAACTGCTGGTGATTCACGATATTTCGGATTTCATCAAGGCGAGCGTCAACTCTCTTCTCGAACACCTGATTCTCGGCAGCATTTTCGCCAGCGCCATCGTCTGGCTTTTCATGCGCAACTGGCGCGCCGTTCTGATTGCCGCTGTAGCAATCCCGGCTTCCATCATCGCTACGTTCACGCTCATGCGCGGCATGGATTTTTCTCTCAACAACATGACGCTCCTGGCGCTGACGCTCGCCGTCGGCATCGTCATCGATGATGCCATCATCGTCCTCGAAAACATCGTCCGTTTCATGGACGAGAAGGGCGAAGACCGCAAAAACGCCGCAATCAAAGCCACGCAGGAAATCGGGCTCGCGGTCATGGCCACCACTCTCTCCCTGGTGATCATTTTTCTGCCGATCGCCTTCATGAACGGCTACGCGCGCAAATACGTGAACTCTTTTGGCTGGACCATGGCCATGGCCATCCTGGTTTCGCTTGTGGTGGCGTTCACGCTCACGCCGATGATGAGTTCCCGCCTGCTTCGCGTCAGCGAAAAAGAAAAGAAAGCTCACGAAAGCGGAATTCTGCACTGGGTCGAGCTTACCTATTTAAGGATGCTGCAATGGTCGCTGGCGCATCGCGGAGTGATTATCGCCATCTGTGCCGCGACCTTCTTGTCGACCTTCGGCCTATACCACCTGGTGGGACGCGATTGGATTCCCTCCGACGACCAATCCGAGCTCATCAGTTCGTTCACACTTCCCGAAGGGACGGCGCTCTCGAAGACAACAGAGCGCGCCTCGGAGATTGCGAAACGTGTCGCAGCTCTGCCGGAAGTTGCTTTTGTGCAATCCTTCACGCATGGCCCGACAAACCATGCCCATCTTTTCGTCGGCTTGGTGCCGCGCGGCGAACGAAAACGCACCCACGAACAACTCGCCACCGAAATTCGCGGCTTTCTCGCAGGCTATCGCAACATGGTCTCCAACGTCCGCCTGCCTTCGGTGTTCGGTGGCGAGACGTATTTTCCGATCGGCGCCGTGATCCGCGGCCCCGAGCTGAACAAGCTCGCCGACATCAGCAAGCAAGTCGCCGACCTGATGCACCAGTATCCCGACTTGGTCGACGTCAACCCAAGCCTCAACCTGAATACCCCAGAATTACAAGTGAAAGTAGACCGCCAGCGCGCCGCCGATATCGGGGTGCGCATGACGGACGTCAGCGACGCAGTCCGCCTCTTCTATTCCGGCGAAGACGAAATCACGCGCTTCAAGGAAGGATCGGAGCAATATCCGGTCATCATGCAACTGCTCCAGCAGCAGCGCGACAATCCCGACGTTCTCGCTCAAATGATGGTTCCCTCGGCCAAGCTCGGCCAGGTTCGCCTGGAAAATGTCGCCTCAATCGTTCGCGGCGCGGGACCTGCCACGCTCTGGCGTTACAACCGCGAATTTGAAGTCACTGTTTACGCCAACGTGGCCGCGGGCTATCCCCTCGACCTTGCCGCTGCGCACACCGTGCAGTCCATCAAGGAAATTGGTCTCCCCGCCGGATACTCCTACCGCTTCACGGGGCAAGTGAAAGTCCTGGAAGAAACCACTTGGAATCTGCTTCTTGCAATGCTCCTCGCCTCGATTTTCATGTATATGGTTTTAGCGGCACAGTTTGAAAGCTTCTCTCATCCCTTCATCATCATGCTCACTCTGCCGCTGAGCATTCCATTCGCGCTTCTCTCGTTGTGGATTACCGGACGCGCGCTGAGCCTCTGGAGCGCACTGGGAATGTTCCTGCTGCTCGGCATCGTCAAGAAAAACGGAATCTTGCAGGTGGATTACACCAACCGCCTGCGCGCCACCGGAATGCCAGTGCGCGAAGCAATCATCGAGGCCAACCGCGTCCGCCTGCGCCCCATCCTCATGACCACGCTCTCGATCATCGCGGGCCTGATTCCCGTGGCCATTGGCATCGGCGCCGGCTCGGAGCAGCGCGCCTCCATCGCCGTAACAATCATCGGCGGACAAACGCTCTGCCTGCTCCTGACCCTGCTCGTTGTGCCGGTGGCGTATTCTTATTTAGCTGAGTTTGAAGCTCTGCCGTGGGGCACGGCAGCCCGCCGCATATTCACCCGCTCGCGCGGTTCCGTCAGCGACTCCAGCGCCGATTGAGTCGTCTGCCAGTGCGGGTGAGTGCTCAGAAGTGGCGGGCAGCAAGCCTGGTGAGTGCCAGGTCGTACTCTTGCAGAACCGAATCCGCAAAGCCGCGGCTCGGCGCGCGTAACAGAAGGAACAGCTCGCCGGCCCACAAAAGAATGTCCAACAAACGACCGCGCTGCAGATTGTCGAGGTTCCCGCAGCCCATAGCCACCTCGAGCGCTCTTCCGGAACACTCCTCGACAAATGCACGCAGGGAAGCCATGTCAAGAGGCATACGCCCGATCTGCTGTCCTCGGGGATCAATCCTCTGCAAGTTCTCGTAGCACAGTTCGATGAAGTGATTTACGCAAAAATTCTGCTGCGCCAACGAAGCCACGCCGGCCCCTTCGCAGAAATCCACCGCACAGATTCTATCTTCCAGCATCTTTGACATAGCCCCCGACTTGGCCCTCCAAGCATCCGTGCCGCTCGCACTCATCCTTATCCTATATAACCCGATGTAAGGTTGGATGTTGCGAGGGCATCCAGCTGTTGCCGCCGGGAATCACTCATTCCGCCGGCAAATCACGCCGAACCCGTTCTCAAGCCGCCCAAATTTCAGCGGCTTCTTCGTTTTGCCCGATTTCAGACGCCTCTTCGCGTCCTGTTTCCGCTGACTGCACAGAAATCTGCGTCTCTAGCGGCACATACGCCGCAAGCGTCTGAATGCGAAGGCAGCGATCCAGGTAAGGCGTCAGCAGCGCCCGCACCCACCTTACATTTTCGTTGCAACTCTGCGTCTGATCCGCACCGCTCCACAGCGTGACAACGGTGACCAGCCTCGCCTCGTAGTTCGAGATCATCACCAGGCTTCCCGCAAACCCGGAGACTCCTCCAAGCGCTCCATTGATTGCCGGAGGTAAAGCCGCGTGTACTTTGTGAGCTTCGCTTGGTTTGGCCACAAACTCAATGTGCAGCGCGGTGATCTTTGCAGCGTCACCTTTCATCGTTCGGCTGTTCGCACGTGGGGCTTCGAAATGCCTTGAACTGATAGAAGAAAAACTGTGGTCTTGCAACGATCGTGACACGGAGCCTCCAAATTCAACCGTCCTCCCCAAGGGGGGAGGCGCATCCTTGCCGGTCCAGGTCCAACTCAGATGCGCCCTGGTGGGACACGCGGGGGACAGGGGAACGTCCCATCGCAGAAGGAGTCCCAACTTTCACATTGGGTTCCTACACCAGGTTAGTGAACGAAGCGCCCAATCCGTTTCATGCTGCACGTTTCAAATCGGGAACGATTGCTCCCGCCCGGTGTCACGGCTATACTCCTCCCCAACCAAATTCGGGGGCTACGTGGAACTCTTCGCATTCACCAGGGAATACGTGGAGCGCCTCCGCGAGGGAGACCCCTTGACGGAACAGCATTTCGTCGCCTACTTTGATCAGCTTCTGCGGATCAAACTGCGGGCGAGAATGCTCGCTTCAGAGACCGTCGAGGACCTCCGCCAGGAGACGTACATCAGAGTGCTGGGCGCGCTGCGTAATAAGGATGGCGTGCGCCAGCCGGAGCGCTTCGGCGCCTTCGTAAACTCCATCTGCAACAACGTTTTGATGGAGCACTACCGCCTCAACTCTCGCACCCGCCCTCTCGATGACTCTCACCTCGAGAAGCCCGATCATGCCATGGACCTTGACGGCCTAATGGTCACCAAACAAACCAAAGAACGGGTTCGCCAAGTCATCGAAGCCCTACCTGAGCGAGACCGTAACCTACTCAAGGCCCTCTTCCTCGAAGAAAAGGACAAGGACGAGGTCTGCAGCCTGTTCGGCGTGGACCGCGATTACTTCCGCGTTCTGCTCCACCGCGCTAAGGATAAGTTCAAGGTTTTGTATGAGAACGACAGGGACGGCCTCTCCGGGAAGCTTCCACCCAAGGGTCCCAAGGGGGACGCATGAAACGTTCCGGCCCCTCCCTGCACTACTATTCGGAAGACAAAAATGGACCATAATGAAGCAGTGCGGCTGCAAGCCGTCGAAAAGTATCTACTCCGGGAACTGCCCCCAGCTCAGCTCGAAGAGTACGAAGAGCACTACTTCGACTGTCCGGCGTGCGCCGAAGACCTCAAGACCGCGGTCGCTTTCATGGAAAGCACCCGCCAGGTCTTCCGCGAAGAAGTCACGCAAACTGCTAATTCTAAACGACTTGTTCCGTCAACCGGGGGCTGGTTCGGCTGGCTGCGGCCCGCTTTTGCGGTCCCAGTCTTTGCCGCCCTCTTGCTCTTCATCGGCTACCAGAATGGCGTGACAATCCCGAAGCTGAAGAATTCCTCCTATTCGAGCATGACGGCACAACCCATCAGTTCTTCGTTTCAATTGCGTGGTGGTGCCCGTGGAGCAAGCGAAACGGGCGAGCCAACGAACAAGGTTCGGGTCCGCTCAGGTGAAGGCTTCACCCTGAACTTCGACTTCACCCCGAAAGGCACGTTCGCACAATATGACTGGCACCTCTTGGACCCGTCCGGCCGAACCATCCGATCCGGCCAAATCGACGGCGACAAGGAAAATCAGACGGTCTCCATGACTCTTAGTGGCGGCGTCAAGAATTCCGGCAAGTACAGCTTGGTCTTCTATGGCGCTAGTGGCAACGCTCCGTCGGCAAACCAGACCGAAGCGCAACGAATCACATTTACAGTTGAATTTCCGCAATAGATGAAAGAGTATAAGACTCCGTTTTGGTTTATACATTGAGGTGTCCCCGAGATGGCTCGTATTCCGCGCATCCCTTTTCACTTCCGCGCACTTGCTCATGCCTTTAGCGGCGAACTTCACCACCCTTTTTGGTTTCCCGTTGAAGCAAAGGCTGCCACGTCATTGCCGACGATCGGGGGCCTTGCAACGGCCCACCATGAAAGTTTTGCTCTCCACGAGTTCGTTTCGTTCAAAAGAGCTCACTCGCACGTTTCGGGCAGGGAGGTAGGCCACGAGGTCTATCACACCAACGCCAGCACAACGATCGAAGGATTGGATATCGAGGGCGTGCTCACGGCGGATCGCATCGTCAGTCAGCTCAGTTCCGTTTACGACCATGCGCACCCTGAAGGCCTGATCGTGGCCACTGGCAGCAAGTTCGATAATCTGAAGATCAACGGCAGTCCTGTAGAAGTGAAACTCCGGCACGGATTCCTGGAACAGTGCGATACTTTTGCGACGCTGAGCGCCAGGCTTAAATCGGAGAGAGCCTCCGGAAAAATTGCAAAATACGATGGAGGGGTCGCGATTTTCACGCTGGTCGAGCGGATTATTACCGACTTGCCGTATATCCCCACAGACGGAGGGTACATCTTTGAGGTGCCGGACTTCGGCAAGGTGACCATCGCCGAAATATTCGCAGAGCCAGGGGCTCGCACTCTGACTATGCTGCACCTCGAATTAGGTTCGCCCCAAACCGGCAATTTCACAGCCGGAGAAAGCGGCACGAACGGAAAACCACCACCACCATGATGCGTCGGGGAAGAGGATGCGACTAGCCTTGCCCTGACCGGGGTCTCTCCCTGAGATGAAGAAGAGCTTTTCTGCCGCCACATTCGGAGGTAGCCCAAAAACGCTTGGCTCTCCCCTTGGAGGACTTGCGGAGGCTATTCTTGTGTTTGCTCTCGCGATCGCGTTGTCTGGCTGCCAAAAGCCGATTAAGCCCGAGGAAACTTACAAGTCTATCGTTCGTACCATCGATCACGGCGATCTAAAAACCTCTCTCATAGAAGTCGACAAGGCCCTGAACCATAATGTTGGAAACAGCCTCGAATGGGCTTGGCGCTTCCGCGTCTTGAAAGCGCGAATTCTGATTTCCCAATCGCACTACCCTGACGCGCTCATCCTGCTTCATGATGAACTGCCTCATGCTCTAGCGTCTTCGGACGTTGCGGTTAGCAAGATGTTGATGGAAGGTGTCGCGTACAGATATGGCCAGGAATACCAGAAAGCACAGCAAGACCTGGATGATGCACTTGCGCTGGCTCATTCAGTTCAACCCCAACTGGTCTGTGAGGTTGTGCGGGCGATCGGTGAACTTCAGATCGAACAAAAGAATTACGCGGCTGCGGACGCTTCCTTTCGCCAGGCACTGGAGCTTGCACGAAAAGAGAAAAGACCAGATCAGGTTGCAGGAATCCTCGTCGACTTGGGCCTTCTAGCAACAAGCGAAGAGCATTTCGGCGAGGCAATCGACCGCAACCAGATTGCACTGGATCTTTCCAGATCGTTGGATATGCAGGGTATGGTTGCGGTGGTTCTTGGCAACACTGCTTGGAGTTATTTCCTGCTGGGAGATTTCGAGAAGGCACTTTCCTCCTTTAAGGAGGCTGCGGCAGCCTCCGAGCGAATCGGACAGACTGGCTACAGCCTGTACTGGCAAACGGGCGTGGCAAATTCCTATATTGCCCTGCATCAGCCGGACACCGCGCGTACCCTGCTTACAGACATACTCGCTCGTGCGCACCAAATCGGAGACAGTGCGACCATCACCATTTGCTTGAACACGCTCGGCGAAATCTCTTTAAAGGCAGACCGGCTTGATGAAGCCGCTGTTTTCGATCAGGAAGCGCTGAAAATTGAAGAGGCAGGCTTAGACCATTTTCAGACGATTCAGTCGTCCATTCTGGCCGGCCGCATTGAAACCAGCAGGCTGCATTTCGCTCAAGCCGAGAAGTTCTTGCAAACCGTTCTGCGGGACGCTTCCGCCGACAGTCCTTCCAGGTGGGAGGCGCAAGCACGCCTCGCGAAACTCCACGACGAACAAGGCCTGTCGGGAAAGGCTGAAGAGGAGTACCGCGAATCCATCGAAACCATTGAGGCTGCGCGTGCAACTATCACCCAGCCTGAATTGCGCGTGAGTTTTCTTTCGGGTGGAATTGAGTTTTACGACGATTATGTCGAATTTTTGATCGCCCACGGCCGGTCGCAAGATGCTTTGCAGGTCGCAGAACTGAGCCGCGCTCAAACTCTCGAGGAAGGCCTCGGGGCCTCCACAAAAAAAGCCAAATATTCCGGTGGGACTCTTCAGCCACAACAGAATGCGCGGAGCTTGCGGGCTACCCTGCTTTTCTACTGGCTGGGAGAGAAGCACTCTTACCTTTGGGTGGTCACGGCTGATAAAACGGCCTGTGTCGTTCTCCCTCCAGCCCGGGAGATTGACCCTTTGGTCAAATCGTATGGCGAAGCCGTTGCCGGACCAAATGATGTAGCAGCGACGGAAGAAGGCGCCGGAGAAAAGTTATATCTCACCTTAGTCGCTCCGGCTCAGAAGTTCATTGCGCAGAATTCTCGCGTAGTACTTTTGCCCGATGGCACTTTGAACTCCTTAAACTTTGAAACCCTAATTGTTCCCGGTCCGAAGCCACACTTTTGGATTGAAGATGTGACCCTAACAACGGCCAGCTCACTCTCTTTGCTCGCCTCCGCCGCAAACAGACGCCCACCCTGGCGCAAAAACCTCTTACTCGTTGGAGAAGCGCTCAAAGCGAACGACGAGTTCGAGCCCTTACCCAACGCCGAAGACGAAATGAAAATTGTAGGAAACTACTTCCCCGAGTCGAATCGCAAAGTATTGAGGAAAGAGCAAGCCACCCCAGGTGCCTACCTCGCGAGCAATCCGGAACTCTACGCGTATCTGCATTTCGTCACACACGGAACCGCCAGCCGCTCACAACCGCTCGAGTCTGCGGTAATTCTAAGCAAGGAACCGGCGAGCGATAACTACAAGCTCTACGCTAGAGATATTGTCACGCATCATCTAAACGCGGAACTGGTGACCATCTCTGCCTGCAACGGCTCCGGGACGCGTACCTATTCCGGAGAGGGCTTGGTCGGGCTTTCGTGGGCATTTGTCCGCGCGGGCGCGCACAATGTAATCGCCGCACTTTGGGAGGTAAGCGACGCCCCATCCACCGCCCAACTCATGGACCTTTTTTACAAAGGCCTCAGCCGCGGCGAGGATCCCGCCACGGCTTTGCGGAACGCCAAGCTTTCCTTCTTGGGCTCTTCTAACGCGAATTCGGTGTTCAAAAAGCCCTACTACTGGGCCCCCTTCCAGCTCTACGCCGGCTCCTGACGCCAGTCTGTGTCAGCACACATCCCCGCACAAGCGTCTGCGCGTCCACAACGCCTCTTCCACGCTCTCTCCGATCGCGCGATTTCTCTCCCGTTGCACTCAATCATCAAAATTTTGAATTCATCAAAATATCCAAACTCCCCTATAAAGTTTTCCACCAACTCCTCCTTCCTATCTCTACTTTTGTCTTGACACTTCTCCGACTCGAACGCTAGCCTAACTCCCACTGGTGCATCGGGGAATTGTTCTGGAGGGTGTTCACATCCGTTCTAATTCGCGCTTTGTTCAAATAATTTTTTGCGCCCCGTGTGCTAGGACCTTGCGCCACGTTTCTCCTTCATTGCAACACTTCGGGCCGGCACAGTTTTTGGACCACTCGGGGTCAGCAAACTCTACTTCGCTGCCGCGAAAACGCGCCGAAGAAAATTTATTGCCGTAATCGCGCTATCTCCATCTTCGTAATCGATTTTCTTTCGAAAGGGGTGTTGCTGATGAAAGTGAGAATGGTTTTACTAGCTCTGCTTTGTACGCTCGCGTTTTGCCTCTCTCCCGCTCTTTACGCCCAGGCCACCGGCAGTTTTTCCGGCAACGTCATCGACAAATCCGGCGCCGCCATCGCTGGCGCCACCGTTACAGCTACCTCGCAAAGCACCGGCGTCTCCCGCCAGGCCAAGACCGACGACGCCGGCCACTACCTCATCCCCCTTTTACCGGTTTCCATCTACACCCTGCGCGCCGAGTTTCAAGGTTTCCAGCCCGTCGAATCCAAGGATCTCCGCCTCCAGATCGATGAAGCCCGCGAACTGAATTTCACTCTCGCTCCCTCCACGCAATCCACACAGGTGGAAGTCCTCGCTTCCGCCGTTGCCGTTGAAACCACCAATCCTTCTCTCGGCCAGGTCATCACCGCCCAGGAAGTCTCCCAGCTTCCTCTCAACGGCCGCGATTTCGTCCAGCTCGCGACGCTGACTCCCGGCACCACGCAGGAAACCAACACCAATAGCTTTTTCAACGGCGCCCCCAGCAGCGAAGTCTCCGCCCGCGGCACCTACTCGCTTTCTGTCGGCGGTTCCCGCGCCAACAGTACCGATTGGCTCCTCGATGGCAATGACAACAACGAACTTACCGCCGGCGGCATCGGCATCTTCTCTTCCATTGACGACATCCAGGAATTCAAAGTCCTCACCTACAACTACTCCGCCGAATACGGCGAACGCGCGGGACCCACCGTCCTCGTCACCACCAAATCCGGCGCCAACGACTTTCACGGCTCCTTGTTCGAATTTTTCCGCAATACTTCCCTTGACGCAAAAAGCTTTTTTGCCACCACGCCGGAAAAATTCAATCTCAATCAATTCGGCGGCTCCCTGGGCGGGCCTATTCGCAAAAACAAAACGTTCTTCTTCCTCGACGCCGAGCGAAAGGATCAGCTCCACGGCATCACCTTTAACGGTTTGGTGCCTACGGATGCCATGAAGTCTGGGGATTTCTCCAAAGATCCTTTTGGAGCGCTTGTGCCGACAGGTACCCTCGTGATCGCCAATCCCAACACGGGTGGAACGCCCTTCCTATGCGATGGTTCCGGCAACCCCGAGCCTCTCAACGGCGCAACGATGGCCAACCCCGCCGGTAATGGAAGCCAGACAGGTGGCACTCCCTGCAACAAGATTCCCGCGGGACTGATTAACCCACTCTCCGCACAACTGGTGGGTCTCTATCCGGAGCCAAACGCCAACAATCCCAGCACGAATACCAATTTCATCAACGAGCCGGTACGCTCTCTCTTCGAAACCAAGTTCGACATCCGTCTCGATCACAGCTTCTCTTCCTCCGACAACGCCTTCGCTCGCTTCAGCTACGATCAGGCGCAGTCCTACGTCCCTGGTGGCGGCGGCGTTGGCAATTTCACTGAGTCCAACTTTTTCGCCAGCAACCAGGGCATCATCAACCATGCCCGTAATGTCGTCCTGTCCGAGACTCACGTGTTTTCCCCCACCACCATCAACCAGATCACGGGCGGCTATAACCGCATCTTTGACTACATCACTTCCCAGGGCACCGGCTCCTGCGAATCTGCCATCCTCGGCATTCCTGGCGCCAATCTCGATTGTTCTGCCAGCAACAAGTGCGCCCCTTCCGGCGTCAGTTGCGGTCTGACCATCTCCGAAGTGGAGGGCGGCTTCTTCTCCATCGGTGATCGCGGCTTCTCCCCGTTCCAGGGCGGCACCAACGTCTTTTTGCTCGGCGACACTTTGGACATGATTCGGGGAAAACACGACATCAAGGTCGGCGGCAGCATCCGCGCCAATCAAATGAACGTCAAAACCGAAGGTTTCCAGGACGGATTCTACGAATTTACGGGATTGTGGACTGGTAATTTCCTCACTAATATCCCTGGAAACCCGGAAGCCGATCTTCTTCTCGGCTTAAGCAGCCTCGCTATTCACGACCAGGCCTTCAAAGGTCCCACCACCGGCCGCCGCTGGAAGGCCTACCGTCCCTTTATCCAGGACGATTGGCGCATCACGAACAACCTCACCTTCAATCTTGGCTTGGCCTGGAATCTCACTACTCCTATCTCCGAGGTGGACAATCGCCAAGCCGACTTCAATCCCGCCACAGGCCTGTTCCTTGTTCCCGGTGTCGGCGGCGTCGGCAAATGGGCTGGCATCCAATTTGATAAGGATGCTCTTGAACCTCGCATCGGCGTAGCGTGGAAACCCCGCGGAAGCGTCAAAACCGCAGTACGGGCCGGCTACGCTATCTACCACGATTCTTCCTGGAATCAGGGTGCACAGGGCTTGTGGCAGAATCCACCCTACTACGACGAATCCGATAATTTCCAATTCGGCGGCGCCTGCACCTTCGCCGCTGCCGCCTGTTACACTCCAGCCACTCCCAACGCAACGGCCATTAGCATCTCCCCGACCGCATTTTCCGGCGGCCCTGGCACTGGCGGATTTCCGATCATCACCGGGCCGCCCACTCAGCCCAATTTCACCGATTTTACCGGCACGATCATCGCCCAGGACACCAACTTTAAGCTCGGCATGATCCAGCAGTTCAACGTTAGCGTCGAACATGAGATCCCCGGAGGGATTGTACTGACTGCCGGTTACGTTGGGTCGCGTAGCTCTCACATTCTGGTGGATGGAAACAACATCAACGTGGTGTCACCTTCCGCTTGCGGCACCGTTTCCGGCTACACCCTCGGCTGCCTGCCCGGTGGCGGGGCTTATGCCAGCCCCTACCTGACCAGTTTCCCCTTCTCCGACATCGCCGCTACCGAGGACGTCGGTCGGTCCCACTACAACGCCCTGCAAATCAAGGCAGAAACCAAAAGCGCTCGCTACGGCATTTACGCCCTCATCGGCTACACTTATTCCCGCACCTACGATTCGGGTTTCGCCGATGGCCTCGGCACCAATGTCAGCGCCTCCTACTTCCCGCTTCCCAATTGGAGGCAATTGGATTGGGCTCTCTCCGACATCAATCTCAACCACAACTTCACCGCCAGCATCATCTACGACTTGCCAATCGGCAAAGGCAAAAAACTTGGCAACAATTGGAGCGGCCCCGTCGAAACCCTCTTCGGCAATTGGCAGGTCACCCTCATCGAGCACATCACTTCGGGCTTCCCCGTGGCCATCGTGGATAGCAACACCTTTGGGTATTTTCCGTCTTCCATTCCATCGAGCAGCACAGTCCAGTGCGGAGGAGCGCCGACTTGCTTCATTAGCGCCACTTTGCTGAACGGCAACGACGACGAGTTGATTCGTCCCAACTTGATCCCTGGCTGCAATCCGAATGCCGGCCCCCACACCGTCGGGCAATGGTTCAACACCGCTTGCTTTGTCGAGCCTCCCTTCGGCGAACTGGGCAATGCCAACCGCGAGCCTGTCACTGGACCGGACTTCGTCAACACCGACTTTTCGGTTATCAAACAGTTCAAGCTCCCGTGGGAAAACATGGGTCTTAACTTCCGCGCGGAATTCTTCAACCTCTGGAACCATGCCCAATTTGCCTCGCCAAACAGCACCGGCAGCTTGGCCACGCCCGATATCGGCGCCTGCACGGTTAACGCGGCCGGTTCTTGCGTCGCGACCAACGGGTTTGGCTCCATCAACGCCACCGTCAACAACCCGCGCCTCGTCCAGTTCGGCCTGAAACTCACGTTCTAGTTCAGTCCGTTCAGCGCGATTCTTAGTGCTCATCACCGGCCCGCGGACAACCCGCGGGCCGGATTTTTTCATCTCTCCCGCGTCACCTCGGCTCTACTCTTCTCCGTGCCCTCTGTTCTCTCTGTGTTCTCTGTGTAATGTTTTTCTTGGTTTTTCTTATCTGTAACCTATGAGCTGTCACCTCGCCCTTCAACTTTTCGTGCTACCTTTCACCACGCTCAAATGAAACTCTTCCTCTCCTCCGTCACCACCGGCTACGCCATGGCCACTCCCAACCTCAACCCAATCCTCTCCCTGATCGAATCTCGCATCGGTCTTCCCAACCTCGTCCCCGGCACCCTGAACGTCACCATCCCCGACGAATACATCGTCCCCGCCGACGCACTAATCCTTCCCGAGGAATACCCCTACAACCGCCAATCCAACCTCGGCGAAACCATCAAACTCAAGCGTTGCCTCATCGCAGGCCACAAAGGTTTGATCGTCCGCCCCGACTCCCACGAACAAGGCGTCGGCCAATTCCACGGCAAGTCCTATCTCGAGCTAATGGCCCAAATCCATTTCCGCGATACCCTCGGCCTAACCGACGGCGCCATCATCGAAGTCCAGGTCGAAGGCCCACACCCCTGGCTGCGCTCCGCCAAATGACATCCGTGTTTCCCAGCAGTTAGTTTTCGATTTTGGTTTTGGATCGGATAGTGCCGCCGGTTTCGTGCCCACTAAAGCACTTACAATGCTGAGGCCTTGCTCCAAGTCCTTTATAATCTGCACTTACAGACCACTCCCAGATCTGTTGCAAACAAAAGGCTTATAACCCCTGTAGAATCCGCACTTGCGAAGGAACCTCCCGCAACTCCTTTAGAATCCGCACTTACAAAAAACATAGGGGTGGCCATCCATATCCACGGAATGCCCTCTCCAGCCATCCTCGTACGGGCGGGGCTTGCCCCGTCCTCCGTTATGCGCCATCATCTCTCCGCAAATCATCGCCAATTACCGCTGAGAGGATTCGCATAATGCCCAGGCTTCGTCCGTTCGCCATCTTCCTGCTTCTCGCCGCTCTCTTCACGCCGCCCCTCCACGCCCAAACCAAACGCAAAGTCATCATCGACCAGGACGCCGCCGGGCCCGGCGGAACGGACATGCAGGCCATCCTCGCCATCATCAATTCTCCCGAAACCGACGTCCTCGGCATCACCGTCCTCACCGGAGACGCCTGGCGCGACGAAGAAGTGCAACACACTCTCCGCCTCATGGAAATCATCGGTCGCACGGACATCCCCGTCGTTCCCGGGGCCGCATTCCCGCTCGTCAGCTCCAAGGAATACATCGCTAAATGGGAAACGCTCTACGGCAAAATCGCATATCAAGGCGCCTGGAATTTCGCCCAAGGCCACGCCGTCCACGGCCCCTATGACATTCCGCCCATGCCCGAAGGCGCTCCCACAACGAAAGCCTCCACCGAGGATGCCGCACATTTCATGGTCCGCATGGTTCATCAATATCCGCACGAGATCACCCTCTACGCCGCAGGGCCCATGACCGACCTCGCTCTAGCCATCGCTCTCGATCCGGACTTTTCCGAACTCGCCAAGGAGCTGATCGTCATGGGCGGCAGCATCCGGCCCATCACCGACAATCCCGAATTCAGCCTCAGCCCTCGCCGCGAATTCAACTTCTGGATGGATCCGGAAGCCACTCACGCCGTCCTCCACGCTCGCTGGCCACGCTTCGTTCTCACCACGGTCGACATTTCCGTCAAAACGCGCATGGAAAAGAACCTCATCGACCAAATCGCCAAGAGCCAGGCTCCCGCCGCGCAGTACGTCGCAAAGTACGCCGAACCCAACATCCTCTGGGACGAACTAGCCGCCGTCGCCTGGCTAGACCCCACCTTCATCACCAAATGGCAAAAGCTCTACATGGACGTAGACATCAGCCACGGCCCCTCCTACGGCGACACGCTGGCCTGGGCCCCCGGCCAGCAACCCGGCATGGGCGAATCCCTCGTCGAAGTCCAAGCCGACCTCGACAAAGAAAAGTTTTACAAGGAGTACGTAGACCTCCTAAGCCGTCCCACGCCTCAAGCTCATGCCGTTACAGGAAACGTAACAGGGAAGGTAAATTGAGCCATGACTGTGAACACAGTGGGACAGGCCTTCCAGCCTGTCTCTGTATCCACTGTGCAACCGTTCCAGCTTGAGACTATCCGTCCCACTGGCTCCTAAACAGAAGGGAACACACATGGCAACCAACGCTCTCGACTCGCTTGATTGCGCTGCACGTTTCTCCGACAATTGAAGGTCAACAATTGTGCATTTTCCCCGCGAGGCTGACACCGGCGCCGGCGGAGAATCGAGAGAGATGTCCACGCAAGCCAATTCGGTCAAGAGATTCGTCGCCTACTTCTCCATGGAGATTGCCCTCGAAAACGCCATGCCGAGCTACAGCGGCGGCCTCGGCGTTCTTGCCGGCGACACCATTCGCGCCGCCGCCGACCTTCGCCTTCCCATGGTCGCCGTCTCGCTCCTCTACCGCCGCGGCTTCTTCTCCCAGCACCTCTCCGAAGACGGCACCCAGACCGAAGAACCGGTGGAGTGGAAAGTCGAGGATTTTCTCAAGGAAGAAAACGCGCGCGTCAGCGTCCCTCTGGAAAATCGGCGCGTCGAACTTCGCGCCTGGCGCTACATGGTCAAAGGCGTACGCGGTTTCGAGATTCCGGTCTATTTTCTCGACGCCGATCTTCCCGCCAACGCCGAATGGGATCGCAACTTGACCGGCGGCCTCTACGGCGGCGATTCCTACTACCGCCTCTGCCAGGAATTGTTGCTGGGAATGGGCGGCGTGCGCATGCTGCGCATGATGGGCTACGAAGACCTGACGCGCTATCACATGAACGAGGGCCACGCCGCGCTGCTCTCCCTCGAACTGCTCGGCGCGGAAGCGCTGAAGGCCGGCCGCACATCTATCAACGGCGAAGACATCGAAAAAGTTCGCGCCAAATGCGTTTTCACAACGCACACTCCGGTGCCCGCCGGCCACGACCGTTTTCCCATCGAGTATCTGACGCGCGTCTTCCCGCAACAAAGCAAGTTTTTTGATCTGAAGGACGCTGCCGTCGCCGATCTCGTGAAGCGCTCCCTCCAAACGGAGCAGAATTTCCCCGATTTGCAGGAAGCCGCGGCTAGCGGCGCGCACCTGAACATGACGTACCTGGCGCTGAGCCTCAGCAAGTACGTCAATGGCGTGGCCAAACAGCACGGAGTAACATCACGCCAAATGTTTCCGGAAGTGCCCATCGAAGCCATCACCAACGGCGTGCATGCGGGAACCTGGACTTCGCCGCCCTTCCAGCAGCTTTTTGACCGGCAGATCGCGCAGTGGCGTGAAGACAATTACAGTCTGCGCAGCGCGCTGGGCATGCCGCCGGAAGAAGTCTGGTCGGCGCATCTCATCGCTAAACACGAACTTATGGAGCGCGTTCGCGAAAAAACCGGCCTTCAACTGGACGAGGAAATTTTCACGATTGGTTTTGCGCGGCGCGCCACAGGATACAAACGCGCCGACCTGATCCTTTCGGATTTGGACCGCTTGCGTCAGATCGCGAAGAACGCCGGACAATTTCAAATCATTTACGCCGGCAAAGCGCATCCCAACGACGGCGGCGGCAAAGACATTATCCGGCGCATCTTTCACGCAAAGAAAGCGCTGCGGAAAGCGATTCCCATTGTCTTCCTGGATGAATACAACCTCGAGCTTGGCGGAAAAATCACTTCCGGCGTGGATTTGTGGCTCAACACGCCGCAATTTCCTCTCGAAGCTTCCGGCACGAGCGGCATGAAAGCAGCTCTCAATGGAGTTCCAAGCCTGAGTATTCTCGACGGCTGGTGGGCGGAAGGGCACATCGAAGGCGTGACGGGATGGTCGATCGGCGAATCGTGGCGCGGGCTGGGCCCGGCGGATGTCAACACGGACAATACCCGCGAAGCCGAATCGCTCTACGCCAAATTAGAAAACGTAATTCTGCCGATGTTTTACAAAGAGCCGAAGCAGTACATCCAGATCATGCAGCACTCCATCGCCATCAACGGCTCCTTCTTCAACACCCAGCGCATGGTCCAGCAATACATCACCGACGCGTACCTGCGATAGCCGTAGCCGCACTAATTCGAAGCGAGAGAAAAGGATATTCGGTAAGAGCTGCTAACGCATTCAAATTTTCTGTCTAGGGCGCAGCAGGCTGCGGAATCCGCTTTTCGCCGCGCAACTCTTTCGCCGTATCGAGAATATTGGGTTTGGCAAAGTGATCGAAGAAATCCCAGTCGCCGTATTTCTGTTTGAGTGTTGGCAGAACGGCATTCACCAGCGCGTCGTCCTTTAGTCCATCCTTAACAGGCTGCGCCAGCGCGTTCCGCAAATCCGTGATGTATCCGGCGTGCGCAATAACGTCAGCCGCCGTTCCTACTTCGCCGTGCCCGGGCACGAAGGTTGCCTTGGGTGCCTCCGCCGCCATCTTGTTGTCGCTGGCGATCCATTTTTCCGTGGAGGCGTCGATCAGGTTCGGCAGTGTTTTGTTCCAGAAAAGATCGCCGCAGAAATAAACACTCGCGTCCGGAATGGAGACGACGGAATCGCCGCCTGTGTGGCCCGGGAAGTAGCGCACCACCACGCGCTTCGATCCCAGAAGGATTTCGACGGAGGAGTCGTAGACGAGATTAGGGGCGACGATGCCGTCGACCCAGGCTTTCTGCTCGGGCTTGATGCCTGGGCCGAAAAATTTCAGATTTTCCGTGTGAATCCAGCCAGGGACGTTTTTGTGGGCGATGATGACGGCGCCAGCTTGCGAGAAGACGCCGTTGCCGGTGACGTGATCGAGATGATAGTGCGTGTTGACGACGAATTTTATGGGGAGCTTGGTGAGTTTCTGGATTTCGGCTAGGAGTTGCTTGGCGGCGTCGGCGTCCTGGAAGGTGTCGATTACGGCGACGCCGTCGTCGCCGATCACGAAACCGGCGTTCGAGCCGGCTTTGCTGTTGGGGGCTTTGATGGCGGCGTAGACGTTGTAGCCGAGGGGTCTGAGGGTGAAGGGCAGGGAATCGGGTGGCGGCGCGGACGTTTGCGCGTTGGTTCCGATGGCGAAGAGAAGAAGTAGAGAGAGGAGGGCGGTTAGTTTTCGCATGCTTGCGTATCGTATCGTAATTGTCAGTCGAGTCAAAACGCGAGTGATTTGGGTGAATGGCATAAGACCGAAGAAAAAGATTAACGCAGAGAGAGCAGAGGAGACACAGAGGGAACAGAGAAGAGAGCAGGGCGAAAAGCGAAAAGCGGTCATCCTCGGAAGGATGACCCTACAACGGCAAGAGAAAAGCGAAGGCCGGAAGAGAATCAGCGGAGGCGGTTTTTGTAGACGGCCATGCCTACTGCGGCGTCCATGTGGAGTTTTTCCAGAGCAGTGATTTCGCGGCGGGATTTTATGCCGCCTGCGGCGATTATGGGGTGATGCGTGGCGGCGCGGAGTTTTGCGAACCAGTCGAGGCGGGCGCCTTGCATGGTGCCTTCGCGGTCCACGTCGGTGCAGAGGAAGGCGGCGCAGTAGGGTTCGAGGGCGGGCATCTGGTCTTCCGGATGGAGGGTTAGCTTGCGGCGCCAGCCGTCTACCACGATGCGGCCTTTGGCTGTGTCGAGGGCGATGACGATGCGGGTGCTGCCGATCTTTCCACGAAAATTCGCGAGAAAACGTTTGTTGGGCTTGCCGTTGTGGAAGGCGGCGCTGCCAATGATGATTTGCTCGGCGCCGCAATCGAGGAGTTCTTTAGCGCGGGCCGCGGTGCGAATGCCGCCGCCTACGCGGACTCTTTGGCCATAGGCTTTGAGCGCCTTCGCGCACAAATCCTTCACCAGATTGTTGTTCTCGCCTTTATGCATGGCAGCGTCGAGGTCGATGACGTGAAGCCACGGGTATTTGCGGAATTTTTCGAGTTGGCCGAAGACGTCGGAGACGGAGAGTTCGCGTTTGCGGCCGTGGACTAGTTGCACAGCCTGGCCGGATTGCAGGTCGATGCAGGGAATTAGCATGCGGGGAGGGCCTCGTGAGTTTGGGAGCGGGCTGACAGCTTACAGCCGACAGCTGACAGAAAGAGTGCCGAGTGCGAGTGGCCTTTCTGGCGGAGATCGAGGTTGATGTGACAGGTTTGATTTAACACAGAGTGCGCAGAGTTCACGGAGAAGAGGGAACGGAGACGGCCGGGCGTTAGGCGGGTTTCGGGGCCACAGCGGGCTTCGCGCGTTGATGAGAGTTGGCGAAACATCAAGGCTAACACGGTGGACGGACCTCGACGCCGTTTGCGGCTAGAAATTCCTTTAATGCGCCAATCGGTTGGATGCCGTCGTGAAAAATCGAGGCGGCGAGGGCGGCGTCGGCTGCGCCTTCGGTAAAAATTTCCAGGAAATGCTGCGGGAGTTTGGCTCCGCCGGAGGCGATCACTGGAACCGACACGGCGCGCGCTACTGCGGCTGTGAGTTCGGTATTGAAGCCGAGTTGTGTGCCGTCGCGGTCTACGCTGGTCAGTAGGATTTCGCCCGCGCCTAGAGAGACGCCTTGTTGCGCCCAAGCGATCGCGTCTTGGCCTGTGGCGTCGCGTCCCCCGCGCACCATGACTTCCCAGCGATCGTTCATGCGTTTTGCGTCAATCGCGAGGACGACTGCTTGCGCGCCGAATTCGCGGGAGAGCTCCGTGATGAGCGCTGGGCGTTCGACGGCAGCGGTGTTTAGCGTAACTTTGTCGGCGCCTGCGCGGACTACCGCGGTGGCGTCCTGCAGCGTGCGAATGCCGCCGCCTGCCGTCAGAGGAATGGAAAGTTGGGCGGCTACGCGGCGGATGGTTTCGAGGAAAGTTGGGCGGCGGTCGCGGGCGGCGGCGATATCGAGGACGGTGAGTTCGTCGGCGCCTTCGGAGTTGTAGCGGGCGGCTAGTTCGGCGGGATCGCCTGCGTCGCGAAGGCCGGCGAAGTTCACGCCTTTGACGACGCGAGCGCCGTCGGTGTCAAGGCAAGGGATGATGCGGTGGGCGAGGCTCATGATTGGCCTTCGGGAAGGAAGAAAAAGCAGGTTCCTCGCTTCGCCCGGAATGACAATTTATTTTGTATTGGCAGAAATTCCATCAGCGGCAACCTGTCAGAAAGTTTTTTAGGAGTTTTGAGCCCGGTTCGCCGCTTTTTTCCGGGTGGAATTGTACGCCGTGGATGTTTCTTTTCTCGATGACGGCGGCGAACTCCGCGCCGTGATTGCAGATTGCAACGGATTCTCTGTTGGCGTTTGTGGCGGCGAAAGAATGGGCGAAATAGAAGTACGCGTTCGGGGAGATGCCTTCGAGAAGGTGCGAAGGACGAGTTAGTTCGATCTGGTTCCAGCCCATGTGCGGGAGTTTGACAGTGGCGGGAAGAGAATGAATGGAACCTGAGAAAAGTTTCAATCCGCTGAGCTCAGGGGCTTCATCGCTGGATTCGTAGAGGGCTTGGAGGCCGAGGCAGATGCCGAGGAAGGGGACGCCGCGATCGAGAGCGGCGAGCAAAGGGGTGCGGAGGTTGCGTTCGTCGAGGGCGCGGATGATGGCAGCATAGTGTCCTACGCCGGGGAGGATGATGGATTCGGCGGTGGAAATGCTTTCTGGGGTTGTGGCGCGGGCGGGATTTGCGCCGAAGCGTTGGAGGGCGCGTTCGACCGAAGGGACATTTCCGGCGCCGTAATCAAGGAGCGTGATATTCACAGGAGGCCTTTCGTGCTTGGCAGGACTCGGGCCAGGCGTTTGTCGCGGGAGACGGCGAAACGTAAGGCGCGGGCGAAGGCTTTGAAGATGGCTTCGACCTGGTGATGCGAGGAGCGGCCGTAGAGGGAGCGCAAGTGCACATTGGCGCGGGCGGATTGGGCGAAGCCTTGGAAGAAGTCTTCGGTTAGTTCGACTTGGAAATCGCCGACTTTTTTTGCGGAGATTTTTGCTTTGACTACGCAGTGCGGGCGGCCGCTTAGATCTATCGCGGCGGCGGCTAGCGTTTCGTCCATAGGCATTAAGAAATAGCCTGCGCGGAGGATGCCGCGTTTTGTGCCGAGAGCCCTTAAAACGGCCTCGCCTAGCGCGATGCCTACGTCTTCCACCGTGTGGTGTTGGTCTACGTCGAGGTCGCCCTTTGCGGTGAGGTCTAGGTCGAAGGCCCCGTGGCGGGCTACCAGGTCGAGCATGTGGTCGAAGAAACGGATGCCTGTGTTGATGCGGGATTTGCCTCGGCCGTCGAGATTCAGCTTCAGGCGGATATCGGTTTCGCTGGTTTTGCGGTGGATTGTGGCTGTGCGAGGCATGTGCTTGTCCTTAGCGGTGACGCTTGATTAGTTTTAGCAAGCGCTCCATTTCTTTTTGGGTGCCGATGCTGACGCGGACCAGGCCGGGACCGATATCTTTTGCGCGGTCGCGGAGGAGGACACCCTGTTTATATAGCTGCGCGCACATTTCGGAACTGCCTGGGCCGAAATCGGCTAAGAGGAAATTGCCGGAGCTTGAGTAGGTTTTTACATTGAGTGTGTGGAGTTCTTTTTCGAACCAGGCGCGGGTGCGGAGGATGTTTTTTATGTAGGACTTCATTGTTTTGGGATCGCTGACGGCGGCTTCGGCGGCCGCTAAAGCGGCTACGTTGACGGGGAAGGGGGCTGTGGCGCGGCGGAGGATGGCCAGAGATTCTTCGCAGGCGATTACGGCGCCGAGGCGGAGGCCTGCCAGTCCCGCGGCTTTGGAGAAGGTGCGGGCTACGAAGAGCTGTGGATATTGGTGGATCAGCGGAATTACGGTGAGGCCGGAGAATTCTGCGTAGGCTTCGTCGAGAACTACGGCGGTGTGCGTGGCGGCCTGCAAAATAGTCTCGATGGTTTCTTTTGGCAAGAGCGTGCCGGTCGGGTTGTTTGGATTGCAGACGAATACGGCGCGGGGTTTCGTAGCGAGCGCGGCGAGAACGCCTTCGAGCGGAAATTCCATAGTGCTGCTGTAGCGCTGGACTTCGATTTTTGCTCCGGCGACTTCGCCCCAGTAGCGGTACATGGGGAAGGTAGGCTCGCAGATGACGGCCGTCGTGCCTGCGTCGACGAAAGCATCGAAGAAGAGGCGGAGAGCGTCGTCGCCGCCGTTGGTGAGGAGAAGCTCTTCGGGCTTCACTTTGAAATGACGGGCCAGGCGGCGCGTGCCCCGATCGTATTCGGGGTACATCGAGAGAAGCTTTGGGGTGAGTTTCGCCAGGGCGCGCTGAACTTTTGGCGAGCAACCCGCGGTGTTTTCGTTGAAATCGAGACGGAGTTTGTTAGCGCGGCCTTCGCCGGGGGGTTCGTAGGTGCGGCGGTCGAGGATGGCTTGACGGGTTGGGAGTTGGGGATTCATTGGCGGCCTTTGCGCGGAGATTTCTTGAATGTTGGCGCCTGGGCAAGCTGGGGCGGGGCAAGCCCCGCCCCTACGGATTCGTCGCGGAGGATCCTCATCGGCGCACCTCGACGGCATTGGCGTGGGCTAGCAGGCCTTCGGCCTGGGCTAATTTTATCGCGTCGTTCGCGAGACTTCCGAAACCTTTGCGCTCGATGGTTTGGACGGTGACGCACTTTACAAAGTCGGCGGCGGAGAGACCGCCGCGAGTGCGCGCCCAGCCGCCTGTTGGCAGGACGTGATTGCTGCCGCTGATATAGTCGCCGAGTGGCTGGGCGCCCCATGGACCGATGAAGATTGTGCCGGCGGCGGTGATTCTTTTGAGAAGGGCGCCTGGATTATGCGGAAGGCTGAGATGTTCCGGCGCGAAGCGATTGGAAAAATCGCACGCGGCTTTCAAAGTCGGCGTGAGCAGGATTGCGCCGGTGTTGCGGATGGACGCGTGAGCCGGATTGTTCCGCGGAATTCTTGCCAATTGGGCTTGGACTTCTTGCTGGACGGCGAGAGCCAGCTTTAGGCTTGGTGTTACCAGGAAGCTGCCTGCATCGGGCGCATGCTCGGCTTGCGAGAGCAGGTCGGCGGCGATCCATCTGGCATTGCCTTTTGCGGCTAGAACGATGGCTTCCGTCGGGCCTGCAGGAAGATCGATGGCGCAATCGCTGGAGACGAGTTGCTTTGCCGCCGTGACGAAGCGGTTGCCGGGACCATAGATTTTGTCGACGCGGGGAATCGTATTTGTGCCGTAGGCGAGAGCGGCGATGGCTTGGGCGCCGCCGATGCGGGCGATTTGCGTTATGCCGAGCAGATTTGCTGCGGCGAGGAGTTCTGGATTCGGTTTCGGGCAGACGACCGTGATGCGATTTACGCCTGCGACGCGCGCGGGGACTACGGTCATCAGCAGCGTGGAGACGAGGGCGAAGCCGCCGCCGGGAATGTAACAGCCGATGGATTCGATGGGACGGACGAGTTGGGAGATGGTTACGCCAGCTTCGACCTGGAGAGACCAGGGACGCGGCAACTGTTTTTCGGCGACGCCACAAATGTTTTTTTCCGCGTGACGCACAGCCTGGAGAAATCCGGGACTGACTTGTTTGCGCGCGGCGCGGATTTCTCTTTGCGGAATACGCACACCGGTTTGGCGGAGATCGATTCTATCGAGTTTCTTGGTCCAGTCTGCTAGGGCTGCGTCGCCGCGTTTGCGGACGTCGGCGATGATTTTTGCGGCGATGCGCTCGGCTTCGCGGTCGCGTTCGTGGCGGGCGCGGAGGAGATTTTTTTCTACGACGGGAGTGAGTTTGAGAATGCGCATTAGAGCACGATTTTGTTCAGAGGGTATTCGACAATGCCCTGGGCTTTGGCGGCTTTTAGTTTTGGGAGGATTTGGCGGACTACTGCTTCTTCTACGATGGTGTTGATGGCGACCCAATCGGGGTCGCTTAGGGCGGAGATTGTGGGTTTCTTGAGAGCTGGGAGGACGCCGAGAACGGCGGCGAGGTCGTCGCGGTGAACGTTGAGGAGGAGGCCTACCTTGCTGGCGGCGGCGATGGCGCCTTGGAGCATTAGGATTAGGTTTTCTGCCTTCTCGCGTTTCCATGGATCGGCGCTCGCGGTGCGATTCATGATGAAGACTGTAGCGGATTCGAGGACGGTATCTACGATGCGGAGACGATTGGCGCGGAGCGAAGAGCCGGTTTCTGTGACTTCGACGATGGCGTCGGCGAGTTGGGGGACTTTGACTTCTGTGGCGCCCCAGGAAAATTCGACGCGGGCTTTTACGTTGTGGCGGGCTAGATATTTTTGGGTGATCTGGACGACTTCGGTGGCGATGGTTTTGCCTTCGAGGTCGTGGACATCGCGCATTGCGGAGTCTTCTGGGACAGCGAGGACCCAGCGGACGCGCGCGAGGCGCTGCTTGGCGTAGACAAGTTCGGAGAGTTCGTCGACGGCGGCGCCGGTTTCTACGACCCAGTCGTGGCCGGTGATTCCGGCGTCGAGGGCGCCGGATTCGACGTAGCGGGCCATTTCCTGGGCGCGGATCAGGAGGCATTCGATTTCGGGGTCGTCGATGGTGGGGACGTAGCTGCGGGAGCTGAGCGTGACTTTCCAGCCGGCGCGCGCGAAGAGGTCGAGCGTGGCGTCTTGCAGGCTGCCTTTGGGGATGCCTAGCTTGAGCGGGCTCACTATTTTTTCTCCTGTTTCCCCGGCGCTGAGCCGTAGACGGATTCTGGAGCGAAGGTGCGATCGTCGGTGATTTTGGAGGTGCCGTCGGAGCTTAGTTTGCGGAAGAAACAGCTCCGATAGCCTTCGTGGCAGACGCCGGGACCGAGGGCTTCGACTTTGACGAGGAGGGCGTCGGCGTCGCAGTCGACGCGGAGTTCGCGGAGTTTCAGGACGTGGCCGCTGGATTCGCCTTTTTTCCAGAGCTTGTTGCGGGAGCGGCTGAAGAAGACGACTTCGCCGGTGCGCTGGGTTTCGGCGAGAGAGACCTGGTTCATGAAGCCGAGCATCAGGACTTCGCCGGAGAGGTGGTCCTGGATGATGGCGGGGACCAGGCCGCCGGACTTGTCGAAGTCGATGTTCATGCTCATGCTGCGATTCTCCCTCTCCCTGTTTAAGACAGCTGCCCGAATGCGCAAGATACTGGTGCTGCTTACTCCTCAAAAGCGGCATCAAGCTGCCGCACTCCAAAAAACGGCCCAGAAAACAAAAAACCCGCTGGGGCTTACTGCGCCAGCGGGCCGATGAGTGCTTTGTGCTGCGAAACTCTATGCACACCACATCGGGCGCGGCGTATGGCCCTGATGAGGATGGTGGCGATGCGCCCGAGAGTTCATGGTATGAAAATAAAGAAAATCGGGGGCCGTGTCAACGGGGGTTTTTTCGGGCAAATTTGCCGGGGTTCCGCAAACAGATGGAGACAAGAGGCTTTAGCTGCGGCTGCCTGAGGCTCTTGGCCCGGAGGCGTTGAAGTTCATGCTCATCTGGAGATGGACAGCTACGCCGGTTTTGCCGTTTTCGAGCTTTTCGACGCGCACGACTTGGGCTACGTATTCGCAATTCATGGGATCGTGGGGCGACGAGTAGGGAAAAGTGATAAAAACGCGCATGCCGGGGTAGTAGGAGTGCAGTCGCGTTGTGAAATAGATGCCGCTTTTTGAGGCGTTTACGCTGATGGGCAGGTCTTCGAAGTGGTCGTCGCGGGGCTCGGAGGGGCGGACGCGGACGGGCCGGGCGATTTTGGCACGGCGGCTGACACGGTTATCCGTGACGGGTTTGTTGAGCTTTTCCGGCATGGCGGCTTTCGAGTTAGAATTCAAGTGTACCCAATAGGACCCGTTGCTGGTTGAATCGTCGGGCCACTGAGACGAATCTGATACTCCAGAAAGTGCAAGGCAATAGCCAATCTAGCGTAGTAAGTGGGGGGAGCGATGGACGATAAGGTTCGTAAGGACGCGGCTGCTTGGAAGCAGCAACTCACGTCGAATCAATACTATGTGACGCGGCAGAAGGGTACAGAGCCGCCGTTCACGGGGGAGTACGAGGATACGGAGACGCCTGGGGTCTACAAGTGCGTCTGCTGCGGGCAGCCGTTGTTTCGTTCTGAAACAAAATACCACTCGGGTTCCGGGTGGCCGAGTTTTTACGCCCCGACGGCGGAAGAGGCGGTTGAGACGGAAACGGACGGCACTCATGGCATGAAGCGCGTGGAGGTGAAGTGCAGCCGGTGCGACGCGCACCTGGGCCATGTGTTTGACGATGGTCCGAAGCCGACCGGATTGCGCTATTGCATCAACTCGGCGTCGCTGAACCTGGATGAAGAATAAAAAAAAGCTAAAAGGCGTCCCGGCTGCCACCAGGACGCCTTTTAGTTTTATGCGCTCTCAGGAGAAAAGTTGCACTCTCAGGAGAAAACCGAAATCTACGCGGCAGGGCAGGTGCAGGCCACGAGTTCCGCGACCGGGTCGCTGTCGCGTTCCCACACACCGAGCAACATTACCTTCGTCCCCGTAGGATATTTAAAAACGTAATAAACGCTGGACCGCCCTTCGACTTCAAAGAAGCCGGGCCGCCGCGGATCTGGCCGCGAAGGAGCACCGGACTGAAGCAGCATGCGCAGTTCGCAAATCTGCTCCTGCGAATGAGTTCGCAGGTCTTCCACGAGGGGCGGGAGTTTCGTTATGGTCATCATTGTATTCCATCTCCGCCACATACAGCTTATCGTTCGCCTCACTCATTAAGACGAAAAAACGCGGGAAAAGTTTCATGAGGAGCAACATCTTTTAAGATGCGTGCCAGGCCACTTTGGCCCATACAAAATGTTCGGGAAGCCTGCAAAGCAGGGGGTAACGCGCACGTTGGCCGGGGCATCAAACACAAGGTCAAGAATTTATTGTGCTCCAAGCGGAACAATAAGCAGGCTTTGCAGGCGCTGGGCGATAATCGAACGTGCCCGTTTACATGATTGTTACATTCCAATTTGTTGTTAAAAAGGTCGCTTAACTATCTATAGGGGTACTTGCGCGACTGGCGCTTCCCTGCGATAGTGGCCTTATGCGACCCACCACAAAACAGGGATGGCCTCAGTGACAAAAACTCCAACAAAAAAGCCCTCGAAGAAAGAACCGACTAATTTCAGCAAAGATAAGCGCCGGAAGCATCATCATTTTCTGGTGACAGTTTATTACGCGGACGGCGAAAAGTTCGGCCGCGTCTACACCGACAAAGACAAGGCGGATCGCTTCGCCGACCGCCAGAAGCGCTCGCCGGTAGTCAAGTCCGCGCGGGTCACACAAGTATCCTGACGCAGTTTTTTTGTCCCAGGTTGTAAGGTGAAAACGGCGCGACGATGGGCTTGTCGCTGCGCGTGCTGGCGTGTTATAAAAAGAAGCGCAGTTGAGCGGCCTTAGTATAGTGGTAGTACGGAACCTTGCCAAGGTTCAGGTGTCGGTTCGATTCCGATAGGCCGCTCCATAATTTCAGATTCTTCCCTCTTTATATTTCGACTCCCTAGCGCTTCATCGCCAGTATTCGGCATAAAGTTTTTTGCCTCCTACAGTATTCCCTGTATTCCTATTCGGAAAAAATAGGGTAGTGTCCTAACCAATTTATGCACTTGGGAGCAAGGCTACCCGTGAGTTGAATTGCCCAGAATGTTCGGTTGCGCCTCGGGCTCCGGCTCGTTCGAAATTTACTTTGGCTATCTGTGAGCGCTCCCACTGTGAGGTCGGGTTGTCGCGCTCTGTTCGGTTCTCATCTCTAAAGTCGAGGTCAGTTCAACATGAGCAGTGCCCCGAAACCCTCCAACGGAGATGAGTTGCGGCATTTCCGGTGGGAGGACTAACTCAAAATCGTTGCGGGGACGACTGCGTGGGCTTCATTTGGAAATCACCGGGGCGAGGGCGACGGCGGCCAGGCCAACTACGAAAAACAAAAACATGAGCGGAATGAGTTTTCGCGCGCTGGCGGGAGCGCTGGCAAATTCCTTCCAGACGAACACTCCCCAGATAGCGGAGACCATTGTCGCGCCTTGGCCGATAGCATACGAAATGGCTGGACCGATGATTTGTGCGTGGGATGCGACGAAATTCAAGACGGCTCCCGTGCACCAGATGGCGCCGCCGAGAATTCCCCAGAAATGCCAGCGGCCGGGGCTCTTGGCGTAGTCGCTCATGCTGACGGGAGCGCCGCCTGTCAACGGCTTGCGCATCAAGAGGTAGTTGGCGGGGATGGCGCAGATGGCGACTCCGAGAGAGAAGAAAAATGCGACGGCGTAGGGGCCGAGCGAGTTTTGACCGGTAACGGCTTTTGTGACGAGCGGATAAAAAACTCCCATCAGGATGCCGCAGGCCACGCTGATCTGGATTCCGCGAGCGCCTGTCGCTTTGCGGGTTGTTTCTCGTCTGCGGTAGGCGAGCGCATCCACCACAATGGCGAGCACGACGAACAGGACACCGCCAAAGAGAAAAAGGGGATTACCCTGGGGTGAAAGAATGTAGTTCAAGAGCACACCGACGACGAGGGCCAGTCCGATGCCGATCGGAAAGGCAACAGCCAGCCCCGCAATTTCGATGGCCGCGACAAGCAGAAGATTCGCCACATTGAAGACCGCGCCCCCAAGGAGAGCAAAAATGATATGTGTCTGGTCCGCGCTGCGAATATTATTGAGAAAAGAGAGTTGGCCGCCGCCGAGACTGCCTAGAGTCACGCCCCACAATAAACTGGCGAGAATTATTCCGGCTACATAGTCCCAGTAAAAAAGCTGGAAAGGCCAGCCGGGAGTGAGCTTCATGGTGTTGGCCCATGAGCCCCAGCAAAGCATGCTGCCGACCATGAAGAACAACGCTATGGAGTACGCTTCCGGTTGGTACATGAGGTCTCGCTCTCTGGGTGTCAACCCGCCGTGAATCCGCTTGCGACTTTCTCGATCCGCTCCCGCGGTTCCAAGGTGTCGCCGGAAGCATATCGAAGAATCAGCGACGGGGTGCAAAAAAGCGCCGGGGCTTGGAGAATCCTCGAAAAGAGACAGCCGGTAACCGGAAAGAATCTAGGCAGCTTCAACAAAAAAAGCGGATTCATAATGCCCGAAAAAAGTGCCTGACAACGAAATTGAAACGTTTTACTTGCTGCTCCAATTGAAAGAATTAAGGCCTGTGTGCTCTGAATCGGAAGCTTTCAATTCGGGCGCAGGTAAAGGGCGATGCACGTTTAACTCTTACTCTTCACCGGTCCCTTGTCCACTGGAGTTCCCGTTCCTTCTTTAATGACAACAATCTGATTCGCCTTCACTCCTTTGACGGTTTCCCGGAGCCCGCTGGGCCAGCGAATCTCCAGATCGGCGGACGTCTCTGCGCCCAAGCCAAAGTGCAGCCTGGGGTCATTCGCGGAGTAAAAGCTCGACTGGCTTAGCACCTCCTGCGCCTGAATCTTTTTTCCGTACCGCGCCAGTACCCGCGCGCCAATAGCGCTGCGGTTCGACTTTGTGCCGACCAACTTGACCTTGAGCCAGTGATTGCTGCCGCTGATATCGTTGCGCAACAGCGATGGAGGCTCGTTCATGTTGACGATGAGAATGTCGAGGTCGCCGTCATTGTCGAAATCGCCAAAGGCGCATCCTCGGCTGCAGTGCGGGGCCGCGACGCCGGGGCCGGCTTCGTCGATCAATTCCTCGAAGTTCCCGTTTCCTAAATTTCGAAAAACGATCCGTGGATTTTTATTGGGATACTGCGGAAGCGTTTTTTCCACTTCCGGATAAACACTGCCGGCGGTCATGAAGAGATCAGGGTAGCCGTCGTTGTCGAGGTCAACGATTCCGGCGCCCCAACAGATGTAACGGTTTTCTGTTCCTACATGCGTGGCCATGGTCACGCTTTCAAACTCGGCCTTGCCGTTATTGTGGAAAAGGCCTGCAGTGTCTTCCGTGAAGTGTGTTTTGAACACGTCCAGATGACCGTCCAGGTCGTAGTCGCCGACACCCACTCCCATGCCCGCCTGTTCCATGCCGTCATCGCTCAGCGCAATGCCGCGGATTACGCCTTCTTCGCGAAATGTTCCGTTGCGCTGGTTCATCAGAAGAAAACTTGGCGTCGAATCGCAGGCGACAAAAATGTCCGGCCAGCCGTCTTCATCGAAATCCGCCGCAACCACCGTCATGCCGTAGGAGCCATGAAGTTTGTCAATCCCCGCCTCGACACTTACATCCGTAAATGTCCCGTCGCCGTTGTTCCTGTACAGGGAGTGATATCCGGCAGGCAATCCTCGAGGACCGCAGTTGACAGGCACGCCTTTCCAGTTGCAATAAGAATTTTGTCCGGGCTTCGGGATGCGCGCCGGATCAAACTGCACGTAGTTCGAAACGAAAAGATCCAGAAGTCCATCACGGTTGTAGTCAACGAAAGTGCAGCCTGCCCCCCAGCGTGTCTTAGCATTCTCGAGGCCAGCAGATTTGGTTACGTCCGTGAACGTTCCATCGCCATTGTTTCGATAGAGCTTGTTTTGTCCGTAAAACGTGCAGAACAAATCCTCCCAGCCGTCGTTGTTGTAATCTCCCACGCAGACGCCTGAAGCCCAGCCGGTGAATTTCAATCCGGCCTGTTCGGTGACGTCGCGGAACGTTCCATCGCGGTTGTTTTTATACAAGCGGTTTGAGGCTCCAGGCGGCGGTCCCGACATGGACGTTCCGCTCAACAGGAAAATATCCATCCAGCCGTCATTATCGAAGTCGAAAAAGGCGCAGCCGCAGCCCACTGTTTCCAAAATGTAGTCTTTGTGATCCGCGTCTCCGTACACAATCGGCAGCACGAGGCCCGCTTCTTTGGCTACATCAGTGAATCGGGCATTGAACGGGCGGCCCGAGGGCGCCATCCTCGGCTCTGCTTTTGTGCTGCGAGTGGCGACACCCTGCCCAAACTTTCCGACAGCCATTGCTCCCAGGGAATAATTCAGAAAGGAACGACGGGTCAGTTTCATGCGTGTGATTTCATTCTAAATTGGGAGAGCATATGGGGCGCCGGCGGGCGCTTTGTTTATTCTACCGAACTATCGCCGCTGAAGAGTATTCTGGAGAGCCGCGCATCACTTCCCACGTATGTATATTAGTCCTTTGGATGACTTTCGTGGGGTGCCACCACGGAATTGCGAATCCTCATCTCCGTGGGGAGGACCATCTGCTGAGGACGCGCCTTTTTCCCTCGATCCGTTCCAGCAGTAAGCGCGCCGCGGTCGCGCCCATCTGGTAACCGGACTGATACACGGTAGAAAGGGCCGGGTCCGTGAAGATGTCCAACTCGAGGTCGTCAAACCCAATGATCGAAACATCCTTCGGGCATCGCAAGCCCATTTCCCACAAACTAACCAGGGGATTGCAAGCATTTACTCACTTGGTCGTTGCTGGCATCGAGTTTCTGATCTTGCGCTCGACTTCATCGCTCAAGTAGCCGCAATCCAGCCGGAGGAATACCGAGGTGTAGGGAATTGTCGTGTTGGTTTTTATGAGCAGAACGCGAAAGGTCTTTGCCGCTTCGTCAATTTTGGAGATCAGTTCGGCGTGGGGAATGCTTGATGAGCTGTTGTTCCCGAAAGTGTTGGCAATATCCTGACGCAGCTCCACGACCCCCGGATAGACATCTTCGGGCACAAATTGAAGTTCCTGATCCACGAAGGGCGTAGCTTGGACATGTTTGGACGAAGAGATGGCCTTTGCCACATACCTCAAGACGGAGGGCAGGTCCTCGTTCACAGCAATGGTTTCAATGCTGCTCTGCGAGTAAGCCGGAAAGGCGGCATCACTGACGATGATCCAATTCCGGTGTCCGTAGACAGGCAAGCGCTGGTGAAGAGTTGTCTGCCAGTCAGCAATGGGCGCGCTGGGAGAAGCAGGTCTGAGCAGAGCGGCTGCCAGAAGTACCAGGGCCGCAGTGGCACAAAATAACTGCAACTTAGATGTTTTCATGGTTTTTTCACCTACGTGAAATCAGGAGCGTTCAACAGCTCTCACTCGTCGAGGGGAATCCATAACAGACTACATAAAACGTTTCAACGGAAGGAAACGCATTCAACCTATGCCGTTAGCTTGGCGGGGTCAAGCCTCTTCCAACGTTCTGCCTCAGACATTCGATTACACATCCGAACAAGAGCGATATAACAGCTCTCACGAGCGCCTGCAAAGCAATCTTCTCCTTGACTTTAGGATGCCTGCGGCTCAGAATCTCGCGTCGGTCTGTGCGTGGTCTGTCCCCGTCGCGTTCCAATGAGGAGCGATTCCCTCGTCCCTGTAGTTTTGCACGCCATATTTACGGAAAAGGTGCCCGGCTTTTGCGCCAAAGATTGCTCCGAGATACTACCTACGCTAGGAGTCTTACGATGAAATTGGGCCTGCGAGCATTGTGTACAGTCGCCACTTTGGCAATGGTTGCGTGCGTTCTGGGAGCACCGTCGGCGGTGGGACAAGTGGCAGGGCAGAACGTCAACATGGTTTCCGGGACGAAGTGGCCTACAGGCGATCCATTTTTGCAGCGGCAGAACGAGCCGTCGATGGCCGTGTCGACGCGCAACCCGATGCATATTTTGGCAGGCGCGAACGACTACCGGTCGGTGGACCTGGAGCAGGTGCTGAGCGGCGGAGCAGAAACCGGCGACGCGTGGCTTGGCCTTTTTAAATCGTTTGATGGCGGGTTCACATGGCAGAGCAACCTGTTGCCGGGGTGCCCGTATACTATTTCGCAGTGCACGGACAGTGGGGCTTTGAACGGGCGGTTTCAGGCCGCAGCCGATCCCGTGGTACGGGCTGGCACCAATGGAATGTTCTTTTATGCAGGGTTGGCATTTGACCGCGCTACAAGCGCGACGACCGCAAGTTCGGTTAGCTCGGTCTTCGTCGCAAGATACAACGATCTCAACAACAACGAACAGGCCGATCCGATTACGTACATCGATACGCACATCGCGGCGAGCGGCAACAGTACGCAATTTTTGGACAAGCCATCGATGGCGGTGGACATTCCGAGGTCCGGAGCGGGGACGTGTTCGTTCACGGCGAATGAGCCCGGATTGGGAGCGAATGGCGGGCCGCTGGCAGTGAAGGAGTCGTTTCCGGCTGGAGCGGTTTATCTGGCGTACACGGATTTTCTAGCCGCGACGAAAGCGAACTCCACGCCGACGCATTTGATGATCACGCACTCGACGGATTGCGGAGTGACGTGGAGCACGCCCATCCAGATCAACACGGGCACTACGACGAGCCAGGGAAGCGCGATTGCCGTCAATCCGATCACCGGAGCAGTTTATGTGGCGTGGCGGCAATTCGCCTCGACAGGGATTTCTAACGCGATCATGATCGCGCAGTCCACGAACGCCGGGAAAACGTTCAGCACGCCTGTTCAGATTTCGACGTTTCAGCCGTTCGATCAGGGAACGACCGGCACGTCGTTCCGCACAAACGCTTATCCCGCGCTCACGACCGACATGTTCGGATTTGTCTACGTGGCGTTTTCGGCGCGCGGAGTGAGTTCGAGCGGCGATGCACGGGTTGTTGCGGCGGGTTCGTTGGATGGCGCGCACTGGACACCCGCGATCATGGTGGACAATCCGGCACAGAATGCGCAGACGAATCCCTCCGGGCGCGGGCATCAGATCATGCCGGCAATGACCTTTGCGAATGGACGGCTTACGCTGCTGTATTACGACCTTCGGCTCGATCACTACGCAGGTTTCTACACTCCGAATACGGCGAGCCTCGGCAACTACAAGGAAATGCTGGAGCCGCAAGGCGAACTGGCGCCACCAAGTCCGATGCCCAGTGAGGTTTTCACGACCTACATTGACGATGCGGGGCTGACGCTGCGGCGGCATACGCTCGATCTGCGCGTGCTCGAGTTGGGGATTTTCCCGACCGTAACACTCGGGCCTTCGGTGCTCGTCTCTCAGTATGACTTCGGTTGTTGCGTCAATCCGGAAACGGAAGATATCGAGCAGTTCAAATTTAACCCGCCGAACCTTCCGCTCTTTGACGAAGGACAGGAAGCGTTTCTCGGCGACTACATCGATATCGTGCCGTCGCCTGCGTTCCTTCCGAGCGGCAGCTCGTGGGTATACAACTTCATGCCGAGCGTCAATCCGCTTTTCCATGCGACATGGACGGATAACCGCGACGTTGTGCCTCCTCCTCCGGGAAAAAGCTGGGAATATTACACGGCGCCTGTCGTTGCGGGTGCCATAAGCGTTGAGACCGGCCAGCCTCTGCCAGCCTGCATTTCTGGACAGGAGGGCATGCGCAATCAAAATATTTATACGTCGCAGATTACCGGTGGGCTTGTTGTAGGAGCGCCGGGGAATTCCAAGCCGCTCGGCACGACCACGTTTAACGGCAAGACGGTTCCGTTTCAGCGCGCGTTTCCTGTGGAAGCGCAGAACTCGACCGCGTCGCCGCTGAATGTGCGTTTTACGATTTCCAATCAGCCGACCGGCGGCGTTGCATCTTTCTTACAATTTTCAACGTTGACGACGCTGGACGTTACGGTTCCGGCGTACTCGTCGGTGTCGCGCAGCGTGTTTGCCACTTCGACGAGCACTACAGCTTCGATCACCGTGAATGTCGCTCAGATTTCGGCCATCGGTGGGTCGGTCGTCACCAACGGCCTTTCCTCGACCGCCGTTTTGAATCCGGACATCACGAACCCGAACATCACCAACCCAAATATAACCAACCCGAACATCACGAATCCCAACATCACGAACGCGGAAGTTACGAATCCGAATATCACCAACCCCAATATCACAAATCCGGACATCACGAATCCGAACATCACCAACCCGAACATTACGAACGCGTCCTACCTCAACCCCAACATCACCAATCCTAACATCACGAATCTTAACGTCGATAACATCAGCGCGACGAACCCCAACATTACGAACCCCAATATCACGAACCCGAACATCACCAACCCCAACATCACGAATCCCAATATCACCAATCCCAACATCACAAATCCGGACATTACCAACGGATCGATTCAGGACGTTACGTATCCCATTACGAACAATGGGAATACGACGGCGTCGTACACGGTGAAGGCTGCTTCCGGAATTACAATTCCGGGCGGCATCGTGCTTCAGTTGCTCATCAATAAACTGTATCAGACGCCGGTGGCCGTAAATTGCGTCCTCGGCGTGCAGACGCATTGGATCACGGTGGCGAACATCACGAATCCAAAAGTGTTTGGAGCGTCCGATTCGAATCTCACGAATCCGGACATCACGAATTCGACGCCGAACGAAGCGTCGGTGACTTTGGCGCCGGGAGAAACGGCGTACATCACGGTGCGCGTTGTGAATCCGAGCCCGGCAACGATTGCGTTTAATCCGGTGACGGCGATCACTCCGGTCAGCGTGCCCCAAGCGGTGAATACGACAACGGTTTTGGCGAATCCTGGCAATCCAAATCTGACGGCGCCGCCTGTTTATCCGCCGGTTACCGTTCTCACCACATCGCTTCCCGCTACGGACCGGCTCGATCCCGGCTATGCGGTGCAATTGCATGCCAGCGGCGGCAAGCCGGGCACGGACACTTGGACGATTGCTTCTGGCACGCCGCCTCCTGGAATTACCGTGAGCGCTTCTGGTTTGGTTTCCGGGCAAGCGACGACGCCCGGGAGCTATACTTTCACGATTCAGGCGGCCGATAGCGCCACGCCTGCGAACACCGCGTCGCAAGCTTTCACGCTGAACGTAAGCGTGACTCCGTTGACAGTACAAACGGTAATGCCGCCGCCCGACGGAGTTGTGGGCCAGAGTTACGTCGCAACGACGCTCACAGTGATTGGAGGAACTGGGCCGTACATTTGGACGGCAACGGGTCTTCCGCCCGGACTCGTCATCAGTCCGACTTCGGGACAGATCACGGGAATCCCGACGGTCGCCAATACCAACGGCTCCAACGTGACGATAACGGCCACGGACTCTGCTTTTCCTCCGGAATCTACTTTTTACAGCCCAACGATTCCCGTCGGCGCCGTGATTCAGATTACGCCGCCGACGCTGCCCGCGGGCGTGATCGGTGTTCCTTACAGCGCGCAGCTATCGGCAACTGGCGGCATCGGCGGCCTTGTTTTTGCCACGCCGTCTCCGGCGCCGGGAGTAGTGCTCGGTGCCAATGGCGGGTTGACCATCGCGAACCCGCAGACGCCAACGCTCAGTTTCAGCATTTCGGTGCACGACCAGGCGCAGCCAACTTTCCAGTACGCAACCGCCAATTACACCATCACGTTCGGAGGGCAAGTAGGCGGACATGTGACATTCCTGACGCAGCCGGCAAATTCGGTCGGCGGGCAAGTGCTCAGTGGGAGTCCGGTCAACGTGTTTGTCTCTGACGCCAGCAACGCGGCGATCATGGGGGCGAACGTGACCATGTCTTTCAATGGAACCCCGGCCTGTGCGTCCGCCACGTTAGGCGGGACTCTTACCGTGCAGACGGATGCCAATGGAACCGCGCACTTCACAAACCTCACCGTGGATCACGGCCAGATCGGTTACACGCTGAACGCCAACGTCGCAGGACTGTCCGCGATTTCCAATCCTTTCAACGTCAGCGGCTTCTGCGAAACGGGCAACATGAACGCCGCTCGCCGCAATCACATGGTCATCGCCCTGAACAACGGCAAGATTCTGGTCACCGGTGGCGCGGCCAATGCCGATGGAACCGGGGGTTTGGCGAGCGCGGAACTCTACGACCCGGTTGCGCACACCTTCACCACGATCAGTCCCATGAATTCGGCTCGCGTCGATCACACTGTAACGTTGCTGCTCAATGGGACCGTACTGGTCGCAGGCGGCTACGATCAAACAGGAAACGTTGTCCAGAGCGCGGAGATTTTTAATCCCGCGACAAACACCTTCACCCTTCTGAGTGCGCCGATGACCAGCCAGCGCGCGGAGCACGCCGCGACCTTGCTCGCCGGTGGGCAGGTGCTGCTCACTGGCGGCAACAGCAACACGACGACCCTGGGGACCGCAGAGATTTATGATCCCGTGGCCCAGACTTTCACCGCTACATCGCATCCGATGAATGCTGTACGGCAGGCGCAGCACGCTGACATTCTTCCCAACGGAACGGTGTTAGTCAGCGGCGGCCTCGATAACAACAATAATCCGATCGCTTCGGCCGAAATCTACACTCCAACGATTCAAACATTCACTCTTACCGGTAGCATGACCACAGCTCGCGGCAATCACTCCTCCGCGCTGCTGTATACGGGCAAAGTGCTGGTTGCAGGCGGACTTGCGCCTGCCGGTGCGCAAAACGCAATAACCGCAACCGCGGAGGTTTACGATCCTTCGACAGGCCTCTTTACTCCCACGGAAAACATGTCCATCGCTCGCGGCCATTACGCGGGAATCGTGCTGAACGATGGCACGATATTCATTTCCGGCGGCGCTCCGCTTCCTGCGGGCACAAACGCGGACGTCTACAACCCGGCCACGGGAACATTCAGCACGACGGGAAATTTCACGGCGGTCCAAGCTGGAGGACGCGAAGCTGTGGCCCCAGACGGTACAGTGCTACTAGCGAGCGGTGTGAACATTACGCCCGTCACAGTTCCGAACTCGGAACTGTATTACCCAGTGCCTTTAGCGCCGGGCATCGTGATCACAACTCCCCCTACTTTTCCGAATGCCATTGCCGGCCAGCGCTACAGCCAGGTCATCCTCGAGCATGGTGGTGTCGGCCAACTCAACTGGTCGACAGACCTTTCGCCGAACATCCTCGTGATGACTTCCAATGGCGTTCTGACTGGCAATCCATCTTTCACGGGTTCATTCAGCTTTCACATCACCGTGACCGACAGCAGCACACCGCCTCAGACAACTACGGTTCCGTTTAGCCTGCAAGTCAACGGTGGACTCTCAATTCTTACGACGACGCTGCCCGCTGGTCTGGTCGGAACGCCTTATAATTCGCCGATAGCTAGTACCGGCGGCGTGCTACCGGTCTCCTTCTCTCTGGCGACCGCTTCCTTTCCTCCAGGGCTTACGATCACCCAGCCAGGCCCGGGTTCGCAGACGGGAGCCCTGGCGGGAACACCCACGACGCCGGGTACTTACACGTTCAATGAAAGCGTTGCGGACAGCTCGAGCCCGCAGCAGATGGCGACCCAGGCCTACTCCGTGCAGGTGTTCAGCCCGCTGGCGATCACCACAACGACTCTTCCCGGTTCGGGAACAGACGCCGGCTCACCAGCGATCACCTACTCCGCGCAAATTCAGATTTCGGGCGGGCCCGGCGGGGGAATCACTTACTCGATCATCAGCGGGACGCTTCCTGCTGGAATCACTCTGAACCCGGCGACGGGAGCGCTTTCCGCCACCTCCGTAACCGGTGCGACGGGAATCTACAACTTCACAGTGCAAGCGGTCAGCTCGGGACCGTTATCGAACACGGCGACGGCGGCTCTCTCGATCACCTTGTATCCGTTCTTTAACGGCAATACGCCGAACACTCTGCCCGCGGGCACGGTCGGAACCCCGTATTCCACCGTCATCAGCTCTTCGGGGGGCGTTGTTCCGTATTCCTACAATCTTGTGCAGGGGACGCTGCCGCAGGGGCTGTCGTTTAACTCGCCGACATCAACAACGATCACGCTCAGCGGCACGCCTACCGCTGCCGGAACAAGCAACTTCATCATCTCGGCTTCTGACACCTCCGTTCCGCCGCAAGGCTATACCGAAGCACTGGGAGTCACAATTAATCCGGCCGGGCCAGCGCCGATTGCTTCCATGATGTTCACGACGCAGCCAGTGAACTCGATCGGCGGGCAAGGAATTCTGAGTCCATTCCCGGCGGTGAAAGCACTGGACGCCGGAAGTAATCCGGTGATGGGCGCGAACATCACGATGTCCCTCGGCACGAATGCATGCACGACGGAATCGGGCGTTACGCTAGGGGGAGCGACGACCGTCGCGACCGACGCAACCGGCACGGCGACATTCTTTGGCTTGCGTATCGCCAGCGCCGGAAGCCCCGGCTTTACGCTGCTGGCGACTGCTCCTTCGGCGGTGACGGCGACCTCAGCGACGTTTCTGAACGCCGGCTCGTGCAATCTCGCCAGCCAGCCGCACGGAACGCGCTCGGGCGCGACCACCACGCTTCTCCAGGATGGGACGATCCTCATCACCGGAGGCGAAGATCCCTCCGGCATCGTGGCCACCGCCGAAATTTACAACCCGACAACGGGCGTTTTTACGCCCACGAACGGGCCGATGACATCGCCGCGTGCGCAGCACCGCGCCACGCTCCTGAGCAACGGCCAAGTGCTGATCACCGGCGGAAACACGAACCTCACGGGAGGGGTCAGCAACACATTGGAGTTCTACAATCCTGCGACGGGAACGTTTAGCCTTTTCGCCGGTATCACGATGAATTCTCCCCGCGTAGGCCACACACAGACCCTTCTTTCTGACGGCGCCTCGGTGCTGATTGCCGGAGGCTACAACGGAACGAATCCCGTCGGGACCGCGCAGATTTATATCAACGGGACGCTGGGCGCAGGGATTAACATGGTCACGGCTCGCAACCAGCCCAGCGCTACGCTGCTCTCGAGCGGAAACGTTTTGCTGGCGGGCGGGTTTACGCCCGCGAATCCGACCGGCGCGGGAGACAACACTGCCGAAACCTATAATCCTTCGACGCAGATATTCACGGCTACGGCGGGGAATATGATCAACAGCCATGTGGGCCACACGGCCACACTGCTCAATCCGACCAGCGGCATCGTTTTGATTGCGGGCGGTGAGAACGGCAGCCTGGTGCAATCCATCAACGCGTCCGAGCTGTATAGCCCGATCACCAACTCGTTTACCGCGACTGGTTCGCTCATTGCCGGCCGCTCGCAGCACACGGCGACGCTCTTGCCGAACGGCAAAGTGTTGATGGCCGGCGGCTGGGGGGTGTTCGGCGACGGCGAGAACATCGTCTCGGAACTCTACGATCCCGTTGCCGGCACGTTCTCTACCAACGCGTACATGCAGGAAGATCGCGTTCAGCACGGAGCGGTGTTGCTGTCAAACGGGACGGTACTCCTCGTCGGCGGAACTTTGGCAGGCTATAACGCCATCGAACCGGCGGAGATTTACTACCCGGCGCCGTAGTTCACGGCACAATGGGCTCGATTTTTCGGGCGAAGGCTACTTCAGCTTGGAAAGGCGCTTGGTGGCGTCCGCGGCAAGCGGGTCACCGGCGCCTTTTTCTTTGATGGCGAGGAAAGTTTTGTAGGACTCCGCCGCGCCCGGGCTGTTCAATCCTTCACGCGCACGTCCCTGATAATAGTAAACGGCGGGCAGAACGTGATAGCTGGGGATGTCATCGAGGAAGACGGAAGTGGCTTCGCCGCGCCGCTTCAGGCAGACATCGAATTCCGAGGAAGCTTCCGTGAAAGCTCCGGCATCGAGATATGCACGGCCCATATCAAAATGGCCAAGCCATGTATCAGCGAGTTTTTGCGCTTCCTGGAAGGAATTTAGGGAGTCCCGCGCATTGCCTTTCTTCAGCTGCGCTTCGCCCACAATCAGCTTTGCATAAACTTGTGGCTCCGCTTCCAATCGTTGCGCAAGAGGTGCTACGAGCTCCAATGCTTTGGCTTCCTGGCCCGCGGCAATGTACACCTGTGCGGCGCGATAAAGGACACCCAGGTCTTTGCTGCCGGCCGCTGCCTTGCCAGCCGATGCAACGGCTTGAGGTACTTTGCCCAACTCGAATTGCACTTGAGCGAGAGTAGCCGTGGATTCAGCGGCGGATTCCACGTCCTTTGCCGTCTCGGCAGTCCCGATGGCTTTTTCCAGAATGCCAGTTGCGTCCGCCAGCTTCCCCTCATACAGGGCGAGGTCGGCGAGGCCAGTGGAAGCGATCGAGGCGCCATAAGCGCTCACGCCCTGCAGCTTCGTATACGTTTGCCGCGCCTCTTCGTCATGCCCCTGCCCCAACTCCGCAATCGCCAGTGTGCGCAGCGCCTGGTCAAACTTGGGATTCTCCTGGAGGATCGCTTGTGCTTCCTTCGCCGCGGTATCAAAATCACCTGAGTAAAGCGCGTACATCGAATAATTGTTGCGCTGCAGAACGCTGTGGGGCGTAATCGCTAGCGCCCGCTTTTGCTCTTCGAGCGCCTTAACAATGTCCCGGTTCAGGAAGTATTGCAGCGCCAGATTCGCATGCCCGGCTGTGTCGCTCGGATACTGGCTCACCAGTGCCGTCAACTCCTCCATCGCTTTCGGCAGATTGCGCATCAATAGGTAATAGCCGCTGCGCGTGCGGTATTTCTCGCGGTCCGTCATTCGGTCGATGTGCGACATCGCCAAGCCGTAATACTTCTCGGACTCCTGCCGCTTCCCAATACTTGAATACACAGCGGCAGTGCCCGCGTACGCCCGACCCAGGTCAGGGTCCAGCTGAATCGCCTGGGCATAGGCCTTGAGCGCATCGTCCCATTTGGCCGCCATCTGAAAATCCTGCCCCACGGCGTAAGCGTGCGCCGCCTCCAGCGAGCCGGCGCTGAATGTCTCGGCGGCCGCTCGTTGCGCCGATTCTGGCGTTGTATCGCCCAGCCCTTTGCGGATGCCTTCCGCAAGCTTTCCGGCCACCGCCAGCACGTCCTGCTTGTTGGAGGCGTCGCGTTGTTCGGTGAGAATTGTTTTGCCTGTCGCAGGGTCCAGAGTGCTTACATAAACTTTGTATCCACTGCCTTCCTGCGTGATGGAACCGCTCACCACAACGTTCACGCCTTCGCGCACGGCCACCAGTTGCGACAGCGCAGCGTCCATGTGGGTCGCTCCGGGCTGAAGTCGCGACGCATCCTTTTTCGCCTGGCCGCGGTTGAAAGACGAAATGAACGGCGCCCCTTCCAGCGCAATGCCCAGCATCGGCTCCAGCGTCCCGTCAAAAACGGAATCCCCGGTCTTGTTGTCGAAGTCTGCGATCAGCAAAGTCACGGGTGCGTGCGGCGCGGTTGGCTGCGACACCATCTTGGTACGAAGGTACAATCCTCCCGCGATGACGGCAACACCCGCTCCAGCGGCGACCCATTTTGCATACGCCGGCAAGCTCCGTGCCGACGGCATGATCACTCGCGTCCCAGCCCCAGGACCTTGCCAAACCTCGATCTGCGAAAGCATTTCGGAAACGGAAGCAAACCGCTTCTGCGCATCAATTTCCAGGCACTTGCGCACAATGTCGCTCAGCGGCTGCGGGACGCTTTTATCCAACTCACCGACCGGCTGGGCGGGCTCATTGGTCCGCTTCCAGAGTTTGGCCATGGTGGTATCCGCGTTGAAGGGCACCACGCCGCTCAGCATCTCGTAAAAAATAATCCCCAAACTGAATAGGTCCGAGCGGGCATCCAGCGTGATGCCCTTGGCCTGCTCGGGCGACATATAATCCGGCGTGCCGATCAAAGCTCCGGTTTGCGTCATGCCTGCGGACAGCATCGAGCGGGCGATGCCGAAGTCCATCACGTAAGCTCGGCCGCTTTTGTCCAGCATGATGTTTTGCGGCTTCAGGTCGCGATGGATCACGCCTTCGGCGTGAGCTGCTTCCAGCGCGCGGCAAACCTGTGCCATGATGTTCGCTGCTTCCGCCGGATCGAGTTTTTTCTTCCGGCGTAGAAGGCTCTGCAGATTCTCGCCTTCGATGTACTCCATCGTGATGAACTTGATTCCGCCGGCCTGGCCCAGATCAAAAATGCGGATGACATTTTTATGCGTGATTTGCCGCGCGAGGATGAGTTCCTGTTTAAACCGCCGCAGAATCTCCGGATTGGACGCCATGTCCGACCGTATGACTTTGATCGCCACCTGGCGGTCCAGCTCTTTGTCGTGGGCCTGATAGACGGCGCCCATCCCGCCTTGTCCCAGCAATCGTATGATTTCGTAGCGGGCTCCGACGGAGCTGCCTGGATTCAGTTGAACGATGGTGCTGGAGGAAATGACGCCTTCGGCAGCGGGCACCGACCAGCCCTGTCCACCTGTGGCCAGTGTCTGGTCGCTCAGCGGGAGCGGCGTGGTGCATTTTACGCACTGCACCGAGGATTCCGGATTTTCGTAGCTACACTCTGGACAGACCATGGACTTCGCGCTCTGCGCACGCGAACGCGTTTATTATGTATCCTTTATAAAGGAATGCAAAGATGCAAAGGATCTATGTGTTCCCATATTGCCCGGGACAACTGCTCGGGAGATTGATTTGTCAGGTTACAGAGTTCCGCCTCGCTTGGCTGTCCCGGGTTTTCCTCAGGCAAATGTTTCCGCGTGATATTCCCGTCCGATTCCCGGTAGAATCAGCGCACCCGTTTGCAGCCCTCATGAAGAAGATCATCGTCGCGGTCGGAAGCACTCGCAAGCCGAAGCTCCGGGCGGTTACCGAAGCCCTTGGGGGCTTTGCGTCGAAACTCGTTCCCGATGCGGATTTCGAAGTCATCGGGGTCGAGGTGGAAAGCGGAGTCAACCCCACGCCCACTTCGTGCGAGGAATTGATGCGCGGAGCGCGGCAGCGCGCGGAAGCGCTCGTGCACCTTGCCCGAGAGACTCGCAAATCGTGGCGCTACTTTGTCGGGCTCGAAGGCGGCCTCGAAGTCTTGCAGGATGAAAGAAGCCGGCGAGTGTTCCTGGAGAGTTGGGCTTACGTGAGCGACGGCACGCGAGCTCACTACGGCCGCTCCGGCGGCATCGAACTGCCGGAGGAACTCGCCCACGAAGTTCTCGAGCGAGGATTCGAATTGTCAGATGCTATCGACCGCTTTGCCGGTGCCGTCGGGATTCGCGACGGACAAGGCGCTTGGGGAGTGCTGTCGGGAGATTTGATCCCGCGCGACGAATCGTTTCGCGTTGCCGTCATCACGGCGTTCGCTCCGTTCTATAATGCAAAGATGTACGGCAGATCGGCGAAAGCTGCCATTTAAATTTTTGCGGTCATCGCGAGCACGACGAGTTTGGCCAGGAGAGAAGCGTGGACATTGTCAAAGGCAACATGGGCTGGATCGAAGTGGTGGTCGGCCCGATGTTTTCCGGCAAGAGCGAAGAACTGATCCGCCGCTTGCGGCGCGCCGAGATTGCGCGCCAGCGCGTGCAGATTTTCAAGCCCGCGATTGACGAACGCTACGCCGCCAATGAAATCGTCTCGCACTCCGGTCTGGGCATAACATCGGACAATGTCAGCAAAGCCTCGGAAATTATGGAAAAGCTTTCGCCGCGCACGGAAGTCATTGGTATAGACGAAGCCCAATTCTTGGGCGATGAAATCGTGGACGTTTGCACCAGGCTGGCCAATCTCGGAAAACGCGTCATCGTAGCGGGGCTGGATACCGACTATCGCGGGCGCCCGTTCGAACCCATGCCGCGCCTTCTCGCCATCGCCGAAGAAATCACCAAGCTGCTCGCGATCTGCATGCGCTGCGGCAACCCTGCTGTTCACACGCAGCGCCTTGTTGAAAGCGAAGAGCTCATTGTCGTCGGTGCCGGCGGCATGTACGAAGCACGCTGCCGCCGCTGCTTTGAACCCAATCCAGCCCTCGCGCAAGAGAAAAAAGACGCCGGCCCCCACCTGATGATCCGCAACCGCGCCGCTGGCGCCGGTGGTTCCGGCAACTAGGCTCCGCAAACATGGAAAGCGTTATGGCAGACTCCCCGCCAATAGCTCGTGTCATCCTCTACGTTAAAGACATTCCCAAGGTTGCTGCGTTCTACCAGAAGTTCTTCGGAATGCATCCGCTCCCGGGTGCAACGGATGGCTGGCTGGAATTGGCCGGTGACGCCAGCGGCTGCACGATCGCCCTGCACAAAGCAAGCGTTGCGCAGAAAAGCGGCGCGGCCATCAAACTTGTTTTTGGCGTTCTCAACGTCAAGGCGTTTAGCGACGCGAAAGAAAAACAGGGATTGAAGTTTGGTGTGGTTCACGAAGTCGATGGTTTTGAGTTTTGCAATGCGAAGGATCCTGCCGGCAATTCGATTTCCATTTCCAGCCGCGGTCTTAAGAAAAGCCCCAGCAAGTAGCGCCCGCAGCCACCGTGCCGCCAGATTACCTTCATTCTGCATGAACTCAGATCTCTTCCGCGCAACCCTTGTCGAATTGCCTTTATCCCTCTCAACTTCGCTTGAGCTTGTCACCTGAATCCTGCAAACTGTCTCGACAGACGACACTCCAAATTCACATCGCAGGCTCTCATGATCATCGAATCCAAGGCCCCCACGCGTGTTGACTTTGCCGGAAGCACGCTCGACATCTGGCCTATTTATCTTTTCCACCCTGGCTCAGTCACATTAAATGCCGCGATCTCCCGCTACGCTTCCTGCACTCTGCAGACGCACGCGCCCTGGGATGAGCGCATCAAGCTGGTCTCCCGCGACACCAAACGCGAAGAAAGCTTCGCTTCCTTCACCGCGCTGCTGAAAACCAAACGCTACCGCTTGCCGCTGCTCGCGGAGATCGTTAAATTTTTTCAGCCGCAGGGCGGTTTTACCCTCACAACGGATTCCGAAGCTCCGAACGGCGCGGGCATCGGTGGCTCGAGCGCCATGGCCGTCGCCATCTGCGCCGCGCTCGATCGCTACACGGGGGCAGGGAAGAGCAAAATCGATTGGATTCACATCAGCCGCGACGCCGAAGCCATCGTCATCAATGTCCCCACCGGCACGCAAGACCATTACCCGCCGGCATTTGGCGGAGCAGCCGCCATCGAACTCCCGCCAGGAGGCGAACACCGAGTCGAGTTGCGCGTCAACCTCGACGAACTCGAACGCCGCGTCGTGGTCTGCTACACAGGAAAGCCGCGCCAGCACGGCATCAACAATTGGGAAGTCTTCAAAGCGCAAATCGGTGGCAAACGCGCCGTGCAGAACAGCCTCGAACGAATCTCCGACGTCGCGCAAAAGATGCGCTTTGCCCTGGAAAAGCCCGACTGGCACGAAGCCGGTCGCCTCATGCGCGAAGAGTGGTCCTTCCGCAAAAGGAACCTTCCCACGATCTCCACCAAAACGATAGATCGGGTCATCGAAGGCGCGCGGCGGAACGGCGCCCTTGCCGGCAAGGTGTGCGGCGCGGGGGGCGGCGGCTGCGTCGTCATGCTAATCGAGCCGGACGCCCGCCGCCGCGTCGAAGCAGCCATCGTCGAAGCAGGAGGCGAAGTGCTTCCCGTAACGATCGACCGGCAGGGCGTCCAGGTAATCTCCCGCTAGCCCTTCGTTGAAGTAGTTCGCCATTTGCGTTCCGCGTATCGGGTAGCGGCGTGCCTCCCGTCAGCCCCAACCGCCAGCCTTCGCCTCTTAATCCCGGGGCGGATACAGCCCCCTTTCCCGTTTTTTGCATCCTAGTTTTCCGAGGGCCATTTCGTAATAGAATAGGGGCGCTGGCCTTGACGCTCCGGCCCAATGGTTTATGCCTATTCGGTTCATTCTCACTCTGACCGTCTTCCTGTTCGCTGACGTGGACCTGCCGCGCATCGACAGTTTTCGTCCGCCCTCCCACGCCCTCCCCGTTTTCCCTTCCGGCGAGGAAATTTCGCTTTTCCCGGACACGGTTTCCGAAGCACTCGACGGGCAAGGCGATTCACAGGCGCCAGCCAAGCCAAAATCGGCCACTCTCCAGGAATCCTCAAAACTTGAGCTGATTCGCTTTGTTTCCGGTGAGTTTGCCAAAGCCACCAAGTCGCTCCCTGCCGGCAAAGAGGGCTTGATCGTCTATGTAGGCAAGCCGCTGAACAGCGAACTGATCGAGCGCGCCCTGGCCACCCACGGCGCTGCCGTAAACACCGGCGACAAAGTCCAGATCACCAAGCTCGATTTTCGCGATCATCAGATTATTGTGGACCTGAACGGCGGCGGTCGCGGCAAAACGCGCCTGCGCGACCGCATTCATATAGAAATGGGCGGGGTTCCTACGGTTTCGTCGACTTCGGAGCAGCAGCAGACCGGTCCCCCGGGCTTGCAGCCCGGCGCAGGCAGCACCATCTACCTCGACTTCAGCAAACCCGTTCCCGATTTGTCTCCGAACGACCTGAAGCAGTTGCTCTCTCCCTTACTCGACTTCTCACGCCAGCACTCCGCCTCCGTTCAATGGGTGGACACCCTACCTCCGGAAATGAAGAAAGCCATCCAGGAACGCCGGCCCATCGTGGGCATGGACCGCGAGCAGGTCGTTGCCGCCATCGGCAAGCCCGATCACAAAATCCGCGAACGCGACCAGGAAGGCAACGACATCGAAGACTGGATTTACGGCCAGCCCCCGTCAAAAACCGTCTTCGTCCGCTTCAACGGCGACCGCGTTACCAACATCAAGCAATACCCGCAATAATTTCTCGCAGGGTTCGCAAGCTAGGAATGTTACCCTTGATGACGGAAGTGAAGTTGGTTCCTCCTAATATGGATTTCATGGCGACAGGGAACTGAAAGATGAACGCCCTCGATTTCAAAGTCTTTCTCGAACGAGACGACGAATACCGTGGATATACGGTCGTCTGCCCGTCTCTTCAGGGCTGCTATTCTCAGGGAAAAACTGTCGAAGAAGCGCTGGCCCACATTTGAGAGGCTATTGAGTTGTGTTTGGAAGACATTGAGAGCCGCGGCGAGGCGGTTCCTGATCCTGGCAATATATTGATCGGCAGCGTGCTTGTTACTCGATGAGTCCTAAGCTGCCCGTTCTCTCGGGTGAGGATGTAATACGGTGTTGAAGAGATTCCGCTGCGAAGCCGTTAGGCAAAAAGGCAGCCATGTGCTTCTTCGCAACGATGCTGATCCTCAACGCTTGCCGGTTACGGTGCCGCTGCATAGAGAACTCGCTCGCGGCACACTGAGAAATATTCTCGGCGACGCCGGGATCAGCGTAGACGAACTGATTTCTTTTCTTTAGTTGGTTTTCGTGTTTTTTCCTTCGCGTTGACTTTTGTCCGCGCACCCCATAGCATTTTGGGTTCGGCTTTGCGGCCGATTCTCCCCGGAGAGCGCCGCCAATCACGAAACAACCCCCAACGGAGGAAGTAATGCCCATCAAGGTCGGCATCAACGGCTTCGGCCGCATCGGTCGAAACATCGTTCGCACCGCGCTCAACGACAAAGACATTCAATTCGTCGCGGTCAACGACATCACCGACGCCAAGACCCTCGCGCACCTGCTCAAATACGATTCCATACTCGGCAACCTGCCGAACCACATTACGAACACGGAAGATTCCATCTCCGTGGATGGCCATGCCTTCAAAGTTTTCAAGGTAAAAGATCCCTCCGAACTCGATTGGGCTAGCGTCGGAGCCGACATCGTCATCGAATCCACTGGTCTATTCACCAAGGGCTCCGACGCCAAAAAGCATCTCCGCGGCCCCGTCAAAAAAGTCATTATCTCCGCCCCCGCCGATGGTCCCGACGCCACCTTCGTTCTCGGCGTGAATGACAAGACCTATGACCCATCGAATCATCACGTCGTTTCCAACGCTTCCTGCACGACCAATTGCCTCGCCCCCGTCGCAAAAGTCCTGCAAGACACTTTCGGCATTCACAGCGGCACCATGACCACCATCCATTCCTACACCAACGATCAAAAGCTCCTCGATCTGCCCCACAAGGATCTCCGCCGCGCCCGCGCCGCTGCCATCAACATGATTCCCAGCTCCACCGGCGCGGCAAAAGCGCTCCATCTCGTAATTCCTGAGTTGAAGGGCAAACTCGACGGCTACGCGATGCGCGTGCCCACACCAAACGTCAGCGTCGTCGACGTCACCGTCTTCGTAGACAAGCCAGCCACCGTCGAATCCGTCAACGCCGCACTGAAAGCCGCAGCCCACGGCCCCATGAAGGGCATTCTCGGATACACGGACGAAGAACTCGTCTCTTCCGATTTCAAAGGCAACTCACACTCTTCTATCGTCGACTCCGGTTACACCAAAGTTGTCGGCGATCGCTGCGTCAAAGTTTTGGCCTGGTACGACAACGAGTGGGGCTATTCCTGCCGTTGCCGTGACCTAATCAAATTCATGGCCGCAAAATTCTAGTCGTAGGGGCGGGGCTTGCCCCGCCCTCTTTCTTTTCTGGGCTGCACCGAAAACCATGAGCAAACTCACCATCCATGATATCGATCTCCGCGGCAAGCGAGTCTTCATTCGCGTGGACTTCAACGTCCCTCTCAAAGACGGCGTCGTCACCGACGATACTCGCATCCGCGAAACGCTCCCCACGTTGCGCCTCGCCATTCAAAAAGGCGCCAGACTCATTCTCGCGTCGCACCTCGGCCGTCCCAAGGGCGGCCCGGACTCCAAGTTTTCCCTTTTCCCACTCGCCAAGAAGCTCGAAGGCCTCATCGGCAAACCCGTCCGGTTCGCCTCGGACTGCGCTGGCCCGGTCCCGGAATCCAAAAGCAAAACTCTCGCCGACGGCGAAATCCTCCTCCTCGAAAACGTCCGCTTCCATCCTGAAGAAGAAAAAAACGACGAAGCTTTCTCGAAGCAGCTCGCCGCTCTTTGCGACGGTATCTTCATCTGCGACGCTTTCGGCTCCGCCCATCGCGCTCACGCTTCGGTCGTCGGCATCACGCGCTTCGTAAAAGTCTCTGCCGCCGGGCTGCTGATGGAAAAAGAACTCACCTACCTCGGCAAGGCGCTCACCAATCCCGCGCGTCCTTTCGTCGCCATTCTCGGCGGCGCGAAAGTCAGCGACAAAATCGAAGTCGTTGAAAACCTGCTGAAAATTGCCGACGCCACGCTCATCGGCGGCGGCATGGCCTACACTTTCTTCAAAGCTCAAGGCCTGTCTATCGGCAAGTCCCTCGTCGAAGACGACAAACTCGATCTCGCCCGCAAAATTCTCGCCGATGCCAAGCACAATAATCGCAAGCTTCTGCTTCCCGTCGATCACCTCATCGCCCCGGAATTCAAAGCCGATTCCCCCGCAACCACCGTCGACGTCACCGCCACTCCCGCGGATCAGATGGGCCTCGACATCGGCCCCAAAACCGTCGCCGCCTTTGCCGACCAAATCTCCAAAGCCAAGACCATCGTCTGGAACGGCCCTATGGGCGTCTTCGAAATGCCCGCCTTCGCCAACGGCACGCTCGAAATTGCCAGGGCCGTTGCCACCGCAACCACGCTTGGCGCAACTTCCATCGTTGGCGGGGGCGACTCCGTCGCTGCGGTCCACAAGTCCGGCGTTTCCGAGAGAATCTCCCACATCTCGACCGGCGGCGGCGCCTCGCTCGAGTTTCTCGCCGGTGCAAAGCTGCCCGGCGTCGAAGCCCTCACGGACAAGCCCGCGGAGCAAATCGCCAGCGCCATGGCACAAGTCAGGCGCCGCGGCGTCATCGCCGGCAACTGGAAAATGTACAAAACGCAGGTAGAAACGCAGGTCTTTTTCTCTGCGCTCTCCATGCTCGTTGACGGCATCACGCAATGCGACATCGTTATCGCTCCCCCATTCACCGCGCTCCACGCCGCCGTGGAAGCCGCCCGCGATTCGAACATCTCCGTTGCTGCGCAAGACTGTTTCTGGGAAAAAGAAGGCGCCTTCACCGGCGAAATCTCGCCGCAAATGCTGGCCGAAGCCGGATGCCGTTACGTCATCATCGGCCATTCCGAACGCCGCCAGTTCTTCGGCGAAACGGATGAAACCATCCTGAAAAAAACCAAAGCCGCCCTGGCCGCGGGCCTCACGCCGATCGTCTGTCTTGGGGAACTCCTCCACCACCGCGAAGCCGGCCAGACCGAGCAAATCTGCTCCACGCAGTTTCTCAACGGACCGGGTTCGTTGACGCCCAATGAATTCTCCCGTATTCTAATTGCGTACGAACCAGTGTGGGCTATCGGCACCGGCCTCACGGCCACCCCGGAGATTGCCGCTTCGGTTCATCGTCTCATCCGTCATAGCGCGGCGCAGAGGTTTTCCCCAGAGCATGCCTCCGCGTTGCGGATTCTCTACGGCGGCAGCGTCAAGCCTGAAAATATTCAGGGATTGATGGCACAGGAAGAAATTGATGGCGCGCTTGTCGGCGGAGCGAGCCTTGATGCGAAATCGTTTGCAAGCATCGTAAGAGATTGCGCAGGGAGATAGAAATGCCAGGTTGGATGAAGTGGACCGTCGCTTTGCTCATCGGTTTTGCAATTATTGTGGTCGGTTTCCGCTGGGCGGGACCATTGCTGACCGCCTTTTTCGTAATGAATTGCCTCGTCCTGATGATCGTCGTTCTGCTTCAGAGCGGCAAAGCCGCTGACCTCGCCGGCGCCTTCGGTGGCGCTGGCAGCCAGACCGCTTTTGGTCCCCGCGGGGCCGCCACGCTTCTTTCGCAAGCCACCACGTGGTGCGCCATCATGTTTATGATCTGCGCCTTCGCACTGGTCCTGCGTACAGACAAAGCAGTGGAATCTGGCGGATCAGTTCTTCAGGGAATCTCCAAGTCCGCCCCGAAGAAGACGCCGCCGGCGACGACACCAGCCACGTCAACTCCGGCAACGCAGACGCCAGCGCCACAAACGTCGGCTCCGCAAACCACCCCGCCGGCATCAAGCACCACCCCGGCGGCAACGCAACCAGCACCAGCCCAGCCGAAAAAGCAATAGTTCGACGTTCTTTGTAGCGCCGGCTTCCGGCCAGCGCTTTTTGAAGTTTGTAGGGGCGGGGCTTGCCCCGTGCTCTTCGATTTTTCCTCGGAGATCCATCCAACTTGCGACCTTGCCAACTCGCAGTTACAATAGACTCTCTTTGTGCGGTCGTGGCGGAACTGGCAGACGCACCAGCTTGAGGGGCTGGCGGTAGCAATACCGTGGTGGTTCGAATCCACTCGGCCGCACCAATCTCTTTTATTTTCGTTTGCGCTCGACAGGCGCCTGTAAGCCCCTGTTCGCTACCCTCTTCCGTTTTTCCCGGTTTTTTTGCACCAATTCGTAGCATCTGCCTCAGTTCGGCTTGCATCTATATTTTGCATCCACATTAAGGAGCTTCATCATGTTCAAGTCCCCGGTCCGCTTCTTGCTTCTAGCATCTCTCGCCCTCGCGCCCGCCCACGCCGACGAAGACGTAGTCACCGCCGTTCACGGCACGGTCACCAAAATCGACGCCGGTGCAAAGACCATCGCTGTCAAGACCGCCGACGGCACCGAGCACACTTTTCATTTCGTCGACAAGACCACGGTCCACGGCGCCGATGCCACCGCTGCCGGCTCCAAGGACGCCTTCCACGGTCTCACCGAAGGCTCCGAAGTCGTCGCGCACTACACCGTCAAGGGCACGGAGGAAACTGCCGTTGAAGTAGATAAGGTTGGCAAGGACGGCATGCACGCTGTCGCCGGCACAGTCACAAAAGTGAGTGAAGACGGCAAAACCGTCGTCGTAAAAGCTGGCGATGGCACGGAGCACACCTTTAAGGTCGTGGGCCACGACACGGTCGTTTCCGCCAAAGACATCGGCAAGGGTACCGACAAGTCTGCCAAAGTCACCGTCTACTACACCGAATCGGCCGGCAAAAAAGTCGCCCACTTCTTCGAAAAACTCTGAGCGTGCTCAGCCTCGTGGAAAAAGTCCGTTCAAGTGTTCCGGCGAAACGCCTGACGCCAGAGATTGCAGTCTTGTCTATTGCAGCTGGTGGTGAAACGTCTGCGGATCACCCGCCCCCACGCGCTCGCCGCTCATCGGAACGCCAAAACCGGACGGCTCCATCTTCAAGCTGGCAGTGTGGCCACCCTGCACCACAAAGGAAATGCGCCGGTTCGCTTCTGACTGAATCGCAAAGCTTCCATCCCCCTGCTTCAAAAGCCGTTCCGGCCCCTCACCCAGAGCCTGAATCATCAGCCGCCCGTCTTCATCGAACACGCGATAAGTCCGCCGGTATTGCGCGAACGAATCATGCAAGTCCGCCGTCAACTTTTCCAATTTCAAAACAAAAGTCCCCGCCAGTTGGCTGCGCTCTTCCGCCGAAATCGTTTTATCCTCGAGCACCTTCTCCGTAGGAGCTGGCGGCGGCGTAGGAAGCTGCGGCAACCCAAGCTCCGCCCTTGCCAGCGCCCGCGTAATGGCATACGCATTTTGCCCCGCAGTATTTGTCAGCACAACAATCGTCAATCCATCCTCTGGAAAATCGTACAAACTCCCGCTGTAGCCAAACAGCGATCCGTGCTGCCCAATCCGCCGATGCTCCTCCTCATGATTCAAAATCACCGCGAATCCATATCCCGCCTTTGGATCCTGCGGACTCATGTGTGCCGCAGCGCCTTCCGCCGTGGTCATCATTGCAAATGTCTTCGGCTCAATCAGTTTCTTCTCCCCAATCGATTTCCAAAGCTGGTAGATATCTCCCGCGGTGCTGCAAAACCGCAAGTCCGCGTTGTACGCCATGTCATTCTCGTTCGCCAGCACATATCCCTTCTCGAATTTTCGATAAGCATGCGAAAGCCCGTGCACCAGCGAGAAATCATCGCAATAGCTGGTCGATTTCACGCCCGCGGGCGTGAAAATATTCTGTTGCACGTACTCCGCAAAATTCTGCCCCGTCACGCGCTCCACAATCGTAACCAAAAGCTGAAATCCCGAAATCGACCAATCCCACTTTGTCCCCGGCTCATTCACCCAATTCTTCCCCGCATAAAGCGCCATGACTTCGTCCAGCGCCTTCGGCAAGCGGCTGGTCGCTTCAATCGGGTCGCCCAGGTAGTGATAGTCCACAATCCCCGATGTGTGATTCAAAAGCTGCCGGATCGTCACGTGATGTCCCTGCTCAGGAAACTCCGGCACATACTTCGAAATGTCGTCGTCCAGCCGCAGTTTCCCGCGCTCCATCTGCTGCAACACTGCAATCCCCGTGAACGGCAGCATCGGCCCGACGATGTGATAAACAGTTTCGTCCTTCGTCGGCGCCTCCAATCCTAGATCGGCATATCCGTAGCCCTTGTGCATCAGGACCGTCTTTCCACGCGCGACCAGCACGGACGCACCGACTACGCCCTCTTGCTTCATCGTTTGCCGCACAATGGCGTCCAGATCAACGGGCGAACTCTGCCCGCGGCAATCCTTCGTCGCCAAAGACAAAAAAACGCCAAGAACCATCAGCCATCGAAAACGCATCAAGGTCTCCCTCTTCGAAATTGCGCGCGGAGCGTATCATACCGCCCCGCCCCACAGTAATTAATTGAGCGAAACTCGGTTGACCCCTGAACCAGTACCGCATACTTTGTTACCCTCATGCTCATGCGACAGAACAAAAGATTCTCCCTCGCCGTATTCGCCGCCGCCATCCTCGTCCTCTGTTACGGCGCTCCCTGCTCACCCGCAAACAACACCCCCGCTTCCGCCGCCCAGCCACAAAGCGACGGTACCGCTGTCCAGCACCCGCTCTATTACGACCGTCTGATCCTGCCGAAAGAGCTGAAATTCCGCTCACTTCGCGAGCTAACCCTGATGCGCAACACGATTTTTGCCCGCGCGGGAAATCCCTTTCGTAAAAAGTGGCTGGCCGATTATTTCGGCGCGCAACCGTGGTATCACCCTCTGGCCGCCACCGACGAAACCAAGCTCACCGCCCTCGACAAACAAAACGCGGAAATCATCGCCAAGTACGACCTCTTGCTCCCCCGCGAGCAGTTGCAAGCCATGCTGCAACAAGTCATGAGCTCACTCCGCGCGCAAGGCCCGACGCCAGAAGACAAAATCGAACTTCGTCTTCTCTCAGCCCGCTTAGGCACATGGGTCGGCTCCAGCGACACGCCCGAAGACCAGCGCTCCCCTCTCGAGGATCCCGCGATTCTCGATAAACAGCTCACCGTCGAACAATTGAAGGATCTCTCCCGTCGCGATTTGCGCCTTCTGCGCAACATTATCTATGCGCGCCACGGCCGCCAGTTTCGTTCCGAACTGCTCCGCGCCTATTTCGAAGCTACCGATTGGTACAAAGCCGATGCCGCATACACCGATGCCCGGCTCACCGGCGTCGACAATCGCAACATCAAATTAATCCGCAGCATTGAAGACCAACTCGGCGGCCCGCTCACCGATTTCGAGCACAAAAACGAAGACGGCTGGATAATCCAAAGTTGATAGCCTTATCCGATGCCCGGTCGGGCATCAAAAAATAAAGCGAGACTCCCTTAAGCTCCACCGTGTAGCAGTTGCTCGTTTCATCGTGCCCAGCCTCGTTCTCTTCAAAAATCCGCTTCCGCCCCACGCCGCTCCAGCTTGCTGCTCCCGATTCCCGCGAGCAAATCGAATATCCCTTTTGGATCGCTTGACAACTTCGCGGGCTCCCCGAGCAAGCCAGCCTGAATCGGCATAATGGAAGCCAAAATCGTCCTGTCCGCCTTCACCCTCACCCGCAAAACCAATCCCTCGCGCTCTTTCGTGCAATCGCAGGCAAACGCCAAATTTCCCAACCCCCACGCAATCACGCTTTGCCCGTGCCGTTCCACAGGACCAACAACGTGCGTCCCATGCGCAACAATGACCCGCGCATCTGCCTTAAGCGCAATCTCCACGGCCCTGCGCAACTCCGGCCGCGGCAGATAACTGTCCGGACCCGTCACATGGAAACTCGCCACCAGCACATCGCCTTTTTCGCGCGCCGCAGCCAAGTCAGCCGCAAGACTTCGAGGCACGCCAGTCGTCAAATCATACCCCGCGACGACGATCCGCATTCCGTCGATCGATACAACCGCCGCGCCGGCAGGCCCTCCCGCTGGTTCGAGTCCGGCCTTTCGCACCGCCTCAGCAGTAACTCCGTCTCCGTTCGCCCCGGCATCCTTCGCATGATTGTTCGCAATCCCGGCCACTTGCACTCCAGCCTCTCGCAGTTGCTCAAGCCCACCCGGCGCGTTCACCAGTTTCAATCCCGGCCCCACCGGTAAACTCGCCGCCACCGGCCCTTCCAGATTGACAATTCCCGCCGCGCCTTTCAGTATCTCCGCCAGAGGTCGCAAATTGGGTTTCGGATTCGCCCCCAGATTCACATCCCCGCCAAACCACAACGCAACTTCGTGCGTCTCTTTGCTCTCGTTCTGGCGCGGGTCTTCTTTCCTGAATTTGCTGCTCGCGACGCTATTCGTAACCGCGAGCGCCGCGCAAACTCCGCAGCCCACTAAAATTGAGCCCAAAACGGTTTTGAAAAGTGAAGTAAAAATTGTCGACAAGCCCATTCAATTCGACCAGGAACGCATTCGCCTCACGCAAGAATACATGCGCAAACATTACGGCATCGAGCACAACGATATCACGATCAAGCCGCAAGCCATCGTGCTGCACTTCACCGCAATCAATTCCTTCATCTCCACCTGGAACTATTTCAACCGCACGCGCATCGAGGCCGAACGCCCCGAGCTTCTGCGCGAAAGCGAGCTCAACGTCTCCGCGCAATTCCTGGTCGACCGCGACGGCACCATCTACCGTCTCATGCCGGAAAACTGGATGGCCCGCCACTGCATCGGCTTGAATCACGTAGCCATTGGCGTCGAAAATGTGGGTGATGAAAAGGACTTCCCGTTAACCGATGCGCAAGTCGACGCTGACGCCGCCTTGGTGCGTTATCTCGCAGCCAAATTCCCAATCGTCTATCTACTCGGCCATCACGAATACCGCCGCATGGAAAAAACGTCTCTCTTTTACGAAGCCATCCCAGGCTATCGCACCGGCAAATCCGACCCCGGCGAAGACTTCATGCGCCACGTCCGCGCCAGATTAACCGGCCTCGACCTGAAAGCCCCCCCGAATCCGTAGATTTTGTCACTCGACCACTCATCTGATCCCAACCACCATCGTCGGCGCCGCGGCTGCCGCGAACAATCGCCGCAGTGGTATCATCGCCAGCATTATGAAAACAAAATTCAGCCTCACGCTCCTCCTGTTTCTATTCTTCTCTCTTCTAGCCTCACCGCCATTCGCGCAATCCACTCCGCCCGCGCAAAAACACGCAATAGTCCTTCACGCTGCCCGCATCCTCGACATCGAAACCGGAAAAATCCTCACGCCCGGCGAAGTCCTCGTTCAAGACGATCGCCTCGCTGAAGTCGGCTCCTCCGTAAACCACCCAGTCGGCGCCCAACTCATCGACCTTGGCGACACCACGCTTCTCCCCGGCCTGATCGACGTCCACGTCCATCTCTTTCTTCACCCCGGCGCCGAAGATTTGCAAACCGTCCAGGAATCCGTCCCGCAACGCACCATCATCGCCACTCTCGCCGCCCGAGATGACTTAATGTCCGGGTTCACCGCCGAGCGCGACATGGGCACCGAAGGTGCCGGCTCCGCCGACGCCGCCGTCCGCAACGCCATCAATCACGGCGAAATCCCAGGCCCGCGCCTGCGCATCAGCGGCAACGCCATTGATATCCTCGGCGGCCACGAAGACGCCATCCATTACAACCCCGAGCAGCACGTCTTCTCCAACGCGACCTACGCAAACAACGCCGCCGAAATCGTCACCGTAATCCGCCAGCAATTCAAGGAAGGCGCCGACTTCATAAAAATGTACGAAACCGGCCACGACTCCCTGAGCGACGGCCATTTTTCCACGCCGTTCCAGTACACCGAAGCCGAACTCCGCTCCGCAGTAGAAGAAGCCGCCCGCTCAGGCAAACGCGTCGCAGTTCACGCCACCGGCGAACCAGGCACGCTCTACGCTGCCCGCGCAGGCGTCGCCTCCATCGATCACGCTTACAACCTCAGCGACGAAACCATGCGCCTCATGCGCGAAAAACAAATCTTCGCCGTCCCCACCTTCGCCATCGCCGAATACTTCGCCGAACACGCCTCATCCCCTGCCCAAGCCGATCACGAGCACCGCATGCAGGATTTCCACGCGGACCAGTTCCGCAAACAACTAGCCGCTGGCGTCCCCATGGCCGCCGGTTCGGACGTCGGCCCATTCCCCCACGGCACCCAGGCCCGCGAACTGGTCCTCATGGTCAAATACGGAATGACTCCGCTGGCAACACTGCAAGCCGGCATCCTGAATGGCGCCAAGCTCCTGGGCTGGCAAAACGAAATTGGCGCGCTCAAGCCCGGCTATCTCGCCGACGTCATCGCCGTTCCCGGCAATCCCCTCACCGACATCGCTGTCCTTCAAAAAGTCACTTTCGTAATGAAAGGCGGCGTAGTCTACCGCTCCATGGCCAACTAGAAACCGCCCGTAACTAAACCAGCCGCCGCTTTCGCACGGGCGTAGACTGAACTAACCATGCAAAAACTCCAGGATTTTCAAATCGCCGCGCGCAACAATGGTTTCGTGGATGTGGAAGAAACCGATGACGGCACTGTCCTCTGGATGCGGAAGCCCACCGCCAGCGCCGAAGACCGCGTATGCATTGACAGTCTCACGAACTCCGCAACCGTCTTCTGGGCCTCCATTCCCTGGAAAATCAATTCCAAAACTTTCCGCGTCGCCTCGGCCCTGCAAGACTGGTTCGTCTCAACATCCAAACTCCCGCAACCTTAGACGATCCCCAATTCTCTCCCTCGCCTCCCCCGCAAGAATCTTTTTTCCAAGGTTCGCTTCAAGGTTTTGACGCGCCGTTAGCCGTCGTGTGAAATTCAACCGATAACAACACTCCCGTTTCGACCGCCTTCCCATCCACCAATGTCGGCTCAAATCGCCACTCCCGAATCGCTCTCACCACACTGGGGACAAGCGCAATCGAGCCGTTCACGGGCCGCACGCGTTCAATTCGCCCGTCCTTCGCAATCATCGCTCGCACGCTCACCCGCCCGCCACGTTCACTTTGCACTCGCGGCGTTTGCGGATCAACTCGCTCCCGCAACTCACCAAGCACCACTTTCTTCTTCCGGTTCGCACTCCACCAACCCTGCCCGCCCGCCACCAGAACGGACCTCTGCACATGCATCGTAACCGCCGCCGATTGAATCACTCTCTCCCCCGGCAGACTCAGCAGAGTCGCGCCCGGGCCATTCGGCAGCGTGACCTCCACCACTTGGCTCTTCCGCCCTTCCATCTGTATCACCACCGGATTCGTCGCCTGGAGCGGCGCACTTTTTGGGTTTACTTCCGGCCCCACCCTGGAGTTTGAATCAGCAGAGATCGACCCACCAATCGTCGCGGCGCCCACGGTGGCATCATTTGTATCGAGTGTATCGAGAGGAATCGGCAAGGGACTGCCCCCTTCTGGTTTCGCAGCGTCGCCGTCCTCCGCGGATTTTTTCGCAGCAGTCCCCTTCGCGCCCGATGCGTCCGAGGCCGTCCCACTTTTCGCCAGACTCGCTTCGGCCAAATCCGCCGATGAATTTGCCTTCGCCACGCTTTTCTTGCCACTCAGATTCTTCCGCACCGGCGCTCTTGCCATTGCGCCGGAAGGCGCCGCATCCTTCTCCCCCTGACCATCCGGACCAGTTTTCAAGGTTGCAGCGCCTGCACTCCGCTTTCCATCAACCACCTTCGATGCAGCGCCCCTATCCTCTGACGTCTTCCCATGAGCAGCAGCAGAGGCGGCGACATCACTCTCGTTTCGCCCGCTCCCCGCAGCCTCCGCTCCCACCGTTGCGCCTGGGATCTTCAAGCTCGCTTTCGAAGAACGGCTTAACCATGTCCGCAGCACACTCCCGCGCAAACTCAACCCCATCGCCAGCACAACCACAGCTATCGCCCCGCCCACGGCTAGCGAAACTCGCGTGAAGTTCCTTCTCTCCCGCGTTCTTTTAACGCGCTCGTCCACATGCTTCAATCGCTCGTCTTCCCTAACCACGCCCCGTGCCGCATCACCGCTCTCCGTTCTTCCCGATGTCGCCCACATGCGAATCTGTTCCCGATCGTGATCGCGAAGATTTAATAGCTGAATCCCCGCTCGATTGCTCTCCGCAGTCCATACCACTCGCCCAATCACCTCAATAAAATTAGGCAGCCCATCCAGCCTCAAGCTCAACGGGAGAACCGAATCGCGCGCCAGTCCGCTTGGTGCCGAGACCAGCAAACCGTTCTCGCTCACATTCAAAAGCATTCCAGGATTCTCTTCGCCCAGCGCGATGCTGACCACCCCCGAAGGCGAGACACGCTCATAAAAACGCCGCTCTACCGTGGCGCTCGAAACCACAATCTGTTCCGCTGCGGTTGACATGATTTCGTTCTCCCTTGCTTTTGCTCCGCTTGGCACGGCGCAAGGTCCTCGAGGGGGCTTAACTCTTCTTGATCTGACCACTATGGCGGGAAACTTCGATATCTTTCGCCCTCTGTGGGGAGCTAACCCCGGCATCGCAAATAAGTTTCGCTGCGCAAATTCCCGCCTTCACGCCATGCAGACCCGGCCGCCTCGGGCCAGCCGCCGCCCCTCCGGCCCTGCGCAGCAAGCCCGATCCATCACCTCAATTGGCATTCGCAACTTTTCCGCTTCGCGTGTAATTTAGAACCTGCTCCCAGGAGGCAACCATTACGCTTCGCGGCTGTTTTCGCATTCTCTTTCTCTACGAAGTAGCCGAAGCCATCCGCCTGGACGTGATTAAATCACTCCGCGATCCTCATGCCACGGAGCCTCCATCCAGCCTGACTCCTCCCGTCCCGCAATATCTTCGATTCGAGCGGCCCCCCGTCGCCGAGCCCATCGGCTCGATCACTCTCGAAGCCAGCCAGCGTGCCGAGGCCCGCGCAAAATATTACGACTACGGCGTCCTCAGCATCGAGCTGGAACTACCTTTCGAGTGCGACTGGGATTCTCTCGTCACGCAATCCAGCCGCTTAAGCGGCGCGACTGAACTGGAAACCCGCGCCCTCGAATTACTTCGCGTCACCCTCGCCCGCGTGAAACCCGCCCTCGTCAAACCCTACGAAACCTGGCTCCACGAGGACTATCACATCATCCATCTTCAAGAAATCGTTGAAGCCGATGGCCCAACGCTCTCCGCATCCGAGCTACTCGCATCCCATGCCCCCAAAATTGCTCAGCTCGTTCGCGGTGAATCCCTTTCCCTCTCGGACGCTGAGCGCCAGGAAGTCTTGCAGTCCAGCATCTCGTATTCGCAAAAGGATTTGCTCGTCGTCGGCTGGACAGGTGCTCTCGTTTACGGCAGCCTCGAGGGTGCTGCCGCCACAATTCAACTTCTCGAATACGCCAACACCCAGCTCCTCGAATTTCGCTACTACGACAGCCTTCTGACCACCGTTCTCGCCAGCGTCTATCGTTTCCTCGAACACAAAGGCGGCTTGCTGACCGCCTGGCGCCTCTCCCGCGAAGCCTCTCGCGTCAACACCATTCGCCTCGACGTCATGGAGCTGACCGAACGCGTCGACAATGCCATCAAGTTCCTGAGCGACATGTTCTACGCGCGTCTTTACGGCTTAGTCGCTGCTAAGGTAGGTGTCCCAGACTACCGCCGCCTCGTCGACCAAAAACTCCGCACCGCCGGCGAGCTCTACCGCTTCATGGTCGATCAATTCAACCAAAGCCGCAGCTTCGTCCTGGAGATGACGGTCGTAATTATTCTACTCATCGAAATCGCCTTCCTCTTCCGCGGCATAAAGTAGCACCCGGGAACGCCGACGTCCCCGTCGGCGCTTTTGATTTGCATTATGGCTTCAGCAATCCACATATGCACAACCGGCACCGCCAAAGCGCCTCACCGCGTCTCATACTTCACATGCGACTTATCCTTATGCGAAGCCGTAACCTCCACATCCGTCTTCAAAACCGGCGACAAATAACTCGCAAATCCAATCCCCACCAGAACCGTCCCATAACAGCATTTCGGCGTAAACGTCCTCACCACCGACTTCCCAAATTCCATCTGGTAAAGCGAAGAAGAATACCTCCTCGCAAAAAGCCCTTTCATTGCCTCCCGTAAATTCGCTTCAGCCTGCTCCGCTGTCCCATTCCCCGCATACTCGCAGGCAAATCCCCCCAGGTACGATCCCGACTTGCGGAAAACCTTCGCCAAAAGCACGCCAGCCGTAACTCTTTTCCCAGGCCGGTCCGTATGTTGCACGGCGATAATCCCCTCCAGCACAGACCCATGATGAATCGCCGGCAACTGCGCCATCTCGACAGCCTCCGGCGGCAACACCGATGTGTAAAGCATCACGTTAAAGTTCTCAATCCCAGCCATCGTCAACGCAGCATCGTACGACCCCGTTTCCACCCCCACGTCACTCTCGCCCCATCCAATCACCCAAAAGTAGTCCTTCGGAATCCGGCACCCAATCTCCAGATAATGCGCCCCACTCTTTTCAGTCATAGAGTTCACCCACGCCAGCGCAGTCTAGTTCCCCGCAACCATCCCGTCAACGAAATCACTATAGGGTCATCCTTCTGAGGATGACCCTTTCTCAGCAGGACCGTTTCTGCGGATGACCATTTTGGCGTCAAGCGCAACTAAGCCATTTTCATGCTCGTGGGTCTTCACCTCGCGGCATCGAAGGCCCTACTCTCTTCATTTCCAACCCAAAAGTTTTCCACAGATTTCCACCGCCGATTCGAATGCCACTCCAGTAAACTATTGACAAGCATGTAACGCTTATGGTAACATCGAGTGTGATAGTCAGCAGCCAGCTCGTTCCGGCAACCCAAATCTCTCTGCGCAACCTCCGCGCTCTCTGCGCCTCTGCGTTATCCTTCTCTTCCTCTTATTCTCCTCTCTCCTTTTTTTTCTCTCCTCGCTCGTTCAAACTGCGCAAACTAGAAGGATCACAATCCCCCTCTAACCTCTTTAGAATCAAATCTTTTGCAGACCCCCACCCGTTAACCCTCATGGAATCACATCTTTACAAAAAACACCGGGGGGGGGAGGGTACCCGACCACGTACGAGTCAGCCCCTGTCTCTGGTCTGCGAGCGCACAGGAACTCCCGCAACTCATGTGCTTTCATCGATTTCCGCGCTCTCGCATGCACCTGCGGAGAGTGGGGCGCGCCTCCTCTTCGACGAATCGCAATCCACCAATCCCTCATCTCCAGCACTCCGCTTCCAGCATCAGACCAGCAGGCGTATAGTGTCACTCGGCATGGTCACCAACCACAGCGGCGGCCCAGCACCCGAAGCAGCCCCTGCCGGCTTTCTCGCCCGAACCATCTTCAATTCCGGCCACAAAACGATCGGCCTCCGCTACCTCTGGCTCGCTCTAGGCAGCGTTCTCCTCGGAATGCTCCTCTCTCTCCTGATGCGCATCCACCTGGTCTGGCCCGCCGCGCAAATTCCATTTTTTTCTGGGCTCGCCAACGCTCCAGAGCGCTACGCGGCCTTGACTATGCTCCACGGCTCGCTGATGGTTTTCCTGGTTCTTACCACCGCGCCACAAGCCGGCTTCGGCAACTACTTCCTGCCTCTCCAAATTGGCGCCCGCGAAGTGGCTTTCCCGTCGCTCAATCTTTTTTCGTTTTGGGCCACCGTCATCTCTGTCATCGGCATCACCGCGTCGTTTCTCGTTCAGCCCGATGCTGGACTCACGCTCTGGACCGCCAGCGTTGCGCTCTTCTGCTTCGCAGCGCTTCTCACTTCCATCAATTTCACCGTCACCACGCTCGACCTTCGCGCCAAAGGCATGACCTTGCCGCGCATGCCGCTCACCGTCTGGGCCTGGTTCATCAACGCCATTCTCAGCATGTTGATTTTCAGCATCTTGCTGGCCGCTTGCGTTTTCCTTCTCTCGGACCGTCTGCTCGCTTCGCAATTTTTCTCGCCCCTCAATTTTCTTTCTCATCAGCCGGCATCCATCGCGCAGTCCACACTCTTTTCTCTCTGGCAGCGCCTCTTCTGGTTTTTCGCCCAAGCCGAAGTCTACGTTGCCATGCTTCCGTGTTTCGGAATCGTCTCGCACCTGCTCTCCACGTTCTCCCGCAAGCCAGTCTGGGCGGAGCGCGCCGCAGTCCTCGCTCTCTGCGGTGTCGGCCTCTTCGGTTTTTGCGTCTGGGGCCAGCACATGTTTTCGAGCGGCCTCAATCCCTGGTCCCCTCTGGTTTTTTCGCTTCTCGCGTCTTCCCTGGGCTTGCCCGCCTGCGTGCTTTTGTTCACCTGGCTCGGCACGTTGTGGAACGCCAAAATCCAATTCACCGCCGCAATGCTTTTCGCTCTCGGTTTTGTCTCGCTATTTCTGACAGGCGGAATTTCCGGCATTTTTCTAGCGGGCAACAGTCTTGCAGCCATCTCCGTCTCTGTCAGCGACGATTTTGTCACCGGCCATTTCCATCTGGTGATGGGCGTCGCAGCCACGTTTGCGATTCTCGGCGCACTCTTTTTCTGGTTCCCAAAAATGTTTGGCCGCAGCCTCAACGAGACTCTCGGCAAATTCCATTTCTGGCTTACGTTCGCCGGCGTTTATTGCGTCTTCATGCCGATGCACTGGCTCGGCCTGATGGCCCGCTCGCAAACAGCCAGCGGCGATTTGGCCGCTGTCTCTTCGCTGGGCGCATCGCTTCGCACCTTCATCACCGTCGCCACACTCGTCACGGTTGCCGCGCAAGCTCTCTTCCTTTTCAATTTTATCTGGAGCCTCGCGCGTGGCGAAAAATCGGCGGATTGCAATCCCTGGCGCTCCACGACACTCGAGTGGAGCGTCCCCTCGCCGCCGCCCTTTGGCAACTTTGGCGCCACCGAGCCAATCGTCTATCGTGGAGCCTACGAATTCAGCGCGTCAGGGGCTGCCCCGGATTTTATTTCGCAGAACGCAGCTCCTACACGTTCCGAAGCCGCTTCCGAGCCGAAGCAGGCAGCTAAAACGGGTTCAACGGAGAAATAAAGAAAGTATTCATGCCCGGCATAACAACTCTCGAAGACATTGAACTCATCATCGAAGACATCGGTGGTGGCGGCGGAAAAGGTCCGCCCGCCGGCGGAGACGACGGCGACGGCGGCGATAGCAACCGTCGCCGCGGCCCGCAACTGCCTTCGTCGCGTCGTTATGCCACGGCGATCGTGATCGCTCTCGTTTCCATCGTCATGTTCTTCATGGCCATGGCAGCTGCTTTCCTGTTCCTGCGCTCCACCAGCAACAAATGGGTGCCGTTGCACCTGCCCGCGCTTGTCTGGGTCAACACGGTGATCTTGCTCTTGAGCAGCGGCGCCATCGAGTTGGCGCGTCGCAGCCTCGCCGGCGCCAATGTGAAGCAATTTCGCCGGCTCTGGTCTGTGGCTACCGCGCTAGGCGTGCTTTTTCTGATCGGACAGTTGGCCGCGTGGCGCGAATTTGTCCTCGCCGGTTTTTACGTGTCCACCAATCAAGCCAGCAGCTTTTTCTATATTTTCACCGGTTTGCACGGCCTGCATCTCCTTGGCGGAGTTTGCGCGCTGCTCTATGTTTCGTTGCGCAAATTTGAAAATGCGAAAGTTTCTCGCTCCGTCGCCGCGGAAATTGCTTCTTATTACTGGCACTTCATGGATGGTCTCTGGGTTTTCCTGCTGGCGCTTTTGTATCTGGGCAAATAAATGGAAGAATGGAAGTAGTGAGCGCGCAAACACAAACTACGTCTTCGTTCGCAGCCGTGCCGCAACTCGACCTCGCGGCGCAGTACGCCGCCATCGGCCAAGAAATTCGCGCCGCCGTTGAAAAAGTTCTCGTCTCGCAACAATTTATTTTGGGGCCTGAAGGCGGCGCCCTCGAAACAGAAATTGCGCAACTCTGCGGCGTCGCTCACGGAGTCGGCGTCGCCTCCGGAACCGACGCGCTGATTCTCGCTTTGCGCGCCTGCGGCGTCGGGGCCGGCGACGAAGTCATCATTCCACCCTTCACTTTTGTCGCCACAGCCAGCGCCGTCAACGCCATCGGCGCAAAACCGCGTTTCGCCGACATCCGCCCGGACACCTACAACCTCGATCCGTCGGATCTCGCGCGCCGCGTGACGCAAAAAACGAAAGCGATTATCGCCGTGCACTTGTACGGCCTCTCCGCCGACATGAACCCGATTATGGATTTCGCGCGCGCGCATAATCTGCGAGTGATTGAAGACAACGCGCAAGCTATCGGCGCAAGCTACAAAGGACGTCCTACAGGCTCCATCGGCGACGTCGCATGCCTTAGTTTCTATCCGACAAAAAACCTTGGCGCCTACGGCGACGCGGGAATGGTGGTGACAAATTCGGGCGAAATGGCGGAGCGTCTGAAGACGCTCCGCAACCACGGCCAAACCGCGAAGTACGTCAGCACCGAGCCGGGATGGAACAGCCGTCTCGACGAAATTCAAGCCGCGATTCTTCGCGTAAAACTGCTGCACCTTCTTGAATGGCAGCGCGCCCGGCAGGCGCATGCGGACGCTTACTCAAAGCTGTTGCTAGGCATTCCAGGAATCGCGCCGCCGCTTATTCCGGAAAATTACCAGCATGTTTTTCACCAGTACACCATTCGCGTCGAGCAGCGCGACGCGTTGCTACAAGCTCTCCACGCGCGAAACATCGGCAGCGCCGTCTACTACCCGGTGCCGCTGCACCTCCAGCCGCTCCACAGTTCGCTGGGCCACAAGGCCGGCGATTTTCCCCATGCGGAACATGCCGCGAACGAAGTGCTTTCGCTGCCCATGTATCCAGAGTTGCGTTCCGAACAAATCGCGCGCGTCGCGGAGGCTGTCGCCGAATTCGTCAAGAAATGACGCTCGCTGACGACGCGCCCCGCCGAAATGTTCGCGAAACGCACAAATTGGAATCTCGAGTCGAATCGCCTCGGTGCCGCGCTCGCAGCGCATCGCGCAGCAGCGAAGCCGCTGATCGATTTGACGGTCTCCAATCCAACGGAGTGTGGTTTCCGTTGTGAAGAAGAGGCCATCCTCCGCGCATTGCAAAATCCGGCGGCTCTGAAATACGACCCCAATCCGCGAGGACTCGTCGCGGCACGAAGCGCGGTCGCCCAGTATTACGCCGAGCGCGGCGCCCTCGTCCTCATCGACGACATTTTTCTAACGACGAGCACCAGCGAAGCGTATTCCTTTGTTTTCAGAACTCTCTGCGATCCGCAGGACGAACTCCTGATCCCCGAACCGAGCTATCCGCTGTTTGAGTTTCTCGCTGATATCCAGGATGTCCGGTTGGTGCGTTACCCTCTGCTTTACGACCACGGCTGGCAGATCGATTTCCATGCGCTGGAGCAAGCAATCACTCCGCGCACACGCGGAGTGATTGTGGTGCATCCGAACAATCCCACCGGACAATTTTGCAAACCGCAGGAGATGCGCAAACTCAACGAGATTTGCACGGTCCGCGAATTCGCGATCATCGCCGACGAAGTGTTCCTGGATTTTGCCGTCAAAGCAGAACAGCACGCCACATTTGCGGGGAATACCGGCGCGCTGACGTTTACGATGAGCGGCCTCTCGAAGATTTGCGGGCTGCCACAGATGAAGGCCGCGTGGCTAATCGTGAGCGGCCCCGGCCAATGCAAAACGGAAGCCTCCGCGCGAATCGAGGTCATTGCGGACACTTTTCTCTCGATGAACGCCCCGATCCAATTGGCCATTCCGTCTCTTTTGGGTCAACGCCACGGTTTCCAGAAGCAATTGCTGGAGCGCGTCCGCGGCAACCTCGCCGAATTGGATAGGCAGCTAGCCAGGCAACAATCCGGCAGCCGGCTGGAAGTGCAAGGCGGCTGGAACGCCGTCATTCGAGTGCCCGCGACCCGTTCCGACGAAGAACTCGCCCTCGACCTGCTCGCAACCAAGGGCGTCTACGTTCACCCCGGCCACTTTTATGACTTCGCCTCTGATGGATATCTGGTCGTCAGTCTGATCACACCTGCTGCAGAGTTCGCCAAGGGAATAAAATTGCTGCTCTCGATGTAAGGAAGAAGGGGAAGTGTGCGCGGAGGCCGAATCTAGTCGAGACAGGCCTCCCGGGGCCAATGTCTCCCGACCGCAGGAAGCTAACGCAGTAAAAGCGGGCCTCATTTGTTTGCTGGGGGCCTTCCGGACGTTTAGAGAGCTCCTTCATCTAGAGAACTCCATCATCGCAGATACGCAATCTGGGATTCCCGCCAGTACTTCTATGTAAATCCAGATAAACAAAATCTAAAGGTCCCTCTTTATTTCTTGCGTGGAACTGCTAACTTACCTAACGCGAGCGATTTAGTGCCGAAAGAAGTCAATACGCACGGGGGTGTGTATCTGGCAAGTCGCTTGCAAACAAAAAATCAAGCCTTTCCATATTTCTATTACCCGGCGTAGTTTGGATTCCTTTGTGTCTACTTTGGAGGCTTCATGATGAAGGTGTGGGGATTCCTCTCGGTTGCACTGGCTTTCTTGGTTTTCACGGTCTCGCCCATGCGAGCGCAAGAGGTTGCGGGAGTAACGGGCGTCGTGCTGGATAAATCCGGCGCAGCCATCGGCGGAGCACAGGTAGCTCTTGACAGCAGCAAGACCGGCTTCCATCAGGAGACGACGACGAACGACCAGGGAAGCTATCAGTTCCTGCGCGTCCCGCCCGGGTCAGGCTACAAATTGACATTTACGAAGACCGGTTTCCGGAAGCTTGAGCTGAACGACGTTGCGCTTGGCGTGGAGACGATAAGCACGCGGAACGCGACCTTGGAAGTAGGCGAAACGTCGCAGACCGTGGAAGTGACGGCGGCGGCTGCCGAGACGCTGAACACCACGGACGCGAGCATCGGCAACGTGCTGGACGTGCGAACTCTACGAGACCTCCCTTCCTTGATTCGCGAAACGCCAGCATCGCTGCTGGGCTTGCAGGCCGGGGTGGTGGCCAATTCCGGAGGAGGCACAAATCAGGAGGGCTCCGTCACAGGTGCCCGAACCGACCAAAGTAACGTTACTGTCGACGGTATCGATGTGAACGATCAGGCAGGCGGATTTGCATTCGCGACGGTAGGCAATGCGCCGATCGATTCCGTGCAAGAGTTCCGGGCGACGACCGCGGATGCCGAAGCGTACGACGGACGAAGCGCCGGAGCCCAGATTCAATTGGTGACAAAAAGCGGCACCGACTCTTTCCACGGCGCGGCTTACGAATACAATCGCACGGCAGCCACGGCAGCCAACGACTTTTTCAATAACAGCTCAGGTGTCGCGCGCCCGGCGCTGACCCGAAACCAGTTCGGGGGTGACCTCGGTGGCCCGATAAAGAAAGACCGGTTGTTCTTCTTTTTCAATTACGAGGGAAGGCGCGACGCGAGCCAATCGGCTCAGGCGCGAACCGTACCGCTGGCAAATGTCCGCGCCGGCGGAATCAACTACGTCAACGGAAACAACAACGACTCGCAAGGAAATCCCTGCTCGGATAGCGCCCGGCTAAACGATCCAGTTACAGCGCAATGCATTACCCAATTGACGCCGGCGCAGTTAGCCACCTTCGATCCACAGGGAATCGGGGACGACCCGGCCGAACTGGCAATACTGACCAAGGTTCCAGCGGCAAATGATCTGACCGGCGGAGACGGCGTCAATACTGGCTTCTACCGGTTTAACGCTCCCGTGAAAGTGGACCACAATACGTATGTTGGGCGCGTGGATTACACGATAAGTTCCAATCAAAAGCTTTTCAGCCGCTTCAATGTCCTGCGCGAGAGCGATACGCAGGCGGTGCAGCAGTTCCCCGGCGATCCTACCGCCCAGCTATTTCAGGACAAGAGCTGGGCCTTCGTGATCGGCCACACGTGGACCATCAACTCGCACAACATAAACGCCGCAACCTTTGGAATCACGCAGCAATACAACAATTTCCCCGCCGGACCGGGCGCGTTTCCCACATTCCCGAACGAGTTTACGTTTGGGCCGTTCTCGACGCCGTTCGCAGCCGGAGTTAGCTCGCAGGGCCGCACCGTTCCCGTTCCCACGATTCGCGATGACTATACGTGGATTCACGAGAAGCACACGATTCAGTTCGGGACGAACATCAGGCCGATTCGCGAGAAGTCCACACTCACAAATTCTTTCAATTTCCTGGGAGTTGGACTCGGCGAAGCGCTGCCCTCGTTGGGGCCGAGCGGGTCGCCCTTGAGACCCAGCGACATTCTAGAGACGCAAGCGCAGATGAACGAATGGGACAGCACATTTACCGCGCTGCTCGGCCACTATGCGAGCGAGTCCACCAATTTCATCTACAACAAAGCCTTGCAGCCGCAACCCGCGGGCGCAACGGCGGCCCGGGACTTTCATTACAACGAGACGGAACTCTACTTTGCGGACAACTGGCGCGTTCGGAACGACTTGACCATCAGCTACGGGGTACGATGGTCTTTCGACAGCGTTCCGTTTGAGTCGAATGGGTTTGAGACGGTTCCGAATGTCAGCCTGAATACGCTTTTTTCAGTGCGACAGTACAATGGTCTGCTGGGAATTTCGGGCAATGACGCCGCTCCGAATCTGACGTATAGTCTTGGCGGACCGGCGAATAACGGTCAGGGCTATTACAAGCCGGACTACAAAGACTTTGGCCCGCGCCTGGGTATAGCCTGGAATCCTTCCTTCAAAGACGGCTTGCTGGGATCGCTTTTCGGGGATCGCAAGACCACCGTACGGGCGGGCGGATCGATCGTTTTTGACCGTATCGCTGGGGCCGTCAGCTTCCTGGCGGACCAAAACAGCTTCCTCTTCCAGAATTCCAATTCGGTGATATTCGGCGACCCGAATCCAGTGACGGCCTTGATGAACGACCCACGCTTTACGAGTTTGACCGCACTGCCAGCGCCGGTGGTGGCGCCCATCGTGACATCGCCAACGACGCCATTCGTTAACAACGGAGTCCCGTTCGGAACCAGTGAGGATAACTTGATTTATGCTGTTGATCCCAATTTCAAGACTCCTTATGAGGACACCTTCGGGCTTGGCATCCAGCGCGAATTGCCGGGCAACGTCCTGCTGGAAGTGAACTACGTGGGAAGATTGGGCCGGCGGCTGTTCGCGCAGTCCGATGGCGCCCAACTCACGGACTTCACGGATCCGTCGTCCCAACAGGGCTTGATCGCCGCATTCAACAACATCGCGAAACAAGTTCGGGCGAATGTACCAATCAACAATATAACCCCGCAGCCGTTCTTTGAAAACCAGTTGGCCGCGAGCCCCGATTTCGGAGGAACGCCATGCTCCGTGATATTTCCTGGCAGCTCTTGCACCCAGGCTTTAGCGGGGAGCACCTTTTCGCAGTTCTTCCTGAATGGCGACATCACGGACTTCCTGGTGGGCCTGGACCAACAAGGGCTTATACAGCCGAACATAGGCATCGCCGCACAGGCGGCGAGTATTGCTTATGTGACCAGCAATTCCTCCTCAAACTACAACGGACTCCTGACGACCTTGAGCAAGAAATTCTCGAACGGCCTTCAGCTGAACGTCAATTACACGTTCTCTCACTCGATTGACAACCTTTCGAGCGTCGTGAACACGTCAATCGGAGGGATTGTCTGCGACTTGAGAAATCTGCGCGTGTGCCGCGGCAGTTCGGATTTTGACGCCAGGCACATCGTCTCTTCCTACTGGGTGTATGACCTGCCTGTTGGGCGCAAGGGATACATCGGGAGAAACATGCCCGGATGGGCCGACCGCGTCGTGGGAGGTTGGGAGGTTTCCGGCATCTGGACGTGGCGGACGGGCTTTCCGTTTAGCACCGCCACGAGTTCGTTCCCGGTCAGCAATTATTTCGGGGGAGGGGGGTTCGTGGGTTCGCCCGGAGTGCTCACCGGCAGTCTGACTGGCCTCGGCAGCAGAATCCATAACGAGAACGGAACGCTGCAGTACTTTGCTGATCCGACGACCACGATCGGGGAGTTTGCCAACCCGCTTGGGGGGCAGACCGGCAACAGGAACGATATCCTGGGGCCGAGCTTCTGGACGATCGACGCGGCGCTGCTGAAGAACATCAAGCTGACCGAGAGACTAAACCTGCAGTTCCGCGCGGAAGCGTTCAATTTGTTTAACCATGAGAACTTTGCTCCGCCGTCGACAAACATCAACTCTCCAAGCACATTTGGAGCTCTAACCGGGACAGTCGGCGAAGGACCCAGGCAAATGCAGATCGCATTGCGCCTCGAGTTCTAGCCCAAATCTAAACAATGTTGAAAAAGGAGGCCGAAGTCGGCCTCCTTTTTTTATTCTTGGATCGATTCTTGCTTTAGTGAGTCGGTAGGGGCGGGGCTTGCCCCGCCCCTTCAAACTTCGCACGGGCGTCTCCGAAAGGGCTCTGCGGTTCAAACTGACAATCACGCTCCGGGCTGCTGCTTACAGATTTTTCAGGTGGGCCAGGCGGAACGGCGAGCCGAGGTGTTCGCGCAAATCAATCCAATGTTGTTCCGGAATTGTGGAGAAGACTTCGACGACCTTGGGGTCGAACTGCGTGCCGGAGCAGCGGCGAATCTCTTCGCGGGCTTGCGCCATGGGAAGCGCCTTACGATAAGGGCGGTCGCTAATCATGGCGTCGAGCGAATCGGCGATGGTGAAAATACGGGCGCCGAGTGGAATCTGCTCGCCCTTGAGGCCGCGCGGGTAGCCCGTACCGTCGAAGAACTCCTGGTGCGCCAGCACGATTTCGGCGGCATCGCGCAGGAACGGGATGCGGATGAGCATGTTGTAGCCGATTTCGCAGTGCTTGCGCATGATCTGTTTTTCGTCGTCGGTAAGCGGCCCAGGCTTGCGGAGAATGCCATCGGGGATGGCCATTTTGCCGATGTCGTGGAGAAACGCGGCGCGCGCGAGAATGGCCAGATAAGCCGGCGGAACGGGCATGGCTTTGGCGATAGAAATGGTGAAAGCGGTAACGCGCTGGCAGTGGCCTTCGGTTTCGGCGTCTTTCAAGTCCAGCGCGCTGCCGAGCGCCTCGAGCGTGTCGTCGTAAGACTGTTCCAGCTGAGCCAAAGCGCCGGTGAGCTGCGCGGTGCGGTCCTCGACCTGTTGCTCGAGCTTCAGCTGGTAGCTGCGGTTTTCCGCGACGAGGCGGCGGTGTTGTAGTGCGCGGCCCACGCCGAGAAACAGCTGATCCTTCTCAAAGGGTTTGAGGATGTAGTCGTAGGCGCCGCGGCGAATCGCTTCGAGAGCCGTGGAAATATCGTGAATGGCGGTGACCATGATCACCGGGATTTCGGGATCATACTCACGCAGCCAATCGAGCAGCCGGATGCCGTCCATTTCGGGCATGATCATGTCGCTCAGCACGAGGTCCGGCGTGGTGCGCTTGACCTGCTCCTGAGCGGCTCTACCGTTGCTGACGGCTGTGCAGCGGTAGCCTTTCGATTCGAGCATAGTGGAAACTACTTCTCGAATCGCTTCTTCGTCGTCCACGACCAGTATTTGTTCTAGCTCCACGAGTGTTTGCTCCCAGTGCCATTATACGGGACAGCACAGTAGGAAAGGGGTGCTCTTGCCCATTCAGAAAATAGCATGTTAGCGTCGGAGGAAGCTCCAAAGAAGGCTTAGTGCCGTCCACCACGAGCAAATCAAGGGTGTGTGCACCGCGGGGACGGCCGTTCAGGCCAGGAGGCAGCTCATCGTGCTGGTGAACCAGGGCCTGCTCGGCATCGCTTTCTTCGAAGCGACAGCGTTCATCATTCTGCTGGTGCTGTTCTTCATTTTTCAGCGCGATCATATTAATAAGTATTTCCGGTTGTGGCTCGCGGGCTGGATCTGCTTCACGCTGGCTTCGCTCGGCGAAGTGGCGATGCTGAGCCGCAATCTTCCCAACTTATGGATGGCGGTAGTGCTCGGAAAAGTGGCCGCGATGCTGCTTTTCTCGGCCGCGGTGATGCAGTTCACGACCGGAGATGGGAAAAGGGGCTGGCCCGTTTTGCCGCTGGCCGGCGCGGTGTTATTCGGTGTTTATTACTCTCAGCTCGGGTTAATCCCTTCTTACGGGAACGTGGGCCTGGGGACGACGTTTTTTTGCAGCAGCGTCTGTCTGTGGTCAGGAATGGTGTTGTGGAGGTCGCCGCTGCTGCAGCGCGGGCACGGGGTGCGATTGCTCGAGGGAGTTTTCCTGCTCATCGGCTTGCATGGGCTGGACCGCTGGAAGTGGCCGGAGCATCCGTGGTTTTTATTGCGAGTGGCGTTTGACCACTTGCTGGGCGTGGCGCTGGGCATTGCCATGGTGGTGGTGGTTTTGGAAGGAGCGCGCTCGCGAACTGTCGAGCTGAACGAAAAGCTGCGGCGGCTGACGCTGCTGACAACGGCCAGCACGCAAACGCTGTCCGTGCAGGACGTGCTGGACCGCGTGCTGACGCATTTGGTGCAGAGCCTGGGTGCGACGCACGGACTGGTGCGGCTCTTGGAAGGCGAAGGAGATAAAGCGCAGCTCGTGGTGCACGCGTCTGTCGGCTTCCAGCAGGAGTATTTGCAGAAATATGGGAAGCTGGCGGCGAAGGAGCCGTGGTCGCAGCAGGTTTTGCACAGAGACTGCGAATTCCTGCGCATGGAGGATGAACCTGACCCAACCGTTCGCGCGCGGATGGGAGAGAGCGGCATCGGCAACGTCATTACTATGGCCCTGCCTGGAAAGGACGGGCCGCTGGGGATCATCGCGATCGGTTCGACGCGCAGCGAACACTTTCAGGCCGACGAAATTTCCTACCTGCTGAATATCAGCAACTTGCTGGGGCTAACCCTGCAAAACGTCAGGCTGTTTGAGCAGGTGGCCACCGTTCAGCAGCAATGGGCATACACATTTGATTCGATTGGCGATCCGATTCTGGTGCACGACCGGCAAGGGCGAATTCTGCGCTGCAACCTGCGTCTGGGCCATCTGCTGGGCAGGGATTCCAACGCGCTTGTCGGGCGCGGAGTGCTCGATCTGCTTTCCCGAAAAAATCTGACCTACCAGATGTGTCCGTATTGCGAAGGTGTTGCCGGTGAAGGCGACGATCCCGACCCGTGGCTGCAAGGATATTTTCTGGCTTCTAATTCCACGTTTACCGATCCAGCGGGACACCAGCTTGGAACCGTACACGTCCTGAAAGACATCACGGAGCGCAAACGCGCCGAGGAAAAATACCGCACGCTGGTTTCGAGCGTTCAGGAAGGCGTTTTTATTTCCACGCCGCAGGGGCGATTCCTGGACTTCAACGACGCCATGATGCGCATGACGGGATACGAGACGCGGGAAGAGTTATTGGGCGCGGACATTCCTGGGGCTATGTACGCCAATGCGGGGGACCGCGAGCGGTTGAAGAAACTGCTTCAGGAACACGGCTCGGTGGCGGATTTCGAGTTTGAAATGAAACGCAAGGACGGCGAAGTGCGCACGGTCCTGGAATCGTCCATCGCGGTGAAGGATCCGGCTGGGAATGTCACGGCTTATCAGGGCTTCCTGTTGGACATCACGGAGCGGAAGCGTGCCGAGCAGGAAATCCGCCGGCGAAACCGCGAACTGCTGGTCTTGAATTCCATCGGGCAGACGCTGACGGAGTCGATGGATTTGACCGATTCGCTGCATCGGACGCTGCGGCAAATGGCCGAACTGTTCAGTCTGGATGCATGCGCGCTTTATTTGTTCGACGACAGTGGGTCCAAGATTCGGCGGGTTGCGGCCGTGGGGCATCGCTCCGAGTACTCCAGGAATTTCCCGGAAGTCGCCGTGAAGCCCGAACTGCTCCAGCATATCAAGTCGGCGCACGCTACATTTCTATCGGTGCAGGGATTGCCGCTGCCGGCCATCTTTCGCGACGCACAGCGGAAAGAAGAGCTGCTGTCCGCTTACATCGTCGTT
>Ga0209447_10000001_pt1 | contig 97381 bp, 75 predicted proteins | sample BogFormECP04_OM3_FD_188243 | JGI IMG/M metagenome (GOLD analysis project Ga0209447, IMG submission 188243) | Bog forest soil microbial communities from Calvert Island, British Columbia, Canada - ECP04_OM3 (SPAdes) (version 2) | ecosystem: Environmental > Aquatic > Freshwater > Wetlands > Bog ... | reverse complement strand
ACGTGCATGTAGCCGATGCGGCCTCCCGTGGCTTCGGCAACTTTCCTGCGATTGGACTCGACCCAATCGAGATAGCGTACGCCGGTTTCGCTGGGGACTGGCTTTACCGTGATATCCCAGGCTCCCTCAGCGGTGGGCTTGCTATTGATTTTCAATGCGACTTGTTTTCCGGCGAGGTCCAGGAAGTAGGAGTAGACATCCTGCGTTGCACGCGCCTCCTGGCCATTGACGGCAATCAGATAGTCGCCGCTCTTCACCTTCAGGCCGGGCTCAGTCAGAGGGGAACGCGTGGCGTCGTTCCAGTTTTCGCCGGGATAGATTTTCGCGATGCGATAGAAGCCGCCGTCGGCTTCGTAGTCGGCGCCTAGCATGCCAACGCTGACGTGTGGTTTCTTCGGCTGATCGCCGCCGCCCACGTAGGTGTGCGACGTGCTCAGCTCGGCGATGAGCTCGCCAATTAAGTAGTTCAGGTCGCTGCGATGGGCCACCCAGGGAAGAAGCGCTTCGTAACGCGCGCCCAGTTTTTTCCAGTCGTGGCCGGTCATGTTGGGATCCCAATAAAAATCACGCTCGATGCGCCACGCTTCGTGGTAGGTCTGGCGCCACTCGGCGCGCGGATCAATCTGCACTTGCAAGCCGGAAAGGTTCAGTGCTCCGGCGCCAACTTTGGCTTTTCCCGGGACGGCATCGGTGATGCCGAGGATGGGGCCAGCCTTGTAGAGCACCTTGCTGCCGTCTTTGCTGAGGTCGTAGCCGTCGATGCCTTCGAGGAGCACTTTGTCTTCGCGTTTGGTGACGTCGTAGATGTGAAGCACATTTTTCGGGCCCTGGTCGTCCGTGCCGAACTGACGGGCCTCCTGAGGCGTGGTGACGTAGAAAAATTTGTCTTTGCGAGCGGCCAGGTTGTTCAGAATGCCCGCCGGGATGGGAACGGGAGCGACGCGGCTGCTGATGCCGTCGAGGTCAATTTGAATTGGTTTTACAGCTTCCGGTTTCTTCTCTTCTTTTTGTTCGCCGGATTTTTGCTCGTCTGGCTTAGCAGCGTCAGCTTTCTTGTCGTCTTTCTTTTTGTCCTTGTTTTCGTCGGCTGCTTTTTCTTCGTCGCTTTCCGGCTTGAACGGCGAGGGCTCATCGGCTTTCAGCGTGACCGCGAACACTCCGTCGGTAGAGTAGTAGTTGTAGCGCTGATCGAGCTGGCCAATGCTCGGGTAAAAATACCGCGTGGAGATGAAATAGAGATATTTGCCGTTTTCATCGAAAACCGGATTGTTGTCGTTGTAAAAACCGGCGGAAACTTCCGTGATTTTTTTAGTGCCAAGCGAATAGAGGAAAACATCGTTGGAGCCACGGCGATGCGGCTTGGAATACGTGAGCCAGAGGCTGTCGGGCGACCACGAAGCGTCGTTGATGAGGCCATAGTCAGAGGTATCCACACGCACGGGCTTCTTGTCGTCGAGGCTCACGTACCAGAGCTGGTTGGATTTGTCCCAATAGGCGAGCTTTTTACTGTCGGGTGACCACGTGGGACCGAAGCGGTAGATGCTGCCATCGCTGGTGATGCGGGTTTCGTCGCCGCCCATTTGCGGACGCGTATAGAGTTCGTATTCGCCGCTTTTGTCGGACAGATAGGCGATCCACTTGCCGTCGGGTGACCACGCCGGGTTGAGTTCGTGGATGCTCGAATGATCAGTCGTCAAAATGCGGACGCTGCCGTGCTCGGCGGGGACGGTGAAAATATTGCCGCGCGCCTCGACGACCGCCCGCACGCCGGACGGAGAAATTGCAGCGCCACCGATGTTTTGCGCGACGCTTTTGAATTCCGGACGGGCTTCGATGTCCTCGGCGCGCACTTCGATCGGGATATTTCGTGTTTTGCCGCTGGTGAGATTGTATTCGTAGAGCAAGCCGCCGTTTTCGTAGACGATGGCGTCGGGACCGAGGCTCGGCCACTTGATGTCGAACTCCTGATAATCAGTGAGTTTTTTGGTTTGCTTCGAGGCGAGGTCGTAGCTGAACAAATTCATGATGCCTTCGCGGTCGCTGATGAAATAGATGGAGTTGCCGTGCCACATGGGGAACATGTCCATGCCCGCGGTCTTGGGCAACTCTTCGTAGGTGTTCTTCTTCAGGTCGTAGATGGCGATCGGCAGGCTCCAGCCGCCGCGATAGCGCTTCCAAGTACGGAATTCCTGCGATGTTTCGAGGTAGGCGATTTTGGTGCCGTCGGGAGAGAACGACGTTAAGTCGCCGCGCGGGACGGGCAGCGGCTTGGCGGTACCACCTTGCGGGGAAACGAGGTAGAGCTTCGTCGAGCGGCCGAGCGGCACGCTAAAACGGTCGGAACGGAAGAGGATGTTTTTGCCGTCGGGAGTCCAGCCGAGGACGATGTCATTCGAGGGATGAAAGGTGAGGCGCTTCGGTTCGCCGCCTTCGGCGGAGATGATGTAGACATCGGGATTGCCGTCGTATTCGCCAGTGAACGCGATCCATTTTCCGTCGGGTGAAAATTTCGGGTAAAGCTCGTCGCCAACGTGGGAAGTCAGCCGGCGAGCGACGCCGCCTTCGCGCGAGGCGATCCACAGGTCGCCGGCGTAGGCAAAAACCACCCTGTCTTTAGAGATGTCCGCGTAGCGCAACAGGCGCGTCGGGCCAGGAGGCACTTGATCCGCCGCGGCGGAGGACTGTGCATGGGCCGGAGGTGCCGGCGCCGCGGTAAGGCAGGCCAACGCGGCCAGGCTCAGCCCCAACAAGATGTTCAGACGACTGGAAGTCCGATTCATTCGATTCATCCTTCAAGACAGAGATTTGCCTGTTGCCCGGGCCTCTTACATGGACGTACGCCTGCTGAAAATGTTTCGCTGGAGCACGCTTTCTTTAGAACGAAATTACATTTCCCGAAGAATTTTCAAATTTAATGCAGCGCATCCGCGCTGCGGCGTTATTACCTGCTTTTGCAGCCGTGATATCATCATCTGGCAAGCCTGTGTCCGCCAAGCAAAATTTATCTCCCCCGCGCTCGCGCGGCCCCGCGTTTTTCTGTCAACTGCTCGGAATTGCTTTTCTTTTTGCTCCATCGCAGTTGCGCGCCGATCCCCTCGAAGATGCAGCGCATAAACTGGCGCTAAAAGTTTGTACGGCTCCGCATAATCCCTCCGTGAAAATGCAGTGGCTGGAGTCTCCCGAAGCCTCCGGATATTTGTCCGAGCCGCGCAAAAAAGTGTTTCTCGATCAGATTTCCGCCTGCGGTATTTCGCCGTCCGAAAACTCGGAGGCGCCAGTTCTTAAGGTCGCAATCAGCGTCACGGCTACGCAGGCCTTGCTCACCTCGGATTCAACGGATCCCGCTGGCGGACGGCAGATTCACATGGTCGAAATCCCGCGCAGTTTGTTGTTTAACATAAGTGACGCTGCTTCGGCGCCCCATCTCACCAGCGAGCTCCTTTGGGAGCAGGAAAAACCAATCTACAGCGCGATCGAGTGGATTGACTCTTCCACGGAGGAACGTTTTCTTTTTTTGCTGAGCGATGGCGCGTTTGTTCGACGCCGTTTTGAGAACGGTTCCTGGGCGATGGTGGATTCGACCGATTTGCCGCGCGGCAATCGGCGTTCGCGGGATGGGGATGGAGCCTTTCTCTATAGCACTCCTGAAGGAAAGCTGGATTTGACCGTCCATGGAAACCCATGCGAGCTGAATTTGATCGGGCGCATTTCTTTTGCCTGTGGTGCGAATTATGCCGCTCTAAAAAGAATTGACTTTTTCTCCAACTGCGAAGATTCGCCGCGAAAGCTCGTGACCGGCAATGGCGATTACACGCGATCAGACCGAATCCTCTTGACGAGTCCCGTCGGGACCGCCGGAGGTGTTGCATCTGATGAAAAGTATTCGGCTTCGGTCGATATAGCGGGCCCGGTGCTCGATATAAGCGTTGCGCAGAATCGGAAAGCGGCATTCGCGGTCGTGAAAAACCTTTTAACAGGGAACTATGAGGTCTATCGAATCGCAGCTGTCTGCAGCAATTAGCGTTCTTTCGATTGCTGCACATCTTGTCTTGGGCTCGCCAGTTCTCGCCGCAACCCATCCGCGATCTGGAGGCACGCTGCGCGTTGAGCTGTACACAGCCAGCGTGTCGCTCGATCCGCGCGAATGGCAAGCTGGCTCGCTCGATTCCGCCGCGAACGAAAAGATGGCTGGGTTGGTGTTCGAACGGCTCGTGGCGCTCGATAATTACGGCCGATTTCAGCCCGTGCTGGCTACGGAGTGGTCGCACGACGGTTCGAATAAACGCTGGCAGTTTTCGGTCCGCTCCGGCGTCAAGTTTTCTGACGGTGCGGCGTTGACCGCAGCGGATGTTGTTGCTGCGCTGCAACCGCTGCTTCCTTCCACGCTGCAAATCTCTGCCTCAGGAAACGGTGTAGTGATCCAGTCTTCAGTACCAGTGTCCGACCTTCTCGAGCAACTCGCTTCGGGACGCTACTTTGTTTATCGTTCGCTTCCAGGCGGGCAGCTCGCTGGCACAGGCTCATTTATTTTGGGACAAACTCCAACGCCGGCTAACACGGCTACAGGCGCACATCTTTATTTTCGCGCTAACGAAGACGCCTGGTCCGGCCGGCCGTTTGTTGACGCCATCGACGTCACACTGGGCGTGCCTCCACTGCGCGCCATGTTCGATTTGCAACTGGGCAAAGCCGATATGGTCGAACTCGCGCCCGATCTGGTTCCTCGTGCAAAACAAGCCAATCTGCGCATCTGGACCTCCGAGCCCGTCACGCTCTACGCGCTGCGATTTGATGATGCGCAAAACGCGGCCGCCGACGCTCACCTTCGCGAAGCGCTCTCCCTCTCGCTCGACCGCGGCACCATGGCCAGCGTGTTGCTGCAAAGGCAAGCCGAACCAGCAGCAGCCCTTTTGCCGCAGTGGCTCTCGGGATATGCTTTCCTTTTCAACGTGGACATCAACCTAGAACGCGCCAAGGAATTGCGTCGCACCCTTCCCGCCAACGTCGCTGCGGGCGCTGATCCACTGCGTCTGCGCGTCGATCCTCCAGGCGATTTGCCCAAACTTCTCGGAGAGCGCGTCGCGGTGAATGCTCGGCAAGCCTCGATTCTTGTGCAAGTCATCAGCCGCCCAGCCGCGCGGGTCGGCACCGCAACGCCGCCCCCATCTGATCCTCCTGCGGGAGTGCATCTCTTCGCGTGGCACTATTCCTCTCTTTCTTCGCGCGCCGAACTCGATTCGATGTTTGCGGCATATAATCTGAACGAGCCTCCCGAGGTGAACGCCACGAGCACCGATCACGTACATCTCTACGAACGCGAGCGCCGCGTCCTGGAAGACCGCCGCGTGCTGCCGCTCGTAGTGGAAGCGGAATCCGTTGGCCTTGGCCCGACAGTGCGCGATTGGATGCCTGCGCGCTGGGGCGAATGGCATCTCGCCGATGTCTGGCTGGAGTTGCCTGAAGTGACGCGGGCCGACTCTTCAGCTCCAGGAAAGAACGCTGCACAACCGTCCTCGCAGCCGCGGCCAGCTGCCTCCGGAGCAAAGCCATGAGCTTCCGCACAAAATTGTTTTTTATTTTTTCGGTTACCGTACTCGCTTCGGTTTCCCTGGTGGCTTACGGCGTGACGCACTACACGCGAGCCGCATTCGAAGAGTCCGACGCCCAGCGAACCGAAGCCCTTGTAACCCAGTTCAAATCCGAATACGCGCAGCGCGGCGAGGAAGTTCTTCAGCAGGTCAAGAATATCGCCGGTTCCGAAGCAAGCATCCGGACCGCTATTGAGCTCTCGCGCCCAAACCCGGACCAATCCCTCTTTGTGCATGACGCCAGAGGAGCCGCGGAAGATCACGGCCTCGACTATCTCGAAATCGTGAATTCGGACGGCACGCTTATTTCTTCGTATCAGTACCCCGCGCGTGTCGGTTACAAGGACGATTTGCTCAGCACACCCCAGGACTGGAACGATTCCACTTTCTTTTTGCGGCGGGAAGAGCTGCAAGATGGCGTTGCGCTGTCGCTCACGGCCGTGCGCACTGCTCCAGACACACAGAAGCCAATCTATTTTGTTGGCGGGCGCAAGCTGGATCAGAACTTCCTCTCCTCACTGGTTCTTCCATCCGGCATGCGCACTCTTTTGTATCGAAACCTCGAGCCGAGTTTTTCGGCGGCGGCGCTTATCGATGCGAACGGCGCGGTACAACAGGCGGATCGATTCGAATCGCTGATCCAGGCGGTCCAAATGCAACCGAGGCCGCTGGTGAAAACCATCGAATGGTCCAGCAATGCCGCCGACGCCGAAACATTTCACGCCATTCCTCTCCCCGGGCGCAATAACGAGCTTCTCGGCGTGCTGCTGGTGGGCAGCTCGCGCAAAGAGCTGGTTTTGTTGACGCGGCGCATCTTGCAGATCGCCGCCGTGGTTGCAGGCGCCGCGCTTCTGATGGGACTGCTGATCAGCCTTTGGGTTTCCGCGCGAATCACTAGGCCTCTCGAAGAATTAGCCGAAGGCGCCCACAAAGTGGCTTCTGGCCGATGGGACACCGTCATCGACCTGCGCGGGCGCGATGAAATCGGCCAGCTTGCGTCTGCGTTTAATGAAATGACGCAAACGCTTGCGGCGCAGCGCGAACAGCTCGTGCAGACGGAACGCGTCGCCGCTTGGCGCGAACTTGCGCGGCGTCTTGCGCATGAACTTCGCAACCCGCTGTTCCCGCTGCAAATTACTGTCGAGAATTTGCAAAAAGCCCGCCAACTGGACGCCAAGCAATTCCTCGAAGTTTTCAACGAATCCACCGCGACATTGAAAGCGGAGCTTGCAAACCTCAACACGATTGTCGGACGCTTTAGCGATTTCTCGAAAATGCCCGCGCCGCATTTCGCGCGTGTCAACGTAAATGAAGCCCTGCGCAATGCCGTCCGCCTCTTCGAACCGCAATTCAACGCGGTGGGCAAGCCGCCCGTCATTCCAGAATATTTTCTGACCGAGCCGTTGCCGGAAATCGACGCTGACGCCGACCTGCTGCACCGGGCGTTCCAGAATTTAGTGCTGAACGCGCTGGATGCCATGCCCGCTGGCGGCACGCTGACCATGCGCACTACAGAGCACGAAGGCAACGTCCGCATCGAAGTCTCCGATACCGGAAAAGGCCTGACGCCGGAAGAATGTTCGCGGCTCTTCACGCCCTATTACACGACGAAAGTGCAGGGCACCGGCCTCGGCCTAGCGATCATTCAATCTGTCGTCAGCGACCATCACGGAACCATTTCCGTTTCGAGCGACGAAGGCCACGGCACGACGTTCCGCATCGAGCTGCCGCAGCGACAGTCCGCGCAACCCGGGCCTCCGCCCAGAGAAACAGTCTCGGAGAAAAAGCCGCCGCAGGGTTCGCAGAGCTTCACCGTGGCGGCCTCCGACTGACGCGCAGCCGCAAAGGACACCATTTGCCACGCAAAGCTCACCTTCTGCTTGTCGACGACGACCCCAACACGCTGGCTTCCCTCTCTCGTGCGTTTCGGCTCGCGGGCCACGAAGCGACGGTTTGCGACAACGCGCCCCGTGCGCTTGAGCTGTTGCGCACCGAGGCTTTCGATTTGATTCTTTCCGATGTGGTCATGCCGGGTAAAAGCGGCATCGAACTGCTCGAAGACCTGAAAAATGCAGGCGTGAAAACGCCGATCGTGCTCATCTCCGGCCAGGCGAATGTTGAGATGGCGGTCAAAGCGACGAAATTGGGCGCGCTGGATTTTCTGGAAAAGCCGCTTTCGACGGACAAACTGCTAGTTACCGTCGAAAACGCCCTGCGCCTCTCGCGCCTCGAAGACGAAAATCGCGAACTGCGCCACCGCCTGGGAAAGCACGAACTGGTTGGCTCCGGCCCGGCGATGAAAAAGCTCGTCGCGCAAATCGAGCGCGTCGCCGCCAGCGAAACCCGCGTTTGCATTCTCGGCGAGACGGGCACCGGGAAAGAACTGGTCGCCCGCGCCATTCACGAAAAATCGCAGCGCCACGAAAATGCGTTCATCACGCTGAATTGCGCTGCGGTTCCTGCAGAACTGATCGAATCGGAACTCTTCGGCCACGAAAAAGGCGCATTCACCGGTGCCGCAGCGAAACACCTAGGCAAGTTCGAACAAGCCGAAAGCGGCACGCTCTTCCTTGATGAAATCGGCGACATGCCAGTTTCCATGCAGGCCAAATTGCTGCGAGTGCTTGAAGAAGGCGAAGTGGAGCGTGTGGGCGGCGACAAACCGATTCGCGTAAATGTTCGCGTCCTGGTCGCCACGCATCGCAACCTCGAAGACCTGGTCAGGCAAAACGCTTTCCGCCGCGATCTCTTTCACCGCATTTACGTTTTTCCACTCATGCTTCCGACTTTGCGCGAACGGCCGGAAGATTTCGCGGACCTCGTCGCCCATTTCGCCCGCCAGGTCGCGGCGCAAAACGGTTGGAAGGAAAAACTCTTCGCCGCGGACGCCATCTCAGAACTGCGCCGCTACACCTGGCCCGGTAACGTCCGCGAACTCCGCAACGTAGTCGAGCGCCTGATCCTTCTTTCCTCCGAAGATTCGATTACCACCGCCGACGTGCGTCTCGTCCTTCCTCCCGAAGACATGGGTGCAGCTGCCGCGGTCTTCTCAGGTATCGGCGGCGCTGCAACGGGAACGCTCGCAGAGCGCACGGAAGCCTTCGAGAAAGAGGTTCTTCTCGCAGAAATCAAGCGCCACAATTTTCATATGACAAATGTAGCCCGCGCTCTCGGCCTCGAACGCAGCCACCTCTACAAAAAGTGCCAGCAACTGGGAATCGATCTGCAATCCCTCCGCAAACCCGACTGATTTTTCTCGCCACTAGCCACTGATCACTCGCCACTTCTCCCGTCCCGAAAGAATTGTCCTTTGGCTTTCTCTTGTTTTCTCCGTCCGCAGTATCGCTCGTAACTCACTGAAAAAAAGCCAAATATAGTCCTTGACATGAAATAGCGAAAAGTAATATGGTGTTTGCAGATTGCAATATGTGGGTTCTTCGATGACTTTGGGCAACAAACTCCGTTCTCTCCGCTCCGTAGAAGGTTCCTTGCGTGGCCTGGGGCGTCCCATGACGCAGCAGGAGCTGGCCGCCGCCATGAAGAAAGAAGTCGGCCGCGGTCTCAGCCAGGCATACCTCTCTCAAATTGAGAGCGGCACGCGCCCGCACCTCACGCACGGCACACGCACGCTGCTCGCGCGCTTCTTCCGCGTCTATCCGGGTTTTCTCGTGGACGACCCGGAAGGCTACACGCCGGAGCTGCAATCGGCTCTTCGCGTCGTGGACGCCAAGATCGATTCCTGGCTCTACGCCGGCGCCGAACAGTTTGCCGCCGATCCGGAATTACGCCGCGGCCTCCTGGCCATCGCCGAGCACGAAGATTCGCGCCGCGCGCTTTTGCTGCTCGCGGAAATTCTTCGCGCGCCCGGTCTGGCCGAACGTCTCGGCGAGGTTCTGCATCCGGCAAAGCACTACGGTAACGGTCATCCCCCACCGAGTTCGCTGAACAACTAACGCGGGCTCGGCTAACGTCTCGAACCCAGTCTGCGCAGCGGTGTGCTGCGCCTCGAGGTGCCTCATGACCTGGTCTGATTTCTATCTCTTCTGCTTCATCGTGGGATTCACGCTCAGCGTGCTCTCGTTTCTCGCGGGCGCGGTGAACATCCACCTGCCGTTTCATGGAGCGCATCACGCAGGCGGAATGTCGGCCGGCGGCCAAGCGTATGGCGGAGTACTGCGCGGCGCTAGCAAAGCCGGCGGCCACATGTCCTGGCTGAATGCTTCAACGATTCTGGCGTTCCTAGCCTGGTTTGGCGGCGTCGGCTACATCCTGACGAAGCACTCGCATTTTGTAGGGTTGTCGATCCTCGGATTCGCGCTGCTGGCTGGACTTTTCGCCGGAATGCTGGTTTTTCAGTTCATGGCGCGCATAACGAAAGCCACCAGCGGCCAGATGCTCGACTGGGACTATCGCGTGGAAGGCACCGTCGGGACGGTCAGTATGACTATCCGCGAAAACGGCACCGGCGAAGTCATTTTCGAGCAGAACGGCGTCCGCAAAAGCGCGGGCGCGCGCAGCGATGACGGCACGAGTCTGCCGAAAGGCACCGAGGTCGTCATCACGCGTCACGAGGACGGAATCGCTTACGTGAAACGCTGGGATGAATTCACGAAGTAGTTGCCGCCGCAAGGCGTAGCAGCATAGCGAAGCAAAAAGTTTCTCGGACTGACGCACGATTCAAACAGTCCGGTCGTATGAAAGGGAGGTCCATTATGGGCGATTTTTCCAGTGCATGGGTCATGGCCGGGTTGCTGGTCCTCGTGATCCTCGTGATTTTAATAACGTTCGCAAGGATGTTGCGCAAAGTCGGGCCGCACGAAGCGCTGGTCATTTACGGTATTCGCGGGCCGCGGACAATTACCAACGGCGGCACGATTATTTTGCCGATGCTCGAGCAATGCCGCGAACTCTCTCTGGAACTAATGTCGTTTGACGTCGCTCCGCAGCAGAGTCTTTACACCAATCAGGGCGTCGCCGTCACGGTCGAGGCGGTCGCCCAACTGAAAGTGAAATCGGATCCGGTCTCCATTCGAACTGCCGCCGAGCAGTTCCTGACCAAGCGGCCGGAACAGCGCGAAGGCTTGATCCGGCTGGTGATGGAAGGACACCTGCGCGGCATCATCGGCCAGTTGACGGTAGAGCAGATCGTCAAAGAGCCGGAAATGGTCGGCGATCGCATGCGTTCCACGTGCGCTGCGGACATGAGCAAGATGGGACTCGATGTCGTGAGCTTCACCATTAAAGAAGTCCGCGACAAGAACGAGTACATCACCAACATGGGGCGGCCAGACATTGCGCGCATCAAGCGCGACGCCGAAGTTGCCGCAGCCGAAGCCGATCGCGACATCGCCATCAAGCGCGCCGAAGCCACACGCGCCGCGGCCGTTGCGAAAGCGCAAGCCGACCAGGAACGCGTTGCCGCGGAAACCGCGTCAATGGCCAAGCAGGCCGAAGCACAGCGCGATCTCGACATCAAGAGGGCTAACTACCTTGAAATGTCGAAGAAGGCGCAAGCCACCGCCGACAAGGCGTACGAAATAGAAACCAACGTCATGCAGCAGCAGGTAGTTACCGAAGGCGTGCGCGTTCAGCAAGTGGAGCGCGAATCACAAGTGAAGGTGCAGGACGCGGAAATCGCGCGCCGCGAACGCGAACTCATCGCCACCGTGCTGAAGCCGGCGGAAATCGAGCGCCAGCGCATCGAGACGCTCGCCAACGCCGAACGGCAGCGTCTGATCACGGAAGCGGAAGGCCGTGCGTCCTCTATCCGGGCGCAAGGTGAAGCCGAAGCCGAGATCATCTTCAAGAAGGGCGAAGCGGAAGCCAAAGCCATGAACGTAAAAGCCGAAGCGTTCCAGGAATACAACCAGGCCGCGGTCGTGGACAAACTCATCAGCAGCTTGCCGGAAATTGTGCGGGCTCTCGCTGAACCGCTCAGCAAGGTGGACAAGGTCACCATCGTCTCGACAGGAAATGGCGATGCAGCCGGCGCTTACAAGCTTACCGGCGACATCACGAAAATTGCCGCGCAAGTGCCGGCACTCTTCGAAGCGCTCTCCGGCATGCAGATGTCGGATCTCCTCAGCAAAGTACGCATGATCGGCGACAAAGCGCCCAAACCGGAAGCTCCACAGGCGCCGGTAGTCAAGAAGTCCTAACGTTCGCTTCCGTCCCGGTGGGCACGCGGGTGCCCACCGAGGACGCCTTATGGCAGTTGGGGGACGGCCATGACGTGGAAAGACGAACTTCTGATGTACTGGGTTCTTTGGACGGTGCTGATTAGCTTTGTTGCACGGCACTTTTTCGATGGCGCCATTTACCTCGTGCAACATGTGGCGTCCGCAAGCGTTTTTTTCATTCCCGGCCTGCTGCATCTATTCGGCGAACGGTTGCGTTAGCAGGCTTTTGCTTTGCTGGTGGGTGGAGACGCCAGCTTTGGCAAATCGAGTTCGAATCGCCGCATGGGAAGCGGCAAAGAGTTTTGGTTGTTTGAAAGGAGAAATATCATGGGACTGTTAGAACGAGTAAGCACGTTAATCCGGGCCAATCTGAACGACATGATCGACCGCGCGGAAGACCCGGAGAAAATGATCAAGCAGGTGATGATGGACATGGAGAATCAGTATCTCCAGGTCAAAACGCAGGTGGCGGTCTCCATCGCCGACCAGCACATGCTCGAAAAGAAGCTTCGCGAAAACGAGGACGCGGGCAAGGACTGGATGCGCAAAGCCGAAATCGCCGTGGACAAAGTTCAGGACGATTTGGCTCGCGCGGCTCTGGATCGTTTCCATACCTCGCAGCGGCTTACGCTTAGCTACAAAGAGCAGGTCGACGATCAGAGGTTGCAAGTTGAAGCTCTCAAGAGTGCGCTGCAAAAACTCGAACAAAAACTGGAAGAAGCCAAGTCCAAGCGCGATCTTCTGCTGGCGCGTCATCGCCGCAGCGTCGCTTTGGGCAAAGCCGCGCGCGCGCAAACCGCTCTTGGCGAAGACTCGAAGAGCGCCACATTCGACCGGCTCAAGGACCGCGTGCACCACACCGAATCCGTGGCCACCGCCGAAGTTGAGCTGATCACCGACGACATGGGCGAAAAGCTCACGCGTCTCGACCGCGACAACGAAGTCGAGCGCCTGCTCAACGACCTGAAGACGCGCCGTCGCCTGCCGGCTTGAGTACCAGAGCGCTCCGTATTTAACCTTATGGTTAAATACGGGCGGCTGAGAAGAGCCTTGTATTTAACCAAACGGTTAAATATAAGGCCTTCGGGATAGCAGATCCTTGACGCTCAAAAATGGCGGATGGCGCGACAAGTTATTTGGAATAAATAGCTTACAGAGTGGTCGGGGTGATAAATAGCTGGTTACTATTGGTGCGGAAGATATAGCAAAGCGAGGGAAATTGCGTTGATCCCGACGGAAAGAAGGAATGCCCGTAAGCGGCCGATGCGGTCCACTTCCTCGAGGACCAGTGCGAAGACGAACATCCAGGCGATGGCAGCGGCAACGGGGCCAACCACCGGGATCACCGCTAAACTGTTGACAAACCAACCTAATAGCAGCGGACGTATGACCCCGACAAAGGTGCCGGTGGCGCCGAGGAACCATCTGGCGATGAAATGACAAAGCCCAATCTGTACGATGGCGATGGCGCCTAAAGACACCCAAACAAACAGCAATCCCAGGAGGATGCTCAAAAAGATGGTTTCGAAGTTGGCATCCGGGCGGTGCAGGATGCCGGGAAGCGACGTCACGAAAAAAATGATGGAAGCGGTGACGGCGCACAAGAGCGCGCCGTAAAAAAGGGAATTGGCGTCGCGTGCCGCGCGGCGGACAGCCATGTCATCCCAGCGAACAATATTGAAGGCTAAGCGTAAATAGTAGCCGGCAGCTAATCCGTCGGGAGGAAGCTCTGCTTCTTCGGGAGTCAGGGGCGGAGCGACTCCGGAACAGATGTGGGCGAAGCCCTGCTCCATACCGCACACTTCGCATTTCATGGCGGCCCTCGGTGAAGGGGAACGAGCAGACTTTACCACGGTCCACGCGTCTAAATGAGGGAACATGCCGTTCAACCTACTCGTACTGTATGCGTGTCTTAACGTGCGAGAATACAGGCGATGAATCCCTGGATGATTGGTGGGCCAGCGCTCGTGACGGCCGCAGCCGCGGGATTGGCGGCGTACGGCGCGGCGAATCCGCGGGCGCAACTCTTCGGTTCAGCGATCTGCCGCACGAACTCGGCGCGCAAGCTGGCGCTCACGTTTGACGATGGCCCGAATCCGGCGATTACGCCGAAGCTGCTCGATCTTCTTGATCTTCACAAAGCTCGCGCAACATTTTTCGTCATCGGAAAATTCGCGCGCGAATGCCCCGAATTACTCAAGGAAACCGCGGCGCGCGGCCACGTTATCGGCAATCACACCGATGCACATCCAAATCTCTTCTGGCTCAAGCCGGACCAAATCACCGTGGAACTGCGCTGCTGCAACTATTCGATCGCCGCAGCCACGGGCGCAAAGCCGCGATGGTTCCGGCCTCCTTTCGGCCTTCGCAATCCCTGGGTCATTCCGGCCGCGCGCGAATTGAACCAGCGCGCGGTCATGTGGACCCTCTTGCCGGGCGACTGGCGCGCTACTTCCACGGAATGGCTCATTCCGCGCATGAAATCGATCGCTGCGAACGCGCAGCGCAATCTGGCAGCAAGCGCCGAAGGCGGCGCCTCCACGACGGGAGACATCCTGTGCCTCCACGACGGGGGCCACCGTCAACTGAACGCCGACCGCCTGCCCACACTGGCGGCCCTCGAACACTGGATGCCGCGGTGGCGTGACCTCGGCCTCGAATTTGTTACAATTGAAGAAGCGGTGAGCAAACCCGCTGCCTAACTATGGACGAGCGCGCATTTTACACGGAAAAAGAAGAAACGAGAAAGATCAAGCTGGTCTGCCCGAGCTGCCGGGGCGAGTTTGAATTTCCGGTGCGCTGGAAAGTTTCGCGCAAAAAGAGGGAACTGCCGCGCGGCGCCGGTGAAGAAGACCGTAGGAAATTCGCCAAAGCCACTTCGTTCATGGTGCGGCTTGACGACCTAGTCGCCTGCTACAAGTGCCGCAAGCGCTTCGAGCTGACCGGGCAATCCACCGTGCTGATCAATGACAATCTCGGCGACCCCAACGCCGACCCCGAGAATTTCGGAAACCGCTGATTATTTTTCGAGTCCGAAATTGGAAACTCGAAATTAAAAACTCGAAATTAGAAATTCGAAATCCCACTTTAGATTTCCCGATACATCTCGAAAGCTCCGAAACCCGCATCCCAAGCGCCTCGCCGCAATCCAGTCACCAGCACGGACACCAATGCTAACCAAGAACGGGAAGTGGTTCGCCCGGTGGACAGACGCGCAGGGCGTCCGTCGATCAAAGGCGTGCGACTCTAAGCGCGCAGCCCCGGCCCTAGAAGCAAAAGAAAGAAGCTACGCACGCGCGCTTCCTGCAGGGCCGCGCCGGGATGAAGGCGCGCGCGTGCTTCGCGATCCGCACGGAGGAAGCGTCAAGGCTGCGGCGTGTGGGCAACGCCGGCGCATTTCGCGATCGCACGTGAGCGCGGGCAGCAGCGGTCGGCACCTTACCGGTAGAGGAAAAGGAAAGAAAACCCCCAAAACGCCGGCGTTTCGCCGGCAAAACCCAAAAGCGGCCGCCTCGCCGGCAAAACCGTGTCAAGCCCAAAAACGCATCAGACACCTATGGTGTCCAAGACACCACATAGGCATGGCGTCCACACCCAAAACCTGCCAGGGTGCAACGAGGAGTGGTGACCGAAACCGAGCGAGAGCACAACAGGCTGTGGGCTTAGATTTCCGGATACATCTCGAAAAACGCCGAGACCGATTCATGGAAGGTCGCTTCGATCTCTTCCTTGGTGCCTTCAATCAGGTGCATGGTAATGCGCGCCGTCCGGCCATTTTTCAGCACAACCGTAGCATCTTTTAGTTCGCCCAGTTCCTCTTCCGGGAGCAACCGCATTCCATAGATAAGCGCCAGTTTCGCCATATCCCAAGTCCTCTTTCTTCCTCGCCAGAACAGATTCTCTGAGGCTACTCAGTTTGCATGGGCGGCGTCAACGGTGGCTATTACCGGTCCTCCTCTGAGACCGGGCATAGCGTGGAAAGCCAGCACGTGTCAGGAATGGGCGGCAGAGGAACCTCCCGCAGTGTCCGGGGCGCCGGCCAGGATGCCAAACCAGGCCGCCCACCGGGCTTCCTGTAGTGGCTGCAAGTTCTTTAGATTTAATGCGATAGAGAGATCTGGCTTGCGTATCGTTTCCTGTGCGCTCCCGAACTTTTCTTCCGAGTCGATTGGTGCCTCTTGTGCATTTTAACAAACGAGCGATTCGAGAATTCGAGGCCGGAGGCCGGCATGCCGAAAAAGCAATTTATCCGGATTTTCTCAGGATTGATTCTCTCGGTTTTCTGCGCGGCGCTTGCGGCATCCGCGCAGGAGCCGGCGCTTACCAGCGAAAGCAAGTCCGATTCTGATGGCGGTATCGTACAAGCGGCTCCGTCAGAGATTTCACCGCTTCCGATTTACCTGACGGATCAGCAAGCTAACGCTCCTCAATTGCCGTCGCTTAGCGTCCCGCACTCCACTCCCGCCGTTCGGTGCATCTACAACGGCTTTTACCAGAGTGCCCACAACCATCCGCTGACGCCGCGCGAAGTTGCCATGAGGGACGCGGTTTACGGTTTCCGTGAGAACACGCATCAATTTGTGCATGTCGAACTCAAAGATGGAAAAGTCTTCACTGGAACTGTCGCCGGGGCAAATACGCAAAATTTCGAGCTGAAGACCGGCATCCTGTATGGCATCAAGACGATAAGCTACAGCCAACTGGCGGAAACACCGCGCGCAGTTCCCGCAGTGGGGACAAGAGTGGTCCATACGCTGAAGTGGACGGGCGTCATCATTGCTATTGCACCCGCCATCCCTCTTGTCGTGCTGCTGATTCCGCTGTATCTGATGGGAGCGTTTCCCGACTGAAGTTACCTCTTCCGCATAGGGCGACCCTTGAAATTAGCTCTACCTCCGCCGATGCAAGCGCTATACTCAGGCATCCGGTTCCTGGCTTGGGGCATCGCACCAAGCATAGCGGAGGGATGTAATGAGAGAGCTGCGCTTCCAGACGATTTTCCTAAAACTACTGATGCTTACAAGCCTGGTCGCGTTTACGCCGCTCTTGCGCGCGCAACAGCCTGACGGACCGCAGACGTCGCCGCCACCTCCGGCCGCCGCACCGCAGCCAGCTCCAGCGCCCAAGCCTGCTTCCACGGAAAAAATCAGGATACCTGCTGGCACACACGTCGCCGTGGTTCTCGAAAACGGCATCTCCACGCGCAGCGCCAAGGCCGGCGATTCGGTTTACTTCCATACTTCGTTTCCGATTACGTTGAACAACCACGTCATCGTTCCCGTTGGTTCCTATCTGCGCGGCGAACTGCTGGAGACCAAGCGGCCTGGGCGCGTCAAGGGGCGCGGAGAATTCCGCATGCGGCTGGACACTCTGATTTTTCCCACCGGCTACACCGTGGATTTGAATGCGGCTCCTCGCAGCGCGGACTCCGGCGGAAAAGAGACCATGGACTCGGAAGGAAAAGTCATCGGCGCTGGAGGCAAGGGTAAGGACGTGCAGACTGTTGCGGAGACGACAGCGACGGGAGCTGGAATCGGCGCGATTGCCGATGGCGTGAAGGGACTTGGAATTGGCGCCGGCATCGGCGCTGTTGCCGGGCTTGGCGCTGTGCTTCTGACGCGCGGGCCGGAAGCCGAACTGCCGCGGGGTTCGTCGCTCGACATTGTTCTGGAACACGAACTGTTGCTCGACAGCAGCCAGATTCAGTTTTCCACCACTGGGACAGCGCTACCTGTTACGCCGCCTCGCGCTCAGTAGTTGTCACGCCGGCTTAATTCGTCCAACATCATCCGCTTGCGGAAGCAGATTGAAAGCGTAGCGGGCTGAAACGATCCCAATCCTCAGAGACTCGTTGCAGGGTCACCCATTCGCGCACCAGGCGCGCGGTGATTGGGGTAAGAAGAATTCCGCCGCGAAAATGGCCCGTAGCGATGAGAAGTCCGTCGAGGTCGGTTGGTCCGAGGATCGGCAGATGATCCGGTGAGTCGGGTCGAAGGCCTGCCCAGGTCTCTTCCACGCGTGCGCTTGCGAGCCCGGGCACGAGTTCGATGGCTCCCGCGAGAATCTTCTCCAAGCCGCCTGCGGTGAGCCTTTTTTCGAAGCCGGTATATTCGACTGTGGCACCGGCGAGGATTCTGCCGTCATTCTTTGGGACGAGATAGATTTTTTCCGACCAGAGAACCCTTTCGATTTTCAAATCATCCGCGCGCAATGCGGCCATCTGTCCTTTCGCCGGGCGGACAGGCGCGTACGCGGCTACACCTTCGATGTTTGCGGAAAAACATCCGGCGGCAATTACCGTCCATTGCGCTTCGATTTTTTCGTTTTGGAGTTGCAGGCCAGTGCAGCGGTGGCCCTCGCGGCTGATTGATTCCGCGGCGGTCCTGGGAAAAAACTGCACGCCGCTTTTTCGCGCGGCATCGAGAACGGCTTGCGTAAAAGCGCGATTGTCTACCGCGGCTTCGTCAGGACGAAGGACGGCGGCTTCGAGGTCATCGCTGAGGCTCGGCTCGAGCGCGCGGGCATCCTCGGCGCGGAGTGGCTCGGCTTTCAGGCCGAGGCCGCGATGCAGGGCGATCACGGTGCTGAGTTCTTCGCGCGCATGGCGGCTGAAAATCGCTTGAAGAGTGCCCTTCGGGCGATAGCCGGCGCTGTGGCCCGAGATTTCTTCCACCATGTTTACGAATTCCGGATAGATCGCCATGCTCGCTTTGGCTAACGGCACGAGCGGAATCATGGACGAGCTTTCTGGAGCTGGGGAGAGGATGCCTGCGCCTGCCCAGGACGATTCCTGGCCGGGTTCCTGGCGGTCGAATAATGCGACGTGCAATCCCGCCCGCGCGAGTTCCAGCGCGATGGATCCGCCGATCAAGCCGCCGCCGGCTACGGCTACGTCAAACTTTTTCATGGAGTCATCTTAGCGTATCTGGGCGGCGCGTTCATGCTGGCGCGGCTTGCGAAATTAGAGCGAGCTGGCTAGTTCTTCCGACAATACTTCCGCCTTTTTTGCGAGTTCGCGGGCGCGAGCCCAATCGCCGGAGTTTCCGGCTTCTTGGGCGTCGGAGATAAAGCTGCGGACCTTGGAGGCCAGGTCTGTTTGCGTTGCGTTCAGGGATTTTCCTGCGGTTGCGGCAAGGTTGCGTTCCGCGACAGTCAAGCTCTGATTGGTTTCCCGCTGAAGCGAAGAGGCCTGCTGGGGCGAAAGTTCCGGAACCATCTGCGGCGTTTCCAGTTTTCCGGCGGGAGCAGTTTGCGCTGGAGTGGGCGCTGAAATCCGCGGCCGCGCGGGACCCGTTCGCGCAACGGGCAGCGGAGCGGGTGGCCGCGGCGTCTCGATGCCGAGGTCCGGCGAGATATCGGGAACCTTTTCGGTTGGAGAAGTTCGTTGCGGCGCGACCGGCCGGACAAGTACGGCGATGCTCCAGGGAATCCTGGGTTTTGCCCGCGCGGCGCATCCGCCCAAAAAAAGCGCTGCGAAACTCACTCCGGCGAGAAGAACGCACGCGAGCGTGTGTCTTGCGGAACTCAACTGCTGGGTCGAGGATTCCGTCATGTTCAATTTGGGCAGTTTGACCTGAGCATCAGGCCGCGAGCGGCAGCTCGATTCGAAACGTCGTGCCCTTGCCGACTTCGGATGTAAAGTCTATCGAACCGTTGAGAAGCTGCACAATGCGAAAGGTGCTGGCCAGGCCGATGCCGCTGCCGCCGGGACGCGTCGTAAAAAAGAGCTGGAAGATTTTTTGGCGGTTTTCCGGGGGAATTCCTTTGCCAGTGTCGCCCACGGTGATTTCGGCCATTTCGCCGCGGCGGCTCAGGACCAGGCGCAATTGGCCGCCGCTGGGCATGGCTTCTCCCGCGTTGAGGACAAGATTCAGCACGGCCTGCTTCAGGAGGGCGCGGTCGACGTAAACCTCTGGAACGTCGATCGGCAGGAGCTGCGCGACTTGAATGTTGGCCTTTTGCATTTGATGCTGTGCTATTTCCAGAACTTCATTCAGCAGTTCCGCGAGCTGCGTGGCTTCCAGACGGATGTCCATGGGGCGCGTGAAATCGAGAAAACGTTTTACGACGGCGTCGAGGCGGTCAATTTCTTTATCGAGGACTTGGACGGCTTGTTTCGCGCTGCTGTCTGAATCCGGCGGAAGGGATTCTTTCAGATTTTCGAGCCAGAGGCGCATTGAGTTGAGGGGATTTTTGACTTCGTGCGCGACGCCTGCGGTTATGCGGCCCAATGCGGCGAGACGCTCGCTCACCTGGAGTTGGGTGTTGATGCTCTCGAGCGAATCGAGATCGCGGAGCGTCACGAGCGCGCCCATGCGCTCGCCGTCTTCCTGAATGGCCTGCACGCTGACACTGACACGCCTGTCACCTTCCGTGGTTTTCAATTCGGTTTCCGCGGCGACCTCGAGTAACTCGTCGCCTTCGATGTGCAGCGCTTCGCGGAGCGGGTGGCCAATTGGGAAAATTTCGGTTACGCGCCTTCCGAGAAACTGCCCTGCCGGTGCGCCAAGGAATTTTTCTGCGGCTGGACTGACCATCACCGCGCGCGCGTCGCGCGTAAAGAGAAGCAGGCCGTCTTCCAGACCCGCCATGACCGAGTTCATGTTTTCGCGCATGGTGCTGAAGATTTCATGCACGCCGCGCAACTGCTGGCCGACCTGCGTGATTTTGCGGCTGACTTGGCCGAGCTCGTCGCCGCTTCCGCCGAAGCCCATGACCTCGGGGACCGGAGCGTCATACTGGCCGGCGGAGATTCTGTCCAATTGCGCGGAAATCTTCGCCAGAGGTGCCAGCGCTGCTCTGCTCACCACTGCGGCGAGCAGCGCGGAGATGATCAAGGCAAAAATGACGATGGTCGCAAGTTTCCGCAAGCTCGGCGAAAGCTCGGTAACCAATAATCCAGAAGAAATGGCGACCCGTACCTCGCCGAATGGATCGTCCCCATTGTCGAACGGATAATCGAACTCATAAATTCTGGGAGGTCCGGCGAGAATTCTCACAGCGTGGCTCAAGCCGCGCTGGGTAAGCTGAGAGAGCGGTGTCCATCGCGTCGCAAACTTTCCTTGCTTCGATTCATCGGTGGACACCAAAACCAAGCCGTCCACGTCCGTGATCGATACCTCATAAATCGAAAAAGTCGAACTCGCGGCGTCCAGCTGTGCGTGCAGGAGTTCGTCGATCTCGAAGACGTGCCGCACATAGTCGTGGACGTCCTTGGCGCTCGTCGATTCCGGCCGAAGACCCTCATTGGGGGCATTGAGCACGGCGCGGTGCGCCGACTGGAATACCTGGTTGGCAATTTGGGCGGCACTTTTGTCCGTCTGCTGAAGGACTTGATCGAGAAGTTGCGCCACCAAGACGACGCACACCGCTGCCACGACCAGCAGCACCAGTCCGGTCATCACGAGCGTGAGTTTTGTTCGCAGCCGTAGCTGCATCGCGGTTTCCTACTCTGCCTCGGCGCGGTCGCCGCCGTATTCTTTCAGCTTGTTGTGGAGAGTTTTGAGGCTGATGGCGAGGAGTTCGGCGGCGCGCGTTTTGTTGTTGCCTGTGGCGTTCAGAGTTTGCAGGATGAGCTCGCGTTCCATGGCGTCAACCGTTGTACCCACAGGGAATTTGATCGAGGAGAGATCGCTGGGACTTTTTGGCGATGATTTGCCGAATTCGCCTGGGAGGCACGCGCGAGTGATGAGCTCCTTATCGCACATGATGGTCGCGCGTTCGAGGACGTTGCGGAGTTCGCGGATATTGCCCGGCCAGGTGTGGCTCATGAAAATTTCCTGGACTTCGGCGCCGATGCCGCGGACGTGTTTGCCGTGCTTGGCGTTGACGTCGCGCAGGATGTGTTCAACCAGCAAGGGAATGTCGTCTTTGTGCTCGCGGAGTGGCGGGAGATTGATGTGAAAGACGTTCAGGCGGAAATAGAGGTCCTGTCGAAGCTCGCCGGCGGCTACGGCTTTTTCTGGGTCTTTGTTTGTGGCTGCCAAGACGCGCACATCTATGGGCGTTTCGCTTTTGCTTCCCAGCCGGCGGACTTTTCTGTCTTCCAGCACGCGCAGGAGCTTTGCCTGCGTCGGCGCGGGCATCTCGCCGATCTCATCGAGCAGCAGCGTGCCGTTGTCGGCGAGTTCGAAGCAGCCGATGCGGCGTTCGGCTGCGCCGGTGAACGCGCCGCGCTCGTGGCCGAAAATCTCGCTTTCCATCAGGGATTCGGGGATTGCGGAACAGTTGATGGGGACGAACGGGCCCGTCGCGCGTGGCGAAAGTTTGTGGATCGTGCGCGCTACGATTTCTTTGCCGGAGCCGGTTTCGCCGGTGATCAGCACGGAGGCGGAGCTTGGCGCGGCCATCTCGACGATACGCATGACTTCCTGCATCGGCTTTGACGCGCCTACCAGTTCGCCGAGGCGTCCTGCTTCGCGCAATTGCCGCTGGAGCACGACGAGTTGGCGCGCGTCACGCGCCTTGCTCAAAGCGCGGTCCAGCAAGGCGCGCAGCACCGGACCCTTGAGAGGTTTTTCGATGTACCAAAACGCGCCGGACTCGATTGCCGCTACCGCGCGCTCCTCGCTTCCTTTGCCGGTGATGACGACTGCTGGAACATCCAGCAATTCCGGGCCAAGCTGTTTGATCAAGTCCAGGCCGTTCATTCCGGGGAGCTCGACGTCCGCGATGAGCGTGTCCGGCTGATAGCTGGCAAATTTCGCCAGCGCTTCTTCCGCGGTCGCCACGCCGAGCACATCGAAACCCCATCGTTGCAGGAGTTGCTCGTAGCCCTTGCGCGCGTTGTCTTCGTCTTCGACAATCAGCACGCGGTCCTTGCGCTCGAGCGGTTCCATCGCGCGCACTGCGCTTCTGCCCTCATCGCCCATGCGTGTACGCCTCTCTCATGCGGATGCTCTTATTTTCGCAGATTCTGGTGCGGGCTGGATACTTTGACTGTAACAAGCGGACGGTAGGCTTGCCAAGAGGTTGCTGGCAGCACGCAGGCGGTGTGAAATTCTCTGCCAGAACCATCTTGATGGGATTGAAATGCAAAAGCCGGCGCAGCCTCCGTGCTGCGCCGGCTCATCCCTGGCAGTGGTGACCAATTTGTTGACCGCCGGGCACGATGGTCCGGGCGCTGCCTGGCATCTTCGATTGTGACCCTGCAGAGTCGGCGCTTACTCTTTCACTAGATAGAGGGCGCGCCCCAGCTCAAGTTCCAGTTTTGTGCCTTTTGGTAGATTCAGCTCTTGCCCGCGGCCTATCTCCATTAGATAGGCGGTGAGTGCTCCCATGGCGGCGCCCTCGGCGGCTGCTTTTTTGTCTTTGTCTTTTACGCCTTTTACTGCGCCGAGTGCTGCGCCTGTGGCCGCCGCTTGCGCGGCGTCCTGCTGTGAGCTACTTCGTCCCTCGATCAACCCTTCCTGGCCGGGCTTGGTTCGCACATTGTGCTCGCCGGGGACGCTCACAACTTCCGCCACGATGGGCAAGCGTCCAAAGTTGGTGTGAATTTCATCGAAGGTCAGCCAGAGTCTTGCGCGGCCAGTGTTGCCTGCCGCTTCCACGTGGCTCACATGGCCTTCGATTTCCGCGCCCGAGGGCAGGTAGAATCCGCTGCCCGCTTCCAGCGGCTCCAAAGTTTTCACTTTGAATTTCATACGATCCGCGGTGCCCTTCGTGCCCAAATCGTCTTCCAGCGAGACCAGGAATTTTGTTCCCGGCACGACGCCGTAGGTTTCCAGTGGTAATCCGTGGCGTTTGCCGTCCGCGGCCTTTGTTTCCTGCTCCTCGGCCTTGCCGATGTGATCTTCGGAGATGACCGGCTTTTCTCCCGACTGCTGCGGAGGCTGCTCCTGCGAAGTCTGCTGGGCACATGCCAGGCTCGCGATTCCGCTGCCCAGCATTGCTCCCAGGGCCACGATTCCTGACAAAACTCGTTTCCGATTTTTCGACTGCATGATTACCTCTCGAATTCCATCCCGGCGTTCAGAGATGCATGCAGTTCGCCAAACGAGACATTTCTTTGTCCCGGTAAGTGGCTGGAAAAACATACAGTTGAACGCGCTGACGGCGATGCTTGCTGGGAGTTGCTGGGAGAGTGTCAGGGATTTGCGTCACCCCAGTGCCTGCTAATGCCGACACAGCGCTTGCAACCTGCCGTCACGCCTCGAGTTGTTATTTGGAGAGGAACCGCTGCATTCGCCGCAAGACTTGCGCGTACATCGCAGGCGTTACGCGACCGGTTTGCGTATTTTGCTGGCTGGGATGGTAGACGCCAAAGAGACGGCCGTTGCCGCCCGGCAAATCTGCTTCAGCAGCGTGCGCAAAACGAAAGTCGGCTCTCGATGCAATTACGCCGCGCTGCTTCAGAATTTCAAGATATGCGTCCCAGGCGATTTTGCCAAGCGCCAGCACTGCGTGTGGCTTCAAGACATCCATCTCGCGCTCCAGATAGCCTCGGCAATTCAGGATTTCAGAGGGCAACGGTTTATTCGCGGGTGGCGCGCAGCGAATCGTTGCTGCGATGTAGGCGTTGCTCAGGCGCAAGCCATCGTCGCGCCGCGCGGAAGTCGGCTGATTGGCGAAACCAGCTTTATAGAGGGCTGCGAAAAGAAAATCAGCCGACCGATCTCCTGTGAAAACGCGCCCGGTGCGATTCCCGCCGTGCGCTGCGGGCGCCAGCCCCAGAATCAGCAGCTGCGCCTGCGCATCCCCGAACCCCGGCACGGGCTTGCCCCAGTAGGTCCAATCGCGAAAGGCGCGGCGTTTTTCGCGAGCTACTTCTTCTCGATACTCGACCAGCCGCGGGCATTTCCGGCAGGCAACAATTTCTTCATTTAAGGCTGCTAGGAGAACGCTTTTATCAGGCATGGTTGAACGCAGAATTCTTTAAAGAATCTTTCACAAAAGCTTTCGCGCCATCATGCCATTCAGTTCGGCGTAAGGGATAGTGACCTGCGTGAGGGAATCGTAGGAGCCGTGCGCAAGCCAATCTTTCGCGACGCGCTGAAATGCTCCCATTGCTGCGCGCATCGCCGAAGAGCCAGCGCTCACACGCGCCACTCCCAACTTTTCCAGTTCGCCGAGCGACGGACAGCCCTGCGAAGCCAGAATGTTCAGCGGCGCGCCAATCGCTTTCACCAGCCTTTCTATCGTTTCCCGATCGCAAAGGCCAGGCACGAACAAACAATCCGCGCCCGCCTCGCGATACGCTCGCAGCCGCTCGACGGTACGTTCGAAGCGCGTCCCCGCAGGTCCGATGGGCATCAGATAAATGTCCGTGCGCGCGTTAATCACCACCGACACGCCCAGCGCTTCCGAGGTTTCCCGAATCGCACGGATTTTCCTCAGTTGCAGCCCAAGTTCGACGTGCGAGCTCTCATCGTCCCCGGTAATGTCCTCGAAGTTCAGCCCCACAGCGCCAGCGGCGACCATGGCTTTCGTGAACTCACCGATTTCTTCCGGCGTTTTGCCATATCCCGATTCCAGATCCGCAGTAACGGGAACACGCACCGCTTGCGTAATCCGCGCGACAGCGTTCAGCATCTCGCTTCGAGAAATCCGCTGCCCATCGGGATATCCCAGCGAAAATGCGATGGCTGCGCTGCTCGTCGCAATGGCAAGATGCCCCAACTCTTCGAGGATTCGCGCGCTAACCACATCCCACGCATTGGGCAGCGCCAGAATCCGCGGCCCAAAGTGCAACTTCCTCAGCTTCTCAGCCTTTGCGGCCTGTGTTTTGATGTCCATTGAACGACCCCATGAGGAACAACCTGCGCCCAGTCTTCGGAAGCTTAGGTTAGATATTCGTTTCCAACATCGAAACATCCAATTTGGCGAGCTATTTCGCCCTCACTGCAAAAGCGCAAGCACCTCGTCATGAATCTTTCCGTTGGTGCTGATCATGTTGCCGCTGTAAATCGAACGCTTTCCGTTTACGTCGGTCGCGCGGCCGCCGGCTTCCTCCACGATAATCCCCAGCGGAGCCAGATCCCAAGCCTTCGAATGCAAATCCAGCGCCGCCTCGATCGAGCCCTCCGCAACCAGCATGTGCTGCCAGAATCCGCCGAGAGAGCGCCCGTGGCGCGCCGCGTCCAGTAGCCTCCGCATCTTCTCGATCCTGTCGCGATTTTTGTTGGGGCCGGTTCCTCCCGTAAACGCCATCCCATCGTTCAATTTTTCCACTTTCGAAACGTGAATTCTTTTCCCGTTCCTCCATGCGCCTTCGCCGCGAAACGCCCACCAGCGCACTCCCAGCGCAGGCGCGCTCGCCATTCCCGCCACGATCTCTCCATCGCGCTCGATACCGAGAAGCGTTCCAAACGTTCCAATCCCGCGCGAAAACTCTTCCGTTCCGTCGATCGGATCGACGATCAAGCGCGCCCGGCCCGTCGTCGCCGGCCCTTTCGCGTTCTCCCCGCCCATCTCTTCGCCAAGAACGTCCATCGCCAGGCCGCTTGCGGCTACCTTGGCACGCGCCATTTCTTCAACGCCGCGGTCCGCCTGCGTCACCGCCGAGCCGTCCTCCTTGCGGTCGATGCGAATCTCATCCGCCCGAAAATAGCGCATCGCGATGGCATCGGCCTCCCGCGCCAGCTCTTCCAACAACGCCCCGTACTCCGCCTGAAAACCCATCGATTCTCCTTAAGCCCGCCTATCGCCGCTTGTATCCTGCCACCGCATTTGACACTATTATTGCCCGACCCTAGCATACAAACGAATGGCCATAAGCGCTCAAGCCGATAGTGGAACCGTCCTCGAACGCATTCTGCGCGCGCGCCGTCTTGAGGTCGATCACCGCAAACGGGTTCTTCCCGAGACCGCGCTGCGCTATGGCGTCAAGGCCGCGACGCCTCTTCGCGATTTTCCTGCCGCGCTCACACGCAACTCTCTGAACATTATCGCTGAACTGAAGCCCGCGTCACCTTCCAAAGGTGTTCTTCGCGATCCATTTCATCCCGTAGAGTTGGCGCAGACTCTGGAAGCCGCAGGCGCCGCCGTCCTCTCCGTTCTCACCGAAGGAGAATTCTTTCGCGGCTCTCTGAAAAATCTCCGGGATGCGCGCAACGCCGTAAAAATCCCGGTGTTTCGCAAGGACTTCATTTTCGATCCGTGGCAAGTCTGGGAAACACGCGCGAACGACGCCGACAGCTTCCTGTTGATTGTCGCCGCCCTCGGCGACGAACTTCTTCGCGATCTCCTTGCCCTCGGCCGCGAGCTGCGCATGGAGCCGCTCGTCGAAGTTCACACTGCCGCCGAGCTCGACCGCGCTCTCGCCGCCCAAGCCCGCATCATCGGCATAAACAATCGCGACTTGAACACTCTCGGCCTCCGCGTTGAGACGTCTTTCGAGCTCGTCGGCCGCATCCCCGATACTTGCATCGCGGTCAGCGAATCCGGCTTGCGCAACCACGACGATCTCACCAAACTTCGCACCGCGGGCTTCGACGCTTTTCTGATCGGCGAAAGTCTCATGCTTTCCCCCGATCCCGCCGCCGCGCTGGGAACATTTCTCGGCCGCTCCGCGCATCCCGTTTAAAACGCCATGATCCTCGTCAAGATTTGCGGCATTACCAACTGGCCGGACGCCAAGGCAGCGTGCGAGGCCGGCGCCAACATGCTCGGCTTCAATTTCTACGAAAAAAGCCTCCGGCGCGTTTCCACGGTCGAAGCCGCCACGATGCGTGCAAGGCTCCCGGGAGAAGTTCAGTCCGTTGGCATCTTCGTAAACGCGAAACCCGCCGACATCATTTCTCTTCACGCGTTTGTGCGCTTCACTGCGGCCCAGCTCCATGGTGACGAAACCCCGTCCGTCGTTTCCGATGTCGCCCGCGTGGTTCCCGTTATCAAAGCGTTTCGCGTCGGCGCGGATTTCCCTGTTTCGACGCTCGACAAATATCTCGATGCCTTTGGATTTTTGCTGGACGGCTCTCGTGCAGGCCAATTTGGTGGCACAGGATCAAACGCCGATTGGAACGTCGCGCGGCGCGTTGCCCCCGCGCACCGTATCATTTTAGCGGGCGGCCTCACGCCGGAAAACGTCGGTGCCGCCATTCGCGCCGTGCGTCCTTATGCCGTTGACGTCGCCGGCGGCGTGGAATCAAAGCCCGGCAAAAAGGACCACGCCAAGGTTCAGGTTTTTATTGAAGAAGTGCGCCGCGCAGAAGAGCAGTTGAACGCGCCGCAAACCGGACAACCCGGGCAGGTAGGACAGACGTTCTTGTCTGTCTCCGATTCCCAGAAGAAGACCCCATGAGCTCGACCCTCCGCTCTGCAACACTCGCTCCCGGACGCTTCGGCCCGTACGGCGGACGCTACGTTCCCGAAACGCTGATGGTGCCGCTGTTTGAGCTGGAGCGCGCTTATGAAGCCGCGAAAACCGACGTGCGCTTCCAGGCCGAATTCGCCGATCTGCTGAAGAATTTCGCGGGACGTCCCACGCCGCTGCAATTCGCTTCGCGCCTCACCTCGCATCTCGGAGGCCCGCGCATCTACATCAAGCGCGAGGATTTGCTTCACACCGGCGCGCACAAAATTAATAACGCCATCGGCCAGGGTTTGCTTGCCGTAAAAATGGGCAAGCCGCGCATCATCGCGGAGACCGGGGCGGGCCAGCATGGCGTTGCTTCCGCAACCGTCGCCGCGCATCTCGGCCTCGAATGTGTCGTTTACATGGGCACGGAAGACATGGTGCGGCAGGCGCTCAACGTTTCGCGCATGCGCATGCTCGGCGCGCAAGTCGTCGGCGTCGATTCCGGCAGCCGCACCCTGAAGGACGCCATCAATGAAGCCATGCGCGATTGGGTCACTAACGTGCGCAACACGCACTATCTGCTCGGGTCAGTCCTCGGCGCGCATCCTTATCCCACGATGGTGCGCGATTTTCAGTCGGTGATCGGCCGCGAAGCCCGCGAACAAATTCTCGCCGCAGAAAAACGCCTCCCCACGCATCTTTTCGCCTGCGTAGGCGGCGGTTCGAACGCCATCGGCCTCTTCCACCAATTTCTGCGCGATCCCTCGGTAAAAATGGTCGGTATTGAAGCCGGCGGCCGCGGCGGCCAACTCGGCGAACACGCCGCGCGCCTCGCCGCGCATCAGGGTTTTACCGGCGCGCGCCCCGGCGTCCTCCAGGGGACGTACACCTACATTTTGCAAACGGAAGACGGCCAAATCGCCACCACACATTCCATCTCCGCCGGCCTCGATTACCCAGCCATCGGCCCCGAACACGCCTGGCTAGCCGACGAAGGCCGTGCCGAATACTCCGCGGTTAGTGATCAAGCGGCACTGGAAGCCGCACGCCTCCTCTCGCGCATCGAAGGCATTATCCCCGCGCTAGAATCCGCTCACGCCGTCGCCGGAATTATCGAGCGCGTCGCTCCTTCCACTTGTAATCGCCCCAAACTCACCGCCGACGACCTCGTCATCCTCAACCTTTCTGGCCGCGGCGACAAAGACATGGACACCTACACCCGCCACTTGAGCTGGCACTCGGAATAGTTCGGACTATTCGAAAGCGATGTGGCGCGGGAAGGCGCATTTCCACAAATAAAGACACTTTATGGAACGAACTTTCGTGTACCCTGAAGGATCACAGATAATCATTGGTCTATCGACAATGGCAACACGTCCCGGCGATTGCGTGACGCGAGGGTAGGACTGCTCCTGGCTGGGCTTCGATTTGTCATCCAGGTCCGCGCAACCATTCGATGGATTCAACTCGAACGTATAAACCAGACGATACGAATGCACTTCCTCGCCGCAGTCATTGCAGAGGAATTGCGAATGCTGGGCATTGTCTAGTGCAGCCGCGATCAGGGGCGGGTGACCACTGATCACCGTTGCTGACACGACACTTCCGTCGGGTCGGACTTCCAGCCTCACCACGACATCGCCCGTTATCCTAGCCTGACGCGCCAACGGCGGATAGATAGGCGGAGACAGTTTTGTTATTGCAGCTCCTTCGAGGGATTGCTTGTAGCTCTGTTGGCTCTGTGCCCACAACGCGCCAAGCGCGCAGAACGAAACAACCATTCCGGCAAGAGCTATGCTGCGGTAGGAAGGATTTCTCATCCCAGTCACTACACGCCCCCCGTACTAGCTTGTTAAAACTGGACCGCTTTCGAAAAAGCGTTATGGAGTGGGACGGCGGTTGCCCAGCGATGGTTGCACACTGCCGCCTTCGCGTATTTCTGCTAATCTTTCTTTCTCATTTATGGCTGCCGTTGCTCCCAGCTCGACCCGCATCTCCAAACGCTTCGCCGAACTGCGCGAATCCGGCGAACTCGGTATCGTTGCCTACATCACGGCGGGCGACCCCACGTTGGATGCCACGCTGAAGTTTGTTCTCGCGTTGGCCGAAGCCGGTGCCGACGTCATCGAACTTGGCGTCCCCTTCAGTGATCCATTAGCCGACGGCCCCACGATCCAACGTGCCTCCGAACGCGGTTTGAAGTCGCACACCACGCTGGCTCATGTCGTTGCATTAGTTCGGCGCATCCGCGAATTCTCGGAAGTCCCGCTGGTGCTCTTCAGCTACTACAATCCGGTCCTTCAAATGGGCCTGGAAAATTTCGCGAGCGCCGCTGAAAACGCTGGAGCCGACGGCGTTCTGATCACCGATCTCACGCCCGAAGAATCGGAGGAATATCGCTGTGCCCTGGCCGCGCACCATCTCGACACGATTTTCCTCGGCGCTCCGACTTCGACCGACGAACGCCTCGCCAAAATTGCCGCCGTGTCCTCCGGTTTTCTCTATTTGATTTCACGTACCGGTGTAACCGGCGCGAAAGACGCCCTCCCCGACGATCTTCCGGCCCTCCTGCGCCGCGTCCGCAAAGTAACGCATCTACCCATCGCCGTAGGTTTCGGCATCTCGCTCCCCGGCCACGTCTCCGTTCTCGGCGGCCTGGCCGACGCAGCGGTAGTGGGCTCCGCACTAGTCTCCGAAATCGAGAAAGCCACCGCCACGAATCCGACTCCCGCAACAATCGACACCGCGGCCGCGGCCCTAGCCACTCGCATCCGTTCCCTGAAAGAAGCCGCACGCCACGGCCTCTCGCGCCGCGAGGTGGCCCCATGACTTCTCGGCCACCACCCAGCGTCCTGTCATTCCGAGCGAAGCGAGGAATCTGCTTTTTCTTTCACGTTGAGGTTCCGCGATGAACCTCTCCGACTGGCGCCGCCGCATCGATGAAATCGACAAACAACTCGTCGAGCTCCTCAACGCGCGGTCGCGCTGCGCCCTCGAAATCGGCAAGCTCAAACAAGCTGCCAATATCCCGCTCTATCAACCTGACCGCGAAAACGAAGTCCTCGCCAACGTCGAGCGCACCAATCCCGGCCCGCTCTCGGACGCTGCCATTCGCCGTCTCTTCGAGCGCATCATTGACGAAGCCCGCGCCGCCGAACGCGACGCCATGCACCCAGGCGGCAAGCATCTCAAAAGTGACAATGGCGGGAATGAATGACCGGCCTCCTCGGTCTTGCAAGGTTGGTTGGTGCCCGAAACATCGCGATCTCCAATTTGCTGCAATCGTGAATTTCTCCGCATTCAGCGGAATAACGAAAGGGAATCAGGACTACTCATGGTCATCGTAATGCAAGAAGGCGCCACCGACACCCAAATCCAGCACGTCATCGATCGCCTGATCGGCAGCGGCTTTAACGTCCACCGCTCCACCGGCGAATCGCACACTGTCCTCGGCGCCGTAGGCGTCCATCGCGATTTCGACCATCGCGACTTCGAACTTCTCGAAGGCGTGCGCGAAGTCATGCGCATCACGCAACCCTTCAAGCTGGCCAGCCGCCAGTTCAAACCCGAAGGCACGATTGTTGATTTAGGACGCGGCGTAAAAATCGGCGGCAACGAAGTGGTCGTAGCCGCGGGCCCGTGCTCCGTCGAATCCCGCGAGCAAATTTTCTCGGTCTCCGAAAGCGTCGCGAAAGCCGGCGCAAAAATCCTTCGCGCGGGCGCTTTCAAGCCGCGCACATCTCCATACGCCTTTCAAGGCATGGGCGAACCCGGCCTCAAGCTCATGCGCGAAGCAGCCGACAAGTTCGACCTCTTTACCGTCAGCGAGGTGATGGACGCCTCGCAAATCCAGATGATGTTGCAATATGTAGACGTCTTCCAGGTAGGCGCTCGCAACATGCAAAACTACTTTCTCCTTCGCGCCCTCGGCGAAGTCCGAAAGCCAGTTCTCCTCAAGCGCGGCATGTCCGCCACCATGGAGGAACTCCTGATGAGTGCCGAATACATCCTCGCCGGCGGCAACTACAACGTAATCCTCTGCGAACGCGGCATCCGGACGTTCGAGACCTACACGCGTAACACGCTCGACATCGCCGCCATCCCGGTCATCAAGAAACTTTCCCACTTGCCGATGCTGGCCGACCCATCCCACGGCACGGGCCGCCGCGACAAGGTCCCGGCGATGGCCCGAGCCGCGGTAGCCGCAGGCGCCGACGGCCTCTTGATCGAAGTCCACAACGACCCAGACCACGCCCTCTCCGACGGCGCGCAATCCCTCGACCCGGAAGCCTTCACGCAACTCATGGCCGAGCTCCGCATCATCGCTCCAGCCATCGGCCGCCGCATGGCGTAATGCATGAACCCCAGCGCAAAGATAAAATTGTCATTCCGAGCGAAGCGAGGAATCTGCTTTGGCAAGTAAACCTGCGACCATCGCTGCCCTAACGTCCGTTCAAGGTCTCTCTGCGCCACCTCTGCGCACTCCGCGCCTCCGTGTTATCTTTTCTTTTTCTTTTTCTCTTTCTTGTCTCTTTCCTTTAACTTTGAATCGTCGACTGTCGACTGTCGACCTCTTCCCATGCCTCACTTAATCAACCGTGTCACCATCCTCGGCACCGGCCTAATCGGCGGCTCTTTTGCCCTGGCCCTCCGCAAATATACCGCCGACATTCACATCACCGGATGGGACCGCGCCGAAGTCGTGCGTGAAGCGCAATCTCGCAGTGCCCTCGATGTCGCCTTCTCAGACGAACTTGCCCCAGCGCTGGCCAACGCCGACCTCATCTACATCGCGCTCCCTATCGGCGCCACTCTCGATCTCCTCCCGGAAATCGTGAGCCTTGCTCCAGGAAATGCCCTCATCACCGACGCCTGCAGCACCAAAGTCCGCATCACTGATTCCGCCGCCGGACTTTTCGCTGAAGATTCCACCAAACTCTTCCTCGGCGGCCATCCCATGGCAGGCAAAGAACAGTCCGGCATCACGCAAGCCGACGCCGACCTCTTCCGCAACAACACCTACGCTCTAATCGGCGCTTCCAGCGACAACCACGACCCGCGCGTCTCCGCCTTCACAAAAATCCTCGAAAAAATCGGCGCCCGCCCACTCTGGCTGGGCGCAACGCAACACGACTACGCCGTAGGCCTCGCCTCGCATCTCCCGCAACTCGCCGCCGTAGCCCTCGGCTCCTTCCTCTACGATCATCTCGACGAAAACGGCCTCCCCATCACGCTGGCAGGCCCCGGCCTCCGCGATTCCCTCCGCCTGGCTGGCAGCCCCTACTCCACCTGGCGCGACATCGTCCTAACCAACAAAGAAGTCCTTTCCGCCTCCCTCGACCTCTTCGCACGACGCCTCGACGACCTTCGCGAACGCCTCGCCTCCCGCGACCTCGAAGCCGACTTCGACGCCGCCAACGAACTCTACAAACTCCTCCGCTCCTTGTAGGGGCGGGGCTTGCCCCGCCCGCTTTTGTGTCTCGCAGACTGCCCTCATCGGTGTCCTCGAGTTTTGCTTACCACGCCCCTTCCTTCCTCCCCAGCCACCAGACCAGCCCGATCGACACCGTCTGCTGTTCCTTGCTCAGCACGCCATTCGCACTCGTGAAAAAGGAAGGCCTGTTCGAGAAATCCCGCCGCCACTCGTACCGCATCAAGAACCCATCATAAAGTTTGTAATCAAACGTAGCGGTAGTCTCCTTCAAAGCCTGAGTAATCCCGCTGAAAAGCCCCCCACGATCCGAGAGATATTCCGTCCGCCCACCCACCGAAAATCTCGGCGAGAACTGGTACTTCACGTAAGCCGCTCCACCAATCACATGCGAAGGCGCCGACGACTCTCCCGGCGCGGTCGTAGCCCACTCTCGCTCGATTACGTAATCGCCTTCCAGCGCAAACGTCAGCTTCGGCGTCGCCTGCCAGCTCACGTACGAGTCAAAGATGTGCAGCTTGCCGTTCGGCGCCGGCGTAATCGCCTGAAACGTCAGCCCAGGCTGCACGGGTACCGGCCCGCTCGACGCGACCTCAAGCCTGTCCGGATGCTCCTGTCCGATGTAATAGTTCACGTTCCACGTTATATTTTTATTCGGCGTGGCCGTAAATCCGAACAGCTCATCCTTATAACCGTTGGTCGCTTCCACCTGGTTTGTCCCGTTCACCACCCAGTAGTTCAACGTCAGCTTATCGTTGACCTTGTATGCCGCGCGCACCCCCATGTGATAAAACGGCAGAAAATCAAACCAGTAAGCCCGCGAATAATTGATCTGGTCTTTCGTATAATTTCCCTCGATCCCGATCGAACTCCCAAATTTCCCTATGTCGATCGTTAACCCGTTCCCAATCGGTGCCACATACGTCCCATAAGCCTGAAAAATGTTCCGATAAATATCCGGCCGAGGCTCGTTCGCCGGATTGCCCTGCAGCGTGTCCGTCGCCTGTCCGAATTGCAGATCGAGACGCACTCCAAACGGGCTCCCACCGGACACATCGGGCGCTCTCTCGAAAACTACGTCCGCCTGATTCAAGTTGATGTTGTTGCTCAAAACGTCGTAAGCCCGCAGCGCGTTCACCCTGCCAACCGGGTTGTTGAAGTTGTATTCGTAATATTCGTCCAGCAGGAAATTCAGCGTCGCTCCATGCAGAAACCCAAGACTCCCCTGCTCGTCTGCGTTCGCTTGCACTTTGGGCGCGTCGGCGGCACCGCCCTGCGCGGGCGCGAGGGATGCCGAACTGGTCGCAATCTCCGCAGGGGCACCGGGAGCGCCTACAGGCTGTACCTGAGCCGCAGGGACCCCAGCAGGTGCGTCGCCAGCCACGAGATTTTTTCTCCCAGTATCCACGCCCGAACCGGGCTTCTGTTCCTTCAGCTGGCTTTCCAAATCCGCTACGCGCGTCAACAAGCCCTGCACCACCGCCCGTAATTCCTTAACTTCTGCAGCCGACGCCGGCGCGGTTTGATCCTTCTCCTGCGCCCAGGCCGGGGCACACCATGCCATCAGCGCAAGGAGCATCCCAAGTGCGCAGCGCAGGGGACCGCGAGGAATCAAGGAATTTTCAACCGCAGCAACATGAATCGGAGTTTTGCAGAGCAGTGTGAAACCGCTGTGAAAGTTCTGGCGGGCCATCGGAGGCTTCTTTCCCGGCTGGCCGTTGTCACAGCCAACCGCATCATAGCCCACGAGTTTTAGCACGATTTACAACTCTTGTAGGGACGCATTACGCCACGCCCGTTTCAGCAATACCCGCTACTTTTTTGCTTTCGCTCGGATTGTGAATTGGAACCAGTTAGAGGCAGCCTCGGTGTCGATCAGATTTCCCGGAGACCAAACAATTCTGGCGCTGTAGACGCCGGGCGTCTTCAAATCAGCGTAGGAATTCACCGAGAGAACCCTGCTCCACGACTCACCAGGGATTACTATGACAATCTGGTCCGAGACGCAGATCGGAAGACTATCGATTGGGTCGGGGGGTAAAATCAGCTCGCCATCTTTTCGTACCGGCCTCGCCGGCTCCGATACGGGTACGGGAGCACCTCGCTCGTTCCTGACTTCGACCGATATCGAATACCCCCCGCAGGTATGAAAACTTATCCTGCCCTGGCCACGGTTCGAGATCGTCAGCGTGGCATTAACGCTTTCCCCCAAATCGTAGCCATCGGCGCTCGGCTTTGCAGTCGCAATGATTGGAGACTTCTGTCCGCCTGCGATGGCTGCCGTTGCAACGCCAGTTAACAAAATTGCTGCCGGGTACCTTCTGTAACGGGCCCAGAACTTTTTGGTGTTCATGATCATGATAAAGTCCACAGCCCGACACCCTCGTAGTTAGAGACTCATTCAGTAAAGAGACCCCTCCATCTGCCCGTAAATCACCTTTATTTTAAATCCATCTTTTGCGTCAGGGGCAAATCCGCCGACGATCCCCCCACCATAAGCGTATAGCTCCCCGGCGCCAATTTCCACCCATCCGCCGCCTCGTCAAAAATCGACAGGTATTTTGGAATCAACGTCACGCTCACTTCCTTGCTCTCCCCCGCTTTCAGCCACACCTTGCTCCAACCCACCAACCGCTTCGGCGGCTCACCCAATCCCTCCGGCAGCGACACATAGACTTCCGCAATCTCCGCCCCCTCGCGCGTCCCGGTATTTTTCACCGTAAAAGTCACCGCCCGCTCTTTTCCAGTCGTCACTTTCAAGCCGGAATAACTGAACTTCGTATACGACAGCCCATACCCGAACGGAAACAACACCGCCTTCTTTTCCGCGTCGTACCACTTGTACCCGACCTTTAATCCCTCGTCGTACTTCACGCTAAACGTCGCCTTAGCCTCTCCCGTCTTCATCACTGCCGCTTCGCCCGTCTGTCCCGGCCCTGGCTTTATCAAGTTCGGATGCGGCAGGTCCGCCTCGCTTTTCGGAAACGTCATCGGCAGCTTTCCGCTCGGATTCACGTCGCCCGCCAAAATGTTCGCGACAGCGGCCGCACCCTTGCTCCCCGCGTACCAGGCCTCCAATACCGCTCCCACCTTGTCCAACCACGGCATCGTCACCGCCGTCCCCGTCTCCAGCACCACCACCGTCTTCGGATTCGCCGCCGCTACCGCCGCGATCAAATCATCCTGCTTCACAGGCAACGACAAATTCTCCAGGTCCATTCCTTCGCTTTCCCACTGGTACACAAACACGATGGCGATGTCTGATCTCTTCGCCAACGCCGCCGCCGATTCAAGATTCGCGCCCGAATCAAATTCCACCTTCGCTCCCGGAAACTTGTTCTCCAGCACGCCTATGGGTGACGGCGGAAACCACACCTGCGCCATCCATCCAGCCGACGCCCTCCCCGGCGCATCCACCTGCGCCGATCCGCTCCCCGACATCATCCCTTCATTCGCATGCGGCCCAATCACCGCAATCGACTTCACCGCCGCGCTCCGCAAAGGCAGCAGCCCGTTCGCATTCTTCAGCAGCACCGCGCTGCCTTCTTCAACCCTTCGCGCCGCCGCGAGATTTGCCTCCACATCCGGCACTCCCTTCTGCATCGGGTGATCCACAAGCCCGCAAGCAAACTCCGTCCGCAGCACGCGCCGTACATGTTCATCCAGTTCCGCCTGCGGAACTTTCCCTGCTTCCACCGCTTCCTTCAGCTTCGCTCCAAAAAATTCATCCAGCGGCTCCTCATTGTCCAAACCCGCCGCCGACGCTTTGATCGTGCTGTGCGTCCCGCCCCAATCCGAAACCACGAATCCCTTGAATCCCCACTCCTTCTTCAAAACATCCGTCAGCAAATATTTGTTCTCGCAGGCAAAATCCCCGTTCACCGCGTTGTACGAGCACATCACCGCGCCTGGGTCCGCGATCCCCACGCCAATCTCAAACGCCAGCAAATCGCTTTCACGCATCGCACGCTTGCCGATGATGGAGTCCACCTCGTTCCGCCCGCTCTCCTGATCGTTCACCGCATAATGCTTGATGTCCCCAATCACGTTCTGCGCCTGCTCGCACTTCATCAAATTGCCCACCAGTGTTCCCGCCAGCACTGGATCCTCGCCCATGTACTCAAACGTTCTGCCGTTCCTCGGTTCTCGCGTAACATTTACGCCGCCGCCCAAGGTCATGTTGTATCCCTGCGCCCGCAACTCCTTGCCAATCACCGTCCCAAACGCGCACGCCGCGTCCGGATCCCAACTCGCCGCCGCTCCCAGATTCGATGGCATCGCCGTCGAGTACCGCCCATTTTCCGCGCTGCTCCTGATGCCATAAGCCGCGTCGCTCATCTGAATAAACGGAATCCCCAGCCGCGGCACCCCCAGCACAAATCCCGCCCCGCCATTTCCCAATTCCGGCTCTGGATGCGACACCTCACGCGGCCACCCCGGCATCCCCATCCCGTGCAGCAAATCAATCTTCTCGTCGAGCGTCATCTCTTTCAGAACCATCTCCGCCCGCTCGTCCGGCGAAAGCGAGGCATTCATCCACGGATGGTTCCTATCTTCCTTCACCGGCTGTCCATGCATGCGGTGCTGCGCAAACACTCCCGCTCCAAATCCCAAACACAGCACAACCGCCGCGACCACGCCAAACACCCCGACTCGCGCAGCAAAACCCTGCCGCCCACTTCGCATTCCCTCAATTTTCATTGTGACCTTTCCTCGACAAGTTGAACCGCACCCCAACGCATCCAACAAATGCCTCTATAATATCGATATTTTTGATTATTGCCAGACCAAACCGCTCACTGCCTTCCCGGTAGGGGCGCGGCACGCCGTGCCCGTCCTACCGCGCCACTCAATAACAGGGTAAACAAGTCCGCCTCTACGCTTGCGAAGGACTTAGCCATCTGCACACGCAATTCGCTTGACAAAAATGTAAAGTAGTGTATAGTGGAGGCAGGTAACGTTGTAACACCATTGTGTAGCGCCAGCATTCCTGCTGGCGTTTTTTGCTTTCTAAGGAGAGTTCTAAGTCATTTAGAATGAACACTTGTAAAAGTGTATCAAAACAAAAGACTTTATCTCCCTTTAGAATCAACACTTATGAAAAAATATGGGGAGGGGGGCCCCCATCCCAGCTAGAACAGCCCGCCAGTAGCGCCACGGCGAACACTTGCTTTTTCCGCCGTAAACCACAAAACTAGCTCCTCATTTACAACGATGGATAAAAGCATCACCGCTCACGGCACCGGCTTCAGTAGCACAGGCTTCAGCCTGTGCGCCTTCCCACAACCCCACCATGGCGTGTGCCATGGATAAGCGCATCACAAGCGCCGACAGTGCCCTCGCGAACCTGACCGACAGCGCCACCATCCTGATGGGCGGCTTCGGTCTCTGCGGCATCCCGGAGAACCTGATCGCTGCGGTCTGCCGCAAAGGCACCAAAGATCTCACCATCGTCAGCAACAACGCCGGCGTAGACGACTTCGGCATCGGCATTCTCCTCCAAAACCGCCAGGTCAAGAAAATGGTCTCCAGCTACGTTGGTGAGAACAAACTCTTTGAGCGGCTTGTCTTGAGCGGTGAGCTGCAGGTCGAGCTGAACCCGCAGGGCACGTTGGCCGAACGTCTGAGAGCCGGCGGCGCAGGCATCCCAGCGTTCTATACCCCAACGGGTGTCGGCACAATGGTTGCCGAAGGCAAGGAAACCCGCGATTTCGACGGCCGCCAATACGTCCTCGAACGCGCCCTCCGCGGCAATTTTGCCTTCCTCAAAGCCTGGAAAGGTGACCGCTGGGGCAACCTCATTTACCGAAAGACCGCCCGCAACTTCAATCCGATGATGGCCACAGCCGCCGACCACGTAATCGCCGAAGTCGAAGAACTACTCGACCTCGGCCAACTACCGCCAGACCAGGTCCACACCCCCGGCATCTTCGTCAACGCAATCTTGCAAGGCCCAAGCTACGAAAAACGCATCGAGCGCCGCACCGTGAGAAAATCATGAGCGCACAAATCATTCCCGTTTTCAGCGCAAAGGGCCACCCCGCGGCGGACACTCTCCCTGGTGGTTGACCGTCTGCTGCTGCATCTACTTCGCCATTCTTTGCAGGAGCTACTTTATTTTCGTTCCGATTTTCGCGGAGCTGTTCAAAGGACTCGCCGTCGACCTGCCGTTTCCGACAAACCTGTTGATGGCAACGTACCGGTGGTCCCTCCCGCTTTTTTATCTCTTTGCTTCAGGAGTCGCGGTCATAAAGCAATTTGTGCCTATGCGGGGCGTGCGCTCGTGGCTCGCTAATATCACGCTGATTTTTGCGGGGATTCTGATGCTGCCCTTGGTCGTGCTTTGTATGTATTTGCCTTTGTTTGTTTTAACCTACAAGCTTAGCCAGATGCACTAACGGCGGAGGCTTTGGCCCATTCTTACAGACGAACAAAAACGGGAACGAATTGCGCGGCGGATTGCTTTAGAGCTGCGCGACGGCTACTACGTCAACTTGGGAATCGGCGTGCCCACGCTTGTCGCGAATTACGTACCTAAAGGCATGGAGGTCGTTTTGCAATCCGAGAACGGAATGCTCGGCGTGGGGCCGTATCCTACCGAGGCGGAAGTCGATCCCGATTTAATCAACGCGGGAAAAGAAACCGTCACCGAACTTCCCGGCACGGCGTATTTTTCTTCTGCGGATTCTTTCGCCATGATTCGCGGCGGCCACGTGGACCTCACCGTCCTCGGCGCGCTTCAGGTGGATGAAAAGGGAACGCTCGCCAATTGGGCCATTCCCGGCAAAATGCTGAAAGGCATGGGCGGCGCGATGGACCTCGTCGCCGGCGCCAAGCGCGTCTTCATCGCCATGGAACATGCCACGCGCGACAACAAACCAAAAATCCTGAAAAAGTGTACCCTCCCGCTCACCGGCGTCGAGGTGGTAGATCACATCGTCACGGAACTAGCCTTCATCGACGTCATGCCCGAAGGCCTGGTCCTGCGCGAACTGGCTCCAGACGCCACCCTCGAACAAGTCCAATCGCTAACCGAACCAAAGTTGTTGCTGCCACCGGAAGGCCCCAAGCCAATGCCCGTCTGAGCGCACTCTTCTCTGCGAACTCTGTGTAACTCCGAAAGGCTTTTCTTAAGACAGCTCGAACTGCTGAGGTTGCCCGTGCTGCAATCCACACACGGGCGCGTCAAGTTCTCCGCACGCTCCGCCTGCGCCGTCTAAGAAGCCGCGCATTTTCAATAAGTTTGAGACGGCATCCTCCGTGCCTCACCTTCTCCACGGGGGATCCGATGACACTTTGCAAATCTGCTAGGCCGCAGCGAACTCTATGCAACTCCGAAGGGTCTGTAGGGTCATCCTTCTGAGGATGACCGCTTTGTCTTATGTAGGACTCGAACCACTGAGGTTGCGCGCGGTGCCGAACGAGTAGTGAAGCGCCGAGAAAATACAGAAAAAAGTCACGAGGTAAACGAGCAGGTGGATGATTTTCGCGAGATGGAAATCAGGGTAAGCAGCGGAGAGTACAACCGTAAAGACCAGGATGATCTGCACCGCGGTTGTGAACTTCCCGAAAATGCTGGGCGGAAAAGGCCGGTAGCCGGAAATAAGCAGAATCACGACTGCCACAATCAGAATTAAGATGTCGCGGCTGAACACGATAATCGTCAGCCACCACGCAATCTGCTTCTTGAACGCCAGAATGATGAACGAGGAAGAAAGCAGCAGTTTATCCGCGATGGGATCGAGATAAGCGCCGAGAGCCGAGCGCTGATTGAGGCTGCGCGCAAGCAGTCCATCAATGCCATCGGAAAGACCCGAGATAACAAGAACCAGCAAAGCCCACTTATACCGCTCGTAAGAAATGAGAATCAGAAAGAACGGCAGAAAGCCGAGCCGTAAAAGCGTAATTTGATTGGGAACCGTCCAGATGCGGCCTTTCACGATAATTGAGGATAACGCAGTTCCGGCAGCCCTTGTTATTCAATTGTTATTCAATTGTCATGCAATTTGCGCGCTGCAGGATGGGTTATGCGAATTGCGCGAGATAGTCGGTCAACGGCCGCCCGATTTTCCGCGCGAAGAGCTCGTTCATCGAAGGGATAGACCCAGTCGGCTCATCGAGCGAGACGCGCTCCACTCGATTCATCGGAAAAAACACGGTCGGCAGGCCCATACGTTCGCCGTCCGGCTCGTTGAGTTGCCGTATGAAATGATCGAACGAGTTCAAATCGATCCCGCGAATCGTAATCCCCGAAGGATTGATGTCCAGCAGCTCGCCCCAGACCTTCTCCTTGGGCGTGTGCAAACTTACAACGACGATGGAATGTGGATCCACGGATTCCTCTTGTTCTCCAACTAGAGTAGCGTACTTTTTCCCGCTGACGGCGGGCGGTTGCGCTTCTCGTCACTGCAAAGGGTCGCGGTAATGCACAATCATGAGCACGAAGCTCGCAATCACGACCAGTCCCGCGAACAATCCCAGGGCATAGGCTCTATTCCGCTCGCTGCCGTTCAGCGGCTGCCGGTCGGCAAATATCTTTCCCAGCAGGAATCCGGCCGCCAATCCGCCGCCGTGTGCGAAATTGTCCATGGACATGAATCCAGAAAATCCCATGACGAACAAAATGACAACCGAGGTGATCAATCTCGACCGCAGTGCCAGCATGTACGAGCCGCCGCGCTTCGTCGTGACCGCCAGCATGACTCCCACCAGTCCAAGTATGGCGCCGCTGGCTCCCAGTGAGAAATGCCCGGTATATGCGCTCAACAAAAACCCAAACGCTCCCGTGACCACATAGATGAAAAGATATTTCGCGGAGCCATACAATTCCTCGAGCGCCGGTCCGAACTGCATCAGCGCCATCATGTTGAAGCCGATGTGAATCAAGCCGCCGTGCAAAAACATGGCGGTAACCACTCTCCACCACTCATGTGTCGCGATGAGATACGGAAAGGGAATGCTCATTCCCAGCCGTATCTGCCCAATCCCGCTCAGGCCCCACAGAATCGTCAGCCCGCCTCCACCTCCAGCCGCCGCAAGTGCCATCCAACTCACCGCAAACATCAAAATGTTAGCGATCAGCAGCGCTGTGGTGGCTGGAGCTTCTTGATCGCCGAAGAGTCCTGAAAATTTCTTGCCCAAAGCCGCGAGAGAAAAGCGCAAGTTGGTTCCGCATTCGTGGCACTTCGTCGCGCTGATGCCGACCAGCGCTCCGCAGGCAGGGCATATCTGCGGCCGCGGTCCCTGGTCGACTCCTCCGCCTCCACGAAAGCCCACCAGTCCTCGCAGCGTGCTCTTCCAGCGTTCCAATCGCCGCTGCCACTCATAAGAAAGCGCCAATACTCCTCCTTGCGACCCGCGTACCGCGTTCCTATAATACAGAATGCGCAGCTTTTTGCCGCGTACGGGAGCGGAGGACATCGCCATGAGCAGTTTTGAAGATTTCGGCCGCCACATCGACAAGGAGGTTTCGCGCTTGAAGAACATCAATAATTTTGAGGATTTTGGAAAGCGTGTTGACGAAGAACTGAAACGCGTGAAAACTTTTGTGAAGGATGACGTCGCGCCCGAGACGGAAAAGCGCACCTCGCAGTTTTTGCGCGAAGTTTCGGAGAAAATCGCGGAGGCCGCCGCGTGGATCGAAGCGCGCAACGCCGCCCGCACCGAAAAGGAATCGCAGAAAACGCCGTCGCAATCCTGATTATCCTTATGCGAGCCAGCTTGTGACGGATCTCCAGTCCGCACGCCGCGCGTGCCTGCTCTTTCTGCTGAACGTTGTCTCCCTGCTGTTGCTCGCTGGATGTGGCGCGCGCCGCGTTACGGCTCCGTCACAACCTTCGTCCACTCCTGATTCGACCGTCGAGTCCACCAAGCGTGACACCGACGTGTCGCCAACTCCAGCCCCCGCAACTCCGACTCCGGCGCCTGCGCCAAAGCGCGGGAAAACGCCGCCAATTCCTCCGCCTGCCGGCTACACCGAAGAAGGGAACGCATCGTGGTATGGCGTGCCATTCAACGGGCGGCGCGCATCCAACGGCGAAATTTATGACATGTATAAATTGACCGCGGCGCATCGCACGCTGCCGTTTGAGACGATGGTGCGCGTAACGAATCTCAACAATGGAAAATCTACGACCGTGCGGATTACGGACCGCGGACCATTTGTCGAGAATCGCATCATTGATCTTTCGCTTGCAGCGGCGCGCGAGATTGAGTCTGTCGGGCCAGGAGTTGTGCCGGTGCGCGTGGAAGTGATTACGCAGGGCGTCGATCCGACGGTTGGATATTTTACCGTGCAGGTCGGCGCGTTTCGCGATCAGGGAAATGCGCAGAGATTGCGCGACCGTTTGAATCTTTCGTATTCGCCGATTTTTATACAGCAGTATGATTCGCCGGACGGGTTGTTTTACCGCGTGCGGGTGGGGAAGATTTCGGGCGAGGATGCGGCGCGCCAGTTGGGCGAGCAACTTCGGGCGCGCGAGGGATTTACCCCGTTTGTTGTGCGGCTGGATGAGCAGTAGAGATCGTGCCGGCTGAAAAAAGCTGGTAGGGCAAGACGGGCACGGCGACCCGTGCCCCTACGTGATTGCGGGGTGATTGCTATGTCCGCTGACTGTTTGTTTTGTAAGATTGCTGCTAAGAAAATTCCTTCGAAGGTCGTTTACGAGGATGATGACCTGTTTGCGTTTGAGGACATTAGTCCTCAGGCGCCCACTCACATTTTGCTCGTCCCGCGAAAACATTTTGTTTCGCTGGACGATGCCGCGCCGGAAGACCAGGCCGTGATCGGCAAACTGCATCTGGTTGCCGCGCAACTAGCGCGCGAGCGCAATCTTTTGGACGGCTATCGCACTGTTTTCAACAACGGAACCGGAGCCGGTCAGTCCGTGTTTCATCTCCATTTGCATTTGCTTGGCGGGCGGCAGTTTCGTTGGCCGCCGGGATAATGCGGAAGCTGGATCGCGGCTCGGTGAGGAGATTCGTGTGAGAACGGCAAAGAGCACAGGCGGGAGTGCCTGTGCTACTCAAATCAGTTCGACGAATTCGCCTGCCCTGGTTTTTTCCGGAAGTAAATCCACGATTCCCCGATCCATTGTCGCCAGCTTTCCTTTTTTATGGATTGCCAGCCCTAACAAATAGGCACCGGTGACTTGTTGATGACCAGTCAAACGGGTAGGCACGCCTTCTAACGCCTGCATCAAGCTGATGTCGTCTGCCCAGAACTGGTGTGAAGCATGGGCTACGTTTGATTCCAAGACTGACAGAGAATCGCTGGGGCTCAGGGCGTCTGGAGAAAAACCAGGATTCGAGGAGAGACGCACAAAAGCGGCCTGCGTGAAAGGACATGTTGCCCACGCCTCATTTTGATGGCGCGAAAGCCATTCCTGGACCTTCCCATGGGCGAGATGGCGCGGCCAGGCCATCGCGATGAGAACGTTGACGTCGAGCAGGAAACCGGCTTTCACTCCATTTCGTCCAAAAGCCTTTTCACGTCTTCGCTACTCACCGTTGGCGAGTCGGGAGGCAAATCCACAACGTGAAAGCCGTTGACGATGCGGGTGCGCAATGGAGCGTGAAGTCCCCGGCGTACGAGGTCTGATACGGCTTTGCCGATAGACACATCTCGGCTCTTAGCGTATGCCTTTACTTCCCCAAGGACATCATCGTCCAGCGAAAGTGTGGTTCTCATGTAACTATGATGCTACAACACGAATGTGATGTCAATCAGCCACATCTGCATCATTTCTAATTTTGTGATGTTGCTTTTGTTGCTGGAGCTACGATTATTATTCATAGCGGAGGGCGATCATGGGATCGACTTTTGTGGCGCGGCGGGCTGGGATCCAGCAGGCGAAGCAGGCCACCACCAGGACGATTGCGGTTGTGCCGAGAAATGTGGCTGGGTCTGTGGGCTTGACGCCGTAGAGCTGGCTGGCAATTACCTGGGCCAAGGCAAAAGCGCCTGCGGCGCCTAAGACCACGCCGATGGCGACGGGGATGAGGCCTTGGCGGATGACCATGCGGAGAACGTTTGCGGGGGAGGCTCCTAGCGCCATACGGATGCCGATTTCCTGGATGCGGCGGGCGACGGAGTAGGAGATGACGCCGTAAACGCCGACCAGGGCTAGTGCGAAACCGATTCCGGCAAAAACTAACAGCAAGATGCTGCGCAGGCGTTCGTCGCCGATGGATTCAGAAATTTTTCTGGACATGGTCATGACGTGCGTTACCGGTTGATCGGGATAGGCGGCCCAAATTTGACGGGAGATCGTGGCGGCGAGCGCATCGGGATCGGTGAGCGTGCGAACCATCACGTGGATTGAGCCGTTGCCGCCTTGTAGAAGCGGGAGGAAGTAGGTTGGGGAGGGATTGGCGCGAACGCGAACTTCGCGCACGTCGGCGACTACCCCGATGACTTCACTCCAGACGGGCTTTCCTTTTTCGTCCTTGGACGTGCTAATGCGTTTTCCGAGGGCATCGAGAGTGCCCCAGTATTCGCGCGCCATCGCTTCGTTCACAACGACTACAGGTTGTGCTTCGCCGGCGTCGCGGTCGGTGAATTCTCTTCCGCGGACGAGCGAGATTCCCAGGATTTGGAAGTAAGAAGGAAAGATGTAGCGGGCGCCGGCATGGCGTTCTTCTTTGGAAGTGGAAGGGATTGCGCCGTCGACTTGCAATCCGCTGTGCATCATGGTCATTCCCATGAGGACGCCATGATCGGAAGCGGTGACGGCGGCGACTCCAGGCACCTGCCGAATTTTTTCCACGATCTCCTTGAAATGCGCGGATTGCTTTTTGGCGAAGGCCGCGAAATCTGCCTGATTGTCGGGAAACTGAGACTGCTGGGGCAGGTCGAACGAAAGCAAGTGATCGGTGCGGAAGCCGGGATTTTGATGAAGTAGGCGAGAGACCGTGAGAGTCATCAGCGCGGAGCCAACCAGGAGGATGAACGCGAGAGCAACTTCGACGGTGACGAGAGTCTCGCCGAGGCGGGACTGGCGCGCGGAACGCGCTCCGCCGAGGCTTGTGCCGGCGCCTTCCTTGAGGGCTTCGTTCGGATCCATGCGTGCGGCGCGGCGAGCCGGAACGAGGCCAAAGAGAATTCCAGCGACGAGCGAGGTGAGCAGAGAGAACCACAGAAGAGTGGAGTCGATGGAAATTTCGCTTAATCGCGGAGTGTCGGCGGGCGCGATGGCGCGGAAGAGATCGATGCCTTGTGCCGCCAATATGACTCCCAATACGCCGCCGACGAGCGCAAGCAGGCAACTCTCGACCAGGCCCTGGCGGAGGAGGCGTCCCGGCGACGCGCCCAGCGCGGCTCGCAGGGCCATTTCCCTTTGCCGGCCGGAACCGCGCGCGAGAAGCAGGCTTGCCAAATTCGCGCACGCGATCAAGAGAACGAGTGTTGCCGCACCGAGCAGCACGAAATAAGCGCTGCGAGAGCCGGAGACGCGTTCTTCGAGGATGGGCTGCGTGGAGAAACTGTAGCCGGCATGGAGTTCGGGAACGTCTTTCATCGTGCGCGCGGCGATGGTGCCGAGTTCGGCGTTGAGTTCTTCGATTTTTTGTCCTGGCCGGAGTTTGCCAAGGACTTGAAGCATAAAAAAACTGTAGTTTTGCTGATCGGCGGGTTTCAGAGAGAGCGGAAGCCACGCTTCGGTTTTCTCCGGGAAGTCAAAGCCGCGCGCGGCAACGCCCACGACGGAATAAAACTCTTTATCGAGGATGATTGATTTTCCGAGGATGGAAGAATCTGCTCCAAAGCGGCTGCGCCAGAGTGAATCGCTGAGAACTACGACGTGGTTTTGGCCGGGAGTGGTGTCCTGTTCCGTGAGCATTCGTCCCAATTGGGTTTTTGCGCCAAGCTCATCGAAGAAGACGCCGGAAACGTTAGCTAGACTCAGAATTGCGGGAGCGCCTTTTTCCGTGATCGTTTTTTCCGCGCCGGAATAGGCAGCCACCTGTTCGAGAGAAGAAGCTTGCGAGCGAATCTGCTGAAAGTCCGGCCAGCTCGCGCCCATCGAGAACGTCGGAAACATGGCGGTGTGTACGTCGATCGAAACGATGCGGGAGGAATCTTTGTAGGGAAGCGGGCGGAGAAGAACGGCGTTGACGATGCTAAAGATGGCCGTGTTGGCGCCGATGCCGAGAGCCAATGTGACGGCGGCGGCAATGGTGAAGCCGGGATTTTTGCGCAGCATGCGGGCGGCGTAGCGCAAGTCCTGGAAAAGAGTTTCGAGAATATTTCCGCGGCGGGCTTCGCGCGTTTGCTGCTTGATGGATTCTAGCGCGCCGAAATCGAGGCGGGCGCGCCGGCAAGCTTCTTCGGGTGGCATGCCTTTGGCGATGTAGTCGGAGACTTGACGCTCGAGGTGGAAGCGAAGTTCGGCGTCGAGATGCGTTTCTGATTTTTCTTTTTGGAAGAGGCGACGGAACCAGTGCATGGAATCGACTCCTATTCGGCGGTGCGCAGAATCAGGCCTACGGCGTCGGAGAGCTTCTCCCAATAGACGAGTTCCACTTCCAACTGTTTCCGGCCTTTACGAGTGAGCGTGTAGAACTTGGCGTCGCGGCCGGTTTCGGAAGCGCGCCAGTCGGAGGCGAGCCAGCGGCGGTCTTCGAGGCGGTGCAGGGCGGGGTAGAGCGAGCCTTGCTGGACCTGGAAGAAGTCCTTTGAGATCTGCTGGATGCGCTGGGAGATGGCGTAGCCGTGGATCGGACCGAGCGCTACGATTTTGAGGATCAGCATGTCCAGAGTTCCTTTGAGGAACTCGGATTTTTCCTGCGGCATCGGACACCTAGAAGTTCTACTGTTAAGCCTAGAAGTTCTACCTATACTGCTTGAAAGAATATTTGTCAATACCTCAGCGCGAGCTATTCGGTGTAGGCCGAGCGACAGAGATGCGCGCAATAGCGGCGCGTTGACGTCGCGGGCCGCAGGACGTAGGATGCGCGGCAACTTCTGCTGGAAGAAAGGTGCTCCTGATGCAAGGACCGACACGACGGGAATTTCTTGGCTCGATGGCTGGATTTGCTTTGTTGCCGCTAGACCAGGAAAAGCCGGAACTGATTCTGCACAACGCGAATATTTGGACGGTGAACGCGGCTGCTCCGCGGGCGCAAGCTGTGGCGATTGCGCGAGGGAGATTTTTGGCGGTTGGAAGCGACAGCGAGGTACTGAACCTTGCCGGCGCCGGAGTGCGGAAGGTAGATCTTGACGGGAAAACCGTGCTGCCCGGATTTATTGATGCGCACTCGCATCCTGCGGAGGCCGGGCGATTGCATTTGCGGATGGTGGACTGCGATTTGCGGTCGATAGCGGCGATCCAGGCGGCGCTTCGTGAGCGCGCGGCGAAGACGCCTGCTGGCGAATGGGTGCTTGGGTTCAAGTATGACGACACCAAGACGGAAGAGGGACGACCTCTTACTGTCGCTGATCTGGATGCCGCGGTTCCGGATCATCCGGTGCACATCCAACATCGCGGTGGGCACACGGCCTACGCGAATTCGCTGGGATTTCAGAAAGCGGGGATTGATGAAAAGACTCCCGATCTGCCTGGCGGGCAGATCGGCCACGATCCAGCGACCGGAAAACTGAGCGGGCGCGTGGCGGAAAGCGCGAATGATTTTTTCGACAAAGTGATTCCCATGGGTTTCACGCGGGACGATTGCCGCGAGGGCGTGAAGCTGATCTCGAAGATGCTGGCGAAGACGGGAATTACTTCCGCGACCGAAGCGCAGGGCGTGCCGGAAGATCTGCGCGCTTATCAAGACGCCCATGAGGCCGGCGAGTTGCTATATCGCGCGTATTGCTTCATCAACTACCACTTTTTGGATGCCATGCTCGAGGCCGGAGTGCGCACTGGGCTCGGTGATGAGTGGGTGCGCGTCGGCGCAGTGAAACTGGTTTGTGACGGATCGATTTCCGAGCGAACGGCGCGGCTTTCGGTTCCTTATGATGGGCGGCCGAACGATTATGGAATTTTGGTGATGACGGAAGAGGAGATGTACACCTACGGGCGGAAGGCGCATCTGGCGGGGTGGCAGATTGGGACACATGCGAATGGCGACGTGGGGATTGATCAGACGCTGCGCGTGTACGAGCGCTTGCAGCGCGAGTCGCCGCGGCGCGATCCGCGCTTCAGGTTGGAGCACTGCACTCTCGTGAACGACGAGTTGATTGGGCGCATTCGCGCGCTTGGGGCGATTCCCACGCCGTTCTCGACGTACGTTTACTATCACGGCGAAAAAATGCGCTACTACGGGGCGGAGCGGCTGAACCGCATGTTCGCGCTGCGGAGTTTCCTCGATGCGGGGATTCGGCCGACGCAGGCGTCCGATTATCCGCCGGGGCCGTTTGAACCGATGATGGCGTTGCAATCGGAAGTGACGCGCACGGACATCAAAGGAAATGTATGGGGGCCGAAGCAGCGGATTACGATTGAGGAGGCGATTCGCGTCGGCACGATGAACGGGGCGTATGCCTCGTACGAAGAAGGAATTAAGGGATCAATCGAGGTTGGGAAGCTGGCGGATTTGGTGGTGCTGGGGCGCGACCCGCTTCGCGAGAGTCCGTCGACACTGATCACTATACCGATAGAGCGGACCATGGCAGGCGGAAGGTGGACATTTGAGGTGTGAAAGCAAAAGGGCTACGGATACGAAGCTATTTACACGCAGAACAAAAACAATTGACAATACATTCATACTTGGTACGATTGGAATCGTACCAAGGAGATGTCTTATGGGATTGTCGACTAAGGCTCAAATCAAAGTAGCTGACGAAGTTTGGATCGCCGCCGCACTGCTGCAAAAGGAAAACCCCGGGCAGGCTGATTTTTCCCTCGATGAGATTGTGGAGCGGGCCCAACGCGAATCCTTGCACGGTTCCCTAAGACCCGGAGTTTATGTGCACGCGGTGCAGCATTGCGTCGCGAATCGGCCGCCGAACCCCGGCCGCTATCGCATGCTTTTCGAGACTTCCGCTGGGCGACGAAGGCTCTTTCGGAAGGGGGATTCGTACCATCCAGACAGGGAAGGCGCCAAAGTTACTCCGGAGGCGCAGGACATGCCCGAGGGTTTCGCCCATTTGCTCGCGTGGTATGCGGAATGGTGCGAGGAAGCAAGGCGCCAAGATTTGAAGAACGATCCTTTGCTCCAAGCGGTGGGTTCCGGAAAAGCTCTTTGGGCCGATGAGCATGCGGACGAATACGTGCGGCGGCTGCGCGAAGGCTGGGAATGAGCCGCGTTTTTTGGGACACAAACCTCTTCATCTATTTGTTCGAGGGGCACGGAACGTTTTCGACGCAAATGGTGAACCTTCGAAACCGGATGCTGGCCCGGAACGATCAACTGCTGACATCGGCCATCACGCTGGGAGAAATACTCGTCAAGCCGACACAAAAAGGCGATACAGCTGCGATCGCGTATTACCGAAACCTGATTACTTCTACGGCCATTCTTTTGCCATTTGAAGAGGAGGCCGCGGTGATTTACGCGAGCCTTCGGAGCGATCGCTCCCTGCGCCCGCCGGACGCGATCCAGCTCGCTTGTGCGGCTGCAGCGAAGGTGGACCTGTTCATTACGAACGACGTGAAGCTACAGTCTAAGCAGGTGCCGGGAATCCAGTTCGTTGTTTCATTGGACCGGGCTCCCATTTAAGTGCGGGTTATTACTGAAGTTCGGCGATTAGTTCGATTTCGACGCAGGAGCCCAGAGGGATTTGGGCGACGCCGAAAGCGCTGCGGGCGTGCGAGCCGCTGTCGCCAAAGATTTGGCCCAGAAGTTCGGACGCGCCGTTGGCGACAAGATGCTGCTCCGTGAATTCCAGCGTGCTGTTTACGAGCACCAATAATTTGACGATGCGTGCGATTTTATTGAGGTCGCCGGTGGCGGCGTGCATTGTGGCCATCAGATCGATGGCGATGCCGCGGGCTGCTTCTTTTCCTTGGGCTGTCGTGAGACCGGCGCCGAGTTTGCCGGTCCAGGGCTTGCCGTCTTTCTTGGCGATGTGGCCCGAGACGAAGAGCAAGTTGCCGGTGCGGACGTAGAGCACGAAGGCGGCGGCCGGTGGAGCTACTTCCGGCAGAATGATTTCCAGAGCGCGCAATTTTTCGTAAACGGACATGGTGTTCTCCTCAGAGGGATTAAGTTGATCAGGAAGCCGCGGTGGTGATTTGGGGCGAGACTTTTTCTTTTACTTCAACGCGAGGCGAGCGGCCGAAGTCCACTGCGGTCGTGTTTCCTCCACAGACGAGGACTCCTACGCGCTCGCCCGGCTCGGGTTTGTAGCGGCCGGACAGGAGTGCTGCGAAGGCGGCAGCGCCGCCGGGTTCCGCGACGACGCGCAGAACTTGCCAGAGAGCTTGCTGGGCTTGCTGGATCGCGTCGTCGGTCACCAGCACAACGCTGTGCACCTCGTTTTGAGCAATCGGAAACATCAGCTTGCCAACCTGCTTTGGAGCTAAGGAGTCCGCCGCGATTCCACCGCCAGGGCTATCCACTGGATGTCCAGCTTGCAAGGCATTGGTCAATGTGGGAGCGGCTTCGGGTTCGACGCCAATAATTTTGACGCGGTTGGAGTACCAGGCGGCGACCCCGCCAATGAGGCCACCGCCGCCAACGGCTACCAAAAGGGAATCGAGATTGGAAGATTGCAGTTCGAACTCGAGACCGACGGAACCCTGGCCGAGCAGCGTTTCGGGCTGATCGTAGGCATGCACGGGCAGCGCGCCGGATTGGGCGGCCCAAATTTCGCTGGCGGCCAGTGATTCGGCGTAGAGAGCTCCTGTTACCACAAGGTTGGCGCCATAGCCGCGAATGCGTTCGATCTTTTCCGGCGAAGCGACGGTGGGAATAAAGATTTTTGCGGGGACGCCGAGTTTCATCGCTGCGAAGGCGACGGCTGCGCCGTGGTTGCCGCCCGAAGCGGCTACGACGCCTGCAGGCGGAATTTTTCGCAGCAGCAAATTGGCGAAGGCGCCGCGGGCTTTGAAGGAGCCGGAATGCTGGAGCAATTCGAGTTTGAAGACAAGTGGGGTGGAACCCAGGCCAAAATCGGCGCCATCCGCTTCGAGGACCGGTGTCCGGCGAATGTGCGGGCGAATTACTTTCTCGGTTGCGGTGATTTGTTCCCTGTTGATCGGTGCGTCGGGCATTGGGTGACGATCCTGTAGCCGGGGCTCGCGAAGCTCTCCGGCGTAAGAACATTTCTAAAGAACTGCTACTGCGCCGCGCTTTCGTGTAGGATTATACTTAGGGAGTTGGCTAATTGTCTATATGAATCTGGAGATTGCGTTTGCGGCGCTGTCCAGTTCGCGAAGGCTGCGAATCCTGGAGTGGCTGAAGAATCCACGGGAAAACTTTCCGCCGCAGGTGGATGGAGACCTGGTCAAAGACGGGGTTTGCGGCGTGTTCATCGCGAAGAAGCTGCGCGTCAGCCAGCCTACCGCCAGCGAGCACTTGAAGATTTTGCAGCGGGCTGGGCTGGTTCGAGCGAAACGCATTAAACAGTGGACTTTTTACCGGCGCGATGAAGGACAAATCGAAAAAATCAAGCGAGTCATTTCGGCGAAAGTTTAGGGAGCGACGATGTCTTTCAGTTTGGGCTTGACCTGGACGGCCGCGAGGCTGGAAGCATCCCAGCCGCCGCCGAGCGCTTTGACTAATAAAACACTGGTCACCAAACGCTGTCCCTGAATCACGGCTGCTTCCTGCTCGTTGTTCAGCAAATTTTGCTGCGCCGTGACCACATCCAGATAGCTGACCAGCCCGCCCTTGTAGCGGTCGACGGAGAGATCGAGAGTGCGGCGCGCGGCGTCCACGGCGAGCTGCTGCGTGTCGCGCGCTTGCTGAAGGACAGTGAGTCCGGCGAGATCGTCCTGCACTTCCTGAAAAGCCCCCAGCACCGACTGGCGGTAGTTGGCAATGCTGGCGTCGTAACCGGACTTTGCAAACTCGACTTGAGCGCGGCGAGCCCCCCCTGTGAAAATACCTTCGGCGACACTCGCGCCGAGGGCCCAAAAAGTGCTTGAGACGTTCGCCAGTTGCGCTATGTTGGCGGCTTGCCAGCCGCCATTTCCAAACAAGTTGAGGGAGGGATAATACGCTGCTTTGGCGACTCCAATCTGCGCGTTGGCAGCGGCCATCTGACGCTCGGCTATAGCGATGTCCGGGCGGCGTTCGAGCAAATCGGAAGGCAGGCCTGCGTTGAGCGGCGGAGGCTCGGCGTTCAGCTCTTTGGTGGGAATATGAAAATCGGGCGCGGGTTTGCCGACGAGAACGGCAATGGCATCTTCAGACTGTTTGCGCTGTTGCAGCAAGAGAGTAGCTTGCGTGCGCGTTGTTTGCAGCAGCGTTTCTTCCTGCGCGACATCGAGACCGGAAGCAACCCCGCCTTCGTGGCGCGATTGTACAAGTTCCAGGCCACGGCGCAGGGTGTCCACGGTACGGTTCAAAATACCCAACTCGCTATCGAGCTGACGAAGCGTGAAGTAATCGCCCGCGAGCTCCGCGGCGATGACGAGGCGGACATTTTCCAAACTCGCTGCGCTGGATTGATACGACGCTTCGGCCGCTTCGATAGTGCGGCGGCGCTGCCCGAACAAATCCACTTCGTAGCCCACCGTAAAAGGCAGATTATAAACGTTCTGGGTCACCGGATGCAGAGTAATCACCGCACCGTTCGTCGGGCGGTTTCCCGCGAGCCGCTGTCGCTCGGCGTTTGGGTTTACGCCAAGAGTAGGAAAATTCGCGGCGACTTGAATGGCGGCAGCGGCGCGAGCTTGATTGTAGTTCGCGACGGCGGCTTGCAAAGTCTGGTTCGCGGACAGGGCGTCCTTCTCGAGAGCGTTCAGATCGTCGTCGTTAAAGACGCTCCACCATTCGCCCTTGGGAAAAGCATCTTTTGGGGCGCTTTCGCGCCAAGGCTCCTGAACATCCCATTTCGCTGGAACTGGTGCCGTTACGCGCTGGTAGTTCGGGCCAACCGTGCAGCCGCCTACAAACGGAGTGATGCTGGATGCAAGCAGCAAAGACAGGAAAAGTTTTTTCTCGGGCATTACCGCTTTGCTCCGGCCGCTCCGTTCGTGGGTGGAGTTGGGGCTTGATGCTGCTGCGGCGCGGAACCGCCAGCGTTTGATGGCGCAGGCGCGGCAACTTGAGCGACTTCCTTGACGTGCACGTCTTGGCCATCGTCGAGGGAGTCCGCGGGATTCAGAACGATTAAGTCGCTGGCCTCGAGGCCCTGTAAGACTTCCAGAGTGGTGCCGTAGTCGCGGCCGATGGTCAATTGGCGGAGATGAATTTTGTGATTTGCATCCACGACGACGGCGCGCAGGCCTTCCGCGCGGAACAGCAGAGCGTTCACAGGCACTTGCACACGGGATGCCGCCACTTTTACTTGCAAGTGGACTTGCGCGTAGCCGCCCGGGAAGAGCTGGGCGTTTTTGTTTGGAACATCCACTTCCGTCAATAGCGTTCTCGAGTTCGGATCGATGGCTTCCGCAGTGCGAACGACTTTCCCTTGAAAGTTCTGCCCGGGAAATTGCGCCAACTCGAGAAAGGCCCCGAGTCCGCTGCGGACGGATGGCGAGTACATTTCCGGCACGCTGACGTAGACGCGAATGGGATCGGTTTGGGCGAGGGTGAAGAGCTCCTGCTGGGCGCCGCCATTGCCGGCGTTGATTAGCGTTCCTGTGTCGATATTACGCCGGGTGATGACGCCGCTGAACGGGGCGTAAACATGTTTAAAGGATTCCAGTTCCTCGAGGCGCCGCACATTTGCCTCTGAGGATTTGACGGTTGCCGCCTTTGCTTCATAGTCGCCGACGGCGTTGTCCACTTCCTGCTTGGAAACGCCGTCCGTCTTGATCAATTCCAGGTACCGGGCTTCCGTAATTTTGGAAAGATTGGCGTTGGCCTGAGAAGTGTTCAGGTCGGCGCGGGCCTGATAAAGCTGCTGATCGACTTCAGGCGTGTCAATGTCGGCCAGGAGCTCGCCCTTTGGAACGCGTGTTCCGATATCGTGAAACCACTTCTGAAGATAGCCATTAGTGCGGGCGTAGATAGGCGACTCCACGTAGGCCATTAGCGTGCCCGGCAGCACGAGATCTTCCTGGGCGACTTCCGATGTCGGATGGGTGACTGCGACCGTGGGAATGGCCAACGCCTCCGTGTTTTCGGCCAGAGCGTGATACTGCGCGCGGCGCTGGAACAGAGTAAACGCGCCCAAGACCACCAGGACAATGGCAGCGCCGATCAGATAGGCGAAGAGGCGCGTGCCTTTCTCGGGCTGTTGCCCGCTTTGTTCAGGTTCCATCTTTGATTCGCCTTCTTTCATGGTCCCTACTCCGCTCTTTCCACTCGTTGTTTCCTGCTCAGGCTGCCGCAGGAGATGGTGATTGGCTTCGCTGCTTTCTCCGCTCGCGCCGGCCATGAATCATCGAGAAGACGCAAGGAACGAAAAAGAGCGTCGCGAAGGTTGCGAAAAGGAGACCGCCAATCACGGCACGCCCCAGGGGAGCATTTTGCTCGCCGCCCTCTCCAAGACCAATAGCCATGGGCACCATGCCGATAACCATAGCGAGAGCGGTCATGAGCACCGGGCGCATGCGGACAAAGCCTGCTTGCAGCGCAGCTTCCCGCGCGGACTTGCCCTCGCTCAACTGCTCGCGTGCGAAAGAAACCATCAGAATGCTGTTGGCGGTGGCCACGCCCATGCACATGATGGCGCCGGTAAGAGAAGGTACGCTGAGAGTCGTGTGCGTGAGCAGCAGAATCCAGCAGATGCCCGCGAGAGCGCCAGGCAAGGCGGTAATAATGATGAAAGGATCCAGCCACGATTGGAAATTCACGACAATCAGCAAGTACGCCAGGATAATCGCTCCAACCAGCCCGTAGCCCAAACCCCGGAACGAAGAGCGCATGGTCTGGACCTGGCCGCGAACTTCGATGTGGCTGCCTCTCGGGAGGTCCTTCTTCACGGCGGCCACTTCCTTCAAGACTTCGTCGGAAACGGCGCCCAGGTCCCGGCCATCGACGGCGGCGTAAACGTTGATCATAGGCTGCACATTGTAATGAGAAATCTCGGCTTGTCTCGCGGTGTTCGTGGTGTTCACCAGATTTCCGATAATCTGGGGCGGAACGCCTGGCGCGGTACCCGTCACCGGAGTGTTTTGCAGCGATTGATAGGAGTCCACGCGATATTGGGGCGTTTGTACGGCGACGTTGTAGCTTACGCCGTTCTTTGGATCCAGCCAGAATGCCGGCGACGTCTGAAAGCTGGAGCTGAGAGAAACGAGAAGGTTACTCGCCACATCCTTGGCCTGCAGACCCACGTATTGCGCACGAGTGCGATCAACATCCATGTGAAGAGTGGGCTCATCCAGGGCCTGCTGGACGTGAACGTCGACGGCTCCAGGAATATGACGGAACTCATTCGCGAGCTTTTCCGCCACAACGTAGTTGCCGCGCTGGTTGGCGCCGGTTACAGCGACATCGATGGGCGCCGGCGTGCCGAAATTCAAAATTTGCGTGACGATGTCCGCGGGCTGGAAGAAGAATTGCGTCCCAGGAAACTTTTGCGGCAGTTTTTCGCGTAGTTCGTTGATGTAAGCGCCGGTAGGCTTCCCGCGCTCCTCTTTCAACTGCACGAGGATCTCGGCATCGGAAGTACCAAAAGTTCCGGAGTTGCTGTAGCTGAGATTAATGCCGCTATAGGGGACGCCGATGTTGTCGAGAATGGTTTGCAACTCTTTCGGGGGAATCGTTTCACGAATGACTGCGTCGACCTGGTCAGCGAGACGCGCCGTTTCCTCAATGCGCAGGCCGGTGCGTGCGCGGAAGTGCAAACGAATTTGCCCGGCGTCGACCTTGGGGAAGAAATCCCTGCCAAGAATCGCCACGAGGCCCACGGAAAGCATGCAGAAGCCAAGAAAGCAGGCGCCAAACAGCTTTGGCCACTCCAAAGCTGAATCCAGGCCGCGGCGGTAGCCCTCGCGGAATCTTTCAAAGCCGTGCTCGAATTTTTGCTGATAGCGGCGGAAGAAGCCCTGTTTTTCACCGACATGTTCTTCGGGGTTGTATTCGTCCGCGCCGCTCAGGAGATACATGGCCATGGTCGGCACGATGGTTCGGGACCACCCGTAGGAAGCCAGCATGGCGAAGCTAACGGCTTCGGCCAACGGCACGAAGAGGAATTTTGCCACGCCCGAAAGGAAAAACATGGGAAGAAAGACGATGCAAATACAGAGCGTGGAGACGAACGCGGGAACGGCGATTTGCTGCGCGCCATCGAGAATCGCCTGGATGGTTTCCTTGCCCATGGCCAGGTTGCGATTGATGTTTTCGATTTCCACCGTGGCGTCGTCGACCAGGATGCCAACAGCCAGCGCCAGACCGCCCAAGGTCATGATATTGATGGTTTCCCCGAGAGCGCTGAGCATGAGAATGCTAACGAGAATCGAGAGCGGAATGGAAACCGCAATGATCAAAGTGCTCTTCCAGTTTCCGAGGAAAATCAAAATCATCACGGCGGTAAGGCAAGCAGCGATGAGGGCCTCGCGCAAGACTCCCTGGATCGACGCGCGGACGAATACGGATTGGTCGAAGAATGTCGAAACGCGAAGGCCTTCCGGCAAGGAGGAGGCGTAATTGTTCAGGACTTCCTTGACGCGGTCGACAATGTCCAGAGTGGAGGCGCCGCCCGTCTTGTACGTGCTCATGAGGACGCCACGCTGCCCGTTCACGCGGACGACATTGGTTTGCGGCGTGAATCCGTCGCGAATATGAGCGACGTCTTTCATGTAAATCGTCGCTCCATTGACGGTCTTGACGGGCAGATCGTTCAAGCCATCCACGGTCAGAGGACTCCCGTTCATCTCCACGAGATACTCGAGTGAGCCGAGTTTCACGGTTCCCGTCGGCAGAATTAGATTCTGCGCATTAACGGCGTTGACGATGTCCACGGGAGAGAGCCCCTTGGATTGCAGGGCGGCGGAATCGATGTCCACGGAGATAGTGCGTTGCTTTCCGCCGTAGGGAAAGGGAAGCGCCGCGCCCTGTACCGTGGCCAGTTGCGTGCGAATGAAGTTGTTGCCAAAGTCGAAGAGTTGCTGCTCGCTCAGGCTGTCGCTGGTCAATCCAATTTGGATGACGGGGACGGTGGAAGCGGAAAAGATGGCCACGAGAGGAGGCGTGGTCCCCGGCGGGAGGCTTTTCAAAATAGTTTGGACGATGGCGGTGGTCTGAGCCAATGCGACCTGAACATTGGCCGTCGGCTGGAAGTAAATTTTGACGACGGCGATACCATTGAGAGATTGCGACTCGATGTGCTCGACGTCGTTCACGAGCGTGGTGACGGCGCGCTCCGAGTTGCTTGTGATGCGCTGCTCCATCTCCTGCGGTTGAAGCCCGGTGTAGGTCCACACCAGGCTGATCACTGGAATATTAATTTCCGGGAAGATGTCCGTGGGGGTGCGCTGGAGCACGACAGGCGTCAGAAGAATGATGACGAGAGCCAGAACAACGAAGGTGTAAGGTCTTGCGAGCGCTAATCGGACAATCCACATAGAACGACGATGTACCCTCTGGGGGCTATAGGCCCACCTGTTCAGTTTAGAGCGATAGCTCCGCCAACTGCTTCTACATTAGATTCCTGGACTCATTTCTTTGGGTACGCCCCCCCGTCACAATACGATATATCGCGTGCTTAACTCGTCCCGATGCAAACTTTCAATCGTCTGGAAATGAGGCGAGTCCGCAGCTACTTTTCCAGGATACGGATTGCGTTCCAATCGCTGCCAAGTCTCTATGCATCAACACGTTAAGAGGCTTGGACACATATCCCCCGACAATCTTACTCTTTTTTTGATGCCTGGATTTGCTTCCCGTCACATCCGCCCATTGTCGCCAATTTGGACTGAGATCGAACTGAGATTGAACGAGATTTGGATGGCCTCAATCCGCGCCTCGACAACACGCCACCAAAAACGATCCGCTTGGTGCGGGCAAAGTGGACAAAGAGGGAGTTGCGAAGGCGAGGAGTGAAGTGCACAGCGAGGAGTGGCTGTGCTACTAGCTAGAACCAATGAACAAACACGAGCAGAGGGCACGATGTTGCGGATGCTGCGAAATCTCCAATATCGCGGGCCGGCGGGAAGAGATGAAGGACAACGAAAGGCGGCCCGCGCTTCGCCGAGACAAATCGCGAAGGGCGAGCCGCCTGAACGCAGCATTGGGACTGAGCGCGAGGAAGTTAGTCGTTTCCAGCGGCGTTCGAGGGTGTCGAACCCTGGTGGGATTTCATGGCTTCCAGGACCGCGGACTTTGAAACGGGAATAGTAAACACATGTTCAGCGGTCTTAATGCCGCTGAGGAAGTGCTGTCCGGCGATTTGCTGGAACTGCAACGCGGGTTGATTGGCGCTAGCAGTTGCCCACTCGCTTGCGCTGAGCAGCACGCCCACGTGCTCCTCGACATTGTTGAGAAGCAGCTCGCCTTCATTGGCGAAAGATACGCGGCTGACGCGGTAGGTTCCGGCAGGCAAGGTCTTGCCTCCGACCACAAATTCGTAAGGGACCTTTACTAGAAGTTGATCACTGGTTGCGGCTTGGGCTTGGGTGGCCATCGCAAAGGCAGCCATGCTGAAAACCGCGGTGAGAATTCCTACAAAATGCTTTTTCATTCTTTCTCCTTTTGTTCCGTTGGGAATGTTGTTGCGTGGATAAGCAGCTCTTGGAGAATTTCCAATGAAGAACGGCCTAGCGTACGTTTAAACAATCATCCTCATAACGTGTACATCCAATTGGACGGATGGGTTTTGATTTTGGTTGCCGGAAGGAGAGCAGTTGATTGATTTTTTTTCAGCGCGGTCCAGAACTTATTAAGTTTTGATAAAGAAACAATAGAGGAAGAAACTTTTCTGTGTTGCTTCTGCCTGTTTTCGCTCTTCCACGTCAAATCCCAGCCGGCAATTTGCCGCACCGGGAGAATCGACGAGGCGTTCGTGTATGCGCGGCCACACTTGGCGCCGCACCTTACTAAACCGATGCGGACAAGGGGCCGTTATTCCCAGGGGAAGCAAGGAAGACTGAATACCGTGAAGGCGGGCCGCGCATCAAACTGGCTCCAAGAATTAGATTCGCAAAGGGAGATTTAGGTTTCGAAAGAAACAGCAAAATCGCGTGCCACCGTCAAGAAAAAAAATGTGTGGCCCACCCGGCCTGATCGGCCGGAATCCCGGCGACAATTTGACGGATGTAGAGAAGCAGTAGCGCGGAGAAATTGTTTCGTTATTTGTGCGTCATGGTGAAGACACCGTCCCAATTCGCGGGCGGCTCGTCGAAGAGATAATCCTGGCAGCGCTTCCAGTACATGCGTGCTGGTCCGTCATCCGGCCACTTGTTGAGGCATTCCTGAAATGCGCTCTGCGCAGCTTCCCACTGGCGAGTGCGGTAAAGTTCGCGAGCACTGGCAAACATCTCCAACTTGGAACGCATCTCCTCCGCGGACCCGTTCGCGGCGAAATCCTCTTGCCGTCCCATGAGCTGGTAAATAATCACGGGCTGCAATTTCCCTTTAACGCGGATCAAGTCCACTTCCCGAAAAATAAATCCATCGTCCTTCGCGGCTTGATAGGTCGTCTCATTCACGATGATATGCGTGCCGTAGTCCTTGTTGAGGCCTTCGAGGCGGGAAGACAAGTTGACCGCGTCGCCGAGCGCCGTGTAACCGCGGCGAAGCGAAGAGCCCATCCTTCCGACACTGGCGACGCCGGTGTTGAGGCCAATCCCGATATCGAGCTTGGGTTTGCCTTCGGCTTCCCAGACTTTTTGCAGCTCGCGAACGCGTTTCATCATTTCAAGCGCAGCGTTGCAAGCTTTGGCCTCGTGGCCCGCCTCTTCGAACGGCGCGCCCCAGAAAGCCATCACGGCGTCGCCGATGTATTTGTCGAGCGTCCCATTATTCTTGAAGACGATGCTCGTCATGTCCGAAAGGTATTGATTGAGAAAGAGAGCGAGTTCCTGCGCGTCGAGCTTTTCCGAAATGGTGGTGAAGCCACGAATGTCGCTGAACATGATTGTGATGTCGGTTTTCTTCGGATCCACGAGTCGAGGATCGACGAGCAGACGCCGGATCACCTCGGGACTGAGGTAATTGCTGAATTCCGCGCGCACCTTGCGCTTTTCTTTTTCCTCGAAAAGCGCCCGGTAAAGCGATACCAGGACCACATTTCCCACCAGTGTCATCGCCGGAATCGTGAAATTCAGCCACCAGTCGTGCAGAAACGCCCAATAATCCGCCAGCGCAACCGGCGCGAGCAGCGCGGCGCCGAACCACATCCACCGTGGCTGAACCAGCGCCATCCAAATCCCAAGCGGAACGCCCAGAAAGAGAATCGCGAGCACATCCCACAACGCCTGTCGCGCGCCTCGCACCAGAAATTGTTGATGGAGAATGTTGTCGATCACGTTTGCGTGTACTTCCACGCCCGGATAGTCGATTCCGCCGTAGGGTGTTGAACGCTGGTCGCCGATTCCTGTCGCCGAGGCTCCGACCAGCACGATTTTTCCCTGAAAGAATCCGGGTTTGAAGTTCCGCGTGACCACATCCGCGATCGACTTGTAAGCATAGGTTCCTCGCGGTCCGCGGTAATTGATCTGCATATGCCCGGTATAGTCGGGCCTGAGTTTCAGACCGTTGCCAAAGTTGATTCTGGCAACTCCAATCTGGTTGAAGTCCACGGACAACTGCGTGGTTGGCAGTCCGAGATAGAGCCTCACTGTTTGCACTTCCAGCGAAGCGAACATCTGCCAGTCATTGACGTCCTTCGACCGCCCAAAGGGAACGACCAGTAACGTCCTCCGCAAGACTCCGTCTGGGTCGGCGTCAATATTGAAGAATCCAATCGATGTCTTTTCCGGATTATCTGGGTTTGCTAGCGAAGGGATATTAGCAACCGTCGCGGAATACAACGCCTGCTCGTCCTGGTATTTCCGCACCAGTTCGGCGAAGTCCTGCTTTCCCGTCTCCGAATTCACGGCAGTTTTTGTGATCGAGTACCAGTCAATCAAATCCGCGTATTGATCCAGGGTTGCGTCGTCAATGCCTGCCAGTTCGTGTTTCTTCAGGAAAAAGCTTCCAAGAACAACGGGTCCAAAACGGTCGATCGATTTCGCGAATTGCGCATCCGCGTCATTGTCCGCGACAAGCTGATGCAGCCAGGCCTCATACTTCGGGTCAATCGACTCTCCGTTTTTCTTCCTCGCTTCCAGATCCCTCCAGATTTTTCGCATCAGCTCCACGGTCTGGTCCGGTTTGTCGAAAGTAATGTCGAAGGCCACCACTCTCGCGCCGTCTTCTCGCAGAACGTCCAGCATCCTCGCAAAGTGCGTTCTCGAAAAGGGCCACTTGCCAAGGACTTCCTGCGAGCGCTGGTCAATGTCGACGATCACGATGCGATCATCGGCCGGCGTCTTTTTCACGGGACGGTATCGAAACCGGGTATCGAGAGAGTCGAACTCCAATCGTTGCAGAAAAACGAAAATTGGAGTGGGTCTTTCGCCAAGGAAAGTGAAGTAATAGATCGTTAGCGCAGCTAAGGTGATGCCCAGGCTGATGGCAAACGAAACGCGGTGCCGCCACCACGACTGAAACAGCTCGTAGAGGCCGAAGCCGCCCCGCCCTTTCCACCATCCGCCTGACGGAGCTGCCATCGCGTTCGCGCGCTATTCGCGGTAAATGAAGTTCATGCGCAGGCCGCTGATCTCGATGAGGTCGCCGTCATTCAAGCGCACCGGGCCAGTGACGGGAGCGCCGTTAACGGTCGGCATTTTTTCGCCGGGGCCGAGGTAGTAGCCGTCATCGCGCTGGTTGATCTGTGCCGCCATGGCGGGTTTGAACCAGCCCTTCATCTTCACGGTGGCCATCCCGGATTTGCCGATAACCGTCAGCTTGTTGGTGAGCATGTACTCTTTCTGATCAGTTTTTCCGCCGATGACCACGAGCGTCGGAACTTTCAATCGGCCCGAAGCGAACTGCACGCGTTCGCCCGCAGCTGATGCTTGCTGAAGCATATCCCGGCGCGCTTTGGTATCTAGGACCATCGTTTCGTTGATGCGCGGCGCGCTGGCTTTGCGCCCGCTATCCCACGGCACGGGAGCGTCGCCCGAAGCATCCACTTTAATGTGGTGTTTGCCAACCCAGATGGAATCGCCGTCGTGCAGCGTAGCGCGCTCGACGCGCAATTCGTTCACAAAGGTGCCGTTGAGACTGTCGAGATCCTCGACGACCAGCCGCCCGCCCTCGAAATATACGCGGGCGTGATAATTCGAGACCGCCAGGTTATCCACCGGCAAGTCGTTGTCAGGCGAGCGTCCAATGCTCACCGGTCGGCTGCCCACCGGCACTTCCTTGACCGTTTTCTCTTCAAACATCAGGCTGAGCTTCGCCATCTTACCTTCCTCCTGCGGCACCGTTTCCGGCCGCTTTTTCGCGCCCCCAAAGGCGCAGCCAAGAAAACCATCCTCGAGATTCGGAGCCGACGCGCACGACAATCACAGTAATGTTGTCCACGCCCCCGCGTTCGTTGGCCAGCGCCACCAGCTTTTCCGCGGCTCTCGTCGGATCCGTCTCTGCTTGCAGCGTTCCCGCGATCTCCGGCTCGGTGACCATGCGCGTCAAGCCGTCGCAGCAGAGCATCAAAATGTCCCGAGCAAGCAGAATGTGTTCTTCGGTGTCTACCTCAACATCGGGCAGAGCACCCAGCGCGCGAAGGAGGACGCTCTGCATCTCGCTCTCTTCCGCTTCCGCTGCCGTCAAAATGCCGCGCCGCACTTGTTCAGCTACCAGGGAGTGATCGCTGGTGAGCTGCTGCAGCGTTCCGCTCCTCAGCAAATACAGCCGCGAATCCCCCACATGCGCGATGCTCAATTTCTGGCCGTCAATCCAGGCTGCCGTCACCGTTGCGCCCATGCCGTGCCGCTCGGGGTTCGCTTCGGCTGAATCATAAATACCTTTGTTGGCCAGGTGCACGGCGGTTGTCAGGCGCTTGGTCTTTTCGCTCCAGATGGGCTCGATGTTGCCCATCGGAGTGCCGGACAAATCCGTCCCCGTATCCATGCAGTGCTTGACGATGGTCTCCACAGCAAGCTCGCTGGCTACTTCTCCGTGTGCTTCACCGCCCATCCCATCGGAAAGCACGTAGAGATTCAGCGATTCGACGATGCGGAAGCAGTCTTCGTTGTTGGTGCGCACCCGCCCCACATCGGTGACGCCTCCGCTTACGATCCGCACAAATGCTCCTGGTATATCTCCCCGTCTGGTCTCGTGCCCACACCCGTAGTTGGCAACCCTGTTCTCACGCTAGCAGACCCTTTCCGGCAGCGAAAGGCTGTGACGCCTACTGATTACTTATGTTTTCGCGCCATTTGCTGCCCCGGCACCCCCAAAGGGTACAACTAAACGCATCCATTTGTGCCCCGATTCTGTGTGGTCCAACAGGCTGGACGTCGGCCATCGGATACGCGGCCGACCGGAGCGCTCGTGGATTGCCCCAAATGGTACGCGCGGACCAGCGTTTTTTCCGCCCGCTTCCGCTATAATCTGGCCGCGCGTGGCGGTTCTCTCAGGGGCCGCGGTTTCGCGCTCTTCCTCCATGGCAAAGTCCAAAAAGCCGGCTCGCAAAAGAACGACGGCATCGCGGAATTCCGGCTTGTCGGCGGCTCAAGCTTCCCGTGAACTCGAGGACCTCAACCGCGTCGGCATAGCTCTATCGGAAACCCGCGACGTCGAACACCTGCTGACACTGATTTTGCAGAAGGCGAGAGAGATTACCGGAGCCGATGCAGGCTCGCTTTATCTGGTGGAGCAGGACAGCGCCGACGGCGACGTCTCGGCGCGCGACACAGCGAGCCTCTCGGGGAATCACAGGAGACTGCGCTTTCGCCTGACGCAAAACGACAGCGTGCAGTTTCCCTACGCCGAACACACTCTGCCGATTACGGAATCCTCCATGGCGGGCTACTGCGCGCTGCACGGCGAAATCATCGAACTGGCCGATGCGTACCGCATCCCCAAATCGCTGCCGTTTCGTTTCAATTCGTCATTTGATTCGGAGGCGGGATACCGCACGCGCTCTTTGATCACCTTGCCGATGAAAAACGGAAAAGGGGAAGTCCTTGGCGTACTTCAGCTCATCAATTGCAAGCGCCATGCAAAGGCGCGATTGTCCAATGCGAACGCGGTCCATCGCTACGTCCATCCCTTTCCCGAACGCGCCGTGCGGCTGGGGCTCTCGCTCGCCTCGCAGGCCGCCGTGGCTTACGAAAATTCGAAGCTATACCGCGACATAGAAAATCTTTTTGACGGTTTTGTGAACGCGGCCGTCAAGGCCATTGAACAGCGCGATCCCACAACCTCGGGCCATTCCCAGCGCGTGTGCCAGATGACCGTCGCGTTGGCGGAAGCCGTGGATCGCGAGCACAAAGGGCCGTATGGCGACTTGCGCTTTTCGCGCGAGCAGATGAAGGAGCTGCGTTACGCCGCTCTGCTGCACGATTTCGGAAAGGTCGGCGTCCACGAGGAAGTTCTCGTCAAAGCCAAAAAGTTGTATCCGCTTCAGTTTTCTCGCTTGCTCGATCGCTTCGATTACATTCGCCGCGACATCGAAGCACGCGTCGCGGAGCAAAAAGTACAACTGCTGATGGAACATTCGCGCAAAGACAAGGAAGTCCTCGCGCGCATGAAAGTGCTCGACACCGAGACCAGCCGACTGCTCGCCGAACTCGACCGCTACATGGAATTCATCACTCGCGCAAACGAGCCGACAATTCTGCCCTCCAGCGAATTTGAATTGCTGGCGGAAATTTCGCAGAAAACCTACCGCGACCCGCGCGGCGCCGAGCGGCCCTACCTGACTTCGGAAGAGGTGCGGTATCTCTCGATACCGCGCGGGAGCCTCGATTCAAACGAGCGGTTGCAAATCGAGTCCCACGTTACGCACAGCTTCAATTTTCTGACGCAGATTCCCTGGACGCCGGATTACCGCAATATTCCAGAAATTGCGCGCGCCCATCATGAAAAACTGAACGGCCGAGGCTATCCGAATGGCCTGAAATCTTCCGAGATTCCCGTGCAAGCCAAGATGATGACCATCTGCGACATCTACGACGCGCTGGCGGCCTCCGATCGTCCGTATAAAAGGGCTGTACCGACAGATCGCGCCCTGGAAATCCTCAAACTGTGCGTCCGCGATGAGGAGATCGATCCCGAACTGTTCCGCCTCTTCCTGGATGCCCAGGTTTACCGCTTAATCTCGAAGCCTGGGTAGCGAGCAGCTGCGGCTTACCCTTTGGATTATCTAGCAAGTTGTTTACCTCAAAAGGCGGTCGTTTCTTTTACACTGAATGCAGGCAAGGCCATGTGGATCTATCTTCTTGCTCCCTTTCTTTCGTTGTTCCCCAGGCGCTGGCGCAAAGCCGTGCCTTTCTACGACGCCGTGCCGTGGCGCTTCGGGGCCGTCGTCAGCGGGGTGGTGGAATCCCTCATCGCCCTGGGCGCGCTCGCTTATTGGTATTCGTACTCCGTTACGACCTGGGTCTCCAATGCGCTGGATTCCGCACTAAGCAAGACCGCCCCCACGGGATTATCGGTTAACGATGTTGGATTTGCCGCCATCGTCGTTTGGTTCACTCATCCGCTGACGTGGGCTATCGCCTTGGTCGGAGTCGAAGGAATCGCTCGCGTCTGCGCTACGCTTGCGGACAGCGTGCTTGGGCTTTTCCCGCTTTATTTGACGGAAAAAGTCTACTCGAAGATTTTCCGGCGAGGTCAGCCCGATCGCCCCGTCATCGCAAAGTTTTCGCAAAGCCACGTTGCGTCCTACGTTGGCACTGTGCGCGACAAAGTCATCTCTGCCAGGCTTGCCCAGGTTCCTGATGAGCTTTGCGTTTCAAAAAATGATTTGGAAGAGTTTCTGGAAATCCGCGCCAGCCGCCAGAAGCCGGAATGGGATGCGCCCCGCGTGGTTCGCTACGAAGACCGTTACTACCGCCTGGAAGAATGCTCTCGCGGACCGGCGCCGCGCCCGTTCGTCTACAAATTGCGCCGCTTGGCCGCCGGCGTTCCCGGCCGCACCGTTCTCACCTATTCCCCCGACGAAACTCCCATCTTAGCCACCCGCTGACGGAGGAATCCGCACGCAGCGCCCCTTCGCTCAACTTTGCCGCACTTCCTCGACGTGCTGTTTCTCGACTACAATCTTCGAATGGCTTCTCGCCGCCTGTCGTCGCTGGCCTCTAAGCTTTTCGTTTGCGCCGCGGCGACCCTGCTCATGCAGCTTTCTTTCTCAGTGCCTGCCCAGCAACGGCCACCGCAATCCGCAGGACGCACGCTGCTCTTGCCACGAACCATTGTCTCCGGTGACCGAGCCACACTGGCAGTCATCGATTCGAACGGCCGCCTGACTCCCCGCGCAACAGTAGTTTTTTCAAACGGCGACCGTCTCACGACCGACGCCACTGGCCGCGCACTTTTCGTCGCCCCACTCAATCCCGGCGTAATCCGCGGCTCCATTGCCGGCCGCCCAGGCAACGCCTCGACAATTATTTTGCCTTCGAGCGAAACTACGGTCGCGCCGGTCGCCGTGACAGCCATCCCCACAATCACCTCATTGACGGACCGATTCGAAATCGTCGGCCACGGCTTTTGCGGAGACGCCGACGCGAATCAAGTCACCATCTCAGGCCAAACCGCGTTCGTTTTAGCTTCCTCACCGACCGCGCTTCTAATCATGCCGCCTGCGGATCTAGAACCCGGCCGAGCTTCCGTTGACTTGTCCTGCGGCAAGCAGAACGGCCCGGCGCTGGAGGTCGTTTTCGTCGCGCTCGAACTGCAAGCCGACTCTTCGCCGCTCGCCCCAGGAGTTCATCGGACACTGACCGTGCACGTTCGCGGCACCAGGGATAAAGTCCAACTGGAGGCAAGAAATCTAGCGCCCGACGTCACCGATCTCACGGGCGGCAATCCTGCTCATGTCAGCAGTTCAGGCGGCTGGGATAACATAGCGCACTTCGAAGTGGTAGGCCGCAAAAGCGGCGGTTTCCAAATTTCGATTCGCCTGTCGAGTTCCGCTCCGCGCCCACACTAGGCGCGTGAATTGGGGTTGCGAAAGAACAAAGGCACCTGCTGTTCCTTCTCTGCATCAAGTTCAATCGAGACATCTCGCGGAACGGTCTTGGTGTTTGCTTCCGCGGCAGGCAGCGCGAGCTCAACCGCGCTGTTCTCAATCGCCGCATCCGCAACACTGGTCGTGACCAATCCATCCAGCGTATTCTGCGTTTTCTCCAGCCGCTTGTCCGCCTCTCCATAGCTCTGTTGGGCATTCTTCAAATGCGTCCCCAGTTTTTCAAATACTTCGGTAAACGTTTCCATCTGTTTGTGCAACCCGGAGAGGTTGGCAAAAATCCGCTTGGCATTCTCCTCGATCTGCATTCCCCGCAAACCCAGGTGAATCACGCAAAGATGCGCATAAAGAGTATTGGGCGACACCGCAATAATATTTTTCCCCCGGCAATAGGCATCCAGCGGCTCGCCCTTGCTGTCTTGCGTCATCAGCATCTCGTAATAAACAGTTTCCGAAGGCACAAACATCAGCGCCAGCTCCAGCGTCCCTTCGCCCGGCACAATATATTTCTTGGCGATGGAATCCGCATGGATTTTCACCGCCGTCGCAAACGCGCGCTTCGCCTCCTCGCCCTCGGCTTCAATTCTGCGGAAAGCGTCCAGAGGAAATTTCGAATCCACGGCTACAAGTTTTTTGTCCCGCAAAAAAATAACAGCGTCCGCCGCTTCGCCGCTCGAAAAGCGGTACTGCGTCGCATATTGCGAGGAGGGCAGGGAGTCTTCCAGTAAACGCTCCAGCGTCACTTCGCCGAGCAACCCGCGCGTCTTGGCCCCGCCAAGGATTCCCTCCAGCGATTTGGTAGCCGAAGACATTCCCCGCCCCAATTCCTGAAACTCCCCAAGCTGCTTCTGGATATGCCCAATCTGTTCCCGCGTATTTTTCAGCTCGTTCGCAATCGCCGTCTGCCCCTGCGTAGCAATCTGCGCAGAGTTGGAAACTCCATCCTGCAGCGCCTTCGTAACGCTCTCCAGCCGCTGCGACACGCTTTGTCCAATCGTGGCAATCTGCCCCGAACTCTGTGCCTGAGACGTCCCAATCGTCTGCAAATCGCGCCGCAGTTCGCTCATCTGCTTTTCCAGCAGCGCGCTTTTCCTCTGTTCCTGCGCAGTCTGCAGCACCAGCCAGATCACCAGCGCGGCCACCACGATCACGACTCCGATAAGCACTCCGTTCATTCTTTCTCCAGTCCATCTTCGGGAAACGGTCTCCTTACTTTACTCGCACTCGCTTCAGCGGAAAAGCTCTCGCCAAAAAAAGAAGAAGGCCTCGGCGAACCGAGGCCCTCTTGAATTTGACTTTCGACTTTTAACTGCCGACTGTTGACCGCGGTTCTCCCTCACCAATTAAACTTCATCGCAAACTGAAACTGCCGCGGGTCGTAAGACGCCGTAGGCTGCCCCGCATTGGTCCAAAGCACATTCACCGCCGAAACGTTAAACCGGTTCGGAAGATTGAAGATGTCCGTGATCAAGTCCACACTGAACCGCTCGCCAAAGTAAAGCCGCTTCGCAATCCGCATATCGGCGAACGCCACCCACGGCGTTAACCCAGTATTGCGCCCCACGTTCCCGTCCAACGATTGCAATGTCCCGGTAAAGTCCGCGAAGCAGGGTTCCTGGAACATTCCTGTCGGCGAATACTTGGACGTCACCGTCGGGCCGCAGCTTGGATTGTCAAAAGTATTTGGCCGCCCCGTCAGCGCCGACAGCTGCAGGTTATCGTCAACTCCCGTCACGATATTGAACGGCCGTCCCGACGCCAATTCCACCAGCGGCGCCACCGTCCAGTTACTGAAGAACTTGCTCCCGAAACTATCGCCGCTCAATCTCCCGCTCTGATATACGCCGCTGAACACAAACCGGTGCCGCTGGTCAAACGTCGAGTTCGACCGATCCGAATTGGGAAAAAAGCTGTCTTGCGGCGTCAAGGTTGCCTGCAGGTCGGTGGCATCATCGATCGTATGAGACCACGTGTAAGACGCCAGGAACTCATAATGGTTCGTAAATCGCTTTTTCAGATTGACCGTAAGGCCGTTGTAGATGGAATTCCCGTTCGAAAAATTCGCGTCCATATCGCTGAACGGCACGCAATTGGTGAGCCCATTGGCCGGGTTGCACTTGGCATTCAACCCGTCGGCCTGCAGCACCGAATTCGCCAAAGCGATACACTGAGCCCCGCCTGGCGCGGTCAGATAAGCTTCTGCAACCGCCGGATTCAAGCCAGACGGCCGGAAGAAATTCACCAGCGCCGCAGGAACATAGGGCACTCCACCCGGAGAAACGCCGCAACCTGTAACCAGGAACGGGCTGTCGGTTGGCTGATTCACTCCCGCCGCGACCGCCGCATTCAAATTGTCCACCATCAGGTCGCCGCGAATCGGATTCGCATTGATGGGCCGATTGATATGATGGCCTTCGTTGAGGTTGTAAGCCACATTCAGGGTGAAGCCATGCCCGAAATCGTGCTCCACGCTCAAATTAGCCTGTTCCGAATACGCGTAAACGAAATTCTTCCCCTGCGGATATCCGAACGGCTGAAATCCCAGCGGAAAACCAGCGTTGACGTAGTTCTGGTTGATGAACAGCGAATTCGGAAAATTCAGCGCCTGAAACCGCTGCTCATTCGGCAAATAACCCAGCGACGCATTCAAAGCCGCCGATGCAGAAGGCGCGCATTGCGGCGCCAGCGGATTCACAAGCAGTCCCTGAAAAATCGGAATGGCATTCAGATTTCCAGGATCGCCGGCAACGGTGCACGCCGCCGTGCCGCCAAACGCCAGTTGTACGCTCTTCGAGCCATCCGAAGCATCACCCAGAAAGTAAAGTCCCAGCAGCGGGTGGTCGTAAAACAATCCGTAAGAAGCGCGAACCACAGTTTTGCCGTCGCCCTTGGGGTCCCACGCAATACCAACGCGCGGCTGTATGTTGTTGGTGTCCGTCTGAATCCCCTTCTGAATTCCCAAAATGTTGTAGCCCTGAAGGGCCAGCGCATCGGGAGATGTGAACTTCGGCGGGAACTCGATGTCGTAGCGCACGCCATAGTTCAGCGTTAAGTTGTGCCGGATTTGCCAGGAATCCTGCCAGAACGCTCCCAACGGTATGTTTTTGAAGGAGTCGCTCGGGCTTCCGATACCCTGGACGAAGTCCGCCGGAAGTCCCGCGCCGTATGCCTGGACGGGGTTCAAAGAAGGAAAGTTCGCAGGGAATCCAAGATTGCCGGCGCTGAAAGCACCGAAATCATAAACGCCGCCGTAATTGACCGTAAACGTCGCGCTCGTGGGAATGTAGTCAAAGTCCACGCCAAATTTGGTGGCGTGCGCCCCAATCGTCCACGAAAAATTGTCCGTGAACTGGTAACGCTGCTCGACGCGCTGGATAAAGGAATAAGGCTCGCGCCCAAAATACGCAAAACCGGTAATGTTGATCGCGGGATCGGAACCGCCTGGCGCGCTGGAAAAATTATAAAGCAATCCGCGCCGCGCGTACTGGAAGCGAAACTCATTGATCTTGTTGTTGCCAAGAATCGTGACGTACTCTCCCACGATCGCGACGTCGCGATACGTCTGCTGGGAAGTTCGCGAGAAAGCGTTTTGTCCGTACGGTTGGTCCTGCCCGGCCACTTCGATGCCCGTCACCGTGCTGGGGCTGACGTTCGCGCGCAGCATCAGGTGATTGTCGGAATTGATGGCGTGATCGATTCGCAGCGAATAAAGGCTGGTGCCTTCAAAGATCGGGAAATTGCCCTGTTGCGCTGCCAGCGTCTGGTAGGACGCGGGAACGAAGCACGGCGGAGCTGTGCACGACGTGGGAAATCCGCTTATGCCCGCGATGCCGGTTAAGCCAGTTGGCCACACGCCATTGACAGCCATCCCGGAAGACGCTCCGGCAAGAAACGCGTATTTCCCAACGGCTTGTGCGTAGGCCGGGCTCATCCCCTCTTCCTGCAGAACCGCTGGATTCGTCAAGAAGGCGATCTGGTCCGGCGTAAGCTGCAACGTCCCGAACGGCAATCCCACTTGCGTCGTATCGAACGGCGTCAGCCCATAGTTGCCCTGTCCGATCGACGAGAAACCCGTTTCATGCCGCCGAGTGACCTCATAGGAAAAAAAGTAAAACGTCTTGTCCTTCTTGATCGGTCCGCCAAATGCCGTCCCTGCCTGCACGCGCGTATAAGCAGGGTCGGAAACGGTGCTGAAGGGATTTACCGCTTGAAAATTGCGGTTCCGCAGATACCCGAACACGTCTCCATGAAACTCGTTGGCGCCGGAACGCGTGATGATGTTCACCACGCCTCCAGACGCTCGCCCGTACTCCGGCGCGTAGCCATTCGTGATGATCTGGAACTCCTGCACCGCTTCCTGCGACACAGTCGAGCGCACGCCGTTCACCGCGTTGTCCGTCGCATCCGCTCCGTCCACGTTGACGATGTTCGACCGCCCGTTCTGCCCGCTGATGTTCAAGCCGGAAGTTGGCGCGGCTCCGGTATTCGGAGCGTTATCGCGCGTAACCTGCGAATCCGTGAGCGTGAAATTGATGTAGTTCCGCCCGTTGATCGGCAAATTGTCGATGCGTTGCTCTCCCACGGTCTGCGAGAATTCCGTCTTGGTCGTCTCGATGGGCGCCGCTTCGGACGTTACCCGCACAGTCTGCTCCACGCCCTTCAACTCCAGTCGCAAGTCGAAGATGGCGTCCTCGCCCACCGTAAGCACCACAGAGTCATTTTCGTAGGCCGCAAACCCCGCACCGCCATCGGCGCGCACCTTGTATTTTCCGGGAGTCAGTCCCACCACTTTGTACCGCCCGCCATCGTCGGCAACCGCGGTGCGTTCCAGTCCGGTCGCCGCGTTCGTAAGCGTCAGTTTTGCGCCCTTCACGCCCAGCCCTTGCGGGTCGCTTACCGTTCCGGAAAGCGCCGCCGTATTCACTTGCGCCGCGGCCATCGCGGCACAACCCAGCACCAACATGCACAGCGTGATCCACGCAAACACACCATGACGTCGCTGCATCTGACTCCTCCTAGTGGAAACCATTGCATTTTCCGCTACCCCTAGCGGAGGCGGGGTGTCCCGCCGAATGATGGCTACTCGATGGAACACTCGGTTTACTTCAATAATCCGTCGAGTTCAATCAAAACTTCTAACGGCAGGACCCCAAGTCTAGGCCCCAAGTCTAAGCCCCAAGTCTAAGCCATGGAGGAGATATTTACACCGGAGGAGGAACAGTTCAGTGGAGAAACTGGGGGGAGTGCGCGGAAAGATAACTACCGTTCAAAGACGTTTTGGTTTAGATCTGCAAGTGCCGCTGAACCAGCTTGCGCAGCTTGTCGCGGTCTTCGTCCTTCATGTGCACGAATTCGACGCCGCTGCCGTCCGGTCCGATATTCCGCACCACGGCAGTGAAATGAATCTTGCGCAGCCCCGAGCGCACTTCCAATTTGATGGAATCGCCCACCGTGAGTTTCTTAGGCGATTCAAGGTAAGCTCCGCCCAGGCTGATCGTCTTCACACGCGCAAGGCCGGCTTGCGCCCCGTCAATGTGCGCCCGCAAAGGTGACTCCAGCGGCACGCGCACATACCTTCGCGGCACAACATAGCTGGTATTCGATGGCGTTGCCGATTCAAACGCCGCCCGTGCACGCGAAGAAGACGGCCGGTCTTCCATCATGGCCAGTGCATCTTCCGCCGCCGCCCGCAGTCCGGACGGTTCCGCAAAAGCCAGTCCTTCGCGGCCTCCCGCAAGCATCTTGAGCAGTTCCGCGGCCTCGATGGCGCGCATGCGGCCAAGCGCTTCGATAGCCTTGATGCGCACAAAGAGATCGCGCAGAACTTCATGCTCGCCCGCGGCAATTTCCATCAATTGCGGCACGGCGGTTGTCTCCATCGCCAGGCCGATTTGATCGATCATCATCGGCACAACCAGCGGGTGTGCATCCGCCAGCACGGCGGAAAACACAAAAGCCGCGGTTTGCGCGGAACCAGCATTCGCAGGACGCGAAAGCTCGCTCACTGCCAGGTCCTGCAAATTCCATTCCCAGCTGGCCAGAGCCCGCGCCAGTCCGCGCAGCAAGCGCTCCGCGTCTGCCGCCGCGAGCAATTTGATAGCTGCGCTCACGCGCTGCCGGCGCGCTTCATAAAGTCGTGTCTCGAGCAGATTCAGCACCGGCACGCCGATCGTTCGCAACAGCCGCGCCATCGCCGCGATCATTTCCGCCCCACGCGGTTCGGTCATCAGAAGTGTCAACCGATCCAGCAATCGCTCCGGGTCGCGCTGCAAGAGCCGCGGCAGAACAGGATCGAGCGGCCGGTTGGCAAGCGACGCATCCACCAGCAACAGCCAGCGGTCTTGCGCAACCAGGCGGAGCGTCAGCGCCGACATATGGTCGTGCTCTTTGTCGCGCGGCGATCGTTCCAGCCCAATCAGAATCGTTTCGAACCCCGTGTAATCGCCGCGAACCACCGCGATACGTCCCAGGGTTTCCAGAAAAGCCGCCAGCAGCGCCGCCGTCTCCGGAATCGTTTCCTTTTCCAACGCCTTCAAAGTCCCGCGGCTCAAATCCTCCGGCAACTGATTGGGCCACAGCGATTCAATGATCGCCGTCATCTCATTCAGTCCCGCAGCCACCGCGCGCCGCGCGTAAACGTTGTCTTGTTCCACGCGCCGCGAATAATTCAGAAGAATATTTCGCGCTTCGCGCCGCGGAGCGTCCGCTCCCGTTTCCGCCAGTTGTCCCAGCGTCTTCTTCAGCGCCACAACCGGCACGCTCCACACATCCGGCCCGCGCAGCACCGCCGATTTCTCTCGCGGCGGCAATTCCAGCCAGAACTTCTCGAAGATCTGTTCCCGGTGTGAATCGTTGGCCCACGTTGTCGCCAGCACCGTCAAATGCTGCGACGAATGAGGTCCTTTGTATTCGCCCGACGTCACTAGCACGTCGCTCAGCCGGCCAATCGTCTGCTTCACCCCGGCAGGTTTAAGCGTCCCGGCGGAAAATTCCGCTCCGAGAAATTCCAGAATCAAACTTTCCGAAAGTCTCACCAGATACGGCTGCGGACGCTCGCCTTCGCGCGGCGCATACTGCGAAATCGAACTAAGCAGCATGCGAACCGTCTCGCGGCTGGCGTCTTCCATCGCTCCGTGAATCGCCCGCGCCGCTTCTTCCGGCGATAGCCCGCGCGCCGCTTCCAGTGGAGGAGTCAGCCGGCCGATCAAGCGCAGCGCGCCGGCAAGATCCTCAAATTCCGGCGGCAGAATGGGCGCATCCGTGGCCTCGCGCGGCGAATTTCCGCCGTACGCCACCAGCGCGCCCATCAGGCTCGCCAGCACCGTATCCACTTTGCGTTCCGTCTGCGTATTAATCGTAATTCCTTCCACGCGATGCTCGAGCAGCTTCGCGGTCCACCAGGAGTTGCCGCCGCGCTTTATAGAATCTTCCGATCTTAGCAACGATGCCTTGAAGAGTTGCGCGAGCGTGTCCAGTTCGCCTACATGAAACTGCCGCCCGAATCCCAGCGCTTGAATTCCCGCGCGCTGCAAATCCAGCGCCAGCGATTGCATTTCGCCGCGTGTATCGGGCAGATGCGCATCGCTCAGCTTCGGCGCCACCAGCCCGCCGCGCTCGATGTGTATTTCGATGCCGTTCACCGCACCGGCAAAATCGTGCAACGCCTCATAAGAAGTGTCCAGACTCTGAAGCCGCCGCGGATGGTTTCTGTCGTAGATGCGTTCCGAGCGGAACAGCAAATGAAGGCAACGCAGTGCGTGGATCAATCCCGCAGTTCGGGCATCCGGAGATGGTCCTGCCGCGTCCCGGTCAGACACCGAGATCGGCCTCGCCTTGTTTTTCGCCGGAGGTTCGGCATGCGGACGCGTTTCCGCGTCGTAACGCTGCTCATCCACCGGCACGATCGCCCGAAGTACCAAAACAATCCCCGCTTGCTTCTATCTGTCGATCCCCGATGAACCAGTCATCAGGAAGGAGTCCTGCCCGCATTCCCCAATGCGGTTGATCGAGGGCAGGGTACCCTTAGCTATAAAGCAAGCACGCCTCCTGCCCCCGAATTCCAAGGCTAAAGCATTTGTTTTGTTTGCGTTAATTTCAGGATACTAGGACTGGCTCAGAGGCTTTGTAACAAAATGTTACGTATTTAGTAGGAGGGGAATGGGCACATCCGGCGATCCGTAAGGACGTAAAACTGCGCAACCTTGATTTCCGTGCACCCTCACTTGGGCTTCATGGTGACCTGAATGTTGCTCGTGCCGCCTTCGCTGGCCTGCATGGTTCGTCGTTCTTGCTGGTAGCCGTCCAGCTTCACGCTGATGGTGTGCAGTCCCGTGGGAACTTGTATTCTGGCTGGCGACATTTGCCCGGTGGATTTCCCGTCTACCAGGATTTCGGCACCCTTGGGAGTCGTATCCACCTGCGCCCAGGCCACTTTAACCGTCGATTTTTCTTTAAGATCCACGTCGAGCTGCGTCTGGATGTTGTCCTTCACCTGCACGCTTCCGGCATAGGCTTCATACCCCAGCATGCGCATCACCAGGTTGTATTGCCCCGGTGCCAAAGGCAGAGTCACAGGGGTCTGTCCGGATTGCTTCGCACCATTAATGAAGACATCCGCCCCTGCCGGTTTGCTGGTGAGATACAAGCCCTTCGCGAGCGACTCGAGCGTCACTTTCTGGTCGACGACATTTCCAGCCTTCACCTGCAATGCGGTTTGCATCGGCTGGTAGCCGTCTTTGGTGACTTCCAGGCTATAGCGAGCGGGGTTGAGGTCGTTGAAGCCGCAAGGCGTCTGGCATTGATTCAGGACGCGCCCGGCTGGTCCGCGCAGAACTGCCGTTGCTCCAAGGAGATCCGTCACGACATGGATTGCGCCATGGCCCGCCGAAGGAACCGGGTGCCCGCCGTCCGCATCCGCCGCTTTAGTATCCGCCACTGGAGTATCCTCATACTCGATATGGTCCACGACACGAACGCTGGCAGGAGCGTCACGCAAAAACTTCAGCAGCCCGCCGTGTTCCGCCGGACGCAATTTCCCGGATAGAACCAGCGTGCTTCCAATAGCGAGCACCTTGGCGCGTCCAACCAGACCCCTTTCAGCTATGGCTTCTTCAATCCGCCCTTTGTATTCAGCCGCTTGCGCACTCACCACCGGTTCGGTCTTCTTCGGCAAAGGCTTTTCTACAGGAATCTCGGAGGCCTTTTTCTCCGGAGGAGCAGCATCGTTGCCCGCCGCAGCCGGAGTATCGTTCGCACCGGGAGTCGCAGAAGCGTTGGCCGTTCCGTTGTCCGCAGGGGTTGTTGTAGCCCCGGTATCCCCATCAGCGGCTTTCTGTCCTGCGTTCAGCTTGCGAACTTCTTCCACAACAGGACGCAGCTTTTGCACGCCGTAGGCGATAACGCCAATAAGAATCAATGCGATAAGAATGGTTCCGACTATGCTCTTTTTCTTTTTCGGGGGCTCTATGTAGGGCGGCACAGGGCCGGTCCGGCGCACGGTAGGTGTCGAGGTTGGGCTGGACGCGCGCACATTCAAAGAGCGCGTCGTCGCATTCACCATCGGATCTTGTTCCTGGGCGTGGAAGTTACGCCCGCCCTGGGCTCCTACGCCCATTCCGGCGAGGGGTAGCGTGGCATTCGGCGCGCCCTGGCTGCTGACCACCATGGTCTTGTCGGGACTTGCGCCTGGAGCGACGCTGCGGTAATTCCGCAAATCCTCGAGCATCTCGCGGCAGCTCTGGTAGCGCGCTTCCGGTTCTTTGGCGAGGGCCTTCATTACGACAGCGCTGATTCCCGGATGGATAGACGGATCAATCTGCCGTGGGGGAACCGGCTCCTCGTTCACTATCTTATAGATAACAGTGGTGATGTTCTGCCCGGGGAAGGGCTTCTCTCCCGTCACCATTTCATATAAGAGAACGCCCAGCGAGAAAATATCGCTGCGGCCGTCGACTGCGCGGCCCTTCACTTGTTCAGGCGACATATAGCTTGGCGTGCCCATTACATGAGCGGTTTGTTGCATGGTCCCGAACTGAAGGATCTTCGCGGTACCGAAGTCGGTGATCTTGACCGTGTCGTCGGCGGTGAGCATGATGTTTGCCGGCTTGATGTCACGGTGAACGACGTTGCGTTCATGGGCAAATTGGAGGGCGCTGCAAGTCTGCTCCATAATGCGCAAAACTCGAGGCAGCGGAAAGGCCTGTGCGCCGTCCAAATGCGCCTGTAAGCTCTTTCCTTCCACCAGTTCCATGGTGATGTAATACAGGCCGTCTTCTTCGCCAGCGTCGAAAACGACCACGATATTCGCGTGCGTCAGCAGGCCAGCCGCGCGGGCTTCCGTCTGGAACCGTGCAAGCAACTCGGGACGCGACAACCCGGTGCCTTCTTCACTCAATTTGATGGTTTTTACGGCGACGGTGCGGCCGATTACCGGATCGGTGGCCTTGTAAACCACACCCATGGCGCCGCGGCCCAGCTCGCTGATAATCTCGTAACGTCCTGCTTTCAAACTAGTTGTCATCGCCCCGTTCGACTTTCCATCCACTCCGCGCACTGACCATGAACTGCCGCGAGCCAAATTTTGGGTCTTTGTATTTAACCACATGGTTAAATACGGGTGCTCTCCGGCAGAGAAAACCGGCCAATCGCCCTGTCGCCACGGCCCAGGACTAGTACCACGGGCAATGGGGAGGTCACCTGCCAACTGCTAAAGTATTGGAAACACGTCTTCCGACACCCGGGCGCCCTATCCTGCACAGTACCCATTAAATTTTCCCTTGGTCAACGCTACTGGGGTACCAGTGTTTCGCACTCGATACGTGCTGGCCGCAGCCTTATTCGGTACTTCCGCGGGGCGAGGAACGGGCGGCTAGGCTGCGCGCTATGGACGCGGCATGGCTTCGCCCGGGGACATGCTCCGCTCGGGCATGGGCACGTTCGTTTCGCGGACGGGCCGGTCGACTTCGCCGGGCCGCGCTGGAGCTTCGAGGCCGTCGGTCAGCAGATAGCCCTGCAAAGCCAAGCCGTTGGTCCAGACGCCTTCCAGCGCTGCGATGTATTCCACCTGGAGTTCGTAGAGTTTGCGTTGCGCATCCAGAACTCGCGGATATGAGGCCAGCATCTGACCGTATTTATCGACCAGCAGGCTGTAGGCTTTTCTTGCGTGGGGGAGAATTTCGTCGCGGTACTCGAGGGCCATCAATTTTGCGTTCGAATATTCGTCCACGACCGTGGCTGCGCGCTCGCGCAGGGTAAGCGCGATCCGCGTCTTCTCCTCCTCGGCGCGCTCCACATCGGCTTTCGCGGCGGCGATGTTGCCCTGGTTGCGGTTGAAGATCGGGATCTCGACGCTGGCTTCCGCGATTCCTTCCCAGCCCTTGGCGAAGGGCACGCTTCCGAGAGTTTCGTGGTTGTACTCCATGCCGGCGCGCAGCAGCAGGTCGGGAATGGGTTCACGCTGTGCGCGTATCAGCGTGGCTTGCGCGCGCCCTGTGGCGGTTTCCGCGATTTCTACGGCGGGACTTTTTTTCGCGATGTTTTCCACGGCTTCTTCTTCATTCAGTTCCGGCCAGCCATGTTCCAGGTCGCCGGCTACCGTCGCCATCGGCATAGCGGGCTGTCCAACCACCGCCGCGAGGGAGCGCCATTCTTCGCGCAGCGTGTTTTCTTGCATGCGCGCCGCCATTCTCATGCGCTGCGCTTCCACTTCTGCTTCCAGGACTTCGGATTCGTCGGCTTGCCCGGTGTTCATCAGTTCACGCTGCGTTTGCGCTGCGTCTTGCGCAATCTTTGCGAGGTCGCGACGAGCGTCGAGCCATTCCTGCGCGGCCAGCACGCGCAGAAACGCCATTTTCACGGCGGTTTCTACACGCGTGCGCTGCTCCTGCGCTTCGATTTCGGCGAGTTTGGCTTCGCGCGCGAGTACATCGCGGCTTTTGCCGAGTTTTCCGGCCGTAACGATGGTCTGCTGCACAAAAAATCCCTGCTTGCCGCCGCCGACAGAGCCGCCTCGGATTTCATCGCCGGTGTAAGCGACAGATGGATTCGGATAGAGACCGGATTGTTGCTGGCGGGCTTTGGCCGCGCGAATCTCCACTTCCGCTTGCCGCAACGTGGGATTTGTGTCACGCGCCATCGTTTCCACCTGCTCGAGCGTAACAATCGGTCCGCCGGCGTTTGCCTGCGCCCGTCCCAGCTGTGGATATTCCGGCTGGACCAGCGGAACGTCGCCGTGATGGTGATGCATTTGCTCCTGCATCGGCATTGCCTGTGATGGCTTGTTGTCTTGCGCCAATCCCGCGCTTGTAAACGCCATCGCTCCTGCCAGAAATCCGACGACAAATCGCGAAGCAAATTTCCTGTTCATCCCCATCTTCTCCGTGAACTCTGAAAACTCTGCGACCTCTGCGTAAATTCTTTTTCGTTCACTACATTCACGATTCATGGTGGTGCTCCGGTTTCTGGTCCTTCTTTCCTTCACTAATACGCGCCATCATTTCTTCGTATTCCTTGTCGGGCAGCACGCGTACCAGAGTCATCATGCCCATCATGTCCGCGCTCCAATTCGGCGGCAGGCCGTGCACTTCGGGCTTGGCCACCGCTTCATCCATGCCCATTTCCATGAACGCGTCCTGGGGAAAGCCCGGCACGCTGTTCGCGTTCTCCGCAATCGGGGAGTGATGGACGTGTTCGAACGGCACGCTTTTCGCCAGCGTTTCCATCTGGCCGAGCGCTTTGGCATCCGTCGAACTCGCCGTTTCGGTGGCGCGGTCGCGCAAAAGGTCCATCATGTTGTTCATCATGTGGTGTGGAAGGTGGCAGTGGACCATCCAGGAGCCGGGATACTTCGCTTCAAATTCAACAACGCGGGCTTGCGCCACTGCCACCAGAACGGTGTTCATCGGATACCAGGTCGATTCCGGGGCGCGGCCGCCCTCCGTCCCGGTTAGAACGAACTGATTTCCGTGCAGATGAATCGGGTGGTGGTCCATGCCCATATTAATGATGCGCATTCGGACGCGGCTCCCGAGACGGGCAATCATCGGGGTGATGGCTGGGGCGGAGACACCGTTGAAAGTGAGCCAGTTGAACTCCATCGCGGCGGTATTCGGAACGGAGTTGTTTGGGAGGACGGCCCACTCCTGAAGAATCACGCCAAAATCGTGATCGGCGCGGGGCTTGTAGGCGCGCTCTGGATGCGCGACGAAGAATCCAATCATACCCATCATTTCCTGCATGGCGCCGTGGGAGTGATAGAAGAATGTGCCCTCCTGATGGACCGTGAATTCGTAGGCGTATTTTTCGCCTGGCGCGATGGGCTTCTGGCTGATCCACGGCACGCCGTCCTGCTCTATGGGAACTTCGAGGCCGTGCCAGTGAATCGAAGTGGATTCGGGCAAGCGGTTTTCGAGGATGATGCGCACGCGTTCGCCTTGCTGCACTTGAATCGTGGGGCCGGGGCACGTGCCGTTGTAGCCCCATGCGTCGATCGTTTTGAATGGAGCGATTTTTCGTTTCACTGGCTCTGCGACCAAATGGAAAACTTTTACGGCGCCGTCCGTCTCGTGCGGCAGATCCGGCAGGTCGGGAGTGACCATGGGCAAGTACGGATCGGACGGGGCCGGGGCAGCTGGGGCTGCTTTTTTCGGGTGGTTGCCGTAGGGACTGTGGTGGCGTCCTTGCTCCATTTCGCGGGCGGTCTGTGGGTCGTTTTCCGGCGTGTCGCCGCGCAGGGCTTCCGCTAGCCCCAGCACGCTTGCGCCTAGAAACGCAGCGTCCTGGATAAATCTTCTTCTTGAACCACTCATGGCTACCTCCTGGGATTCTCTTCTACAACGGAACGTTGGAGCTGCGATTCTAGAAAGGCGGGGCAAGCCCCGCCCCTACAGATAAAATGCCAGTTGGAATTGGAAGTGGCTGTCAGATGCGCAGGATAGTTGTCAGCGGCAGGGAACTTGATAATTCCGATAGAGAGATGGGTTCTCCCCAGCGTGCCGAACTCGCGATATATCCACTGACGGCCGGTTGGTTCGGGTTAGAAATGGCCACAGACGTGAGGTTGCTTCTTCGGTTTTGCGAAGGCGAGGAACGTTCATCGAGCTTGAGGAGTACGGCAGAAATTTCGATTTGCCTGCATGCTTTTGTGGAGGCGGCAATTTGCTGGATACCGCTATCCGCCATGGAGGCCATTTCGTGACATTGTTCTTGAGTTGCCGAGGACGACGAACACGCCCCTGCTGCGCAAAGGGGCGCACAAATTGGGGCAATTAGTATCGCTAGCACTGTCACGAGTGCAAGCACGGCGGTCCTCTGCGAGACCTTCCTCGAGACCTTATGGGTTGTAGCTTTTCGCAGCATGCTGAAAGCCAACGCTACGCGACGGCGGCGCATCCGTCAACTGTAAGCGTCGTGGCAGTCATTTTCAGATTTTGGACGCAGCCGGATACAACGTTGATCGTGATAAAATAATTTTGCCGGGGCTGTAGCTCAGATGGATAGAGCGTAGGTTTCCTAAACCTTAGGTCGGGAGTTCGAACCTCCCCAGCCCCACCACTTTAAGCGGTCTATAGGAACCCAAAAACAAGAACAAAAGCCCAGCCGCGATGGCTAAACCCAGCGCGTTCGTCGGTGGTATTCCCCGCCACCCCACCCGCCGAGATCAACGACTACGGCGATCACAAGAATAATCAAATTGATGCCCACCAGCGGCAGTCGTGTATTCACCATCCAAGCGTAAACAAGAGTCGTGAGAGGCAGAAAGATGAATCCAAGCAGTGGAATAAGCAGCCCATGATAGGCGCGTTGAAGATAATTTGACGTAAGAAAGATGAACACCAGCGCGATTCTGGGAAAGGCCACAAGCAATATGACGATGAGACACGGCATCAGGAAACCGTTCCTTTCTGCTTTGCACTGCCATCGCTAAAATGTGAATGGTCTTGGAATTTACGAAAGGACGCTCCGTCCCAGCCCGGTCGCCTCATATTTCTATGAAGCGTTACAGAGCGTCCTTGGGTGTCGAGGCAATGACAAGGACATTGTCTCACGGCGGGATTCAAGCGTACATCGGGTGAAAGCTGTAAATTTAACGTTAGATTCCAAGTTAGAATCGCGGCATGCCGGAGCCGATGCGTTGAAACGCACAGCCCTTTGCTCCGGTGGCAGGAAGCACTAATTCGGCGGTTGGCCCGGCGGTTGTACAGGCGTCGGATCCGGCTTCAAACCTGGCGCAACCTTATTAAGGCCCAGGCTCTTGAATATGCTCGGCCAATACTCCTTCAGCAGGTTGTTGGCAGCGCCGAACCCAAAGCGGATCCCAAACCGCTGGAATGTTTTTCCCACGGTGCGTTCTGAATCTGGAAGATAGGAGTTGGCCAATCCCTCGGCCGCCAGCGGTCCGAGCGTTCCCGGTATATTGAATTTATACCCGCCCGTGTCCGTTCGAATCATCACCGTGCGGAGCAGCGCGTGCCCCACGCGTCTCTTCATGCTCCCGCCCGCCACAAAGTAGCGCGGGTCTTCGCGCAGAATCGACGGCAACAAAAACGTCCCGAAAAAATGGCTCGAAGCGTCGCTCGCCATCGAAGAACCAAATCGCTTCCCGAATCCTTCGCCGCCTTGTCCGTAACCCGGCAGCGTGCCTCTTGCCTCGCTGATTCCCGCCCCGGCCGCCGACACAAGAATTTGCGGCGGCGATAAGCTGGTGGTCAGGAACAGTTCGAATTTTTGCAGCGAACTCAGCGGTCCAGGGGTTCTCGCAAGATCTGGATAGAAGTAAGACTTGGTCGCGATCAGCCCCATCGGCGTCTGCCAGGGGTTTTTATCCTGTTTTGGCGGGGGCGCGTTCGTGTCTTGCTTCGGCGGGTCCTGCTTCGGCGCCGGATTATCGGGAAGTTCCGTGCCCCAGGGTCCCTTCTGTGCCGTGGCCCCACGGCCCGCAAGCAGGATCAGGATTGCCGCAAATAGAAGGGGAGTCCGTCGGATCATGGCCGCCATAATAGCATGCGTGTTTTGATGCGAGACGCCGCCGCTTCAGCCATAATTTTTATTTGGTGAATCGCGCCAGTCGTTTGCCCACGGCTGCGTTGGTACTGCACTTCGCCCATCGCCGCCGAAGACGTTCTGTTTTCGTTGGCTCTGCGAACTCCGCGTTAAAACCCACACGCGCCACCACCCAGACCGACCCGCCAACTACGGGCCCCTTTGCCCTCACCACGAACTCGTTCCGATTCCCCCTCTCTTCGCCCCGTGCTATTATCGCCCCACTTTTCAACCCATCTCTCATCCTCCCGAATTGGAGACTGTTATGAACCGCACGCTTCGCATCGTTCTTATCGTTGTCGCCGTTCTCATCGTGATTGTCGTCATCGCGCCATTTCTGATCCCCGTAGACAAGTTCCGCCCGACCATTGAAGAGAAAGCCTCGCAGGCGCTCGGGCGCAAAGTGGAACTGGGCAGTCTCAGTCTTTCTCTCATTGGCGGCTCGCTCTCCGCGGAGAGCATTTCCATTGGCGATGATCCCAAGTTCAGCACGTCGCCGTTTTTGACTGCCAAATCGCTCAAGGTCGGCGTCGAAATTCTTCCGCTGATCTTCAGCAAGACGCTTAACGTCACCGGCATCACGATTGAAAGTCCCGAAGTTACGCTGCTTCACAATGCCGCCGGCCAGTGGAATTATTCTTCGCTCGGCGGCGCCGCAGCCAAGTCCTCTCAGAAGCCCGCCGCAGGCGGTTCCACTTCTCCCGCCGATCTTTCGGTCGACAAATTCACTCTGAAGGACGGTCGCATCACGGTTGGCTCGACCAACTCGCAAAAGCGAAGTACTTACGATCATTTGAATATCGTTGCTTCCAACTTTTCCATGACGTCCAAGTTTCCGGTCACTGTCACCGCCGATCTTCCCGCGGGCGGAAAATTCAAGCTGGATGGAACTGCCGGGCCGATCGATCCGCAAGATGCTTCTCTGACTCCCCTCGATGCCAAACTCACCATCAGCGCCTTGGACATCGCGGCAACCGGATTCCTCGATCCTTCCGCGGGCCTCAGCGGCTTGGTCGATCTCGACGCCAATCTCTCGTCACAAAATGGAGAAGCGGAAACAAAAGGGACCGTAAAGCTGTCCAAAGCTTTGCTCGTTGCCGGTGGATCTCCTGCGGGAGTTCCGGTCACCGTGGATTTCGACACGAAATACAACCTGCACAAGAACGCCGGCGTTCTGAATCCGTCGACGCTCAAAATCGGGAGCGCCGCTGCTCATCTCAACGGGACCTACGAAACGGGCGGAGAAGCCACGGCCGTAAATATCAAGCTCGACGCAAAAGACATGCCGGCCAAAGATCTCGAAGCATTTCTCCCGGCGCTCGGCATCAATCTTCCAAAAGGGGCTTCGCTTACGGCGGGCGCGTTGAATGCGGACATGACTCTCACCGGTCCCACGAACAAGCTGGTTACGACGGGCAGCGTTGGATTGTTTAATGGGAAGCTGTCCGGCTTCGACCTCGGTTCCATGATGTCCGGCGTCGGCTCGCTGGCGGGCATCAAGAGCGGCAAGGATTTGGAAATCGAGAAGCTCACCACGAATCTACGTATGGCGCCCGATGGACTGAAGGCTGACAATTTCATCGCCGTTCTGCCGGGCATCGGCAATCTGAATGGTGCGGGCACGGTCGATTCCAAGAACAATCTGGATTTCAAAATGGCCGCTACCCTGACGAGCGCTCTAGGCGACGCTGCCAGTCCCGTTTCCAGCGTGGGCGGAGTGCTCGGCAAAGCGACTGGTGGCGGAGGCGGCTGCAAGAGCGGCACAACTGTGCCGTTCCAAATTCAAGGCACCACCGCCAATCCAAAATTTATTCCCGACGTAGGCGGACTTGCCGCTGGCATGCTCAAATCGCAACTTGGTTGCGTCGGTGGACTCGGTGAAGGCGTCGGAAAAGACGCCGGGAAGGCCCCCGCCGACGCAGTAAAAACGCTCGGCGGGCTCTTCAAGAAAAAACAGCCTTAGTCGCTTGGCAGCCGGCTTCTTCCGCTTGCCGCTGTATTTTTAGGAAGTTTATTTAGATTATTCGTAGCGGAGAGCAACCATGGGGTCTACACGCATTGCTCGGCGCGCGGGAATCCAGCAGGCCAGCAACGTGATGCTCGAAAGCAGCGCGGAGACCGCCAGATACGTGACTGGATCACTGGGGCTGACACCGACCAGCATGTGCGACATGATTCTCGTGAGGGCCAAGGCACCCACGAGACCAAAGAAAAGACCAGCGGCCACAAGTTGCGCTCCCTGCCGCAGAAGCAATAGGAGGATTTGGCGCGGCGACGCGCCGAGAGCCAAGCGAATCCCGAGCTCCTTCGTTCGCTGCGTCGCGGCGTAGGACACCACGCCGTAGACTCCGACAACAGCGAGCAGGAAGCCGAGCAAGCCCATGGCGGCCGCAAGCGTAGCGCCGAGACGGAACAGAAAAAATCCCAACGCCCCAGCGAGCGATTCCTTCATGGTCTGGATTTCCTCGATGGGCGCGCGGGGGTCGAGAGCGAGAATCTCGCGCTGCACTTCGGGAATGAGCAACTCTGGCGCCAGCGAGGAGCGAATTTGCAAGGTGCGCTCCGAAACGTAATTCTGCGCGAGCGGTAAATAAAAATAAGGCTGAGGGTCCTCCGCGGGAGTTGTGTATTTGCCGTCACGGGCCACGCCGACAACTTCGATGAAGGGCCCCGAATCGCCGGTCACGCTGAAACGCTTGCCGATAGGATTTTCGGCGGGCCAAAACTGTTTCGCCATTGTTTCGTTGACGATGGCGACGCGCTGAGTCGTTTCGCTGTCGGCGTCGGAGAAAGCTCGACCTAAGAGGAGGCGAATGCGCATGGTCTCGAAATAAGGGGGATCCACTGCGTTGAAGAAAATTCCAGGCGCCCGCTGGCCCGCTGGCACGGGTCGACCTTCCACATAGACAGAGCTCTTGTTTCGGCCAGTCGCGATAGGGACGGCTGTGGCCAAGCTGGCGGATTGCACGCCCGGCAGCGCGCGGATTTTTGATTCGAGCGCACGATAGAACTCCGTGGTTTGCGTTGGATTGTAATCGTTCAGGGAAGGATCGATCCGGACATTTAGCAGTTGATTTTGGTCAAAACCCAAATCCATGTGCTCGACGGCGTGGAGGCTGCGGACGAAAAGCCCCGCGACGATCAACAACATCAGCGAACCCGCGACTTGAGCGCCCATCAGATCGCCGCGAACTTTATGACGGACTCTGCCAGGCGCATCCGCGCGGCCGCCTTGATGCAAGACGGTGTTGACATCGGCGCGCGTCGCGCGAAGCGCGGGCGACAGGCCGGCGTAAATGGCAGTGAAAAAGACCGTCGCCAGCGCATAGGCAAAGACGCGCCAATCAAAGCCAAAGCTGAGGCGAATAGGAAGCCTGGACAAATGAGGAATGGAACCGATGAGCCGGCTCAGCCATGCGCCGAGAAACACGCCGGCGACCCCGCCAAGCAGAGCAGTGAGGATGGTTTCCGTGAGCATCTGCCGGATCAGGCGCGAGCGCGCACCACCAAGAGCCGCGCGAATGGCCATCTCCCGCTGACGGACGGAAGCGCGGGCCACGAGAATGTTCGCGATGTTCGTGCAGGCCAGCAGCAGAACGATGCCGCCGAGGACCAGAAACACGACCGAAAACATGATGAATGCATTGTTGGCGTAGGGAATGGGACGCGAGAGCCGTTCGTCCATCACGCGCACTCTCAAACCCTTGTCTGTGGCCGGATATTCATCGGCAAGCCGCCGCGAGACCACGTCGAACCGGCTCTGTGCTGCAGACAAAGTAACGCCCGGCTTGAGCCGCCCGAGAACCAGCATTGCATGGATGTCGCGGCTGTTCCAAAAATTGGTGGCTGAGGATTGGTCGAATGCCGTACTGAGCGGGGCGTATGCGTCCATTTCAAAAACGGCGTGCTGGCCGCTGAATTCCTTGGGTGCGACGCCAACAATCGTTGCCGGTTTTGCGTCTACGCGCACCTGCTTGCCGATGACTCGCGGATCGCCGCCGAATCTTCTTTGCCAGAAGCCATAGCCCAGCACGAGGATCGCCGGCTCGCCGGGATGTTCGCCTTCGCCCGAAAGCACGAGCCGTCCGAGAGCTGGCTTTATTCCGAGCGCAGAAAAATAGTTGTTGCTGACGCCGGCGATCGTGAGCGTGTCGCTGTGGCCGTCGGCGGTGAAGTTCAAACGCCACGCCGTGGCCGAGCCAAAGACTTCGCAGATGGGCGCCATTTGCTCGCGGAATTCCACAAATTGGGGATAGGAAAAGCCGAGAGCGCCGAGGGCCGAGCCGCTGGATTGAATCGGCAGAGCCGCGATTTGCTCTGCCCGCGGCACTGGCAGGCGCTGCAGGAGGACGCCATTCACCAGGCCGAAGAGAGCGGTGTTGGCGCCGACGCCGAGAGCCAGCGTGAGCACGACGACGATAGTTACGCCCGGATTCTTGCGCAACACGCGGGCAGCGAAACGAAGGTCCTGCAAGAGAGTCTCGAGCATGGGAAGGCCGCGGCGGTCGCGGTAGACTTCTTTGGTTTGTTCGACGCCGCCTAATTTGATGAACGCATGACGCCGAGCTTCTTCGAGATTCATGCCTGCACGCAGATTGTCTTCGATGTGCATCGCGAGATGCGATTCCATTTCGGCGGCAAGATCGCTCTCACGGCCGGGCTTGCGGAAAAATTCGCCGAATCGAAGAAACCACACGCGGAGTCGTTTCACGCGCACTCCTGCTCCAGCAGCCGCAAAAGTCCAGACGCCAGCTTACAAAACTCATTCATAACGCAGTGCCACCATTGGATCGACTCGCATCGCGCGGCGGGCGGGAATAAAGCTCGCCAGCGCCAGGACGGCCAGCAGCACTGCGCAAGCGAGAGACATAGAGAGCGGGTCGTAAATGCTTACGCCATAAAGCATGCCAGTATGCTCGTGCGGCACAAGATAGAGCGCGCTGCGCAGAATGCGGCCGAGAGCGAGAGATGCGCCAACGCCAAAAAACAAGCCGACGGCTCCAGCAAGGAGCGCGCGGCTAATTGCGTTGCGCAAGATTCGTATCGGAGTCGCCCCAAGTGCGATACGTATTCCAAACTCCTGCGTGCGCTGCTGCACGAAATACGCAACGGTGCCGAAAATTCCGACTGAAACGAGCGCCAGCGCGACGGCGGCGAGGCAGCCGACGAGAATCAGGTTGAACTGGGACCCGCGCATGGAATCGGCGATGACCTGGTCCACCGTTTTGATATCGAAGAGCACCTGGTCTTTATCCAGCGAATACGCGGCATCGCGAGTCGCGCTCAGGAGCGCGCCGCGCGGAAGATTTGCAGAAACGACGAATGTGCCAGTTGGATCCGGACGCTGCGAAAAAGGAACGTAAAGAATGTCGAAAGGAACTTCGATCGGCCCGAACTCTTGCGTGTTCTCCGCAACGCCTACGATTTGAACCGGGGCTTCGCCGGAAACATCCCGGCGCTCGTCGGCAACAAAATCGAGGGTTTTCCCAAGAGGATCTTCGCTGCCGAACAAAGTGTGCACCCCGTTGCGATTGAGAATAGCGACGCGCGGCGAAGTTGCGCTATCGCTGGAATCCATTTTGCGCCCGGCTAGCAGGCGCATGTGGAGAACGTCAAAAAACCCGGGGCCGACCGCGCAGATGATGACACCGGTGCCATGCTTGTGCGGAAGGGGGCGGCCAGCCACGGCCACGGTGGAGAAGAGAAACGAGCCACTCAGAGGGATGCTGCTCGCGAAGGTCACGTTTTGCACGCCAGAGAGTCCACGGATTTGATCGGTGAAGGTGCGGAAATAGCGTCTCTGCTGATCGGGTTGTGCGTACTTTTCGCCGCGCAGAGTAATTCGGAAGGTGAGCGCGCCGGGAGCGTCGAATCCGCGAGGCGCATTTTGCTGGCGAAGAAAGCTCGAGAGAAATAGACCTGCGCCGAACAGCAGGACCAGTGCCAGCGAAACTTCTACGGCAATCAGCAGATTGCGAGTTCGGTGTGCACCCCGTCCGGCGGAAAGCCCGCTCGCGCCTTTGCGCAGCGTTTCGTTGACGTCTACCCGCGAAGAAAAAAGTGCCGGCAAAACTCCCATGAGCAGGGAAGAGAAAACGGAGAGACCCACGACGAAGAGCAGCACGCGTATATCGAGGGAAGCTTCGGTGTGACGGGGAAGCGTGTCCTCATTCCAAAAAACCGCGAATGCGCCGGAGCCCCAGATGCCAAGCAAAGTTCCGGCGGTTCCTCCGGCGAAGGCGAGCAGCAGACTTTCGGCTAGCGATTGCCGAATGAGAGTCGAACGGCTTGCCCCCAGCGTGGCGCGCAGAGCGAACTCCCGGCGGCGAGCGAGGCCACGCGCGAGGAGCAATCCCGCGTTGTTGACGCAGGCGATGAGCAACACCAGCAAAATCGCGCCGGCAAAAAAATAGAGAGAACGCGCACTGGACTCCGTCCAGGTCACGCGGAGGTTGGTGACCGCGGCGACGTCTTCCGACTTCGCTCCTTCGGCTTGCAGTTGGCGCTGGAGGATACCATCGAGTTCGGCGCGCGCGCTCTCGGCGGTAGCGCCGCCTGCGAGCCTGCCAATGACGTAGAGGCCTCGGTCAAGTTTTGCCGTAGGATCCATTGCAATCGGGACGTAGATTGCCGGCTCGGGGATGAACTCAAACCGCAAGCGAGCCGGGGCGATACCCACGACAACGTACGACTCGCCATCGATGCGAATCGGCTTGCCGATTACGTCCGGGTCGGAAGCGAAACGCGTCCGCCACAATTCGTTGCTGAGAATGGCCACGCGATCGGTACCAGTGTTTTCTTCTTCAGCCAGGAAAATGCGTCCACGTTCGACTGGAAGATCCAGCGTCTTGAAAGCCGAAGCCGTCAGCGGCATAACGAACACGCGCTCGGAGGTGCCTCCCGCGGCGAGGTTGCGATTTGCCGGGTAGTTGTAAGCGCCGAGACTGGAGAATTGATGATTTTGCGCGGCCCAAGCAAGGTACACCGAGTTCGGAATTACATCCCATTGGCGATGATTGTCGCGAAGAACGGTGTGGATATCCACAAGCCGTTCGGAATCAGGGAAGGGAAGAGGGCGCCAGAGTTGCGATTCGAGAACGCTGAAGATGGCGGTGTTCGCGCCGATGCCGAGAGCCAGCGTGAAAACCACGACAAAGGTGAAGCCGGGATTTTTGTGCAGCATCCGGAAAGCGAAACGCAAATCACGCAAGAAAGTTTCGAGCAGCGGCAATCCGCGCCGGTCGCGATAGTTCTCCTTTGTTTGCTCGACACCACCGAGCTTCATAAGCGCATCGCGCCGCGCCACTTCCGGAGCCATACCGGCGCGCAAATTGTCTTCGATGTGCATGGCAAGATGGCTTTCCATTTCCGCAGAAATCTCGCGCTCGCGAGTTTCCTTCTGGAAAATTCCAGCCATCCGTCTTAGGAATGCGCGCAAGTGTCTCACGGATATTCCTTTCACTCGTAACGCAGCGCAACGATCGGGTCCACCGACGCAGCGCGCCGCGCGGGGATCGCGCTCGCGACAAGTGCGACCACGATCACGCCAATGAGCGCACCAATAAACGACAGCGAATCCCCAGGCAGCACACCGAAGAGCATTGAGCGCATCAGTTGCGCACCCGCGATCGCTAGCGGCACGCCAACCGCGATGCCCGCCGCGCTGATGAGCAAACTCTCGCGCAATACCATCCAAAGCACTTCAGACCGCTGCGCCCCCAGCGCCATGCGCACGCCGATTTCCGATGTTCGCCGGCTCACGCGATAAGCGAGCGTTCCATACAAGCCCGTAGCTACCAGCAAAGCCGCAATGAGGCCGAAGAACATCGCCAGGCGCGCGAAAAGCCGGGGCTGCGAAAAGGATTCTTCGAAGACGGCGCGCTGTGCCAAAGGCTTCTGCATCGGCAGGTTAGGATCCAACTCGCGCAAGGCAACACGCAGGTCCGGAATCAACGCCAGGGGATCGCTGGAGGTGCGTACCTCAACTTCCATATCGGAAACCGAGCTTCGTTGAGAAAAAGGGAAGTAGAGCACGGGCCGCGCTTTCTCGCCGACCGACGTGTATTTGCTGTCTGCGGCGACGCCCACAATCGTGAACTGGCGTTCGGCTTCCACTCCGCCAACCATGTGGCCCAAGGGCGAATTCTTGGGAAAAAAGCGTCTGGCAAACGTTTCGTTGATGACGGCGACCCGTGGCGCCTGGCGGCCGTCGGCGTCCGTGATGTCGCGCCCTTCCAGCAATGAAATGCCGAGGGTATGAAGAAAATCGGGCCCTACGTCGTTCGAACGCATCCCGACTTGTTCCCACGAGCCCGAAGGCGTTACACCGTCGATGGAATAAACATTGTTGTCGCTCCAGCCGGAGCCCAGACGGTTTCCGAGCAACGTGACGGACTCCACACCGGGCACCGCCCGCACCCGCTGGACCAGCCTCTGGTAGAAAAGTGTCTTCTCGTCGTCGTTGCGCGTGTTCAGCGGGCTAGTGCCAAATACCAGCAGACCCTGCGTGCGCAGGCCGAGCGGAAGTGTCTCGTAATTTCGCAGCGAGCGCACCAGCAGCCCCGCGCCCAACAGCAAAGTCAAACACAGCGCCATCTGCGCCGCGACGACCATCTTGTCCGCCCAGGAACTCTGTTTGCTTCGTTGAGATGGTGCGTTCGAAGCCTTCAGTGTGGCATTCGCGGAGGCACTTAGCACGTTGCGCAGCGGCGCCAAGCCGAAAACGACCGCGCAGGCGAGCGAAATCCCCAGCGTGAACAGCAGTACGTTGCGGTCCAGCGAAAAGGGAAGCTCGATCTGTGACCATGAGGCCAACGCGCTGCTGGCGGAGACCGCGAAAAACAAACCCAACAACGCTCCCGCGCCGACCAGCAGCAAACTCTCTGCGAGTAACTGACGTAGCAGGCGCCCCGGCCCCGCGCCGAGAGAAATGCGCAAAGCAAATTCGCGCTCGCGGGCGGAGTTGCGCGCCACCAGCAGCATGGCCACGTTGGTACACGCGATAAGGAGCACCAGCGCAACCATGGCCATCAACACTTCAATCGGCTGCTCGTATTGATCGCGCACCACCTGGATGCCTCGCGCGGGCGCCAGTGCCAGCAGCGGCTTAAACTTTTTCGGATTCGCATCGCCGACGCCAATCCACGCGGCTCGTTGAAACGGAGGATCGAGAATAGCCAGTGCTTGCGGCAAGGAAACGCCCGGCTGCAGCCTCCCGATCAGCCTAAGGCACCACCATTTGGGCGTGCCGTACAAAGTGTTCATCGAGGGGGGATTGCCCCAGGCGTTCAGCTCCGGCCGGTTTTGCAGCGGGATCCACAGATCGGTAGCATTCCCGCGATCCAGGCCATAGAAGCCCGGCACGGCTACTCCAACGATAGTGATCGGTACGCTTTCGACGTAAATCGTATGGCCGATAACGGAGCTACTGCGCCCGAAGCGCGTGGTCCAGTAAGCATAACTAAGCACCGCGATCGGCGCGTGCACGCGCTCGTCTTCGATGGTAAAACCACGGCCGAAAGCAAATCCGGCGCCCAGTCCCGAAAAAAAGTTTCCGCTGACCATATCCACCGCGGCCTCTTCCGGATCCTGCCCGATACGCACAGGCGTTTTGCCGATCGCCAGCGGAACGTACGCCATCAGATCCGAAAACGCAGTGTGCTCCTGGCGAAGGGCTTCAAATTCCGGGTCCGAAAAGGACGTGTCGCCGTCGCCCGTGTTCCAGGCACCCGGAGGCTGGTCGTTGGGCAGAGTCAGATGCACCAGTTGTTCCGGATGGGGCAGCGGCAGGCCGCGCAGCAGGACGCTGTTCATCACACTGAACATCGCCGTGTTCCCTCCAATGCCCAGCGCGAGCGTCAATATCCCGACAAGAGTGAAGCCAGGATTCTTGCGAAGCAAACGAAAGGCGTAACGGCAGTCCTGAACCGTGGTTTCCAGAATCGGCAGTCCGCGCCTGTCGCGATAGCTTTCTTTCGTTTGTTCCACGCCTCCGAGTTTCATCATGGCTTCCCGCCTCGCTTGCTGTGGGGACATGCCCGCGCGCAAATTGTCTTCGATGCGCATCGCAAGGTGGCTTTCCATCTCCGCCGAAAGCTCGCGGTCGCGCCGCTCTTTGTTGAAGACGCCGCCCAGCCGAGAAAACCACGCCCGCAACTGCCTCATGGGTGCTCCCGTTTTCCAAACAGAAGTGAGCCGATCGCGGATGCCCGGGATCTATTCATAACGGAGCGCCGCCATGGGATCCACGTTCGTTGCGCGTCGCGCGGGCAGGTAACATGCAAGAACAGCTACTGCTGTCAGCCCGAGCGAAACTGTGGCAAACGTTAACGGATCGCTGGCTCCGACTCCATAAAGAAGGTGCGAGAAACTGGAGAGGAGGCGCGCGAGAATTAACGCGGCGGCTGCCCCGATTGCGAGTCCCGCGAGAGCCAGACGAAGACCGTGCCCAACTACCATGCGAAAAATGTTTCGCTTCTCCGCGCCCAGCGCCATGCGAATTCCGATTTCGTTCACGCGTTGGGCTACCGAGAAGGAAATCACACCATAAATTCCGACGGAGGCCAGCAGCAACGCCAAGCCTGCAAAGGCGCCAAGCAGGGTCATGGGAAATCGCTGCGACGACATGGATTCCGAGACGAGCTGCTGCATGGTTCGTACGCTGTAAACGGGCTGATCGCCGCCGGTTCCGTACACCACCGCTTCGATCGCAGGCAGAACCGCGGCGTTATCGAGCGGAGTGCGAACAGTCACTGTGATGCCGTCATAGAAATTGGCGATCCACTCGTCGGAGAGCTGGTAGAGCGAGGCGTAGATCTGGTTTTGGATGAAGCGATTGGCGCCGACTGTGGTTGACTCGGGATTTTCCAAGTTACCCAAATCCCAGTGTTGAACGTGGCCGACCACGCCGACAATCTGGACAGGGCGCCAATGAGGAATCGTCAGGATCTGACCGATGGGATCTTTGCCGGGAAAATACGTGCGCGCGAGAGCGCTGTCAATGACGGCGACGGGAGGCGAGTTCGTCGTGTCGTCGGTTGTGAGATAGCGCCCCCGAAGGAGGCGGATTCCCATTACGCGGAGGTAGTCGGGGCCGGTCCAATAGAAAAGCGCCCGCGGAGCCTCTGGAATCGAAGCGGATTCTTGCGTGCCAACGAGGAAGGGGCCGCTATTCACTTCCTGGCTTAGGGGAACGAGCACGGTGAGGTCTGCCGCTTGTACGCCGGGGATTTGGCGGATTCGCTCGATCAATTGCTTGTAGGCAAGTTGCTTGCTCGATGGAGTTTTTGCCAGCGAAGGCGAAAGGCCTACCTTGAAGGTGATGACGTTGTGCGGGTCGAACCCGGGATTAACTTCCCATAAGTGGTGGATGGTGCGGAACAGCAGGCCAGCGCCTGCAAGTAAGACCAGCGTCAGAGCCATCTGGACTATCACGAGACTGCTTTGAGCACGATGATGGGAACTCGTAAAACCGCGGCCACCTGCTTTCAGCGAGGTTTGCAGATCGGCCTTCGAACTCTTGAGAGCGGGCGCGAGGCCGAACAAAATGCCAACGGCCACCGAGGCGCAAAACGCGAAAAAAAGGACAGAAACATTTACGCTTATGTTCGCGCTCCGCCGCAACAGTTCTCCCGGTGCGGCCGCGAGCACCGCGCTGAGACTCCATCTTGTAGCCAGGAGTCCCAAACCACCGCCCGCGAGAGAAAGAAGCACGCTCTCCGTAAGCAACTGCCGCACGATGCGTGCACGGCTCGCGCCAAGCGCGGAGCGAATGGCAAACTCGCGCGTGCGGGCAGCGGAGCGCGCAAGCAAGAGGTTCGCGACGTTTGCGCAGGCGATGAGCAGGACAATTCCAACCGCCCCGAGCAGCAAGAGGAGCATTCCACCTGTGTCTCCAACGATTTCCTGCTTAAGCTGCGCGACGTGCGTCGCCAGACCCCGGTCCGCGGCGGGATAAAGACGATCGAGATTCTCCTGGACCGCGTCCAGCTCGGACTGAGCCTGGGCAATGGTTACCTCAGGCTTCAAGCGGGCAATACAGACGATCCTCGGGATGGTTCGATCCTCGAGGAGAAGTGGATTGCCCTGTCCGACCGGAATATAAAAGTCTGCGTTGTCTCCGAACCAGAACCCCGCCGGGGCGACGCCGACAATGGTGTAGTCAACTTCATCCAAAGCGACCGACTTACCAAGCGCATCAGCGCTGCCATGAAACCGCTCTCTCCACAAGCGATCGCTGATGATGATGACTGGCGCGCCGCCGTGCTTGTCTTCTTGCGGCGAGAATTCGTGTCCAAGGGCAAGGTTTACGCCTAGCGTGCTGAAGAAACCCGAGGAGATGGTCCTGCCCTCCAGGCGCTCTGGCGTGCCGGGGCTTGTAAGGTTGTAATCGTCGCTTCCGCCTTGGCCGGCCATTTGCTGGAAGGAGCGGGAGCTCCGTTGCCAATCAAGAAAGTCCGGGTGTGAGACCCACACCGGATGCTTCAGCGTCCGGTTGTACTCTCTAATCAGCACCAGCCGATCCGGCTGAGAGTAGGGCAGCGGGGCCAGTAGAACGCCTTGCACGATGCTGAAGATGGCACTGTTTGCGCCGATGCCGAGTGCGAGGGTGAGGATAGCGACGGCAGTGAAACCAGGAGATTTGCGCAACATGCGAAACCCGTGGCGAATGTCCTGGGAGAATGATTCGACCAGTGGCAGGCCGCGGCGCTCACGGTAGCTCTCTTT